>Ga0308158_10000144_pt1 | contig 156740 bp, 138 predicted proteins | sample PhyBR2_FD_201038 | JGI IMG/M metagenome (GOLD analysis project Ga0308158, IMG submission 201038) | Phyllosphere microbial communities from UC Gill Tract Community Farm, Albany, California, United States - DLSLB.R2 | ecosystem: Host-associated > Plants > Phyllosphere > Unclassified | place... | reverse complement strand
TAATTATTACTATTGGAAAACGACACACCAAACGAAGTTATTCTGACAAACCGCCGTATACCGAACGGTACGTACGGTGGTGTGAGGAGACAGCAGGGAAACTAATCCCCTGCTTCTTACTCGATTACCTTTCCTTAATGTAGGCTTTAGGTCATAAGTATCGGCAACTGCAGGCACTTGCTGGTTTTAAGAATACTTTTGCTGGTATTAAAATTCCCGATTACAATGGATTCGAATTTATTAAAAAATATACCTTTCTCGGTGCTCGATCTGGCCACTGTTTTAGATGGTCATACCGCCGCCGATACTTTTAAAACAAGTTTAGCGCTGGCTAAACAATCAGAAGATTTGGGTTACCGGCGTTATTGGTTTGCCGAGCACCATAATATGGCTGGGGTAGCCAGTTCGGCTACTGCCGTGTTAATTGGTTTTATTGCAGGTGGAACAAAATCAATTCGCGTTGGCTCTGGCGGTATTATGTTGCCTAACCATGCACCATTAATTGTAGCTGAGCAGTTTGGTACGCTGGCTTCGCTTTATCCCAACCGTATCGATCTGGGGTTGGGCAGGGCACCTGGAACAGATCAGGTTACTGCTATGGCCATTAGGGGCGAAAATATGCATGCTGTGCATAGTTTTCCGAACGATATTGATAAACTGCAAAGGTTGTTCTCGGCCGAAAACAATAAGGCCAGTGTACGCGCTATTCCCGGCGAAGGACTAGATATTCCGATTTGGGTTTTAGGATCGAGTACAGATAGCGCCAGACTTGCAGCAGAAAAAGGTTTACCTTATGCTTTTGCAAGTCACTTTGCACCTGCTTACTTTGAGCAGGCCATTGCCATTTACCGCAATAACTTTAAGCCTTCTCAGTTTTTATCAGCACCTTATGTTATGGCCTGCGTAAATGTGGTAGCTGCCGATACCGATGCTGAAGCCAACCGTTTGGCTACTTCGGTTAAAAGAATGTTTTTAGGGGTAATTACTGGCAAAAGAGAACTGTTAAAGCCAGCTGTCGATAATATAGATGCTTACTGGGATCAGCTGGAAAAAGAAGCGGTAGAACAAATGTTGTACTATTCTTTTATTGGAAGTACCGAAACTATAAAAGGAGAATTGAATAGCTTCATTTCCAAACATGGGGTGAACGAAATCATGAGTACTTCGCATATTTACGATCACGAGGCAAAATTGCATTCGAATAAACTGTTTGCCAGCGTTTTCGGATAATTGTAGGCATGACCTAAAACAAAAAGCGTTCTGACAGTTGATCAGAACGCTTTTTTTATTAATTGAATCTAGCTTTTAGCTTTAGTCTTTCAGCTTTTGAGCTTTTAGCTTACCACCTTAGACCTCTTAGGGCATCCAAGCTTCCCGCTTTAGCCTTTCAGCTTTTACCTTAAAACTAGTACCCAAAAATCTGCTCCAGGCTTAATTTAGTTACCGGACCAAATTTATTTAAATCGGCCATATTGATTTTCTTTTCAGAAGCAACAATACAATAGCTGTAAGGTTTGCCCGAAAGATTGTTCTGGTGGAACGATTTTACATCATTAAAGGTTAGCGGTTTTAAGTTCGCATATTCATCGATTCTCGAGTCATGGTCGAAACCAAGTTTTTTATCAGAAAGATAGCTGTAAATGATACCATCTTTAGTAATACGGCTGGTTTCTAAGCCATTTAATGAGTTGGTTTTAGAAAGTGCGAACGATTTATCAGACTCAGGTAAAGTAGTTAACAAATCATTCATGCCTGCTACTGCGTCGTTCATTTTATCAGCCTGTGTACCTACATAAGCAATAATTGCATTTTCTTTATCCTTACTGTTTGGCGAAGAATATACCGCGAAAGTAGAATAAGCTAAGGCTTTAGATTCGCGGATGGTTTGGAATACTACAGAACCCATGCCACCACCAAAATAATTGTTGAATAAAGCAATTTTTGCCGAATTAGCCGGATCGTATAAACCTGCATTGCGTACCCAACGGATTTCTGCCTGAACCATATCATAATCGGCAAAGTAAACTTTAGTCGAATCGGTTTTGGTGTAGGTAAATTTCTTAATCGGCGCAGCATCGGTAAATTCTTTTGCCAAAGGATGTGCTTTCACAATATCTGCCGAGAACGCAGTTAGTGTTTTAGGACCGTAATAAGTAATGGTGTGTTTGTAATTGGTTAGATTATGCAAGATGTAAATCAGATCAGCCGATTTCACGTTTTTAATCTCATCGTTAGTTAAGCCGTAGTTGAAAGGATTAACGGCACCATATTGTGCATAACTCATTAAACCACCAAGGATAGATGATTTGTTCAGCTTGGCGTTTTCTCTTGATTTTAACAAACGGCCTTTTAAATCTTCTAAAGCTTTTTCGTTTGGTTTGCAGTTAGCCAAAACATCTTCTACCAAAGCAACTGCTTTTTCGAAGTTTTCTTGTAAACCACTGATGGAAACCGTAGTTACATCAGTACCTACATTGATGTTGTAGCTGCAGGCAATGTTATAAAAAGCTTTACTAATATCTTCTGCTGAGTATTTATCAGTACTTAAGAACGACAGGTATTGCGCAGCATAAGGCAACAATTTGTAGTTATAAGAACCCATATCAAAACGGTAGCTCATGCGGAAAATGCCATTTTCGGTATTTTGTACTGCAATTACATCAGCAATACCTGCTTTACCAAAATTAAGGTCTTTGGTATAATCTAAAAATTTAGGTGCAATTGGTTTTACCGGAGCGGCAATAATGTTTTTCGTAAATGGAGAAACCTCGTTTACATTGGTTTTAACAGCTGTAATTGTTGGTTTTTCTACTTTAACAATGCTTTTATCTTCACCTTTATGTTTTAAAATAGAAACATAGTTGTTGATGAAGAACTTGTTGGCAAAATCTACAATTTCCTTTTTGGTTATCTTGGCCATGGCATCAGTAGAAGCTAAGGTTTTATCCCACTCAGCGCCTCTGTTCTGGATAAAGGCATTCATCGTAGCATCAGCACGCACATCGTTGTTATCAAAACCTTGCAATTCAGCTAACTTGATGTTGGCAACAGTAGCTTTGATCAGGCTTTCATCAAACTCACCTTTTTTAAGCAGTTCTACCTGCTCTAACAATAATTTTTGAGCCTCTTCTAAACTTTGTCCGGCTTTTGGAGATCCCGATAAAATGAAAATACCATAATCTTTCATCGAGTTATAACCCGCACCTGCACGCAACATTTTTTGTTGTTTGTTGATGTTGATATCCATTAAACCTGCTTTACCATTAGATAAAATGCTGCCGATTAAATCTAACAATAAACTTTGGTGGGTGTTTTGCGCAAAACCTCTGTAAGCAACATACAAATTCTCGGCACTCGGACCGTAAATGTCAACAGTTTGTACCTGAGTTAAAGGTTTTTCGGGAGCTGGATTATAAAGCGTAAATGGTTTTGGAACCATGTAGGCAAAATCTTTATCGATTTTTTTAATCAACTCATCATAATTAATATCACCCGACATGATTAGGGCCATGTTATTTGGCACATAATATTTGTTGTAATATTTTCTGATTTCGATTAACGAAGGGTTTTTTAAATGCTCAATGGTACCAATGGTAGTTTGCTGACCGTAATTGTGTGTAGGAAACAAAGCGTAAAGCATTTTTTCGTACATTTTACGTCCGTCGTTGTCCATACCAATGTTTTTCTCTTCGTATACCGCCTCTAATTCGGTGTGGAAAATACGGAAAACCGGTGCACGGAAACGTTCGGCCTGTACAGCCAGGAATTTATCGATAGCATTTGATGGAAGATCTTCTTCATAAACAGTTTCTTCTACAGAAGTATGTGCGTTTGTAGAATTGCTACCGATTGATTTCATCATCTTGTCGTACTCATTTGCAATAGAGTAGTTCGAAGCTTCGCCCGAAGTTTTATCAATTTCTTTGTAAATTTCTTTACGCTTAGCCGGATCGGTAGTTTTGTTATAAACTTCGTAAAGCGATTCGATCTTATCTAAAAGTGGTTTTTCTTTGGCATAGTTCAGTGTTCCAAACTTATCGGTTCCTTTGAACAAGAGATGCTCTAAATAGTGGGCCAAACCTGTGTTGGTGCGGGGGTCGGTGTTGCTACCTGCCCTAACAGCCATTTTATAGGTAATGTTCGGCTCTTTGTTGTTCTGCGATAAAATTACTGTCAAACCGTTTTTTAGCGTGTAAAAACGTGTCTTAGTCGGGTCGTTGGTTACATATTTATACGTAAATCCGCCCGAGGTCCCTGTTTTCCATTGATAGGTGGTCTGCGCTTTCGCAATAGAACCCGTAATCAGAAAACAAGCCAAAGTAAATAGTTTGAATTTCATTGAAATGGTTTTGGTTTATGATAATGCGCTTGTATTTTGTTTTTTACGATCTGATAAATACAGCATTCATTTTTAATAAGTTATTTGTTCAAATATATATCCTTTCTGTTACGTTATGAAATACTTTTTCATTTCAGAACTAAATAGGCAGGAATAAATGATTTTGGCATATAAAGCCTTGTTTATTGTGCCTTGAATTTATAATCTGTATTTTTACCGGCATGACAAAGCAGGGCACAAAACCAAATATTTTAGTTGTAAACGACGATGGAATTACAGCTACTGGTATAAAGAATTTAATGGAAGTAATGCAAGAGCTGGGCAATGTGGTTGTGGTCGCTCCCGATAGTCCGCAAAGTGGGATGGGGCACGCCATTACCATTGGCAAACCAATCCGGTTTGATAAGGTTGAGCTTTACGAAGGGGTTGAAATGTATAAATGCAGTGGTACACCTGTTGATTGCGTTAAAATTGCTGTAAATAAGATTTTTAAGGGTAAAAAGCCCGATTTGTGTGTATCCGGAATAAACCATGGTTTAAATAATTCAGTTAATGTGCTGTATTCAGGCACCATGTCGGCAGCGGTTGAAGGTGCCATCGAAAAGATTCCATCAGTTGGATTTTCTTTAGATGATTTTGCTGCTGATGCTGATTTTAGTCATACCAAACCTTACATAAAAAATATTTGCGAACAGCTTCTTGAAAACGGTTTGCCGGAAGGCACCCTTTTAAATGTTAATTTCCCTAAAGGCGATAACCTGAAAGGGGTTAAAGTTTGTCGCCAGGCCAATGCCAAGTGGATGGAAGAGTTTGAAGAAAGAACCGATCCATACAAACGTCCGTATTACTGGCTTACAGGTGTTTTCGAAAACTTTGATAAGGGAGAAGATACCGATGTCTGGGCTTTAGAAAACGGCTATGTATCTATTGTTCCAGTACAGTTCGATTTAACTGCGCACCACGCCATCCAAACGATAAACACCTGGAATTTTACCGGCGGAAATGCTTCGAAACAGGTAGGCATGGCCACCAAGGTTTCGGCACCCGATGGCATTAATTTAGGTTAATCATAGGTGATGAACGATCGATTAAAAGCATTGAATAATTCAGTATGGGTTGGTTTGGCAATTGGTTTACTGGTTCCGGTAATTTTATGTTCCCTTGCGTGGTATATCATTCACCATGTAGCTTCTTTGGCCAAAGCCGATTTGTTATATATTGGAGGCATTGCCGTAAACGCATATACCATGCAATATTTTTTTAAATACAATAAAGAAAATATTGGAAGAGGCATACTGGCCGCTACATTTTTGTGTGCCTTTGCTTTTTTTTCCTATAAAGTCTTTTAGAGGATGGAAGGTGGAAGAGGTAAGATGGAAGATGGGGATTTTTTTCATTGCTGCTATCTCAAATCTTATGTTAAAAATAACAGGACAGAAGACGGGTGAAATAGATGACAGGAATTGTTCCTACATCTTCCATTATCCATCCCACATCTTACATAACAATAACAACTTATGAAATACTACCTCGTAGCCGGAGAAGCATCAGGCGATTTACATGGTGCAAACCTAATAAAAGCCCTAAAAGCTGAAGATGGCGAAGCGGTATTCCGTTATTTTGGTGGTGATAAAATGGCTGCAGAAGGAGGAGAGCTCGTAAAACATTATGCCGATATGGCTTTTATGGGTTTTACCGAAGTTATTTTAAACCTGCGTACCATTTTTAAAAACCTCAGCACCTGTAAACAAGATTTGTTAGCCTGGAAACCAGATGTGTTGATTCTGATCGATTTTCCGGGTTTTAACCTCAAAATTGCTGAGTTTGCCAAAGCGCATGGTATAAAGGTTTGTTACTATATCTCGCCAAAAGTTTGGGCCTGGAACCAGAAACGTGTACTCAAAATAAAAAGGATTGTAGACCACATGTTTTGTATTTTGCCATTCGAGGTAACTTTTTACAAAAGCTGGGGTATGGAGGTAGATTATGTTGGTAACCCTTTGTTAGATGAAATTGCACAATTCACACCCGATCCTGCCTTTCGCGGGAAGCACGAATTAGGCGATGAAAAAATTATTGCCCTATTGCCCGGAAGCCGGAAGCAGGAAATAGAACGGTTACTGCCGGTAATGTTAAGTGTGATCGAAAATCATAATGACTATACTTTCGTAATTGCCGCCGCACCAACCTTTAGTGCCGGATATTACCAACAATTTATAGGTGGTAAAAAAGCCGTTTTAATCTTTAATAATACCTACAACCTGCTGCACCAGGCCCATGCTGCCATTGTAGCTTCGGGTACAGCCACTTTAGAAACTGCTTTGTTTAAAATACCACAAGTGGTGGTGTATAAAGGTGGTACCATTTCTATCGCCATTGCACGCTTGCTGGTAAAAATTAAGTTTATTTCGCTCGTAAACCTCATTGTAGATAAAAAAATCGTGACTGAACTGATTCAGGAAGATTGTAATACCCAAAAAATAGACGAAGCGTTAGGTTTAATACTGGGAGGTGCAGGCAGAAGTGAAATGCTGGCGGGCTACGATGAACTTTTAGAATTGATGGGAAAACCAGGGGCATCGGCAAAAACAGCAAGACTGATTAAAGGTTATCTATCTGCGTAATTATTGAATGATTGAATGTTTTCTGGCACAATACTTATTCACTCATTCAAAATTTACGCATTCATTCAATAATTACTCCACTTCTTTCTTTCTAAAACGATTAACATAAAAAATGTTAAATTGCAGCTTTTAAGTTGGCAAAAATTTAAAAACTATAATTTTTGTTTAGTTTTGAAATATTAACCTAATAGAACTCCCCAGCACATGAAATCGCTTTCTATCAAAGACATTGCCGTTAAAGCAAACGTATCCATCACTACAGTTTCTTTTATCATTAACGGAAAAGCAAAAGAGAAATCGATTAGCGAGGCGGTTATAGAGAAAGTTGAGAAAATTATTGCAGAAAGCGGTTATAAACCAAATCAGATCGCCAGGAGCCTGCGTACCGGAAATTCGAATATTATTGGCCTGATTATCGAAGATATTTCAAACTCCTTCTTTTCGAGGATAGCAAGATTAATTGAAGATAAAGCTTACAAAAAAGGATATAAAATTATCTATTCGAGCACCGAAAACAGTGTAGATAAGGCGAAAGAGCTAATCAACATGTTTAAATCGCGTAAGGTTGATGCCTATATTATTTCGCCAATTAAGGGAATTGAAGAAGATATACAGCTGTTGATGAACGATGGCAACCCTGTAATTCTTTTCGATAGGAACCTACCCGATATCAGTACCAGTTACGTAGGTGCTGATCATTTTAATGCCTCTTACCAATCCATCAAAAACTTTATCGATCAGGGTAAAAAGAACATTGCTCTGGTAACTATCGATATTAATGTAGAACAGATTACCGAGCGTTTGGAAGGCTATAAAAAAGCGCTGGAAGATAACGGAATCAAATACAACGAAGACCTGGTTTTAAAAATTCATTTTAACCAGGAAGAAAATGAAACCATTGCCCAGATTCAGGGCTTACTTCAGCATAAAGACATAGATGCTGTACTGTTTGCTACCAACTATTTGGCAATTAGTGGTTTAAAAGCCTTAAAGCAGATCAATAAAAAAGTAGGAGATGACCTTGCCGTTATCGCTTACGATGACCATGAAGCTTTTGAATTGCATACTCCCCGTATTTCTGCTATCCAGCAGCCCTTAGAAGAAATAGCCGAAACCATTATCAAACTTATCTTAAGCAGACTTTCTTCAAAAAGCAAATTACCTGCAGAAGAGGTAATTATCCCAGCCCGTTTAGTGCTTAGAGACTAATAAAAACCTGCTTCCGGGTAATTGTCATATTTTTTTTACTTACTAAAACGTTTTATTACGATTTAGAATTGCTATTATTGACGCGCTAAAACGTTTTAGCATAGCCGGAATAAATTTTATGAGCATTAAACCAGTTTCCTACTGATTTTTAAGGGATTGTATAAACATAGGGATGAGTCTTGTTATGGGACTCTGATTTTATCCAATCAAACCTTTAACAAAATAAACATAGGTATCAGGCAACATAACCATTGCCTGACCTTCGCTTTCGCAGATAACCAATACCAGAAACAATAACTAATCATTTATAATTAAAACAAAACCGTTAATGAAAATTAATTTACTCAAAATTACGGGGCTGTCTGCTGCCATTGTGCTGCTAAATAGTCCTGCGTTTTCAATGAATCCGGAGTGGGAAGGTACACAGAGGTTCTTGAATGGAAACGTGCCCGCCGGGCGTATTCAAGCGCAAAAAAATGTAACCGGAACCGTTGTTGATGATAGCGGTCTGCCAGTACCGGGAGCGGGAATTAAAAACCAAAGCACCGGAAAAACAACTGTTACCGATGCTAACGGAAAGTTTGTGATCGAAGCCAGCGCCGGACAGGTACTTCGTTTTACCTATATTGGTTACGAAACACAGGATATTACGGTTCGCGAGTCGTCGGTAATCAATGTAAAATTTGCAGTATCAAAAAATACTGATCTACAGGAAGTAACTGTTGTAGCTGTTGGATACGGTACACAATTACAAAAGGAAGTAACTTCGGCAGTTGCACACGTTGGTGCTGAAGACTTCAGACAAAGTGGTTCTAGAAATGCATTGGACCTTATTCAAGGCAAGGTTGCAGGTTTAGTCTTAACGCGGGCTAGCGGCTCAAATCCTAATAGTGGTGTTAATGTACAGTTACGTGGAGTTGTAAGTGTTACCGGAAGTGCAAGTCCATTGTTTGTAATTGATGGTATTCCTGGTGGTAACCCTGATTTATTGCAGCAAGATGATATCGAATCAATCGATGTTTTAAAGGATGGTTCTGCTGCTGCAATTTATGGTTCGACAGCAAATGCTGGTGTAATTTTAATTACAACTAAGAAGGGAAAACCTGGACTTCCACAGTTTAATTATTCATCGTATGTAAGAAAAGAATATTATAATAAGTGGCTAGATTTTTTAACTCCTGCAGAGTATAAGGAGAAAATTGCAACAGGGCAGTTAAAGACTACAGATTTTGGTCATGAAACAGATTTTGTTGATCAGTTAATTAACCACGATAATACTTCTCAAAACCATAATTTAAACTTTAGTGGTGGTAGTGATAAAACGAGTTATAGAGCGAGTTTAAACTATCGTGATCTTGAAGGCATTGCCAAAGCAAACACTCGGGAAGAGTATACTTTAAGGTTTAATATTAATCAAACAGGATTAGACGATAGATTAAAAATTCAGGTTAATTTAGTTACGAATTTTAACAAAGCCAATCTTTTAGGTGGTGAAGGTTGGGAGAGTGAGCAAACCAAAAATCCGACATTATCCAATTATAACTCTGATGGTACATATCGATTTGATTTGACCAGCAGAAATGAATTTGCCCGGATTAACCAGGAAACCAATTATCGTAAACAGCAAACCAGTTCTGCAGATGCAAAGGCTGATTTGGATATCTTACCTGGTTTAAAAGCATCAGTTTTTGGTTCTGTTACTCGCGACAATCGCTATGACAGTGCTTACAGGCTTAAAGCAAGTGAGGACTCGATGGAGCAAACAGATGTTGCGTATAAAGGTGGTGGCTATGCAGGAAAAGCTGATTTTCTGTCGCAAGCCTGGGCATTAGAACCGACCTTACAATACAATAAAACTTTCTTCGGAAAGCATAATTTTACTGCATTGGCGGGTTATAGCTACCGTTATTATATGGAAGAATCTTCAAGCATGTCTAACCGTGGATTCATTAATGATTTGTTTCATGAAGATAACATTTCACAAGGTACTGCCCTTGCACTCGGTAAGGCAAGCATGGCTTCTAATAGAAATGATAATACTTTAATCGCTTTCTTTGGCAGAATTAATTATAACTATGATGGTAAGTACCTATTAACTGCAACTTTAAGACGAGAAGGTTCATCACGTTTTGGTAATAACAACAAATGGGGTAATTTCCCTGCAATTTCGGGAGCATGGAATATTGCTCAGGAAGATTTCATGAAAAACGTCTCATGGGTTAGTAGTTTAAAGCTTAGAGCTGGTTATGGTGAAACCGGTAATAGTGGTTTCGCAAACAACGCTTCAAGGGTAACGCTTGGTGGTGGAGGAAGATACCTTTATCCAGATGGAACATATGCCGAAACCTATGGACCAACAAGGAATCCAAATCCAAACCTAAGGTGGGAAACTAAAAAAGAAACAAATATTGGAGTAGATTTCAGCTTACTGAAAAATAAATTATCTGGTCAGATCGATTTATTTAAACGTACAACCAAAGATTTATTAGATACCTATACTTCTCCGCAACCTCCATTTATTCAAGATAGAATTTATACTAATGTGGGTACGATATCTTCGAAAGGTATCGAATTAGCACTAAGTTATGCAGCATTTAACACACAGGATTTCAGCTGGAGTATTGATGCAACGGCTAGTACATTAAGAAATAAATTAGATTCTTATTCAAATGATGAGTACAAAATTGCATACAAACCATTTGGTGCAATTGGTGGTGCAGGTGCTTTAGGAGATGCGATTATTACTTACGAAGGTGGCGCATTGGGTGAATTTTGGGGTAAAAAATTCGCTGGTTTTACTTCCGACGGTAAATGGTTATTTTATAACAGAAACGGTCAGGCTGTGCCAAATGCACAGATCAACAACTCGAAAGATAAAAATGTAACAGATTTACAAATGATAGGTAATGCCATCCCCAAATATTATGCATCTCTAGCTAATAACTTTAGATATAAGGGATTTGATTTACGTGTTTTCTTAAGAGGTAAATTCGATTATGATATCTTAAACAGAAATGCACTTTCATATGCAAACAAAACATGGGCTGGTAACTTATTAAAAAGCACTTTCGATAAATACAGCCAGATCAATGATACTTATATGTATTCGGACTACTATTTGGAAAAAGGAACCTACGTAAAGTTAGACGAAGTAACCATAGGATATAATTTCAAATTAAAAACCAAATTAATTAGAAACATGCGCGTTTATGCTACGGGACAAAATTTGGCAACCATTACTGGTTATACTGGTAGCGACCCGGATTATATCAGTGATACTGGCTTAGGCCCAAGTGTTGATAATAGTGGTGCATATCCAAGTACACGTTCATTCTTGTTCGGTTTAAATGTTGGATTTTAAAGATAAAAAAATGAAAAATAAATCAATTATATATAGCTTACTCGCAGGTGTTTTATGTTTAACAAATGCCTGTACAAAGTTAGATGAGAACGCTTACAGTGAGTTATTAACAAATAACTTCTATAATAATAAAACTGAGGTACTATCAGCTGTTTTAAGGCCATATACTCACGCCAATGCATGGGTTACGCCATCAGGCCAGGATGGGTGGTGGCGTTTGGCTGAACTATCCGGCGATCAGCTGGCATGGCCTACAAAGGGACGCCACGGTGAAGATGGTGGTAAATGGAAAAGATTGCATTACCACACCTGGACTACAGACGAAAGTGGGATTAACCGCGCATGGTCTTTAATGTTCTGGGGTATGGGACTGTGTAATGATCCAATTGAAAATATCGAGAAACGTGATATTTCATTAATGGGTATTACACAAGTTGAAAAAAATGCCTACGTTGCTGAATTGAAATTATTAAGGGCTTTCCATTATTTAAAGTTGATGGACTTGTTTGGTAATATTCCAGTGGTTACACAAGTGGGTATACCTGCTAAACCAGAAACAAAATCACGCAAAGAAGTATTCAACTTTATTGAATCAGAAATTAAAGCGAATATCGATCAGGCGCCTAAATTATCCCGTGCAATGTTAGGTCGTATGACTCAGGCTGGTGCATATGCCATGTTAGTAGAACTTTATTTAAATGCTGAAGTATGGACTGGAACCCCGCGCTGGGATGATTGCATTGCTGCTGCGGATAAATTAATAGCAAACCAGGGCGGAGGTCAGAATGGCGCAATGCAATTAGATCCAAATATTACCGATCAGTTCAAAACCACTAACGATTTATCTAAAGAGGTGATTTTTTCAATTGCATATGATTACAAAGTTGCAGGTTTCGAACCTTCATGGGCAGGTGAATTCTATCATTTTAAACAGCAGGATATTTATGGCGGTGGTAGAAATGGTAACGACGGTATTGTTTTAATACCAGGGGTTTTTACCACATATGAGGATGCTGATTTAAGAAAAAGAGGGTGGTTATTGGAAGGGCCAATGGTTAAGTTTTCTGATGGAACAACCCCAATTACGGGTTCTGAAGAATATACGAATGTTCAGTTATCATTTGTAGATAATATCCGTAAAAACAAAACTGGTTCTACACTAAGCAATATGAGTGAGGGTGAAGAAAATTCGGGCGTTCGTTTCAATAAATATAAATTGGGCAACCAGGTTCCTGGGCCCGGCGGCGCACCAGCAATTGATCCTAACTATAATAATACGGATTGGAACATTTACCGTTTAACCATGATCTATTTTGCCAAAGCAGAAGCGATTATGCGTAAAAATGGTGGAGTTGCCACGGCTGAAGCAGTTCAGTTAATTAACGATTGTAAAAAACGCGCTTATGCGGTTGCAGATTGGACAACAAGAGCTTATACGCCAGCAACCCTAACTATGGATGAATTACTTGTTGAAAGGGGCAGAGAATTTATTTTTGAAGGCATGAGAAGAGATGATTTAATTCGTTTTGGTAAATTTGCTACTGGTACATGGTGGGATCATACAGCATCTACTGCTACTAAGGCACTTTATCCAATTCCGCAGAATCAAAGAGATCTAAACGGAAATTTAACCCAAAATCCAGGCTATAATTAATCAATAGCTTAGTATAGAAGAAAGCCGCAGTATAAGATAATTATGCTGCGGCTTCTTTTTTATTGCCTTGTAACAGTCGCATTTACATTCGTATTGTGTAACCTATATGTTACGAATTGAAGCGGTGAAAAGTGTATTATTTTTTACTAATATTGATTTAGTAAAACGTTTTACTTTGTTTAGGCTTTTATAACTGTAAAAACGACATTTAAACCAGCATTATCTGCATTAGCTTAACTAGGCTCGGCATAAGATATTTGACGAATTAACTGGTAAAACGTTTTATCAACTGCAATGAAACCAAATATTAATTTATGAGAAAACTTTCCTTACTAACACTTTGCTTGTTGCTTAATTTAATGGTTAAAGCACAAGATAAGGCCCCCGCTTATCCCTTAATTACCCACGATGCTTATTTCAGTATTTGGTCTTTTGGCGATGGTCTTAACAACTCCGTTACCAAACACTGGACTGGCAAAGAGCAGTCGTTATTGGGCATTATAAAAGTAGATGGCAAACTATACCGCTTTTTGGGCGAGGAAAGCAAAACTTTCAAAACCATACTTCCAGCTGCTGATGAATCGAAATACCAGGCAAGCTACAGCTTTGATAAACCTCAGGTGGGTTGGGAAAGCAACACTTACAACGATACTGACTGGAAAAAAGCAGAAGCACCTTTTGGCGATGACGATCATGCCAAAACAAAATGGACAACTAACGATCTTTACTTCCGCCGGACTTTCGATCTGACCAATGTTTCTGCCACTAAAAAATATTTAAAGCTTAACCACGATGATAATGTAATCGTTTATCTAAATGGTAAGGTTATTTACAGAAAAAATGGCTGGGTTTCAGATTATGCCTACCTTCCAATTGAGCATGGCACGCTGCAAAAAGGCAAAAATATATTGGCTATCTACATTAAAAATACAGCAGGTGGTCGTCATCTAGATGCCGGTATTGTAGAAGAAGAGGCATCAGATATTAAAACAGACGTAGCCACGCAAACCCATGTAAACATTCAGGCCACCAGCACACAATATACTTTCAGCTGTGGGCCGGTAAATTTAAAGGTCGATTTTACCTCGCCTTTATTGGCTAATAATATCAAACTAACAGCTCGCCCGATTAGTTATATCAGCTATGCCGTAAATGCTACGGATGGCAAAACACATCAGGTTGATGTTTACTTCAGTGCTTCATCTAACATTGCGGTAAATAATCCTACCCAACCCGTTTCGGCATGGAAAAATACCAGCAACAACTTATCGGTATTAAAAACAGGTACTGTAGCACAACCCATATTGAAAAAACGTGGCGATGACCTGCGTATCGATTGGGGTTACCTGTATGTGGCCGTTCCTACAAAATTTAAAGCCACTCAGTTTATCGGTACACCAAACGAAAGCCTCAAAGCTTTTCTTGCGGCAAAGTATTCTGCACAAAACCAGGTGTTAAATACCAAAAATTTAAGCCTGAGCAATGTGATTCCTTTTGGCACTGTTTCTTCTGCTGTGGTAGAAAAATATGTAATGCTGGGCTACGACGATTTAAAATCTGTAGAATACTTTGGCGAAAAACTATCACCCGTTTGGCGACAGGCGGGCGGTCAGAATTTTGAAGATCAACTTGCTGAAGCTGCTGCGCAATATCCGGCCTTAAAATCTGAATGCACGGCATTTGATGCTAAATTATATGCTGATGCCAAAAAAGCCGGAGGGGTAGAATACGCCGATCTGTGTAAACTAGCTTACCGACAGGCCATTGCTGCGCACAAAATTGTTTATGCCCCAAATGGCGATATCCTTTTCCTATCCAAAGAAAATTTCAGTAACGGCTCTATCAATACCGTAGATGTGACCTATCCTTCAGCACCACAATTTTTGGTGTACAATCCCGAATTGCTAAAAGGTATGCTCAACGGTATTTTCTACTACTCCGAAAGTGGTAAGTGGAAAAAGCCTTTCGCAGCACACGATTTGGGTACCTATCCTTTGGCCAACGGACAAACTTATGGCGAAGATATGCCTGTAGAAGAAGCCGGTAACATGATTATTTTAACCGCTGCCATTACCAAAGCCGAAGGTAATGCAAAATATGCCGAAAAACACTGGGAGGTAATGTCGGTATGGGCCAATTATTTATTAAGAGAGGGATTTGATCCTGCAAACCAGCTTTGTACCGATGATTTTGCCGGTCATTTGGCCCGCAATGCAAACTTATCAGTAAAGGCAATTGTAGCACTCGGCGGTTATGCACAAATGGCACAACAACTGGGTAAAACCGATGTGGCCACTAAATACAGAACGGCAGCTTTGCAAATGGCTCAAAACTGGATGAAAATGGCTGATGATGGCGATCATTATGCCTTAACCTTTAACGATAAAAATACCTGGAGCCAGAAATATAATCTGGTATGGGATAAATTGCTAAAACTGGACCTGTTCCCGAAAGAGGTTTACAAAAAGGAAATCAATTTCTATTTAACCAAACAGAAAGATTTTGGCTTGCCGCTCGACAGCCGCAGGACCTATACCAAATCGGATTGGATTATGTGGACGGCTACTTTGGCTGATAACGACACAGATTTCAGGAAATTTATAAGTCCGGTATACCGTTTTGCAACCGAAACCCAAAGTAAAGTACCCTTAAGCGATTGGCACGAAACCACCAATGGCAAAATGACGGGCTTCCAGGCGAGGAGCGTAGTCGGCGGCTATTTTATTAAAATGCTGGCCGATAAATGGGAAATTAAATAAGCTATAACCAGCATGGCCTGCAGTATAAAACTGATTGTACATGCTGGTTTTTTAAGATATGCCGCTTTTAAAAGCGCAAAAAATAAACACACAAACAAACAATGAAAATTAAATTAATCGCATCCGTTCTTTTTTGCCTCTCTGCCAAGGGGTTATTGGCACAGCAAAAAGATTGGGTACAGTACGTAAACACCTTGCAGGGAACCAATTCCAAACACGAATTGACCCGCGGCAACACTTATCCCACAACCGCATTACCATTTGGTATGCACACCTGGACACCCCAAACCGGTAGAAACGGCGACGGCTGGAAATACCAGTATTTTAAAGATAAAATACGAGGTTTTCAGCAGGCACACCAATGCAGTTCGTGGACGAGAGATTATGCTGTATTTTCTTTAATGCCGGTTGTTGATGAGTTGGTAGTTGATGAAAACAAGCGCGAAACAAAATTTAGCCATAACAACGAAATAGCTAAACCAAATTATTATAAAGTAAAGTTCGAAAACGATATAACCACCGAAATTTCGCCCTCTGAGCGTGGAGCGCACCTGCGTTTCAGCTATCCAAAAGGTAAAAGAAGTTTTCTGGTTTTAGATGGTTACAACCGGTTAAGCGGTGTACAGATTTTTCCGAAAGAGAATAAAATTACAGGCTGGGTAAATAATGGCGAAGGGTTTAAAAGGGGCTGGAAAAGCTATTTTGTAATTCAGTTCGATCAACCCATTAAATCGTACGGAACCTGGGAAAACAAAAACAACACGGTTTCTGCCGATTCTACTTCATCAGAGGGACTGGGCAAAGGTGCCTTTGTGCAGTTCGAAGCCGGAGCAAAAGTGCAGGTTAAAACTGCTTCATCGTATATCAGTTTAAAACAGGCCGAGCTGAATTTAAAAAGAGAACTGGGCAGCGATAAAAATCTGGAAGATACCAAAGCTAATGCTGCTGCGGTATGGAATAAATCGCTCGGAAAAATTGAAGTAGAAGGTGGATCGAAAGCCGATATGGAAACCTTTTATTCTTGCTTCTTCAGGGCGAGTTTATTTTCGAGAAAGTTTTATGAACTGAACGAAGCAGGTAAACCCTATTATTTTAGCCCTTACGATGGTAAAGTACATGATGGTTACATGTTTACCGATACTGGCTTTTGGGATACTTTCCGGGCACAATTTCCATTAAATACACTGGTTCAGCCCGAAATGCATGGCCGTTATGTACAGGCCCTGCTTGATGCTTATCAGCAATGCGGCTGGCTGCCATCATGGTCTTTCCCGAGTGAAGCCGGAAGTATGATCGGAAACCACGCCATTTCCTTATTAACCGATGCCTGGGCAAAGGGAATAAGGACATTTGATCCTAAAAAAGCTTTGGATGCCTATTACCACGAAGCCATGAACAAAGGTCCCTGGGGGCCGGCAAATGGCAGGGATGGCGTAAAAGAATATAACGAGCTGGGGTATGTGCCCTATCCAAAATACAGAGAAGCAACTGCTAAAACTTTAGAGTATGCCTACGATGATTATTGTGCCTACCATTTGGCCAAAATGATCGGGGATAAGCACTACATGGAGGTTTTTGAAAAACCGATGTACAATTATAAAAACGTTTACGATGCTTCTACCCGTTTTATGCGTGGTAAAGATGTGAGTGGAAAATGGTCGCCTAATTTCGACCCGACAGAATGGGGTGGACCTTTTACCGAAGGCAATGCCTGGCATTATCACTGGTCGGTTTTTCAGGATACCAAAGGCCTGATTGATTTAATGGGCGGATACCAAAACTTTACAGCAAAACTTGATTCAGTTTTTAGCGAGCCCAATAAGGTAAATGTAGGCTCATACGGTGGCTTAATACACGAAATGACCGAAATGGTTATGGCCAACATGGGGCAATATGCCCATGGTAACCAGCCCATACAACACATGGTTTACCTGTATAATTATGCCAACCAACCCTGGAAATCGCAGTTTTATGCCCGTGAGGTGATGCGTAAACTGTACGATGCCACCGAAAACGGTTACCCGGGAGATGAAGACCAGGGACAAACCTCATCGTGGTATGTATTAAGTGCGCTTGGCTTTTACAGTGTAACCCCCGGTACAGGCGAATATGTTTTGGGAAGCCCGGTATTTAAAAAAACGACCATTAATTTAGAAAACGGTAAAAAATTCGTGATCGAAGCACCGGCCAACGATGCCAGCCATGTTTACATTAAATCGGCGACACTTAATGGTAAAAACTTCACAAAAAACTTCATCAATCACAGCGATTTGTTAAAGGGAGGGGTGCTAAAATTAGAAATGAATGTTAAACCTTCGTTAAATAGAGGGTTATTAGCTGAAGATAAGCCATTTTCGCTTAGCAAATAGATAAGGAATTACTACTTTTGCAAATTATTAAAAAGTAGGAAGAGTAAATAACAGAAATATAAGATATAGAATGGAAAAGCCTGTTGCATTAGGTGTAGATATTGGCGGCTCGCATATTACGGCCGCATTGGTGGATTTAGAAACAAGAACTTTGGTGAAAGATTCTATCAAGCGTAGCCCTGTGAATTCACAGGAGAGTAAAGAAGTGATTTTATCGGCTTGGTGCGATATCATTGATAAGGCTTTTAAGAACATTAAAAATGGCGTTCGCAGTGTGGGTATTGCCATGCCAGGCCCATTTAATTACAGCGAAGGCATTTCTTTAATTAAAGAACAGGATAAGTTTAAATCGCTTTATCAGATTAATGTTAAAGAAGAACTTTCCAAAAGACTGGACATTCCTACTGATCATATTCATTTTATAAACGATGCTGCAGGCTTTTTGCAAGGCGAGGTTTTTGCAGGCGCAGCCAAAGGAAATGCAAGTGTGTTGGGCTTAACGCTTGGTACAGGGTTGGGTTCATCGCTGTGCCTCAACTACAAAGCTTTCGATGCTGACCTTTGGAACTCCGAATTTTTAGACGGAATTGCCGAAGATTATTTATCTACGCGCTGGTTCGTAAAACGTTTTAACCAGCTTAGCGGAAAAGTAGTAGCCGGTGTTAAAGAGCTTGTTGAGATTGTAGAAACCGATCACCATGCAACCATGGTTTTTATGGAATTTGGTAATAACCTGGCTCAGTTTTTAATTCCGATTATAAAGGAACATAAAATTGATACCGTAATTATTGGTGGTAATATTGCGCAATCGTTTAATGCTTTTGCCCCCGAACTGATTGCCACACTAAAAGGTAATGGCATTGAAACGGAAATAAAAATATCTGAACTTAAAGAGCATGCAGCCCTTATCGGTGCAGCAAGTTGTTGCGATTTAAGCCTTACCTAAGGCTGGTTTTTATCTCCTTTCTGCAGAGGCTGTTTCATCAAACCTAGTTTGTTATTGATGAAACAGCCTCTTTTTTATCCTGCCGGCACGAAAATTTTTCTGTAATATTTTTATTTCTAATTGCCGCTGTGGCATTTGGCTGTGCGTTTAATGAAAATTTCTGTCTCAAAAAGCCTGAATTAATTTTTGCTTACGTAGTAATATGCTTATTATTGCTTACTTAAACGTTTTAGTTTTGTTTTAAAGCTATATTTTTTAGGATTATTTTTGAAAATAATGTGCCGTTTTTTGATGCATCGCTACCCATACCAGCGATGTTTTTTACCCGGCTATTTAATTTTTAAGCCCGACGTTCATATTTATCATACACCCAAACCAACCAAATGAAAAAGAAATTTTTAATCCTTGCCTTAGCCTCGCTTTTAGGTGCCGGTGCTTTTGCTCAAAACCGTGGGCAAAGAGAATATAAAATTACCATTAACGATGCCGACAGTGTTACCAATGCCGATGTAGATGCCAGATTAAAGGCTGCTTTTTTTCAGGTTTATCCAGGTTTTGCTCAGGCAGACGGATACCGTACAAAAAGAAATGTAGTGCTTGATTTTGTAACCGACGAAACCCCAACAATTAAAGCCAGGGCTGGAGAAATAAAGGTAAACAGCGAATGGGTTAAAAATAAATCGCAAAAGAAAATTGAAAAAGAGTTGTTTACCGCGCTTTCAAAAAACTGGGTTTCCTATAGCAAGGAAAAACACAAAGGCTATACCTTAACCTTCATCAGTAAAGACCCCAATTTAGATCCGGAGGTTAGAAAAAACCTGATTAAAACCTATTTCGAAATTTATCCTACGCTGGTTAAAACTTTTAACAACAAATCTACCAACGATGTACTTTTTGTAGTGGATACGGCATATAAGGCCGTTGCAGAAGCCAGCGGAAACCGGATTCTTTTCAGTGCCGGTTATATGAAAGCGCATCCTACTGATATCGATGTGGTAACACACGAAACCATGCACATTGTACAAGGCTATGGCTACAGTGCAGGTCCGGTTTGGTTAACCGAGGGCATTGCTGATTATGTGCGCTATAAATACGGTGTAGATAATGTAGGTTCTAAATGGAGCTTGCCGGCATACACCGATAAACAGAGCTACAAAAACAGCTATCGCATTACCGCACGTTTTTTCGCATGGTTAGAACAAAATGTAAAACCAGGATTAATTGCCACCTTAGATCAGCAGTTGAGGGCACACCAATACACAGAGCAATCGTGGGCAGCTTTAACCGGCAAAACTGTCGATCAGCTTTGGGAAGATTACGGTAAGGAACCGCAAAAAGTAACACTAACCTATAGCAGTAAATAATAACGCCAGGTTAGGGGCGGCGAGTAAAATAATCGTTTATAAAGTAAAATTTTTGATCATTTAGTAAAACGTTTTACATATTATATTTATTTTGCAGAACCAAACGTGCTAACCAAAGCTATAAATCTCAGATAAATGAAAAAAATATTTACCATTTCGATTTGTGCAATGCTGATTTCGGCACTTTCTGCACAGCTAAAAGCACAGGAAACCACTAAAAAGGGCGGCTACACCTTATCCTTCGAAAGTAATTTTGCAGAACTGGATCCTCAGTTAAAAAAGCGTTTAATTAAAACATTTTTCGAAGTTTATCCAAAACTGGCAAAAGAGTATAACCCTTCAACCATCAAAGAAGTGAAATTTTTTGTCGATACGGCTTACAAGGGCGTTGCAGCAACAGCCGATGGCAAAGTAACTTTCAGTTCGCTTTGGATGGTGAAACACCCCGAAGATATTGATGTGGTTACCCACGAAGTAATGCACATTGTACAGGATTATGGCCGTAGTGTTGGGCCGGGTTGGTTAACCGAAGGTATTGCCGATTATGCCCGTTATAAATTCGGTGTGGATAATGCGGGTGCCAAATGGGCACTGCCAGCTTTAAAACCAGAGCACAGCTATAAAAACAGCTACCGCATTACGGCAGCATTTTTTGCCTGGATGGAGAAAAGCGTTAAGCCGGGTACCATTAAAGCGGTTGATGCCTCATTAAGAGACCATACCTATACCAAAGAAATCTGGACGAAATTAACCGGAAAAGATTTAGATGCGCTTTGGGCTGATTACGTTAAAAATTCGCAAGTTTAAATAATAATTACACGCATATAAAACACGGACAAAACAAATGAAACGACTATTTATTGCCTTATTGGGTTTTGCGGCAACAACCAGCTTCGCACAAACCATAGGTAAGGTTACAGATCCGGTTGATTGGATAAATCCCCTGATGGGAACAGCATCCAAACCGGCATTATCAAACGGAAATACCTACCCTGCAATTGGTTTGCCATGGGGGATGAACATGTGGACCCCACAAACCGGTAAAAGCGGTGATGGATGGGCCTATACCTACGATGCCGATAAAATCCGCGGTTTTAAACAAACCCACCAGCCATCGCCATGGATGAATGATTACGGCGCTTTTTCTTTAATGCCCGTTACCGGTAAACTAAAATTTACTGACGATGACCGCGCAAGCTGGTTCAGCCATAAAGCAGAGGTTTCTAAGCCTTATTACTATAGTGTTTATTTGGCAGATGCCGATGTAACCACCGAAATTACACCAACAGAAAGAGCGGCACAGTTCAGGTTTACTTTCCCTAAAACCGATAGTTCTTTTGTGGTAATTGATGCACAGAACAAAGGTTCTTACATTAAAATTATTCCGGCAGAAAGGAAAATTATCGGTTATACTTCAAAGTATGCCCGTGGCCCCTTGCCTAAAAATTTCAAAAACTACTTTGTAATCTATTTTAATAAAGATTTCAAACTAGCCAAAACCTGGGATGATAAAAAACTAAACGATAAAGATTTAGAGCTTACCGTTGATCATGCAGGTGCTGTTATCGGTTTTGCCACTCAAAAAGGCGAGCAGGTAATTGCAAAAGTAGCTTCTTCATTTATTAGTTTCGAGCAAGCCGATTTAAACTTAAAAAGAGAGCTGGCTAACGATGCTTTCGAAGCAACAAAAGCAAAAGGTCGTGCTACTTGGAACAAAACTTTGAGTAAAATTGCTGTTGAGGGTGGTACCATCGATCAAACGCGTACTTTTTACTCGGCCATGTACCGCACCTTGTTCTTCCCGAACAAATTGTACGAAATTGATGCACAGAACCAGATTGTACACTGGAGCCCGTATAACGGACAAGTATTACCTGGGTATATGTTTGCCGGAACTGGTTTCTGGGATACATTCAGGGCACTATATCCTTTCCTAAACCTCGTTTATCCTTCTATTAACAAGGAAATGCAGCAAGGTTTAATTAACGACTATAAAGAAGGTGGTTGGTTGCCTGAATGGAGCAGCCCGGGTTATGCCAATATCATGGTAGGTAACAACTCTGCTTCTGTAGTTTCTGATGCTTATATCAAAGGTATGCGTGGTTACGATATCGAAACCTTATGGCAGGCAGTAAAACATGGAGCCAACAACGAAGGCCCTATGGAAGCTGTTGGTCGCGATGGCGTTAAATATTATAACGAATTGGGTTATGTGCCTTTTGATGTTAAAAAGAACGAAAATGCGGCTAAAACTTTAGAATATTCGTACGATGATTTCACCATTTACCAGCTGGGAAGAGCACTGGGTAAACCGGCATCAGAGATCGATATTTACAAGAAAAGAGCCATGAACTACAAAAACCTTTTCGATCCGGCTTCAGGCTTAATGCGTGGTAAAAACCAGGATGGAACTTTCCAAAGCCCGTTTAGCCCGTTTAAATGGGGTGGTGCATTTACCGAAGGTAACAGCTGGCACTATACCTGGTCTGTTTTCCAGGATATCGATGGTTTAGCGAAATTAATGGGCGGTCACCAGAAATTTGTAACCAAACTGGATTCAGTTTTCTCTATGCCTCCAGTGTTTGACGAAAGTGCTTATGGTGGCGTAATTCACGAAATCCGCGAAATGCAAATTGCCAATATGGGGCAGTACGCACACGGAAACCAACCTATCCAGCACATGATTTACCTGTACAACTATGGTGGTGCTCCTTATAAAACACAATACTGGGTGCGCGAAACCATGAACAGAATGTACAAAGCAACACCTGATGGATATTGCGGTGACGAAGATAACGGACAAACTTCTGCCTGGTATGTGTTTTCGGCAATGGGTTTCTATCCGGTAACGCCTGCTGTAGATCAGTATGTTTTGGGTGCGCCTTTGTTTAAAAAGGTAACCGTTACGTTAGAAAACGGCAAACAGTTAGTCATTAACGCGCCTGCAAACAGCGATAACAACCGTTACGTGCAGTCATTGCAGATCAATGGTAAACCATATTCAAAAAACTGGATCAGCCACAGTGGTGTGCAGCAAGGTGCCGTGTTAAACTTTAACATGACAGCTACACCAAACAAAACACGTGGTTCAAATCCAGCCGATTTCCCTTATTCATTATCAACTGAAAAATAATTAATTTTACCTTTCCATTGAGTAGTAAACACCTGCTCAATGGAAATTTTAAGACACAGCCAGGCCCTGATAAGGCTGGCACAAATGAAACCAAATATATGATAAGAAACGTCTCAAAGACGAGTTTCACAGCCATGCTCTGGCTTTGTGGAACCTTGCTGGCATACGGCCAGCGCATCGAACTAAAAGATCTCTCTGCTTTCCGGAACCCTGGAAATTCATGGTCACTAGCCGAAAATGTTGTAGCCGATTTAAACGGCGAAAATATTTTAAAAGCGACCAAAGGCGAGGGAATTCTGGTTAACCAGTCAACAGCTAAAAAAGCCGGATCTGATTTGTTTACCGTAAACGAATATGGTAATGTAGCAGTAGAACTTGATTATTTAACTTCCAAAGGTGCAAACTCTGGTATTTATCTTCAGGGTAATTACGAAATCCAGATTGATGATGCCTGGGGATTGAGAAACGCAACTTCATCAAACAATGGTGGTATTTACCAACGTTGGGATGACAGCAAGCCAGAAGCCGACAAAGGTTTTGGAGGCGTAGCTCCGCGTCAGAATGCGAGTAAAGCACCTGGTTTATGGCAGCACATTAGAATTGTTTTCCAGGCACCAAAATTCGATGCATCTGGAAAGAAAACCGAAAATGCGAAAGTAATTAGTGTAGTGCTTAACGGTGTAACCATTCACGAAAATGTAGAATTGTTTGGTGCAACCCGTGGCGCCGCAGGTGCTGAAAAAGCTACCGGCCCATTGCGTTTACAAGGCGATCATGGTAGCGTGGCTTTTAAAAACATCGTAATCACTGCGCTATCTGAAATTCCTAAGTCAGACCAAAGAGGCGGTGCAGATCCGATTTATATCGAAGCAGAAAGCAACAACATGATCAGAAGTTTTGTAGATGTGTTACCAGGCGTACGTTCGGTACATGCTATTTCAGTAGGCGGACCAGAAAAAACAGCTTATAGCTACGATTTGGATAACGGAACCTTATTACAAGGCTGGCACGGCGATTTTATCGACGCAACCCCAATGTGGGATGGTCGCGGTAACGGTACTTCACGTGCATTGGGTAGTGTTACCCGCTTTACCAAAAAACCTGTTTTAGCCATTTCAAAACTGGCAAATGCACAGGATAAATGGGTTGCAGATACTGCAGGTACAGGTTTCCGCACAAGAGGATATGTATTGGATCAACAAGAAAGACCAACATTTAAATACAATATTTATGGTACCACTGTTGCCGATGCGGTAAAAGTGATGGAAAACGGACAAGGCTTAACAAGAGAAATTACTGTTGACAATGCTTCAAAAGATTTGTATTTCCTTTTAGCTACTGCTTCCAATATCGAAGAAGTATCGAAAGGTTTATACCTGGTTGATGACAAATCTTATTACATCCAGCTGGCTGATGGCACTGCCAAACCAGTAATCAGAGATGTAGATGGCAAGAAAGAAATGGTTGTAGCCATTGGAAGTAAGTTGAATTATACCATTTTGTTTTAATTGTGATAGTAATGAGAAATACATTTAAGAAATTAGCAATACTGGCATTAAGTTTTAGCTTTACTACAGTTTTTGCACAGGAAACACCGAAAGAAGAAGATTTTTTCAAAATAAATAAAGTACGCGTACCCGAAGGACCTATTTTAGAGGTTGGTGGTTTAATTACCTTACCAAATGGCGATTTAGCCCTTTCTACCCGTAGGGGAGAAGTATTTGTGGTAGAAAACCCAACAACAACCAAACCTTACTGGCGCAGATTTGCCTATGGCTTGCACGAAATTTTGGGTATCGCCTATAAAAATGGTGCGATTTACGTGGCGCAACGTGGCGAGTTAACCAAACTGGTTGATAAAGATCAGGATGGTAAAGCCGATGTGTACGAAACCGTATATGCATGGCCTTTAAGCGGTCACTACCACGAATATAGCTTCGGACCTAAATTAATGCCTGATGGTACTTTTATGGTTACCGCAAACGTTGCCTTCGGCGATGAAGAATGGTGGCGTGCAGAAAGCCGCGTACCTATGCGTGGTTGGGCCATGAACATTACCGAAGATGGTAAAATGAGCCCTTATGCAGCGGGTTTCCGTTCGCCTGCAGGTATTGGCGAAATTGACGGTAAATTTTATTATACCGAAAACCAGGGCGACTGGGTTGGCTCAGGTGGTTTATGGAAAGTAAACAAAGGCGATTTTATGGGGCACCCTGCAAGTTTAAGGTGGACCAACCTGCCGAACTCTCCGGTTAAACTACAGTCTGATTTCTTTTACTCGCAAATAGATGAGCGCAGAACTAAAAATGAGCAGGGAAGATACATTAAGCCAGAAAACAGGGTAAATGAAACCTTCAAAACTTTGTTCGATATGAAGAAAGTATTTCCTGAGTTGCGTTTACCATCGGTTTGGTTGCCTTACGGTATTTTAGGTATCTCTTCTGCAGAGCCTGTTAAAATTCCTGAAAATACATTTGGTCCTTTTGCAGGTCAGATTTTAGTTGGCGATCAGGGTATGAGTATCATTTCGAGGATTTTTATGGAAACCGTAAAAGGTGAAGAGCAAGGCGCTGCGTTCTTGTTCCGTAAAGGCTTCCGTTCAGGTGTGTTAAGATTAGAGTGGGGAACTGACGGTTCGTTATTTGTTGGAGAAACCAACCGTGGATGGGGATCAGCAGGTGATGCAAACGAAGGCTTGGAAAGATTGGTTTACAACAATAAAACACCTTTCGAAATGAAAGCCGTAAGGGCAATGCCTGATGGTTTTGAAGTTGAATTTACTATGCCGGTAGATCGTAAATCGGCCGAAGATTTAGCTTCTTACGATGCTGAAAGCTTTATTTATAAATACCACCCGGTTTATGGTTCGCCACCGGTAAATACCGAGAAATTAAAAATTTCGGGTGTTAAAGTATCGGCTGATGGATTGAAAGCAAGGTTTATTGTTCAAAACCTGCGTCAACATTATATCCACACTTTAACTTTAGATGGTATCCGTTCGCAGGATGGTTTCTATTCGCTGGTTCATCCGGTAGCTTATTATACTTTAAACCAGATCCCTGATGGAACTAAACTTGCCATGAGCGAAGTGAGCACTAAAAACTCAGCAGCAGCACCGGCAGCACCTGCACCAGCTAAAAAAACGGTACCAGCAAAAAAAGCCGCTGAAACCAAAACGCCTGCAACAACTGCAGCTACGGCAAAAGCACCAACTTTTAAAGAAGTAGAAGGTTTATTAACTAAAAATACTTGTCTGGCTTGCCATAACCAAACCAAAAGACAAATTGGTCCGCCGTTTGCAGAAATTGCAAAACGTAAATATTCACCTGAGAAAATATTTCAGTTGATCCACAATCCACAGCCACAAAACTGGCCGGGTTACTCAACTGAGATGCCTCCAATGCCTCAGGTAACTAAAGCCGAAGCTTTAAAAATTGCTGGCTGGATCAATTCTTTAAAATAAAAATAGCTTAAATTAGTAATAAGACGGTTGGCGGAAACATCAGCCGTTTTTTTTGCAATTTGTACCTCACCCTGATCCGATAGCTATCGGATTTATTTCAGGGTCTCCCGCATATGATAGCAGAATACCCTTTAAAAAAGAAATGAGGATTCCACAATTGCAGAATCCCCATCATCTAAATTAACGCTCTCATGTACATAAACGCTGTAATAAGGATTTATTGCCTGAGCTGTAAATTATTTTTTGTTTTTGTGATGTTTATCATTTAACTCCTATTTTTACTTTATGGAAAAGAACGGTCAGAACCAACAAGATGCCGAAAAACAGGCTGCAGCACTTGCCGCTGTAAAATATATAAAAGATGGCGATGTTGTGGGGTTAGGTACAGGTTCTACCACTACCTTTGCCATTAAAGCACTAGGCGAGCGTGTGCGGGAAGGTTTAAACATTACTGCAGCAGCAAGTTCTGTTGCCACGGAAAAACTGGCCAAATCTTTCGGTATCGAAATTCTTGATCTGGGCAGCTTAAGTAAGATCGATATCAGTATTGATGGGGCAGACGAATTTACCGAATCGCTCGATCTGATTAAAGGTGGTGGCGGTGCACTTTTCAGAGAGAAAATTATAGCCTCATTAAGTAAAAATGCCATAGTAATTACCGATGCTTCGAAAAAAGTTAAAAAACTGGGCGCTTTTACTGTGCCTGTAGAAGTTATTCCGCTGGCTTACCAGTATGTTTTCGATCAGATTGAGTTATTAGGTGGGAAAGGCGTACTTAGGCTAAAAGAGAATAAAAACTTCATTACCGATAACGGAAACCTGATTATTGATGCTGATTTTGGGCTAATTGATGACCCTGCAAAGCTGGCTTCAGATCTCAATCAGATTAATGGCATCCTGGCCCATGGCTTATTTATTAATATCACTTCAAAGGTAATTATGAGCGAAGGGATGGAGATTATCGTGTTTGAATAGGTAGATCGTTAGTTCATTAATTCAATTGTTCATTAGTCAATAGTTTATAGCCTAATTGGTTATAGCTTGGATGTTCATTGGTTCAATTGTTCATTAGTAAATAGTTGATGGTTTATAGCCTAATTGGTTATAGGTTTGGATGTTCATTGGTTCAATTGTTCATTAGTAAATAGTTGATGGTTTATAGCCTAATTGGTTATTGGTCTGGTTTTCTATAAGGTAACAAGTCATTGACTATTTCTTCTTGATTATCTGCTAACTGGTCACTGAAAACTGATCATTGATTCTTTGCTAACTGGTTATTGAAAATTGATTATTGCTTCTTGATTATTTGCCAACTGTTTATTGAAAACTGAAAACTGGTCACTGAAAACTGATAACTGCTTCATTCACCGATAAAATTCCTTCTTCAAAAATAATCCGGAAATTTTTACCGACGCTTTTATTTCACTCACCGATAAAACTGCTTAACTGGAGGAAAAGCCATTCCCCGGCCTGCGTTTCGTTGCTACATTTGAAGTATAAAAACAAAAGGTCATGGAAACTTTCATCAAAAAAAATCACGCTGATAAACAATTTGGTTTAGGCATTTTAATCTTAGTAATCGGTTCGGTATGCTTACTTAGAAATTCGGGAATAGATATTCCGCACTGGATCTTAAAATGGCATTCCATCATGTTAGGTATTGGTTTGTGGTTGGGCTATCGTAAAGATTTTACCGGTAGCGGCTGGTTGGCTTTAACCATCATTGGTGGTTTATTTACCCTTAAATCTATAACTGTTTTCGATTTCGATGTGTCGAGAATAAGTACAGCACTGGTACTGATCGGATTAGGTTTGTATGTGATCTTAAAACCTAAAAAAGTGCAAAACTTCGATCAGTATTTTGATAAGAAACCAGTTGATTTTACTGATAAAGCAGAATAAAAATCGTAACTTCATCATATATCTTAAAAAGGGACATTTTTTTAACAGGTGTCCCTTTTTTTATTTAGCGTAACTGAAGTAAAATATCTTTTGTACATGAGGATCGTCATTTCGATCCGATAGCTATCGGATGATGTGAAGCGGAACTGAGAAATCTGTTGCGTATATCCTTCAACTACGCTATCATTGACAGCCTCATAGAAGAATCGTCATTTCGACTAGAGCCGGCCGGTTTTTCACCGGTGGCGGAATGGAGAAATCCATCTAGACAGATCTCTCCGCTCCACTGTGTTTCGGTCGAGATGACGACTCCGAAGGGGCTGTCACTAATATTGATTTTTATGCAATAAATTATTCCTCAGCTTGACAAACACCAAAAAGAAACGGGGATTCCACCCTAAGGCAGCATCCCCGTCATCTAAATTAACGCTCTCACATACATAAACGCTATAAACAGAATATATTGTGCTGAGCGTAAATTTTTTTATTTCTTCTGTATGTAGTAATTAACGTTAGCCGTCATTTCCATCCGATAGCTATCGGATGGAATGTCTGCCCGTACAGGCGGGGAGAGATCTATTCTAAAAATCCTTCGACTACGTTCAGGATGACAAAGGCTGAAGGAAGGCGGTTATAAAAAAGAAACGGGGATTCCACCTTCAGGCAGTATCCCCGTCATCTAAATTAACGCTCTCATATACATAAACGCTGTAAACGCAAGATATTGTGTTGAGCTTGATTTTTTTTATCAAACCTGTAAAACCGGTGCCGCTTTATGGTATTTGTTCCGGTACTCGATTGGTGTTAAACCCGTTATTTTTTTAAAAACATCCCTGAACGATTTGGTGTCGGTATAGCCAACATCGAACATCACTTCGGTGATATTTTTCCGGCTCGATTCGAAACTTCGCTTTGCAGCTTCAATTTTAACCCGCTGGATATACTCGATTACCGTGTTTTTGGTCGCACTCTTAAAGCGCCGCTCAAAACTTCTTCTGCCCAGGGCCAGCATATCCGCCAGTTGATCGACAGTAATTTTATCCTGATAATTTCCATCAATAAATTCCTGTGCTTTTTTAATCTTAGCATCTTCGTGCCCTTTCTGCCCCTGAAACATCATAAAAGCCAGCTGACTTTCGCGGTCTATATCAATAGCAAAGTATTTGGCTGCTAAAATAGCAGTATCACGGTCGGTATATTTTTCAACCAGGTACAAAAGCAGGTTCCAGTAAGAATTTGCACCACCACTAGAGTATAAGCCCTGTGCATCGGTAATGATACTGCCATCTACGAGCTCCACATCAGGAAACATTTCTTTAAACTGGTTCGCAAATAACCAATGGGTCGAGCATTTCCGGCCATTTAACAAACCTGTTGCAGCAAGCAAAAAGGCACCTAGACACAACGAGGCTACTTCGGCACCTTTTGCATGGTGTTTGGTAATCCAGGGTAGCAAATCCCGGTTTACATCCATGGCGTAATCCACATTGCCACTAATGGCCGGAACAAAAATAAGATCAGTATTTTCAACTTCGTGCAAGAGCTTATCTGCATGTACCGAAAAAAGGCTGTTGTTTAAGCGTACTTCTTTAGTCATGGCCACAAGCTCAACTTTAAACAAAGGCAGCTTGCCCGATGCCTGTAAAAATTCGTTAACCGCAGTAAATAAATAGCGCGGATCGGCAATGGCTTCAATTACGGCAGTTTCGGGAATTAAGATAGATACATGTTTCATCTGTCTATTCTTGTTTTTATTGGTTAGGTAAATCTCCCGGGGGCGGGAGCCATTACAAATATAACAAGGTGTATTGTCGGAAACAACCCCTGCAATTGTCGTTTCTACAGGTTTAGGCTGTCGGTTTCTGCCCGTATGTTTGTACTGTTAACTCTTAAATTTATGGAAACCTACATTATTGAAGAAGATATTAAAGTGCTTTGTATAACCGCAAGCTCTTTTCCGGATGGTGTTTTGGCTGCACATCAACAATTACACGCACTGTTTCCACCAAGTAAACAGCGGATGTATTTTGGGATAAGCAGGCCTGATGCAAGCCGGAAAATTATCTATAAGGCTGCTGTTACATCACTGGCGGAAGAAGCGGAGGGAAATCCAGAGCTGGAAAATTTTACCATAAAAAAGGGTGCCTACATCAGTGAGCTGATCCTGGATTTCATGAAAGACGTTTCGCAGATTGGAAAAACTTTCGAAAAGTTGCTTAATGAAGCCAACATCGATCCCAATGGTTATTGTTTGGAAATGTATTTAAATGAAACCGATGTACGCTGTATGGTGGGCATCCAAAAATAAAATCACGTGGCACATATTAACTCCTATTTAACCTTCAACGGCAATTGTCGCGAGGCGATGATTTTCTATCAGGATTGCCTGGGGGGCGAATTAACCCTGCAAACCATCGGCGAATCGCCCATAGCTGCCAAAATACCCCATTATTTAGAGAAAAGCATTTTGCATGCGGTATTGGCTAAAGATGACCTCGTAATTATGGCCACTGATATGGTAGAAGAGGTGGGCTTAATTAAAGGAAATGCCATTTCGATGATGCTCAATTGTAGTTCGGAAGAAGAGGCCCAGCTGTTTTACCATAAACTTTCAACCGGGGGTAAAGCAGTACATCCTTTACAGGAAACATTTTGGGGGGCTATTTTTGGCGATTTAACCGATCGCTACGGTAACAACTGGCTAATTAATTACGATAACAACCAATAAAATGAAAAAATTAAAGACATGGTACTGGGTAGCCACAATTATTTTTGCCCTAATGATGCTGATGGATGGTTTTGGCGGAGTAACGCAACAGGAAGCAGGTAAAGAAGTGCTGAAACACCTGGGTTACCCCATGTACCTGCTCATTATCGTAGGCATTGCCAAGATATTGGGTGCTATGGCTATTTTACAGCAAAAGTTCGTTGCCATTAAAGAATGGGCTTTTGCCGGCTTTGCCATTAATTTTATAGGCGCTTTTGCTTCACGTGCTTTCGTTGGCGATGGTGCCGCACTTCTAATCCCGCCATTGGTAGCACTCGCCATCCTGTTTATTCCCTACATTTTGTGGAAGAGGATGCAGGCAAATGTTAAAAATAGTTAAAACTAAATATGTCGTTTGTTTACCAGCTTTGGCATACCAAATATTATTAACTTTGGTACATTGCAACTCAAACAAACAAACCAAGCATGAAGAAAAGCATCCTATTTATAATTGCCTTACTATTTACTACCACTGCATTTTCTCAAAATGTAATTCAGTTATTTAACAGTGCCAACGATTTTTTTAAACTTTTACAGGAAGAGAAGTTTACCGAGGCACATACCTTTTTTAACGACACGCTAAAAACTAAGCTCCCCGAAGAAAATTTAAAAAAGCTTTGGGGCGATATCGGTGCCAAATTTGGTAAAGCCGAATCTTTTGATGCCATTCAGAGTAAAACACAGGGCGAATTTTTCTCGGTTACTGTTGAAGGTAAATTTGCCAATGGCGATCAGAATTTTATCCTGGGTTTTAATAAGCAGCAAAAGATAGTGGGGATATTTCTCGCACCTTCAAAAAAAATCGCTACTTATTTAAAACCAAGTTATGTAGATACTAGCTTGTATAGCGAAAAATCGGTATATATTGGCCCTGCCGGCAAGCAACTGGCGGCAATTGTAACCACGCCAAAAAATGCCAAAAACTTTCCGGTTGTTGTTTTTATACATGGCTCAGGGCCGGGCGATATGGATGAAACCGTTGGTGCCAACAAACCATTTAAAGATTTAGCTGGTGGTTTGGCTTCAAAAGGTGTTGCTTCTATCCGTTATGTAAAGCGGACTTTAATTTATCCAAACGAGTTTGCAACACCCTATACCGTAAAAGAAGAAGTATTGGATGATGCCAGTGCAGCTATCGCTGTGGCTAAAACGGTTACTGGTGCCGATCCGAAAAACGTTTATGTATTCGGCCATAGTTTGGGTGGTATGCTGGCACCTAAAATGGCAACACTTACACCTGATTTAGCTGGAATTATTTTGGCTGCGGCACCTGCCAGGAAGCTAACCGATGTGATTGTAGATCAGAATAGTTATATGTTTAACCTGGCAAACGATACCACTGCGGCATTTAAAAAGCAGCTTGCCGAAGCCATGGTCGAGATTGACAAGAGCAGGATAACGCAATTGGGAACAACCATAAAGCCCGATTCTATTATTTTGGGCCTACCTGCAAAGTATTGGGCCGACTTAAATTCGTACAACCAGGTTACGGTTGCGAAGAGCCTAAGCAAACCTAAAATTTATGTTTTACAAGGTGGAAATGATTTTCAGGTGGGTAAAACCGATTTCGATCTTTGGAGCACAGCATTAGCTAAGAAGAAAAATGTGGTGTTGAAATTCTACCCGGATTTAAATCACCTGTTAAGTTCCCAAACCGAAAAAGGAACTATGGCGCAATACCAGGCGGCGGTAAGTGTATCAGAAACTTTAGTGAACGATATTGTTCAATGGATTAAAGCGAAGTAACTTATATCAAGCGAATTGATGACAAAGCCCTGGTTTAAACCGGGGCTTTGTGGTTTAATCCGAAATATAAATACCAAACAATTCGAAAAGACAGCGGTTTAAATATTAACGTATCATCTTTAAACTGCTTATGGCGAAGAATAAAATTACATTTAAGGCAATATGGTGTGTTTTAAAGGCATCATTTACAGGCTTTACCGATCATAAGGTGACCAAGCTAAGTGGCTCTCTGGCTTATTACACCGTATTTTCGATGGCACCACTGTTAGTCGTAATTATTTCGCTTTGCGGCATATTTTTAGGTCGCGAAATTGCCGAAGGGCAGGTGTATGCCCAGCTCGAAAGTTTTTTAGGTCGCGAGTCTGCTGTTTCCTTGCAGCAGTTAATTAAAAATGCTTATCTGGATGGAAAAAGTACCATAGCGTTAATTATTGGTATCATTACGCTTTTAATTGGTGCAACAACAGTTTTTGGCGATATTCAGGATTCGATTAATACCATTTGGGGACTTAAGCCCAAACCTAAAAGAGGCTGGGTAAAAATGTTGCAAAACCGCTTTTTATCGTTCTCGGTAATTATTAGCCTGGGTTTTGTATTGTTGGTATCGCTGGCTATTACTTCGGTACTTGATGCTTTTAGCAAAGGATTACAGGCCAGGTTTGAAGATGTATCGATAGTCGTTTTTTATATTCTGAACCAGATTGTTACGCTTGCTGTGATTTCATTGATATTCGGTGTAATATTTAAAGTTTTACCCGATGCCATCATTAAATGGAAAGATGTTGCAGCAGGAGCAATCGTAACCGCCGTTTTGTTTATGATCGGTAAGTTTGCCATTTCCCTTTACATTGGTCAAAGCAATGTTGGCAGTACTTATGGTGCAACTGGTTCGCTGGTAGTGGTATTGCTGTGGACTTATTATTCTTCTATTATCCTGTATTTTGGTGCCGAATTTACCAAGGCCTATGCCGTAGCTTTCGGGTCGGAAATTTACCCTTCACATTATGCCGTTACCACAAAAGAAATCGAAGTAGAAACCGGAAATAATTCCATTCAGGATAACCACCCGGAAATTAAAGAAGAAGTAAAAAAAGCTTAAGGCAGAGTTAAGTGCCCCAGGCGGTAACAATCAGCTTTCTTTGCCCGCCATAATTTCGGTGCTCGCATAGGTAAATACCTTGCCAGGTGCCTAATGCTAACCGGCCATTGCGAATAGGGATTGTTACTGAGCTTCCTAAAAGTGCAGCTTTTAAATGCGCGGGCATATCATCCGATCCTTCGTAATCGTGTTCATAATCAGGATCATTTTCTTTTACTGTTTTATTAAAGAACATTTCAAAATCGAGCCTGACGGTTGGGTCGGCATTTTCGTTGATACTAAGCGATGCTGAAGTATGCTGAATAAAAACCTGGCAGATACCGATATTGATCTCATTAAGCTGGGGTAGGGCATTTTCAACTTCATCGGTAATGATGTGGAAACCTCTTCTCCTTTCTCTGAGTGTTAGTGCCTGTTGGTATATTTTCATAGATTTTAAAGCGAAAACATTTTATTTCAAAAACTCTACGTTCCATATCTTTTCGGCTTTTCGTCCAATAAGCCAGAATGAAGCTGCCAGAACAGAAAAGAATAGTGCTTTGTGCCAGCTATCCCAAAAGTACTCAAAGTAGCGTGTATAGAGGTTAATAAACAAAAAGGTAATGCCAAATTCGCGGGCAATATCATCGCGGTATTTTAAACCAAACAGGGTACTGGCTACACAAATTGCGGCAGATATTAATGCCCAGTAAAACAAGCTCAGTTGCCTTACCTTGTACCATTCATCCAGGCTGGCAAAGTTACCAAATACCGACAGCGCCCATAGCGATACAAAAAGATATACCATTCCGGCAATGTAGGTTGCCTGAAAAAAATGCCGGGTTTTAGGAACCGCTTTCATGATAAAAGATACAGCAGTTAAAACGGCTCCAAAAACAACAAAACGCAAAGGATAATTCATACCCAGGAAATAATAATTCCAACGGCTGAGATAGCCGGTTTCGGTGCCAAACCAGGCCCCTAATGAGATTAAGGCAAAAATCCAGATCAGCCTTGAATTAAAAATATAACCCAATGCGCCATAGATAAAAACTGAAATGAGGATAAGAATAGAAAAATTACCCGATCCGTTATCCAGCGCTTTACCAAAATAGGCAATGGCGTTTGCTGTTAATAAAATGGCCGAAAACACTATGGCTTCATTGCTGAATTTTAGGTGGGGTAATTTCGTTTTACGCCTGAAACCTAAAATGTATAACCATCCGGCCAAACCACCCGAAACAATGGCGATTACAATGTTGGGCGTATTGTAAACCCTTTTCAGGTAATTTAAAATAGCATTATCAATCAGTAAAGAGCCCAGGGCAATAAACCCACAGGCCAGCGCTACCCAAAATGCATATTGCGCCAAACGTAACCAGTCGAAGTTTTTGGCTTCATAACTTTTACGCAGCTTATCGCCTGTTTCTTCGGTAATCAAGCCATCACTTTGCCATTGCTCAATCATATCATCCAGAAATTCACTCTTTTCTCTGTCGACTTTCATAGGTTGGGTTCTACACGAAGATATAAAATTTGATCGTCATTGCGAGTTACGAAGCAATCTTACAACAATAGCAGCTAACAGCGATCGCATTAGGATTGCTTCGTTCGCTGAAAAAGCCTTCTCGCAATGACGGTTATAGCTAAATAACCTCTTTAATCTTCTTATTATTTCCTACAATCCAGATTACATCACCCGTATCGAAAACAAAATCTGACGAGGGATTTAGGATTCGGTTGGCACCGCGTTCGATACCGACAATCAGGGCCTGTGCCTTTTCGCGGATTCCGGCATTTCTGATACTCAGACCATGAACCGGCGATTCGGCATGTACCACTACTTTTTGAAGGGTCATTTCCTTATTCGGGAAATTGTTTTCCTCTATATTTTCAGGGGTGTCTACTTCTAAAATCGCTTTTACAGCCGCCAGCTGGTCGTCGGCTCCGATTAGCAGCAATTTATCGTTAGGGTAAAGCCTTTCATCGCGGCCAGGCGTTGGGATGTTGTTTCTGCCACGCTCAATCAGTGCAATGTTTACCCCATATTTTTCCCTGATCATTAATTCGGTAAGGGTTTTGCCTACCACTTCCGATTCAGCCGAAACCGTCAGTTCAGTTAAGTGGGTATCCCATGGCAAAATATCGGGTTTCCGGTTTTCCCTTGCATTTAAGTTTAAAATGAAACGTCTTTCCAGTTTATCGTAAAACGATTGCAGTTTTCTGGAGAAAATAACCATACCTAAAATAATCAGTCCCAGGGCGATAACAGCTGCAATCCAGGTATCGAAGAATTCGTACATTAAAAAACCAACGAAAAATATTCCCAATGCAATCCTGAAAAACTCAATGGCAATGAGCGGTCCGCGGGTGTATTTTTTATTCAGCCATAAGTGTGAATAAGCTGTTTTTTGAATCCTTCTGATTGATAGTGCCCACAAAAATGGCGACATGAGTATAAATGAAGCAATTATGCTGATGATAATGGAAGTTAAACTGTCGGCAATATTGCGCACAATAAATGGCTGCACGTAACGGTAAGCCAGAAATATAATGGCAATGATAATAACCGAGTGGATAATGGTATTGAAAATATACGATCGCAATAAAACTTTCCAGTCGCTTAAAGTAGTGATGCCCTCGGTACTAGAACTGTAACGTTCAATTCCATCCTGCCATTTTTGAGGTAAAACACGCTTTAAAAATTCGTAGAATGGCTCTGATAGCTTAATTAGGTATGGGGTGGTAAAAGTGGTAATGGCCGCGGCAGCTACTGCTATTGGATAGAGGAAATCGCTGGTAACTTTAAGTGTTAAGCCTAAAGATGCGATGATAAACGAAAACTCACCAATTTGAGCCAAACTCATACCCGACTGTACCGATGTTTTTAAAGGCTGGCCAGACAATAAAGCACCTAAAATGGTGAAGATAATTTTACCGATAACAATTACCAGTGTAGCGAACAAAATAGGTACCCAGTATTTTACCAGCATTGCGGGATCTATAAGCATACCAACAGAAACAAAAAATACAGCAGCAAACAGATCTTTCACCGATTTGGTAAGGTGTTCGATCCTTTCGGCCTGAGTAGTTTCTGCTAAAATAGAGCCCATGATAAATGCGCCTAAAGCAGGAGAGAAGCCAACCTTATCGGCCAGTAGTACCATTACCAAACACAAAGCAAGTGAAACCACGAGCATGGTTTCATCGTTCATTAACTTTCGGGTAGCCTTTAAAAACGACGGGACCAAAAATATACCACCCAAGAACCATAAAACCAGGAAGAAGGCTAGTTTTAAGATAGAGTAGAGCATTTCGGTCCCCGCCGACTGCTGGCTTACGGCCAGCGTAGAGAACAGTACAAGCAGTAAAATGGCCACTAAATCTTCAACAATTAAGACTCCGAAAACCAGTCCGGCAAATTTTTTATGTTTCAGGCCAAGCTCTTCAAAAGCCTTGATGGTAATCATGGTTGAGGAGATTGATAAAATTCCCCCCAGGAACAAGCTGTCCATATCAGACCAGCGCATGGCTTTACCTACAAAGTAACCGGCCAAAATGATAAACAGTACTTTTACAATAGCTGTAATGGAAGCTGAACCGCCAACTTTAACAAGTTTTTTAAAACTGAACTCTAAACCTAAACTGAAAAGCAGGAAAATTACCCCGATTTCGCCCCAGATGTTAATGCTTTTGGTATCGGTAACAGAAGGGAAAAAATCAAGGTGAGAGCCAACCAAAAGGCCAGCCAGTATATAGCCCAAAACAAGGGGCTGTTTAATCTTTTTAAATATAAGTGTGGTTATCCCTGCGGCAGCAAGAATTAACCCTAAATCGGCAATTAAATCTGGTAAATGCATCTATAAAAATGAGTAATGTATTAAATAATTATGTTCGGGGCTAAGCCCGGCATTTTAATTGTACCGCATTGCTGCAGTTAAAAAAATGAAATTACTTACCAAAAAACATGTTTTGGGTACAGCATTTTAAAAAGGCACCAATAATTATAATTTAATCTTTTGATTACAGCTTTGATACAGGCTGTGTTGTACTTAACAAAAAGAAACACTAAAAAACTAAGCAGCAAAAAAGCCGATGAAGATATTTTAACGATAGGGTTATTGAGCAAATCTTTTTGCAGGCTATCGTTGTCGGGTTTAAAATCGCTTGTAATTTTCTTAGCTTTTTCGCTGGTTATGAAACTTACTTTATGGTTTTTCGGTAAAGCATCATTTTGTTTTTTCTGCGATGCGCGTACCGCAAAAGGAATAGAAATGGCGCAGAAGAAAATGATATAAAAAAGCCTCATTGCCGCTAATATAACGAAAATGAGGCTTTTTTGAAAGAAAAAACGTGATTTTATGCTTTTAATCTGTCGTTTCGAAAAAAGCCAATGTAGCCTCCTTGTCTTTTTGTAGCTGAATGGTTAAGGCCTCTAATCCCGTAAATTTGACGTCGTGGCGTAAGAATTTTAGGAAGTTCATTTTAATGTCCTGACCATAAATTTCCTGGTTAAAATCAAAAATGTTAACCTCAATGTTTCTGGTCATGCCGTTTATGGTAGGTCGTTGTCCGATATAAGCCATACCGCGGTAAGTCCGGAGTCCGGAGTCTGGAGTCTGAAGCTCATTTGCCGGTTTTGAACCTTCTTCTTTAAATTCAGGGCTCATCTCAACTGTAACCGCGTAAATGCCGTCGCCGGGAATGAGTTTATAGGTTTCTTCTACAAAGATATTTGCTGTTGGGAAACCGATGGTACGTCCAATTTTATCGCCTTTAATTACCCTGCCGAAAATAGAAAAGGGATAGCCGAGATAATCGCTGGCCAAACTTACATCGCCTGCTAAAAGCGCCTGACGTATTTTGGTCGAACTTACGGCCACATCGTGAATATCCTGCTCCATAATTTCTTCAACCGTAAAGCCATAATGCAGTCCGGCGGCTTTTAAATCACTTAAATTGCCCGAACGGTCTTTGCCAAAGCGGTGATCGTAACCAATGATAATGTGTTTGGTACCAATATTATCAACCAAAGTGTTTTTAATATAATCTTCGGGCAGCTGATTAGAAAAATCGCGGGTAAAAGGAGTAATAATCAAATGATCAACACCAAGTTTTTTCAAAATATCGGCTTTCTCATTAATGGTATTGATCATTTTTAACTCCTGGTTTTCAGGATCGATGATCATTCGCGGGTGCGGGAAAAAAGTAAGGATTACACTTTCACCGTTATCGGCTTTTGCCTTTTCAACCAGTTGTTTAATGATTTTCTGGTGCCCGAAATGTACGCCATCAAAAGTGCCGATGGTTACAATAGCATTATCTAATTTCGAAAACTCGGATAGGTTATGGTATATTTTCAATGTAATTAAATTAAAATCATTGCCATTACAGCAAAACTAAATCAACGCAAATTTGCGACCAAAAGCTTAATGCAGCGCGTGCCTTTTTACTACCCCGCCTTTTAAATCAGCAATTTGTTGTTGTATCACAAAAGCATCGGCATCTATCTGCCTGATAGCAGTTTGTAATTTGCTCATTTCGAGCTTGGTTACTACGGTAAAAATAATATCTATATCTTTCTTTTCGCCATAGCCACCCTCACCTTTATAAATGGTAACACCGCGTTTCATCTCGTTAATAATGAAGTTTTTAATATCTTCCTGATGCTCGGAGATGATGGTAACGCCGGTATATTGTTCTATGCCGTTTACAATAAAATCGATAGTACTAGAGGCCGATAAATAGGTTAGAATGGCATAAAGTGCTGTTTCGATGTTTAAAAAATACGCTGCAAAGGCAAAAATGATGATGTTTAAAATGAGAATGATATTGCCAACAGTAAGGATACTGTTTTTACTGATGTAAAGCGCCAGAACCTCGGTGCCATCGATTACGCAACCGCCGCGCATGGCCAAACCAATACCTCCGCCCAAAAACAACCCGCCGAAAAAGGCAATTAACAATTTATCGTGGGTAATAGGTTGGAAGGGTAGAAAAATTAAGGCCAGTGAAAGTGCTGCAATGGCAATGGCGGTTTTAAACGCAAAGCCCTTACCGATTTGCCGGTAACCTAATATCACAAATGGAATGTTGATGATGGCAATAAGGTAAGATAAATTCCAGCCCGTTAAGGTGCTTAGTAAAAGCGAAATACCGGTTACACCTCCATCAATAAAATGGCTCGGCATTAAAAAGCTTTTTAAGCCAAAACATGCCGAAGTTACACCTGCAACGATTAAAAAGATTTCTTTTACAAATCTGGTGTTCCTGTTTTTAATGTGGTTCATACCTCCGCCTGGGTTTTTGCTTCTTCTTTCTTACTGCGAATATAATTAACAAGTTCTAATACCTCAAACGCATCTTTAAGCAAAAAGTTTCCGCTGCGGGTACGGGTAAGTTTAGAAAGATAGGCACCGTTGTTAAGTTGTTTGCCAAAATCGGATATCAGTGAACGGATGTAAGTGCCTTTGCTGCATACCACCCTGAAATCGATTTCGGGCAGTTCTATTCTGGTAATCTCGAATTCGGGAACACTTACAAAGCGTTTGCGCAGCTCTACTTCTTCGCCCAGCCTGGCTTTAACGTATAAACGTTCGCCATTTACTTTTACCGCAGAGTGTGCAGGCGGATACTGCTCAATATCGCCAATAAATGGCTTGCAGGCGGTGTAAATTTCTTCGTTGGTAATCTGGCTGATATCGAAGGTTTCATCTACCTCAGTTTCCATGTCGAAGGATGGGGTAGTGGCACCCAGTATCATGGTGCCGGTATATTCTTTTTCTTCGGCCTGAAAGGTATCAATTTGCTTGGTTAATTTACCGGTACAAATAATCAGTAAACCTGTTGCAAGGGGATCTAATGTGCCGGCATGGCCAACTTTTAGCTTTAATGGTTTTAACGAATTACGGATTTTTCCAACCACATCAAATGAGGTCCATTTGTATGGCTTATTAATCAACAGCAATTCGCCTTCAGCAAAATTGAAATCTTTAAACTTTGGATTTTCGGTGCTCACAAATCTTTTTTGCGCAAAGATACAGATTCAATGTGGTTTGCCTAGGTTTTTTTAACCACAGATCTACACGGATAAACACAGATGATTATTATCTGTATTCATCCCCACCAGAATGAAAGGACAGGCTTTTTATCTGTGGTTAAAATATTTACATGAATTATATAATTTGTAAGCTGTGGCCACTTAGCAGGAGGATAATAATAACCAGGCCTGCAGCAATTCTGTACCAGCCAAAAACCTTAAACCCATTTTTGTTCAAATAACCAATAAAGCTTTTAATGGCTAAAAGTGCTACGATAAAGGCAACAACGTTACCAATAATTAGCAGATTGGTTTGTTCGTGGGTAATGGTATGACCTTCTTTATAAAAGTCGTAAAGTTTTTTTGCGGTAGCTGCAAACATGGTCGGCACGGCAAGGAAGAACGAGAATTCAGCAGCAACTTTTCTGCTCAATTTCTGACTCATACCACCAACAATCGTTGCTCCCGAACGCGAAACGCCAGGTATCATGGCAATGCATTGAAAAAAACCGATTTTTAAAGCAGTTAAATAAGTTACATTTTCTTCTTCGTTAATGCTGGGCTTGTTAAACCATTTATCAACAAATAATAAAATTACACCACCTACTAAAAGTGAAATACCAACAGCCATCGGGCTTTCTAACAGTTCATCTATCTTCTTGCTTAATAACAATCCGAATATGGCTGCCGGAATAAAAGCAACCAATAGTTTGATGTAGAAATTGATTGATTTAAAGAATCTTTTAAAGTATAGCACTAAAACCGAGAGGATTGCTCCCAGCTGTATGGCAATGGTAAATAGTTTTACAAATGGATCTGATGCAATGCCCATAAAAGATGAGGCAACAATCATGTGTCCGGTGCTCGAAACTGGTAAAAATTCAGTTATTCCTTCAACAATAGCAAGGACAATAGCTTGAAAAGAGTTCATATTTGTTTTGAAATAGCAAAAACTAAAGAAAACGCTCAACTAAAAATTAAGCGTTTCCCAGATTTTCCTTTGAAGGGGATTATTTTTTAAGAATGGCGTAAATCCCGAAAGCGAAGCCAAAAAGCACAACTACGGGTGCCAGTAAAGTTCTTCTGAAATCGTAAATATCGCCTGTAGTGCCCATCATTAAAATAAAACCAACTACTACAATAGCGATGCTGATTAACAATAACTGATAGTTTTTCTTGGTAAAAACCAATTCGCTTTTAACGTCCTTAACAACCGGACTTGTTTTTTTTTCTGTCATTATCTGTAAAGATGATAAGATTTTAAACGTAAATATCTGCTTACTGCAAACCAGGTGCTAATACCTGTTATAAAAATTCCCACAATTAAAAGGCCTATAAATACGAAGCCAAATTCTGTATAATTATTTAGAATTATAATCTCAGGCACTTCTTTACGGGCGTATATTAATGTGGCCAGCAGGATAATAATGGCAATAAAGGCCGCAATTAAACCATGCAGGGCAGCATACAATAAGAAAGGACGGCGAATAAAATTTTTCGTTGCACCAACCAGCTGCATACTTTTAATTAAAAAGCGCTGCGAGTAAATAGCTAGTCGTATCGTATTGTTTATCAGTGCAATAGATATTATTAGCAATAAAATGGCAAATGCTAAAATAATTAAACCAATGGTGCTGATATTTTTATTTACCATATCAATTAACGAACTCTGGTAAACCACTTCTTTAACCACAGGGTTTTTAGAAATACTGGCTTTTAAAGCATCAATGCTTTTATTGTTGGCATATTCTGCTTTTAAATACACATCGAAAGTAGAAGTTAAGGGGTTGTAACCTAAAAAGTTAACAAAATCTTCGCCTAAATCCTGTGTTAAATTTCTGGCAGCAAGCTCTTTGTTTACATACTGCGTTTGCTTTACGGCAGGGTTAGAGTTTAACTCTTTCTGAAAGGCCAGTACATCAGCTTCCTTTGCGCCTTCATCCACAATAATATTTAAAACGATGTTCTCTTTAACGTAGTTAGACAGGTTTTTGGCATGTACAAGTACCAACCCAAGCAGCCCCAGCATTAATAAAACCAAAGCAATACTAATGATAGTAGAGATGTATACGGTTTTGGTTTTCTTAGATGCATCACTTACTTCGAATTCTTCCATGTATTTCATTTTTGTTTCTGCGAAAATATAAATTATACCTGATAAACACCAATTTAAAAGGGCCTTAAATGAACATTAACGGATGCGTTAAGGTTTTAGTTCAAAGATTAAATTCTTTAATTAATTCATCATTTTGTCAAAATACGGTACGAAATTTGTTGAAACGCCGTTAATCATAAAACTTAAGACTAAAATTTTAACTATGAAAAGGCAAATTACATTACTAGGACTATTATTAATTGTTACTAGCACGATTATATCTTGTAAAAAGGACACAACGTCGTTAAAAGCGCAAATGTTGGGAAGGTGGACCTTAGATAGAATCGTTACTACCGGATATACCGCTGATGAAACCCTAAAAGATCCTACCAAAATTAATGCTGATGTAACTTATGGTAAAACCAGCGATTACGTTGACTATAAAGCGAACAACGATGATCAGGTTGAAGTGAGTTTGTCAGGTAACAGGACTATTGGGACCTACATTATCATTTATTCGGATCAGTTTACCATGGATTTGAATGATGGAAGCAATTTTTGTGCGGTAAACAGCATTACCGGAAACAAATTTCAGTTTACCGCGACCATAAACAATAGAATTAAAAAGGTTTATTACCTGTCGAGATAAAATCCGGATCTCCTTATTATTTAAAAGCGCCATTGGTTTTTAACCGATGGCGTTTTTTTTATCTGAAAATTAAACCTCACAGGTTTTTAAAACCTGTGAGGTTTAATTTGATCCAAAAATTTATGTTTTACTAAACCCCTTTATTTGCGTAATTTCGCGCATTAAAAATTTTAAAACCTGCAATGGATTACCAATTCAAAGAAATAGAACAAAAGTGGCAGAAATTTTGGGCAGACAATCACACCTTCAAAGCCGAAAGCAATTCTGAAAAGCCAAAGTATTATGTGTTAGATATGTTTCCGTATCCATCGGGTGCAGGTTTACATGTTGGCCATCCACTGGGTTACATTGCATCTGATATTTTTTCGAGATACAAACGTCTTAAGGGCTTTAATGTATTGCATCCAATGGGTTACGATTCGTTTGGTTTACCTGCTGAGCAATACGCGATACAAACCGGTCAGCACCCGGCCATTACTACCGAAGCCAATATTGCAACCTACCGCCGCCAGCTCGATCAGATCGGTTTTTCTTTCGATTGGAGCAGGGAAGTGCGTACCAGCGAGCCATCTTATTACAAATGGACGCAATGGATTTTTATGCAACTGTTTAACTCTTGGTATAATATCGAAAACGACAGGGCAGAAGATATTACCACTTTGATCGAAAAGTTCAATGCTTCGGGATCGGCTGATGTGAAAGCTGTTTGCGATGATGACGTAAAATCTTTCATGCCAAGTGATTGGGCAACTTTTACCGATGAGGAAAAACAAGAGGAATTATTAAAATACCGTTTAACCTATTTAAGGGAAAGTACCGTAAACTGGTGTGCTGCCCTGGGTACTGTTTTAGCAAATGATGAGGTAAAAGATGGTTTTTCTGAGCGTGGCGGTTTTCCGGTTGAGCAAAAGAAAATGATGCAGTGGAGTATGCGCATTACAGCCTATTCTGATCGTCTTTTGCAAGGTTTGGATACCATCGATTGGCCAGAACCGATTAAAGAAATGCAACGCAACTGGATTGGCAAGAGTGTAGGGGCATCAGTGAAGTTCCAGGTTGAAGGTAGCGATAAACAGATTGAAGTTTTTACTACCCGTGTTGATACCATTTTTGGCGTTTCTTACCTGGTATTGGCACCAGAGCACGAGTGGGTTGCCGAATTAACTACTCCAGGACAAAAACAGGCTATCGAAGATTATATCTCTTTAACCAAGAAGAAATCGGAGTTAGACCGCATGGCCGATACCAAAACCGTTTCGGGAGCTTTTACCGGTACTTATGTAATTAACCCTGTAAGCGGCGAGCGTATTCAATTGTGGATTGCAGATTATGTGCTGGCTGGTTATGGAACAGGTGCGGTAATGGGCGTGCCAAGTGGCGATCAGCGCGACTGGTTATTTGCTACGCACTTTAACTTACCGATTGTTCAGATTTTAGATGCACAAAAAGATATCGACGTTCAGGCAGATCCAACAAAAGAAGGAAAATATATTAATTCGGGTTTTATAAACGGATTAACTTATCAGGAAGCTGTTCCGTTTTTAAATAACTGGTTAGAGGAAAAAAGAGTAGGGAAAGCAAAAGTAAACTTCCGTCAGCGCGATGCGATTTTTGGTCGTCAGCGTTATTGGGGTGAGCCAATTCCGGTTTACTTTAAAGATGGATTGCCATATTTGGTGCAGGAAGAAGAATTGCCTTTGTTGCTACCCGAAATTGATAAATATTTACCAACTGAAACGGGAGAACCACCTTTGGCGAGAGCTGAAGGCTGGGTGCCTGCTGCGGGTGGACACTATGAAATGAGCACCATGCCAGGTTGGGCAGGTAGCAGCTGGTATTGGTACCGTTATATGGATGCCAATAATGATTCAGAATTTGCTTCGAAAGAAGCTGTTGAGTACTGGCAGGCAGTTGATTTGTATATCGGTGGATCTGAGCATGCTACAGGACACTTGTTATACAGCCGTTTCTGGAATAAGTTTTTGAAAGATTTGGGTTATACCAAAGAAGAAGAACCTTTCAAAAAACTGATTAACCAGGGCATGATTCAGGGGAGGAGCAACTTTGTTTACCGCATTAACGATGAGAACGGTAAACCAACCAATACCTATGTTTCGGCGGGTTTAAGAAAAGAGTATAAAACTTCGGCGTTGCATGTTGATGTGAATATTGTTGAGAACGACACACTGGATTTAAATAAATTCAAGGCCTGGAGAGAGGAATATGCCAATGCAGAATTTATTCTGGAAGGCGGGAAATACATCTGCGGTGTTGAGGTAGAAAAAATGTCGAAATCGAAGTTCAACGTGGTTAACCCCGATGATTTGATTGAGCGTTATGGTGCCGATACCCTGCGTATGTACGAAATGTTTTTAGGTCCGTTAGAACAAAGCAAGCCATGGAATACCAACGGTATCGAAGGTGTGTTTAAGTTCTTGCGTAAATTCTGGCGCTTGTTCCACAACGAAGAGTGGGTATTCCATGTAAACGATGCCGTGCCAACAAAAGCAGAGCATAAATCGTTGCATAAAATCATTAAAAAAGTTCAGGATGATATCGAGCGCTTCTCGTTCAATACTTCTGTATCGAGCTTTATGATTGCCGTAAATGAACTTACCGATCTGAAATGTAAAAACCGTCAGATTCTGGAAGATATGGTAATTATCCTTTCACCTTACGCGCCACACATTTGCGAGGAGCTTTGGGTATTATTGGGTAACGATGCCGGAACACTTTCTTATGCAGCTTTCCCAACGTTCAAACCCGAATATCTGGTAGAAGATGAGTTTGCTTATCCGGTTTCCATTAACGGTAAAATGAAAATGAACCTGAATTTGAGCTTAAACCTTGCTCAACCAGAAGTAGAAAGCATTTTATTGGCAGATGAACACTTCCAGAAGTTTTTAGATGGAAAAGCACCTAAGAAAATCATTTTCGTAAAAGGAAAGATTATTAATGTGGTAGTTTAAAGGTAGAAGGATTGAAGGTTTAGGGTAGAAGGCTTTTTTCTCTTGCCTTAAGTCTAAACTTAAAATAGAAAAACCCAAGTTACATTTTTTGTCACTTGGGTTTTTCTTTATAAACTGTAGGTTTTAAGCCTTATGCCTTCTACCTTTCAACCTTCCACCTTTCTAGTCTCTCTTCCTCCTATTGCCACCAAAACGTCTGTTGTTGCTTGCATTACGGGGTTTGCCGCTCATGTTACCATCACCACCTTTTCTGGATCCACCGCCGCCACCTTTCGATTGTGCTTGTGGTTTACGTTTGATCTGGTTTTTAGCCAGCATGTTTTCCCAGGTTAGAGGATAAGGATGATCATCAACAATCGGTAGGGTAATTTTAATCAGTTTCTGTATATCCAGCAGATACTCGTTTTCTTCAGCATCACAGAAAGAAATAGCAATTCCGTTTGCTCCTGCGCGACCTGTACGGCCGATTCTATGCACATAAGATTCAGGAATATTGGGTAGTTCGAAATTGAAAACATGTGATAGTTGATCGATATCAATGCCACGGGCAGCAATATCGGTAGCTACCAGAACACGTATTTTCCGTTCTTTAAAATCGGTTAATGCCCTTTGTCTGGCATTTTGTGATTTATTACCATGGATGGCAGCTGCTTTAATGCCTGCATGACCTAAATCTTTTACAATTCTGTCTGCACCATGTTTGGTACGGGTAAATACCAGCGCAGTTTGAATATCTTTATCTTCTAAAAGATGAATCAGTAATTTCTTTTTATCAGGCTTGTCTACAAAATAAACCGACTGAACGATGGTTTCTGCAGTAGAAGAGATAGGGGTAACCTCAACTTTAGTGGGGTTCGATAAAATGGTATTGGCGAGCTTCTGGATTTCATCGGGCATGGTAGCCGAGAAAAATAAAGTCTGGCGCATTGCAGGTAATTTAGCCACCACCCTTTTTACATCGTGTATAAAGCCCATGTCAAGCATGCGGTCGGCTTCATCTAAAACAAAAAGCTCGATGGTGTTTAGGCTGATAAAACCCTGGTTCATTAAATCCAGTAAACGGCCTGGGGTAGCCACTAAAATATCGACACCTTTTTTCAACGCTTCTACCTGAGAGAACTGGTTTACCCCACCAAAGATTACCAGGTGGCGAAGGTTTAAATTTTTGCCATAAGCTTTAAAGCTTTCCTCAATCTGAATGGCCAGCTCGCGGGTTGGCGTTAAAACCAAAGCTTTAATGTTTTTGGTGGCTTTGGTATTGATGTGTTTTTCGTGCAGCAATTGCAACATCGGAATGGCAAAAGCCGCAGTTTTTCCGGTGCCAGTTTGTGCACAGCCCAATAAATCTTTTCCTTTTAATATAGTAGGGATGGATTGCTCCTGTATAGGCGTAGGTTCGGTGTAACCCTCAGTCTCAAGTGCCTTTAAAATTGGCTCAATGAGGTTTAATTCTTTGAATAGCATGTATGTTTTTATGTAATATAATGTATTGAAGAAGCTAGAACAATCATTTGTTGAAGGACTAACTTGCGGAGAGAATATGCCATTCAGAATGACAAGCCCTTATTCCTGCTTCGGTGCAAAGATAGGTAAATTTATGGAATGATCGAATGTATGTTAAAATGAGGGAATGATTGAATGAGAGAATTTGAGTTCCTTCTATCATTCAAAATTCAATCATTCTCTAGTTCAGTTGTTAATTCTCCTCTTTAAACCTGCTGAAAAACAGCAATGCGATTAAGCAAAGCCCAAAACCTACAATGCCATTCAGGCGCAATCCGAAATCATTACCCGGATCTTTACCGTAAATGGTAAGCATAGCAAAAATGGCAATACCCAGTGTTTGGCCCAGCTTCACAAAAAGGTATTTTACCGCAAAGAACATTCCTTCGTGGTTTTCGCCGGTTGCTAAAGTATCTCTTTGCGCAATATCGGCCAGTATAGCTGTAGGTAAAATGCCTAATGCTGCCAAAGGAAATGACGCAGATAAAACCAGCATGTAAATTTGGGTATGTGGACCAAATGGTAATTTGCCCAGGAAAAATATGGTGACAAAAATGAGGCACAGCACCCCAAAAGCGAGGAGTACAAAAGGTTTCTTACCTATTTTAGCCGAACCAAAATTAACCAGTGGATAAAACAGGAGCGAAGCCAGCACCATCGATGCCATAAATTTCCCTCCCTCTGATTCGTGCAGGCCCAGCAAAACGGTGCAGAAGTATAATAAACCACTAGATATAATGCTTAATGCAGTATAAAAAGCAAAGTCTGAAATCAGGTAATATTTAAAGTTGCTGTTTTTAAAGGTATTTTTCATGGCTGCCCAAAGCGGAACATGGCTTGGTTTGGCTACCGAAAAATCTTTCTCATTGATGAAAAAGACAGGTAATAACATCACCAGTCCAGATAGTGCGCATAAACCCCAAATAGCCATTTGAACGGCTTCGCTACGGTTGGTTACCTGAAAATTATCCTGTACCAGATCGGCAAAATTATTGGTGCAGGCTGATAAAATTATGCCAATTACAAAACCCACCTGCTGGTAACTCGAGAGTTTTACTTTTTGCCTTGGCGTGTTGGTCACTTCGGCAAGTAAAGCGTTGTAAGGGATAATATAAGTGGTAACCGAAACAAAGAACAAACAAAGGGTAATGGTTAGCCACCAGGCATTGTGCAGGCTTTCGGTTTTTTGAAGCGGGTAAAAAACCAGTCCGCAAAAAAGCATTGCCGGAATTATAGCCCACTTCATAAAAGGCATACGCCTGCCGTTTTTATTGGTGCTTGCATCACTTTTAGCTGCAATATACGGATCGTAAAGGGCATCTACCAGGCGGCCTGAGGCAGCAATAATAGAAAGGATATTAAAGGCTCCGAATAAAACAAGCTGTGGCACAAGCGGGGGGAGGCCAGCGTTATTTGGTGGCAGGTAGAAAAAGGGCAGCATTACGATGATAATATTCGTCATCGTGCTCCAGCCAATCATACCGGCAGCGTAAGCAATTTCTTGTTTCAGCGAGAGTGTTTTGTTCATTAATCTCCTTTAATTTCTGTTTGCAGTCTACTTATTTCTTATTAAACCATCTGCTCACAAAATAAATTGCCAGAAAGCCAATAAAGATATATAAACCATTCAGTGCAGCATTGGGATCGTCGGCGTAAATGCTTAGGGCCACAAAGGTATAAGCTGCTATAAATATAATAGGCAATATAGGATATAATGGAACAGTATAGATGGTTTTTTTATCAAGATGTGCAGTTCTTTTGCGCAGAATGAAAATAGTTGCTGCCGAACTGGCCATACTAATGCTTTCTAAAAAAATGGTGTAGTTTAAAATCTTATCAAAAGTTTTGGCATAGAAAATAATTACCACTGCAACCACCGTAAAAACGGTTAAGCTTAAAGTAATTACCTCCGTTTTTTTATTCATGCGACTAAAAACCCGTGGTAAGGCACCTTCTTCGCCCATGGCAAACATGGCCCTGGGGTTACTCAACAAGTTTACATTTACATAGCCCATTACCGAGAAAAAGATGATAACCGAAAGCGCATTAAAACCAGCGGGGCCAAAAATTTTAGCAGCCAGGATTGCAGCAATGCTTTCTGCAGATTTCAGTTCTTCGAAGCCAATAACCCGAACATATACATAGTTAATAGCCAGATAAAGGATAACGATAATGGTTAAACCAATAATAATTGCCCGTGGGATTACTTTTTTTGCTTCTTTAACTTCGCCACCAAAATTAATGGTTTGTGCATAACCAGCGTAAGAGAATGAAACCGCAATTAAACAAAGGCCGAGGGCTTTGCCGTAATCGGACCAGTTGGGTAATGCTCCACTGGCGGTTTTAAACATGGGTGCTGCAGTTTGTGTAACGCCTCCAAAAAACACAGCACAGATGAGGGTTAAAATCATCCCAATTTTAATAACCGTTAATACATTCTGTGTTTTTGAACTGGCTTTTAAACCAAGTAGATTGATGAAATAAAACACCAGTATGGTTGTAATGGCTATTGCAACCCGGTAGGTTTCATTTTGCATGGCGGGGGGCAAAATGATCTTACTCAGATATTCTGCACCAATAATAGATATGGCCGCTACCGAGGCTGCACTCGAAATAATCACGATACAATTAATGGCAAAGGCAATAGATGGATGGTATGCCGCCGAAAATATCTTATAGTAGCCACCGGTTACCGGAAAACGCGACCCGATTTCTGCATAGGTTAAGGCACCGCAAAAAGCTACAAAACCGCCAATAAACCAGGCTAGGTAAAACAGTTCGGGAATTTGCGCCTTAGCAGCCACATTTACCGGCGTACGGAAAACCCCCATGCCAATAACCAGACTTACTACAATCATAGATAAATCGAATAACGAAAGCTGCTTTTTCTGTTGCATGAATAAGTTGTTAATATGGGATGAAGATAGGGAAATTATGTAAATAGGGAAGATGGAAGAGGTAAAAGAGAAGATGGATGATGTAAAATGGAGGAGGGGAGATGGAAGAGGGGATTTGGTTAATTCTTAAAGCCATGAACAGTATGCTTTCCATCATCCATTTTCCATCTTCCCTTTTCCATCATTGTGTTGATATTTTCTTTTGCTAGCCTCATATAATAAATTTATTATTGTAAGATAATTCTGAAGAGGAGATCTGAAAATGTTTTTATTTCAATCATCAGGATTATTTCTACAAATTCTTCATCGCTCTGTAAACCAAAAATGCAGGGTTTTTCATTGAGGAACAGAATAAACACATTATGGCAGAAGTAATTTATAACGACGACAGTATCCGCTCATTAGATTGGAAAGAACACATCAGGTTGCGTCCGGGTATGTATATCGGAAAACTTGGTGATGGCTCTGCACAAGATGATGGTATTTATGTTTTGTTAAAGGAAATTGTAGATAACTCTATCGATGAGTTTGTGATGGGAACCGGGAAAACCATCGAAATTACCCTTTCAGAGCAAAAGGTAAACGTACGCGATTATGGTCGTGGTATTCCGCTGGGTAAAGTAATCGATTGTGTAAGCAAAATCAATACCGGTGGTAAATACGATAGCAATGCCTTCCAAAAATCGGTGGGTTTAAATGGTGTGGGTACCAAGGCAGTAAATGCTTTGTCGACCAGTTTTACGGTGCAATCGTACCGCGATGGAAAAACAAAGAAAGTTGAGTTTTCTAAAGGTGAAATTGTAACCGAAAACCCGGTTATCGATACCACACAGCGCAACGGTACAGCCATAACTTTTTACCCCGACGAAACTATTTTCAGAAATTACCACTACATTCCTGATTTTGTGGAGAGCATGGTTTGGAACTATGTTTTCTTAAATACAGGTTTAACGGTAAATTTCAATAACCAGAAATATTTTTCAGAAAGAGGTCTTTACGATCTGCTTTCTAAATTTAATAAGCCCGAAGAAATCAGGTACCCGATTATCCACATGGTTGGGCCCGATATCGAAATTGCGATGACCCACGGTCAGCAATATGGCGAAGATTACCATTCTTTTGTTAACGGGCAGCACACCACACAGGGCGGAACCCACCAGGCAGCTTTCAGGGCAGCGGTAGTGAAAACCGTTCGGGAGTTTTTTAAGAAAGAGTTTGATGCAGCTGATGTGCGTTCATCGATCATCGCGGCCATTTCTATCCGTGTGCAGGAGCCGGTTTTCGAATCGCAGACTAAAACCAAGCTGGGTTCGCAAAATATGGGCCCAGAAGGTCCGTCGGTGCCTACTTTTATTAACGACTTTGTTAAAAAAGAGCTCGACGATTATTTGCACAAAAATCCCGATGTTGCTGATGCGCTATTAAAAAGGATTATGCAGTCGGAGCGTGAGCGTAAAGATATTGCGGGTATTAAAAAACTGGCTAACGACAGGGCTAAAAAGGCTTCGTTACACAATAAAAAACTGCGCGACTGTAAAGTGCATTTCAACAGCACGCACGAAAAACGTTACGAAACCACTTTATTTATTACCGAGGGAGATTCTGCTTCGGGTTCGATCACCAAATCGCGTGATGTAGATTGCCAGGCCGTTTTCAGCTTAAAAGGTAAACCCCTTAACTGTTACGAGCTGACCAAAAAAGTGGTGTACGAAAATGAAGAATTTAACTTGTTGCAGCACGCTTTAAATATTGAAGATGGATTAGAAGGCTTACACTACAACAATATCGTTATCGCTACCGATGCCGATGTGGATGGTATGCACATCCGTTTGCTGATGATGACTTTCTTCCTTCAGTTTTTCCCCGATCTGGTAAAGGCAGGGCACGTATATATTCTGCAAACGCCGCTTTTCAGGGTTCGCAATAAAAAGGAAACGATTTATTGTTACAGTGATGAAGAACGTAAAAATGCGATAGAAAAATTAGGTAACAAACCCGAAATCACCCGATTTAAAGGACTGGGCGAGATCTCTCCCGACGAATTTGGGTTGTTTATTGGAAAAGATATCAGGCTCGATCCTGTAATTTTAAAAGATCAGACCATTAAGAGCTTGTTAGAATATTACATGGGCAAAAATACTCCAGACAGGCAACAGCACATTATCCGGAACCTACGTGTAGAGAAGGATGAGGTGGCAGAAGAGCCTAAAGTAATTACGGAAGTAGCATAAAAAAGAGAGAGTCAGGTTTAAAAGGCCTGACTTTTTTGTTTATCTACTGGTTGGTGTCTCACCAACCAGATTGGTATTACTTGAGTAGGTCGGTGAGACACCGACCGATAGGGTAAGGCCTGACTTTTTAACGTCACCCTGAATTCATTTCAGGGTCTCTGAGCTATGAGATGCTGAAATAAATTCAGCATGACGATTTGGAAGTAAGATGACCTGAATTATAATCTAAGTTAACTATTCTTTCGGCAGGTTAACCGTATCTTCAGGGTGTTGTGGAGGCAATACATCAACCTTTTTCTCAACAATGGTAATTTTAGTAAATACGGCATACTTACTGGGCGAAATACCGCCGTCGTACTTCTCTGCATAGGCTTGTGTAAATTCTGCGCCGAAATAAAGGATAATGGAGGTATAATAAATCCACAACAGAATTATGATGATAGAACCGGCAGCACCAAAAGCCGAAACAGTACTTCCTTTTTCGATATAAATACCGATTAAATATTTGCCCAGGCTAAACAACAGCGCCGTAAACAATGCACCGGTTATAGCCGATTTCCATTTAATATTAACATCGGGCAATACCTTAAAAATAATGGTAAATACGGCTGTTACTGCCAAAAGTGTAAGTGCATTGTTTAAAATGTAAATGAGTAGTGCCATGGTATCGTTGGCAACGGGAATCACATCTTCTACCTTACTTTGCGAAATTAATGCAACCAGTTTATCGCCCAAACCAACCACTACACTGTTAATGACCAGCGATACCAGCAGCAAAAAGCCCATCGATACAATGAGTGAGAAAGAAAGCAATCTATTGGTTAGCATTTTAATCCAGCCTTTTTTGGGCATGGCTTTTACTTTCCAGATCAGGTTTATGCTGTCTTGTATTTCGATAAAAATGGCCGTTGCACCAATAATTAATGTACCGATACCAATAATTAAGCCCATAGTAGATTGCCCTGTTTTGTTGGCATGATCAACAAAGCCCTGTATCTGGGTAGCTGCTGGTTTTCCAACCAGTTCGGTAACTTCGATAAAAAACTTATCGCGGGTTTTCATTTTGTCGCCGAAAAACAGCGTGGCCGCCGAGAGTACGATAATAATGAGTGGTGTAAGCGAAAAGATAGTGTAGTAAGCCAGAGAGGCACTCAATTTCATTACCCTGTCTTCCATAAAGCCTTTTCCGGCCGCTATAAAAAGGTGATAAATGGCAACAAAAAAATATTTGATTTTATGTAATACTCTTACTCTTTTCATCAGAACACTAAAACGGATATCCTATCCCAATATTAAAAATTAAATTTTGTCTGCGCCAGTCTTTACTTCCAAAATTGATATCGTTGAATACCCAACGTTGTCCTTCCGGTAAATAAGGTTTACGCACAGGAAAGGCCACATCCAGGCGCACCACAAAAATACTAACATCTACCCTTAAGCCTGCACCTGTGCCGACAGCCAGTTCATTAAATGCATTTTTTAGCTTAAAGCCAGAGCCAAGTCTTGCCGTTTCCGGTTTGCCCGGTTCTCCGAGATCTTCTTTCCTAAGCCAGATATTACCTGCATCAACAAATAATGCGCCATAGAATATGCTTACTATTTTAAAACGCAGTTCAGAGTTGAGCAATAATTTAATGTCACCTCCTTGATCGGCAAAAATTGCATCGTCCCTAACTTTATAAGTACCCGGGCCTAAAGTACGGGCAGGAAAGGCTCTTACATCGTTACTGCCACCTGCAAAAAACTGTTTAACAAAGGGCAATGAGCTACTGTTGCCATAAGCATAACCATAACCTAAGTTTAAGCGGTTGGCCCAAATCAGGTTTTTGGTGATTTTGTAATAATCTCTTAAATCGGCCTCTGCGCGGATAAACTGGGTTAAGGGAATATTAAAAATGGTTCGCTTGCCTTCATCGTTTTTAGAAGTAAACAAACCCCACACGTTACCACCAGTTTCTAAAGCGCCATAGAAATAGGTATTATTCCGGCGGCTATCTTCCATCTGGTTGGTATAGGTAAAATTGTAACTGCTACCTACAATGAATTGGTTTTCCAGTGTAGACCTAAGTAAGGGATTCTGCGTATATATTCTTTCCTCTGTGGTATCTGAAGGAAAACTTGTAGAAACGTAACTAACTGATATCGGATTAAAATTATGTTCCTTGTACTGGTTTTCCTTGAAATTATAGCCGTATTCGCCCTTAATTGCGTGCAAAGTATATTCTGAACCCCTGTTTAGCATCTGGTAAGAAAGCGAGGTAATGGTTTTGGGAATAAAGGCATTAGTGCTATTCGGTTTGTAAAACGGAACAATTAACCTCGGGAAAGTTAGTTTTCCTTCGGCTGTAAACGACAATGAATTTTTGCCCAGCGAGGTTCCTTTCGTTTGTGTTTCAAAGCCGCCACTAACACTTAAATCGAGCTGCTCGGCATTTCTGAACAGGTTACGGGTGGTTTGGGTTACCTTAACTTCCGAACCCACAAAGTTATTCGATTTACTGGTTCCGGTAACCGAGAAGGTAAGCGAGTTTTTCTTTAAAGGGGTTAAATAGATATTCAGGTCAAGCTGATTGTTCCTGAAACTATCTACAGGCAAAAACTCAGCCCTTACATCCTGAAACGCACCTACATTTACCATCCGGTTTAACGATTGGTTATGATCTTTACGGTTGTATGGTTCTCCTTTTTGAAAGAATACCAGGCGGTCGAAAAGTTTAGGTTTAAACGTATTGCGATTATCGTAAATGTTAAAATCGTTATATACCAACGGACTTAGCTTCCTTAAAGCACTATCTCTCCGCAACGAATAGTTGGGATAAATATTGATGTTTTTAATGGTATAAGGCTTTACAGCTGCATCAGGTGCAATATCCTTAACTTTTACCCTAATATTAACCAGGTTTTGGCCAATGGTACTATCTACCTGTATAATCAGGTAATCGGGACTGAAATAGAAATAACCAATTTCTTTCAGGTCGTTATCAATCCTGATCCGTTCGTTTTTATAAGTGTCGATATCATAAAAATCGCCAACTTTTAACAAGGTTTTATCTTTGTTCGCATTGATGTTTTTGGTTAAGATACCTGTATCGGGTGGAAAAGTTACTTTGTTGATTTTATAGCGCTGGCCGGTAACTGCCGTATAAATGGCTTTACCTTTTTTTTCTTTCACTACGGTATCGCCGGTAACATTGGCTTGCAGGTACCCTTCACTAATGAGGTAACTGGTAAGTACATCGTTATTGTATTTCAGTTTTACATCGTTCAGCAGCACCGGGGCTTCTCCTTTTCTACGCAGCCAGTTCCTGAAGCCCTTTGGCTTTTTAGGTTCGCCGGCAAGGTTGTAAAGGCCAAGTTTGAATTTGATCCCAAGGATTGAACTGTTAGGACGAGGCCTTGTTTTTGCCTCCAGATCGTTTTTAATCTGCTTTTCGTTATCAATCTTACCAGAAGAATCCGGATTGATTTTCACTTCTGCCCCGGTGTACAAAATCTGCCCTGGTTTTAAAGATTTAGTACTGCTGCAAGCCCAAACTAAACAGGCCAGTAAAAATAAAAGCGGTCTAGTTAGTTTTCTCATCTTGTGCTTTCTGTTCAATGTTTCTTATTCTTCTAATGCGTTTCTTCTGAAATATCTCTCTGAATTTATTGTAATCTACCACCAGGGTAAAGCCTAAGCCGGTTTCGATAATCTGGCCCTGCACAATCACATCGTTCTGGTTGCGGCGGTAAGCCCTTAACCGGTAGCGGCCATCGGCCGAAAGTGCGTATTCTACATTTACGTTTCCGGCAATATTGGTCGATTTTTCTCCAGGTGCCTGCGGCCCTTCCAGCGCAAACGAACTACCTACGGTAACTGTTAAGCGATCGTTCAGTAGCTTTTTAGATAAGCCTACTTCTAAATCGGTTTTTTGCTGCATAGAACCTGTAGAGTAATCTTCTGATGAGTTTACCCCAAAGTTGAGGTCTACCCCCTGTATTAAATCGGAAGTTAAATTGTTCAGTTGCTCGGTTAGCAGTTTACTTACACTCGAGCGGGCAAGGGTAGAAACCCCACCGCCGCCACCGGCCAAACTCTGGAATGGATTATTGGCAATAAAGCGGTTTAAAGCCAGCAAGGCAAAAACCTGCTTGTTCAGTTCGCTTTCATCGCGGTTTACATTAATCAGCTTGGTGTACACCTGACCGCTCAATGCGCCACGTTCATTTTCAGGTAAATCGAGTTTAAATGAAATGGTAGGTTTTAACAGTTCACCTTTCAGCATTAAATAAACCTGAAATGGTAATTTGGTCCGGGCTTCGTAAAGATCTGGCTGATTGAGCAAATCGATAGGGGCTGCATTTACTTCATATAATGCCGTGATGTTGGCATTGGCCGATGTTGGTTCGCCGGTCCAGACAATGGTACTGCCTTTTACCAATTTAAATTCTTTTTTAACTACGGCCAGGGTAAGGTTGTACGAACCATCTACAATTTCGTAACGGCCCGTCATGCTGATTTTACCGCTGGGGTCCATCGTTACATTTAAATCGGCATCGCCTTTAACATTCAGGTTATCACCACTCGCCGGGTCTACCACGACATTGAGCTCTGCCTCTGGGTCGATATTTACTGCTGCAACTAAATTTAAGCCCTTAATAGGTGCTTTACTGATGCTATCCACCTTCAATGCTTTTTTACCATTAAATGGCGGGGCATCTTCATCAATAAACTGAACAATACCTTCCTGGTCGATAATGGATGGATCGTTGGCAGGCAGGGCAAAGAAAAACTTGGTGCCCTTGTTTACCTTAATGTTCATGTTTACATCGGGCTGGTTCAGGTCGCCGCGCACTTTGATATCGCTGGTTAAGAAAACAGTTCCGTAAATCATGTCGTTATCGGCTGCGGTCGAATTCAGTGCCCTGAAATTATTGGTTTTAATATCCAAACCGAAGCGGTAGTTCTTAAAATCGCTGGTGTAAACTTTGCCATTAATGGTGGCTTTCTGGTTTAAAGAATCGATCAGGGTAAAGTTGTTAAAGCTAATTCCTTCTTCGGTAAACGAAATCTTCTCGTTTGGCATCCGGAAATAAGAGTTTACATAGGCCACGTTAAATCCTGCGTTATTGAAGGTTAAATCGCCCAGTATTTTTGGTGCAGTTAATGCGCCTTTAACGGTTAGTGCTCCAGTTAGTGTACCTGTACCACGTTTAAGCTGCCCGGCCGATAAGCTCTCAATGTTTTTCATTTCAATCTTATCAATATTTACGGTCAGATCTAAGGCACTTTGAGGTGCAGTATAATAAAAACCGTTGGCCCTTAATTCGTGCACGCCGGTTAGGGCTACATTTACCTCGAAAGCATTTTCGGTATTGTTGTTTACAGCTAAGCGTAAGGTACCCAACTGGTCTTTCTGGTAGCGCAGCTGATCGATAGTAAGATTGGCCTCAAATTTCGGGGTTGTAGCCAGGTCTTTCACATTGGCTATTCCGTTTAAACGACCGCCTACCAAAGTGGTATCGGTTTCGGCAAATTTGGTAAGGGTTTCCAGTTGGAAATCTTTAAACTCAACCGCTAGAGGTGCATTGGGCTCGGTTGGGTTGCTGTTTATGGCCAGCGATTGGCCGCTGTTACTGATCTGGAACTGGTTAACCAAAATACCCGAAGCCCCGAACTGGATGTAATTATCTTGCGAAACCACCCATTTCTGGTAATCGAGCAACAGTTTTTGCGGATCGAGGGTGAACTTAAAATCTTTGTTAATGGATTGGAAATTACCGCCAATTACATATTTGTTTTTACGTTGTCTGTCGCGTAAGAAAATGTTTATGCCTAAATTATTGTTGGCGGCATCGCCGGTAACCTCTGTATTAAAAAGGGCAATGGATGGACTTTGTAAACTTTTAACAGTTAAACTGTAATCGAGTTTATTGTTGTCGTTATTGATGTTTAAAACCGTGGTGTCTACTTTAAAATCGCCGTAAACCACCCGTGGGAAATTTCCTTTAATCTGAAGACTGTCTTTTTGGGTATCAATTAAGCCATAAAACTGAGATTGTTTAAAAACCGTTAATTCGGGTACAAAACTCTTTAGCAGTTTTGAGTCGTACACGCGTACAAAGAACCTCAGGCGCTGATCGGGAACTTTAGTAACGGTACCGAAAGCATAATATTTATTGATTTCGTTGATAATGGCACTACTGATATTGGTTAACTGGTATTTGCCATCAATTTTGGCCGATAAAATTTCTGATTTTAGCGTGAGTTCATTTTCAGTAGCGGTTGTTTTGGCGCGTACCGAAATGGTATCTACATTAATCCGCTGTTTATCTTTTACTACCTGCAGCCCGGTTACATCAATCGATCCGTTTAAATAATCGGCATCGGCAGTAGCCAGGTCTACTTTAACTACACCTGCTGCACTTAATACGGTAGGACTAAAATTTAAAGCCTGCAGGTTAACCTGTTTTAAATTTAAGTCGGCTTTTACGCTCGGGTACTTCCCGGCCAGGTTAACTCTAGCATCAAGGGCAAAGTTCGCATTGCTATCGGGCATACTGCTTTTTACCACCACATTCTGGTTGGCATAGCTGCCCGCGACATTTAAATTGCGGTAAGTATATTTATTGTAGTATGCACTTAACACCTTCGCATTAAACTTAGCGTTGATTTTTTTAGGATCTAAACCGGTACCCGCCACCCTGGCTTTTGCCGAAACACGACCCAATTTGGGCTGCATTTTTAACAAACGGCCAACGTTAAAATTGTTCAGGCTAATATCTGCCTGGTAACTTTCCCTACCTTTTGGCCCCTTCATTCCTGCAATTACATTGGCACCACCCATATCCGTCAGGATGTTTAGGTTGGTGTTAAAATCAGTCATCGATCCTTTGAAATTACCTTTTGCATCAATTACATTGGGCAGTTCGATGGTAGGCGGGAGTGATTTTTTAGGTACGGCAACCAAAATATCACTTTTCGTAACATGGAGCTTTTTGATGTTTAAATCCAGAAAGGTTTTTTTGATATCGGGCAGGCCTTTTGCTTTTCCATTGATATCGATCTGGGTATTTTTTAATCCGCTAACCTGTAAGCGTGGAATATTCAGGTTATTTAAATAACCGTTAACATCGGCATTGAGCTTAATTTTTTCGTTACGGTAACTGGCCGGAATGGCATCGCTAAAATAGCACGCATCCTTTAAACCAATCGTGGTGTTTTTAAAGGCCAGGTTAAGCTTTACCCGTTCGGGGTGTTTGGTTAAATCCTCCATCGAGGTAAAATTAAGCTCAGTGGCATTTTCGATGGTGGTATTCGGGGTTTTGAGTACAAAATTGCTCAGTTTAATTTGCTTGTCATTGTACACGGCATCGCCTTTCAGCTCGTTTAATACAAAACCGCTTTTTTCTTTAAGCGAGCCATTTTTAACATTGGCTTTTATCCCTGCCGCACTGTACGATACCTCGCTCGCACCTAAATTTAATCCGGCAATTTTGAGGTGGTTAAAATCCATTCCTTTTGCCGCAGGTTTAGCGCCAAGGTTATCGAACTGCACCTGATTATCGGCCAGGCTAATGTTTTTGATCAGCAGCCCCAGGGTCGATTTTTCGGGTAATACGGTATCTTTTACTTTTTTTAAATCGTTACTGGGCGCAGGTTTAAAGGCAAACAGGATGTTCGATTTGTTTAAATGTGCATCATCAACCGCGTATTTGCTATTGGTTAAATCTACTTTTAAGTTAACCAAACCAAGGTCGTTTATATCGGCAACAGCTTTGGTAGTAGAAATCTGATCGTCGTAATTTACTTTAACCTTGCTGAAAACAAAGTTCTCCACTTCTATTAAAGGCAGTTTTCCCTGCTCTTTCTCACTGCTATCTACCCTGTTGGTAATGTGTTGCACTAGCTGTACCAGCGGTTTTTGCTGCAGGTACCTTAAAGATGTATTATTTAAGCTCAGCTCCTTAATCACATAGTGCTGGTTGGCCAGATCGAAATTTTTGATTTTGGTTTTAAAGGCACCCAGGTAAAGCTTTACATCGTTGCCTGCCACATCATCGCGGTAGCTAAGGCCTATATCTTCAAACGAAACTTTATCGACCGAAAATTTTAGGGTAGAGGAGGTATCTTTCTTTACCTTCTCTTCGGGCTTTTTCTGATCGCTTGCAAAAGCATCAACCAGAAAAGAAAAATTGAATGTGGTATCGGGGCTAATGCGCTTCACATTTGCGCGTACATTTTTTAACTCGATATTGTTTACCTCAACGGTGTTCTTTAACAACTTAAACAAGCTAATGTCTACAGCCAGTTTTTCGGCATAAAGCAGGGTATCACCTTTGCGGTCTTCGATATAGAATTTGTTGAGCACAACATCTTTGGGCAGGGCTATTTTGATGCTTTCGAGGCTAACTTCGGTTTTGGTTTTGGTTTTGAGGTAGTTGATGGCCTTATTCTTCACAAAGTTTTGAACGGCTGGAATATTTAGCGACAGCGCTAAACCTACCACCAATATAATAATGGAGGCAATTATCCACAAAAAAATTTTAAGACTTTTGCGTACGTATTTATTCAAAACTGAGGGTGTTTGGTGTTTGTTTAAAGCCAAAAACTGTGCCGTTTAAATTAATTTTAGCTGGCATTTTATTAATTAATACAAAAAATAACCTAAATTGTTCGCCCGCTATAAAAATTTAACATGGCCGGTGTAATAAACAGTTTAAAATGAATTCAATAAATCTAAATATATCTTTTGAACAATACGCGGGTATTGATGAATTAATAGAAAAAGACCGCATATTGTGCCAACAGGCTGAGCGGGCTTTAGCCACTTCATACTCACCTTATTCTAAATTCAGGGTAGGTACGGCTATCCGTTTGGCTTCGGGCGAAATAGCTTTAGGCAGTAACCAGGAAAACCTGGCTTATCCATCTGGATTATGTGCCGAACGTGTGGCCCTTTTTGCCATTGGCGCCAGGTATCCTGATGCAGTGATCGAAAGTATGGCCATTACTGCACAAACCGATCATTTCGAAATTTTAAAGCCGGTTACCTCTTGCGGAGGCTGCTTACAGGTAATGATCGAATTTGAACGCAAACAACAAAGCCCGATTGAAGTGATTTTTTATTGCTTAAACGGTGAGGTACTAAAAGTGCCCAGCGTAAAGAGTTTATTGCCTTTCGCTTTTGTGGAGGATAGGCTGGAGCGGTAAGGGAAACGTGCCGTGGTCGTCATTGCGAAGCCAATTTTTCATTGGATGAAGCAATCTTTACAGAAACAACTATAGCGAAACAGATTGCTTCGTCGGCTGAAAAGCCTTCTCGCAATGACGGATAGTTTATTTATATTTGGTTTTTTAACCACAATGAAACATTTATACATCCTCGTTTTTTCGGCCTTTATATCTTTTAACCTGCAGGCCCAGGGCGTACTCAAAAGCAACGCAACTTATAAAATTACTTACTTCCGTTCGGCCGATGGCAAGCCAAAGGAAGACCGGAATGCCACGGTAGTTATTGCAGATGCCAAACAAAATTTAATCAGCAACGCCAATATTCTGGATAACAAGGCAAAATATCCTTACGAGCAAAGCCTGGTAAGCAAACCTGCGCAAATTTTGTTTCAGATTGCCGATTTAAGCGCCGCCAGTCAGATTGCAACTGTTGATAGTGCAGCAATTGGAAAACAGGTTTTTGAGTACAGCAACGATACCAAAGTGATACTGGGTTATACCTGTAAAAAGGCTACTACAGTCGTTAACTCTAACCGCATCGATTTATGGTACACAAGCGATGCCGATATTAAAGCTGCACCAACTGTTTTAGGTCAAAACCTGGGCTTGGTGTTGGAGCAGGTACGCAATGGCAGCAGCTATGTTACCGCAACTAAAATCGAAGCAGTTAAAAATGTAAAACAGATTGATTTAGCGAAGATAAGTAAAAACCTGAGCGATGGATTAACCTATAAAGATTTGTTGTGGAAAAGCAGGTTTACCACGCTTAGCGTGTTTAACAACGAAACCATCAACTTTATCGATAAGCCCCAATCAAACGATTCGGTTTTTCGTTTTGCCGGTGGAACCGTGATTGCACGAAAAGTTAAATTTCCGGCTTATACCGGTAGCCCAAATGTTTTTGTTGATTTAACAGAACAATCAAACGGCGATGCCTACGACAGGACGGGATCCGTATTTGTAATTCCAACCGATAAAACAGTCAGTTTAATGGATGCCCTGAAAAATTCGGTAAAAGACCTACCGGTTTACGATAACGGCAATGGAAAAAAATACCAGGGTGTAGTGGCTACGGCCAATTATAATCCGATAATTGAATTGATGCGCTTTTTTACGCCTTTTGGTGTAGGCAAATACAATACTTTAAAACTAAAAGATAAAAACTGGGCCGAAAAAGTTTATTACAGACAGGATATTTCGGAACTCTTTCCTTTAGTGAATGGAAAGGAAGCCTGGGTTGCTGTTTTTATCGGAAATTATGACAAAGGCGGACACAAAGTTTCGATGAACATTACAGTGCATAATGGTGGCCGGGGAGAAAGTAAAAAAGAAGTGATTATGCCGCTATTCAATTCGACCAATGTAATGGAAATGGCCGGACAAGAATACGCCACAATGTTTAGCAGCGAAAAAGGTCTTGAAGTTTCTTTCACGCTTGATAAAGATGTAAAAGATGCCAAATTGCGTTACATTACCACAGGCCATGGCGGCTGGGGAAATGGCGATGAGTTTGTGCAGCGGAAAAATACAATTTGGCTCGATAATAAAGAAGCATTTGCTTTTACCCCATGGCGACAGGATTGTGGTTCGTACCGCTTATCTAACCCCGCTTCAGGTAACTTCGAAACAGGGCTTTCATCATCAGATTTAAGCCGGTCTAACTGGTGCCCGGGTACGGTTACCAATCCCAACTGGATTAGCCTTGGCGATTTAAAAGCGGGTCAGCATACCATTAAAGTTACTATCCCTATGGGTAAGCCTGAGGGATCGAGCTCAAGCGCCTGGAACGTTTCGGGGGTATTGTTGGGTACAGAATAGTTTTCTAGTTTTTCATTAAGCCGTCATTTCGACCGCAGTGGAGAAATCTGTTAAGTATTTCTTTGTTCGGCTGGTGCGACACCAGCCTATAGGATCGCCATAGCTCAAATGTGAATAACCAATATTTAACCGTATTATCCTTTTTATTATATTTACAGCTGCCAATTTTTGTATATAAATGAGTGAAGAACTAGACCCAAACATCAACGAAGAACACAAACATACCATAACACCAATTAACGGTTTATACGAAAACTGGTTTCTCGATTATGCGTCTTATGTAATTCTGGATAGGGCGGTTCCACACATTAACGATGGTTTGAAGCCCGTTCAACGCCGTATTATGCACTCCTTAAAGGAGATGGATGATGGTCGTTTTAACAAGGCAGCCAACGTAATTGGTAACACCATGAAATACCATCCGCATGGGGATGCCTCTATAGGCGATGCCATGGTACAGATTGGGCAAAAAGACCTGCTGATTGATATGCAGGGTAACTGGGGAGATCCTGTTACCGGCGATAGTGCTGCTGCACCCCGTTATATCGAGGCACGTTTATCGAAATTTGCCAACGAAGTGGTGTTCAATCCCGATACTACCGAATGGCAGTTAAGTTACGATGGGCGTAACAACGAACCTATTACCTTACCGGTTAAGTTTCCTTTACTACTGGCGCAAGGTGCCGAAGGTATTGCCGTAGGTTTAGCCACCAAGGTAATGCCGCACAATTTTGTCGAATTGCTCGATGCATCGATAGAAGCACTGAAAGGTGCTCGCCCCAACATTATGCCCGATTTCTTTACGGGTGGTATGGCCGATTTTTCGAATTATAACGAAGGTCAGCGGGGTGGCAAGATACGCGTAAGGGCAAAAATTACTGAAAAGGATAAAAAGACGCTGGTAATTACCGAAGTGCCTTTCAGTACCACCACCGGTTCGGTTATCGATAGTATTTTATCGGCCAACGATAAGGGTAAGATTAAAATCAAAAAAATTGAAGACAATACTGCGGCCAATGTAGAAATTGTAGTGCACCTGGCACCCGGTATTTCTCCGGATGTGACGATTGATGCCCTGTACGCTTTTACGGCCTGTGAGGTTTCCATTTCGCCCAATACCTGTATTATCCAGGGAGATAAGCCACATTTTTTAAGTGTGAACGATATCCTGATCGAAAATACAAAACACACCAAAGGCTTACTTAAAAAAGAGCTCGAAATCCGCCTGCACGAATTGCAGGAGAAAATTTTCTTCAGCTCCCTGCTCAAAATATTTATTCAGGAGGGGATGTATAAAAACCCCGAATACGAAAACTCGAGTAATTTCGAAACCGTGGTTGAGGTATTGCACATTTTGTTCGATCCTTTCAAGCCATCGCTTTACCGCGAAATCCTGCCCGAAGATTTCAAGAAGCTAATCGATAAGCCAATGAGTAGCATCACCCGTTTTGATGTGAAAAAGGCCGATGAGCAGATGAAGAACCTGGAAGATGAAATTAAAGTGGTTAAAAACCATTTAAAACATCTTACCGATTATGCCATTGCCTGGTTTCAGAAACTGAAAGACAAATATGGTAAGGGAAGAGAGCGTAAAACAGAAATCCGTTTGTTTGATCGGGTTGAAGCTTCGAAAGTTGCATTAGCCAACGTAAAATTATATGTAAACCGTGTTGATGGTTTTGTTGGCTCAGGCTTGCGTAAAGATGAATTCGTAGCCGATTGCTCGGATATTGATGAAATTATCGTTTTCCGCGAGGATGGTAAATGTATCATTACCAAAGTGGCCGATAAAACCTTTGTAGGCAAGGGCATTATACATGTACAGGTGTTCAAGAAAAACGACGAACGTACCGTTTATAACATGGTTTATAAGGATGGTGCCAGTGGAACCTCGTACATTAAGCGTTTTTCGGTTGTGGGTGTAACCCGCGATAAGGAATACGATTTAACCAAAGGATCAAAAGGTTCGAAGGTGTTGTACTTTACCGCTAACCCTAACGGAGAGGCCGAAATTATAAATGTTGCCTTAAAACCACATTCGAAATTGCGTAAGCTGCAGTTCGATCTGGATTTTGCCGAAGTGGCCATTAAAGGCCGTGGTTCGCAAGGTAATATTGTATCGAAATATCCGGTTAAAAAGATCATTTTAAAAAGTAAAGGTGTTTCTACCTTATCCGGACTTAAAATTTGGTACGATGATTTGTTGAAACGACTAAACGTTGATGGACGTGGTAAATACCTGGGCGAGTTTGATGGCGACGACCGTATTTTACAGGTGCACAAAGATGGTTACTACGAGTTGAGTTCTTTCGATTTAACGAACCACTTTGACGATAATCTGCTTTTGATTCAGAAGTTCGATCCTGAAAGAGTTTTTGCAGCAGTTCACTTTGAAGGTAAAGCGCAGAATTATTTTATCAAGCGTTTTGCATTCGAATTACAGGCCAATGGTAAGAAAACGATTTTTATCAGCGAAGAGCAGAAATCGAGATTATTACACTTAACAGCCAATCCGGCAGCCAAAATTATAGTCGATGTATTGAAAGGTAAAACACAGGTTCCGGAAACCCTGGATCTGGTATTGGCCGAACTGATCGATGTTAAAGGTTTAAAGGCAAATGGTAATCGGTTATCGCCGCACGATGTAAAAAAAGTTGTTTTAGAAGAGCCGGAGATTGAAGAAGAGGAAGTAGCAGAAATATCTGCCAAAGATGATAACAACAATCAGGAAGGGGAGGAAGAAGCTGCTGAAGAAACGAACGAAATTGCAGACGCAGCAGAAAAAGCTGCCGATGAGCCTGTTGTAGAAAAGGTAAAACCAAAGTTCGAACGTACAGAAGCGCCTGCTCCTAAAACAGAAAAACCTGCACCGGCCCAAACAGAAGTACCAAAAGCTGAAGAAAAGCCAGTAAAAAAGGTAGACTTTGAAATTACCAACCCTGATGACATCGATATTGATGACAAGGGACAAATTGGTTTGTTTTAATCACATTTAGACTTTAATTATCGGAGGCATACACTCCGGTAGTTCGTCATTCCCACACAGGTGGGAATCTTAATGCTTTTACTTTAGGATTCCCAATCAAGTTGGGAATGACGATCTACTTATCGTTAACCAAAACAACATTCTCAACGTCACAAAATCGAATAAAAAACAAAACCTTCCTTTTTTAAACCTATATTTGCCCTGCTCAAAGGGGTGCTTATTGGTTCAGAAATTCTTTTCAACCAGTTTGCTGAGATTACACCCGTTGGTTTAGAAATTCCAAACATCAATATCAAAATGTACAGACGTTTGATTATTGTTAAAATGTTTATTGGAATTTTAAAACCATGTACCTGATGCGGATAATACCGACGTAGGAAGGAGGTTAACTTTTACCATACTGTTTCGCCCCGAAAACAGTTTTCAATTATTTTTAGCATTAGCAAAATATTGTAAATGAATTTTCAGGATTGGTTTAAGCTTTTTCAGGAGCAGATTGCACATACATCTTTTATCGAGTGGCTGGCTGTAGGTTTTGGTGTGACCGAAGTTTTACTGGCCAGAAAGAACAGCATTTGGCTTTATCCTACGGGTATTATTTCTGTTCTTTTGTCTATGTTTCTGCTCTTAAATGTAAAACTATATGCAGAAACCCTGCTTAGCGTCTATTACCTGGTAATGAGCGTATATGGCTGGATTATCTGGAAGAAAAGCAAACAGGATGCCGAAAATCAGGTGTCGTGGTCAAACAGCAATGAATTAAGCATTGCCGTATCGATTTCGGTAATTGGTTTTGTGGTATTGTACCTGGTATTGCGTCATTTTACCGATTCGGATGTACCTCTTTTCGATGCCTTTGTTTCGGCTACTGCTTGGGCAGGCATGTGGTTACTGGCAAAACGCAAAATAGAAAACTGGATTTTCCTCAATATTTCGAACATTGTAGCCATTCCCTTATTATTCCATAAAAAGTTGCCTTTAATGGCATGTTTAACTACGTTTCTATTTACTGTGGCCATTTTCGGCTTTTTAGACTGGAAGAAGATTATCAATAAAAACAGGTTTAAATTAGCTCAGTCTTAAACGGGAAATACTATGGAAGACACCTTAATCCTTACCTGGCAGGAAAAAGTTGCTGAATATGCAGCGCTTTCAGAAGAAATGGGGCAACTGCATCCCGAAATACTGGAGCTGGCTTATCAGGAAAACTGGTTTAAACTTTTTGTGCCCGAAGTTTATGGCGGCGCTAGCAAAAAGTTACCCGAAATTTTGCGTTTAGAAGAGCAACTGGCCGAAGTAGACGGCAGTTTAGCCTGGACAGTTACTTTATGTGCTGGAGCAGGATGGTTTGCGGGTTTTCTAAATCCGGAGCTGGCAGCCGATATTTTTGCCAACCGGGAAGTTTGTTTTGCGGGAAGTGGGGCAGTGGGTGGTGAGGCCATTCAAACAGAAAAAGGGTATCGTATAAACGGGCAATGGAACTATGCCAGCGGAGCATTGCATGCTACCATCTTTACAGCCAACTGTACGCTTAAAAATGAAAATGGTGAGGATATCCTGGATGAAAACAGTGAACCTGTAATCAAATCATTTATCCTTAAAAAAGCTGAGGTTAATATTTTACCCGGCTGGTCTTATTTCGGTTTAATGGCCACGGGCAGTCATGCTTTTGAGGTAAAAGACCTCGAAGTGCCCGAAAACAGAACATTCACCATCAATGAAGATATCCTGGTAGCAGATTCGGGCTTTGATTATCCCTTTTTGCAGCTTGCCGAAACTACGTTAGCGGTAAACAGCCTGGGCATGACTAATCATTTTATTCAACTTGCAGAACAATCATTTCATTCGCGCTCCAGTATGCGTAGATTTAGCGAAGCGCAAATGCAGTTCTTTACCAGCGAATTAAACCGGTGCAAAAATGAGGTACAAATGCTAAGGGAACAATTCTATACTGTGTTTGATGAATCGTGGACTGAGTTAATGAATAATGGCCAAATTACCAATGCTAAACTAAGCGAGGTCAGCTCAATCAGTCGTAAATTGGCTCATGCCTGTTGGCGTGCTGCGGGTACTTTGTTTCCGTATTGTGGTTTAGAGGCGGCCAAAAAGGGATCGGAGATTAATCGGGTATGGAGGGATATACACACGGCCAGCCAACACGGGTTGCTTACTTTTGAAGTTTAATTACTCGAGGAGCTCAGGTTTAATTTTATTCCTGAAATCTATAGCAAACTTGTTTAATTTAGGTTGTATTACAAAAGAACAGTAAGGTTTGCCCTGGTTGTCATTAAAGTAATTCTGGTGATAATCCTCAGCTTCGTAAAATTCTGTCGCAGCTACTACCTCAGTAATAATCGGTTTATCGAAAATATGCTGCTGGGTTAAGGCAGCAATCATTTGCTCAATTTGTGTTTTTTGATCTTCGTTTTCATAAAATATTACCGAACGGTATTGCGACCCAACATCGTTACCTTGCCTGTTTAGGGTAGTTGGGTTATGGGTTTTAAAGAATATAAATAAAAGTTCGTTGAAAGAAATAATGGTTTCATCAAAAATGAGCTGAACCACCTCTGCATGCCCGGTATTGCCATTGCAGATTTCCATGTATGTTGGATGCTTTAAATCACCTCCCATATAGCCTGAGGTAACCTTGGTTACTCCGCTCAGGGCCTGAAATACGGCTTCGGTGCACCAAAAGCAGCCTCCACCAAATGTTACTGTTTGCATATCCTACCTGTTGTAAAATCTAGTCGACTAATTAATTGAATCAAAAAAACGATATTTTTTGATATTAATTACAGTAGTTTGCCGAATATTCCTAGAAGTTTTAACGCTATCTGATTACATGTCATCAAATAGGGGTAATATGAATTGCAAATAACAGTCAAAAAGACTGTTTAAGTAAAAAAGCCCGTAGAATTACGGGCTTTTTTATAGGCTTTTGTTTATTGATACTGGATATAAATCGGTTTTGGTGTAAGTTTTAACAACTCTTCTGGAGTCATTAGCCTGTTAGGCGCTTTTTTCAGGTCGTTTTTGTAAAACAGTTTGAAGCCTGTAAACTGAACCGGTTCGCTTTGGATAAAGTGTCTGTAGGTTCCTTTTTTTAATTCTGGTTCACCCCATCCGTCCATGTGCATTACAATCTGAACCTCCGGGCGCAATTTAATGTTTTGCGAATTGGTTACCATTTTCTTTGTAAAACGGTGAACGGTAAATACTTTTGGAGGCAGGTTATATTTTTTAACAATATCAGCCAGGTAACCCGATACATAGTTAATGTCTGCAGCATCGTAAGTTCCGATTTTTTTGCCTGGTAATGAACCATCTTTCATCGAAAACTCAGGGTCGATACCCAAATGTACGTAAGGTAGCTCAAGATATTTTTCGATGTGTGGCAATTCAGCTTTGATGTTACTCAAAGCAACCTGTAAATCTAAAAACACAATAGTATTTGGCTGCATTTTGGCAATTTTTAAAACAGAATCGATCTGTTTGTTGCCCATTCTGTTGATGTACTTACCGTCTTTACCTGGCGTACCGCTTGCAACTGCTGCAATGTAGTGTAAGCCTGGCTGTACCGGAGTAGAAGGATCGGCTTTTTCCCAGTGTTTAACTTCGGCATTTAAGCGTTGCCACATTTCTTTAGGCGCATACTCGCCCAGGGCACCCATTTTTTTCGAATGAAGATTTCCGTAATAAACAACAATGCGTTTAAAAGGTAAAATAGCACCAGCCAAAGGATAGGGTTGTTTTTTTACCGGCCACCGGCCTGTGGTATCGCCATTGGCTAGTTTTTTAGCTAAAGAATCATATAATTTAGGATCAACAGGCTTTATTACGTTCTCCGTAGAATCGGTTTTTTTCTTCGTCGAATCAGAAGAAAATATTTTGCCGATACTGCTGCTGCTTTTGCCATCCGAATTACAGTTGGCAAACAAGCTGATTGCGGCAAAACCAAGTACTAGTGTGCCTGCTAATTGAGGAAATTTCATAGATTATTAAAATAATTAAAGTTTAGACAGTTTTCCGGTACTGTTTTGGGATGAAAGTAGGTTGGAATTCTGGTAGTTTAAAATAAAGTAATTAACATTTACACATTGCAGAATTTACCAAAAACACCCAGTGGTAATTTAATTCCCGATGTGGCCTGTAAATACAACTCACCGGTTTCGAGGTTTTTAACCTTCGGAAACGAAGTGCGGATCAGGTTTTCAACAATTACTGATGAAAAACCTAAAGAATAGGTATTCAGGATCAGGAAATGTTCTTTTTCATCTAAAAGCTGCACTACATCCTGCATCATTTCCTGTATGTGGTCTTCCAGTTTCCACTTTTCGCCATTAGGGCCATGGCCATAGGCAGGTGGATCGAGGATAATACCGTTATATTTTTTGCCTCTTTTAAGTTCTTTTTTCACAAACTTCAAGGCATCTTCTACCATCCACCTGGTATCTTTCAGGCCAGAAAGCTCCTGGTTTTCATTGGCCCAGGTTACAACCTGTTTAATCGAATCTACGTGTGTAGTTTCTGCACCGGCAGCGTTGGCAATTAACGAAGCTGCACCGGTATAGGCAAAAAGGTTTAATACTTTGGGCTGTGGTGTTTTAAACTTTTTGATTGATGAAGAAATGAAATCCCAGTTTACGGCCTGCTCCGGGAAAACGCCAACATGCTTAAATGAAGTTAAACCCAAGCGTAGTTTAATGGCGGCTTCATTGTTTTTATATTCGATATGCCAGCGATCGGGGATAGAAAGGTTTTTCTTTACCCATTCGCCTGAAGTAGCCGAACGGCCTTTAAAAGTAATGTTAGCGGTTTTGCGCCATTCTTGCTCTGATAAGGTTTTTTTCCATACGGCCTGTGGCTCCGGACGGATTAAAATAACATTGCCAAAACGTTCTAATTTTTCAAAATCCCCGCAATCAATCAGTTCGTAATCTTTCCAGTGGGTGGGGGCAAGTAATTGTATCATTTAATTTATAGTATGCCGTCATTGCTAGGTACGAAGCAATCTTAATGCGATTGACTTGCTGATTAGGTTGCTTCGTACCTCGTAATGACGATTTGGTTTTAAGAGAAATTTAATGGATCGTTAAAATCTTCAGGCATGATAAATAAACCCTTTGCGGCACCATACAAACTTTTCGGTTCTTCAGCAATTTTGTTTTCTTCGCTTACTGATTTAGGAAAGCTTTTGACATGTTTGGCTTTCAACAAATCAATAAAATCTTCTACCTGGTTTACCATGCTATCTGGTAAGGTTGCCAATTTATGAATGATATTTTTTGTTGCCGCGGTCATACCCAAATATACAAAATTTTTAAAACTTATCTTTTGCAGCTTTCATAAAGCGGCTGGCAAACACAAAGTCGTTCAGCTCTTTAATGTCGGTATGTGCAATTTCTTTGTTGCTGCCTTCCCAGAATTTTTTTCCTTCGTGCAGGAACAAAATATAATCACCAATACCCATTACTGAGTTCATATCGTGCGTTACTACAATAGTTGTGGTTTTATATTCTTCGGTTAATTCCTGAATCAGCTCATCAATCACAATCGAAGTTTTTGGATCTAAACCCGAGTTAGGCTCATCGCAAAACAAATATTTAGGGTTCATGGAAATGGCGCGGGCAATACCTACACGCTTTTTCATCCCACCCGATAGCTCTGCCGGGAACAATTTGTTTTTACCCGCAAGGTTAACCCTTTCCAGGCAAAAATTTACACGTTCTAATTTCTCTTTACGGCTTTGATCGGTAAACATATTCAAAGGAAACATAATGTTATCCTCCACAGTCATACTGTCAAAAAGCGCCGATCCCTGAAACAACATCCCGATCTCTTTACGTACCTCAATACGTTGTTCGTAGGTCATTGGTGTAAAATCGCGGCCATCGTACAGTACCGAGCCCGAATCTGGCTGGTGCAGCCCAACCATGCATTTCAATAGCGTGGTTTTTCCAGAGCCGGAACCTCCAATAATCAGATTGGTAACACCTTCTTCAAACTTACCGGAAATGCCTTGCAGCACATCGTTTCCGGAAAATGATTTATAAATATCTTTAATTTCGATCATTACAATAACAATTGGGTCACGATATAATCGCAGGCTAAAATAGAAATACAGCTAATAACAACGGCTCTTGTACTGGCCTGCGATACCTCTAAGGCACCACCACGCACGTAAAAACCTTCGTAAGCAGGTACCGATGTAATGATAAAACCAAACACAAATGCTTTAACCAGAGCTACCGTAATAGTATAAGGGTTAAAATCGGTAGTAATACCCTGAATGTACTCTGCAGGTGTTACCGCACCAGAAATTGAACCACCTATGTAACCACCAGTAATGCTTAAAAACATCGAAATAATAACGAGCATAGGTACCATTGTTATTCCCGAAATAATTTTAGGAAGGATTAAGTAACCAGGTGCATTGATACCCATAATTTCAAGAGCATCTATCTGTTCAGTTACGCGCATTGAGCCAATTTCGGATGAAATGGCCGAACCAATTTTACCCGCTAAAACAATAGCGCTAATGGTTGGACTTAACTCCAGTATGCTCGAATCGCGGTTTACCGAACCAATAATGGTTTTAGGAATAAAATCGCTAACCAGCTGGAAAGCAATCTGTAAAGTCATAACGGCACCGATAAAGGTAGAGATAATGGCTATAAGCCCCAGTGAACCTACGCCCACATAGTCCATTTGTTTGACGATCTCTTTAAGGTATATTTTCAGCTTTTCCGGCTTTCTGAATACAGACTTAAGTAGCAGGATGTATCTGCCGAAATTGGTAAAATTCATTCCGTGGGTATTGCTTAATTTAAATGATCATTATATAATACTACAAAGAAACGATAAAAAAGTTGTCGCTCTTTGCTAATTGCAAAAATATTCGTGCTTTTGAATATAAATATGGTTTTTTGTTAACAAAAATTAAACCACAAAAACATGAAAGCTTTAATAACCGGTGCAACTAAAGGAATTGGTAGGGCAATTGCCATTAAATTATGGGAAAATGGCTACGATTTGGTGCTCGCCGCCCGGAATGCGAAGGAACTCGAAATCATGCGCAATGAATTGTTGATTACCGGGAGAACGATAGCTGTTTATCCGGTCGACTTTTCGGTTAAGGAAAGTGTATATCAGTTTTTAAACCAGGCTGATGCCGAAGCAGGTTTTATTGATGTGTTGGTAAACAATGTGGGTACTTTTTTACCCGGCAGTATGCTGGATGAGGACGACGAAACCTTTGAAAAACAGCAAAATCTGAACGTAAATGCAGGCTACTATACTAGTAAATTTTTAGGCAAAAAGATGCGTGCGGCAGGCCGTGGCCATATATTTAACATCTGTTCGGTGGCGAGTAAAGCCCCGGTAAAAAATGGTGGCAGCTATAGTGTAACAAAAGCAGCGATGTTAAGTCTTAATCATGTATTGCGGCAAGAGTTAGCCCCTCACAACGTTAAAGTTACTGCGTTTTTGCCCGGTTCAACAAAAACTTCTTCATGGGAAGGAACTACCATTCCAGACGAAAAATTTGTACAACCAGCCGATATTGCAGAAACATTATTTACCATTTTAAACTTAAGTAAAGGGGTAAACGTAGATGAGGTTTTAATTACCCCGCTTGATTTTTAACACAAAAATGAACAACGTTATGGAAAAGAAGCTTTTTAGAAACGAACACGATAAGATGATTGCCGGTGTAGCTTCGGGACTTGCAGATTATATGCAGGTAGAGGTTACCATAATCAGATTATTGTTTGCACTATCGGCTATATTTATGGCCGGAGGCGGCTTAATTGCCTATATTGTGATGTGGATTATTGTTCCGGTAAATCCCGATCCGGCAGCAAGGTTCTCAAAATTTAACGATTTTTTTAACAAGCAAAACCCTGGTGCGCCATTTGGCACTGGCGATCAGTTTACAGGTCCTGTAGGTTCGGGCAATACCAATTGGACACAACCGGTTGATAATACACAAAAAACACCTTTTGAAACCCAGGCAAACTTTAGTGGTTTTAACAAATCGAACGATACCGGGCGTACCATAGGCGGATTGCTTTTACTGGTAATAGGTTGTTTCTTCCTGATGCGCGAGCTGGATTTCATACCGTACTGGTTTAGTTTCCGCAACCTGTTCAAATTCATGTGGCCATTGGTATTTATTGGATTGGGTATTGCCGTAATTGCTAAATCAAAAAGAAAAAACGATTGGGCTGCTTTTCAAACCCAACAGGAAGCAGAGCAACAAAAAAAGGCCGATTTTTCAGAAACCATTATAGAACCTATACCTGAAACGCCTGCAAACAAAGATGATAATTCAACTCCAACTAACCCTCAAGCATAAACAAAATGAAATTAGATAGATTAATGTGGGGTATTTTACTGCTTTTTATTGGCGGTGTACTGCTACTCGAAAACTTTGATATTATTGATTTTTATTGGCGTAGTATCTGGAGCTTTTGGCCAATATTCCTCATCATTGCAGGTGTAAATATCCTGTTTAATAAAAATAACTCCCAAACCTGAAGCATCATTTCCATTGCGGTTTTAGTGGTTGCTTTATCCTTCCTGTTTTATAAAGGACAACAAGTGCCCGATAGAAGTAACTGGTGGGGACATCACTTTAAAAAAGACGTTGACGACAATAACCACAATGATGATTACGACAGTGACGAGGATAATGACAACGATAATGACACCGCTTTTAATCAGCTAAAACTGAGCGAGCCTTTTGTTGAAGCCGATAATGCTAAAAAAACCGTGCTCAATATTTCGGGTGGTGGAATTTCATTTAACCTCGATGGCGAAACAGCTGAATTGATCAACGCCGATATCACTAAAAAACACGGTAATTTCTCACTTAAGAAATTACTAACCGATAGCGCTACCGTGCTTACTTTCAAAATGGAAGATAAAAAAGGCAAATGGAATTTTAGCGATGGTGGTAATGATGTAAACTTTAAATTAAACAAGGCAGCCAATTGGGATGTGATAATGAAATTAGGTGCTGGCGAAGCTAATTTTGATTTCAAAGATTATAAAGTACGTACTTTCCGTTTTGATGGTGGTGCTGCAGCCCTTGATATTACTTTTGGCGATTTACTGCCAATTACCGATGTGGTCGTAAAATCAGGCGTTGCCGATGTGAAAATTAAGGTGCCTACCAACTCGGGTTGCAGGATTAAAACCAAAACCGGTTTATCGGCCAAAGATTTTGACGGATTTATAAAACTGAGCGATGGAGTGTACGAAACTGCAAACTATAAAGCCTCAGCTAAAAAAATCTTTATCAATTTAGATGGCGGATTGAGTAACTTTGAGGTGAGCAGATATTAGGGGATGGAAGATGTTAGATGGGAAATGGAAGGAAATTCCTAAACATTAATCTTTCGAACCTAGCATCCAGACAAACCTGAAAACCAATGAACCCCAATAAAGAATACACAGTTGTAGTTAATGGCAAGCCACAGGGGCCATATAGTTTAACCGATCTTAAAGATTTAGATATAAAACCGAATACATTCATCCGGAAACCCGGGATGGATGATTATAAAGAAGCTCACGCAATCGCCGAATTGCGTGAGCTTTTGGGTTTCAGCTACCAGCGAACTGCCCCGCAGTACTTTGCCGCATTCGATCAGCGTTTGCTGGCTTCAGTAATCGATCATTTCATTATTTTCGGTTTTTATACCGTTATTATTTTAACCAGCTACATCTTTATTGAAGGTAAAGACCAGCGGATTATGGCTTTTTTAGTTCCTTTCCCGATTATATTTGTGGTTAAGCTCATCTATGGCAGTATTGCCGAGGCAACAAAGAACCAGGCTACCATTGGTAAAAAACTGCTGAACATTAAAGTAACCGGTATGGATGGAGGCCGTGTTTCTTTCGGCATTTCTTTAGTCCGTAATTTTTCTAAAATCTTATCGGTAGTCCCTGTGTTTTTTGGTTATCTCTATAGCTTTTTAAACAAGAAAAACCAGTGCTGGCATGATATAGCTGCCAATACTTTAGTGATAAAAGACAGGTTGATATAACGTTTGTTAATGATTGTTAAAGGCAGAGGTTCAATGTAGATATTTTATATCTTCGATATGTAAATTAATCTCAATGCTATGAAAAAACTATTAATGCTCTTATTGGTTTTTACCGCAATAAAAGCAATTGCGCAGTTAGAAAATCCAGCTGATAAAGATAAAAAAGCCAAACTTGATAAAACGTTTACAGAAGGCTCTAAAATTAAGCTAAACAATTTAACTTCGACGCAAACAGCAAACCTGGTAACGTTGGGTAAATTATGGGGCTTATTGAAATACCATCATCCCACAATAGCCAAAGGAGAGTACAATTGGGATTTTGAGCTGTTTCGGATTATACCTAAAGTACTTGATGCCAAAACGAATGACGATAGAAACGAAGTCTTTTTAAATTGGATTAGTAGTTTAGGTACATTTAAAACCATCGAACCAAAAACTGCAATAGGAAATGTAAAATATAAGCCTAATTTCGACTGGTTCCACAAATCAGGGTTTAGTAAAAAACTAATTAACCAGTTAAATTTGATTAAAAAAGCCGATAGGACTACGGAAGGTTATTATGTGAAGCTGTATGATGCCGAGACACCTATTGCAATTTTTAAAAACGAAGATGCTTATGCCAGCTTTAAATATCCTGATGATGGTTATCGTTTATTGGCATTGTTCAGGTTCTGGAGTATTTATGAGTATTTTTCTCCTTATAAAAATGTTATTGATAAACCTTGGGGAAATGTACTGGAAGAATATGTGCCCAAATTTTTATTAGCTAAAGATGAGCTAACCTACAAACTTACAGCAGCTGCATTTGTTGCTGAAACCAAAGATTCTCATTCAGATATTTCCCCCTACGATCGTGCTTTTATTGATTTTTATGGCAAATTTAAGCCTAATATAGAAATTGTGTTTATTGATAATTTACCAGTTGTTAAGTACAGTAACGACGAGGCGGCTGGAATAAATACGCTTAAAAAAGGCGACATTATTCAAAGTATCAATCAGGTTTCGGTTTCGCAGCTGGTTAAAGAAAAACTGCTCTATTTTACCGCCTCTAACTTGCCAACCCAGTATAGAAAGCTGGCCATACAGTTTTTAAGAACAAATGATACCTTAATGCGGGTTACTTATAGCCGCAATGGTAAATCTGAAAACACCACTTTAAAATGTTTTCCTTACAATAGGATGAATTACCGTATGCCTATGCCGGCAGATAGCGGCTTCAAGATGATTAATAATATTGCTTACTTTAACGTGGGGCGGATTAAAACAAAGCTTAAATCGGTAATATCCCAGGCTTTGATGGCCAAAGCCATTATTATTGATATGCGTTCCTACCCTAACCCTACAAGTTTTGCATGGGATATGGGTAAATACCTTTTTCAAAAGCCTATGGATGTAGCTAAATATACACAAGGCAGTGTAGAAACGCCCGGATTATTCACCTACATGTCTGATGAATATATGGCAAATGTAAAAATCGGAGAAAATAAAAATGCTCCTTATTCTGGAAAAGTAATTGTATTGGTTAACGAAGAAACCCAAAGCCTTGCCGAATTATCAACAATGGCACTTAGCGCCAGACCGAATACTATAATTGTAGGTAGTCAAACAGCTGGCGCAGACGGTACTGTAGGTATGCCTGTAACCTTTCCAGGAGGGATAAGTACTGGTTTTACACAAATTGGCGTGTATTATCCGAGCGGAAAAGAAACGCAAAGAGTTGGCATCGTTCCCGATTTTAAAGTTAAACTTACGGTAAACGGAGTTAAAGAAGGTAAAGATGAAATTCTGGAAAAAGCGATTTCTTTAGTACCATAAATCTAAACTTTCCAACATTAAAAACTGCGTACAATACTTATCTTTGCACCGAGATGGAAAAAACATTGGCAAAACACGATTTGGCAGGAGGATATTGCAACAGTTTAACAAGCTATTCTAGGTATTTAACCCGCGAAGTAAATATCGGCGATATCGCCTTAGGTGGTCATAACCCGATCCGTATCCAATCAATGACCACAACCGATACGATGGATACCCTGGGGACTGTTGAACAAACCATCCGCATGGTAGAATCGGGCTGTGAATACGTTCGTATAACTGCGCCAAGCATAAAAGAGGCCGAAAACCTTGCCAATATTAAAAAAGAGCTGCGTTTCAGAGGCTACGATGTGCCCTTAATTGCCGATATCCATTTTACCCCCAATGCTGCCGAAATGGCCGCAAGGATTGTGGAAAAAGTACGCGTAAACCCAGGTAATTACGCCGATAAAAAGAAATTCGAAAATATAGAATATACACAGGATGCTTATAATGCCGAGCTGAGCCGGATTTATAAAAAGTTTATCCCGCTGGTTAAAATCTGTAAAGAATATGGAACCGCCATGCGTATCGGTACCAACCATGGTTCACTGTCCGACCGGATTATGAGCCATTACGGCGATACACCACGCGGAATGGTCGAATCGGCAATGGAGTTTATCCGTATGTGCGAAGACCAGAATTACTATAACCTGGTTATTTCGATGAAAGCGAGTAACACCCAGGTAATGGTGCAGGCTTACCGTTTACTTGTCGAAACCATGGCTAAAGAGGGCATGAATTACCCTTTACACCTGGGCGTAACTGAAGCAGGCGATGGCGAAGATGGCCGCATTAAATCGGCTGTTGGTATCGGAACCCTGCTGGAAGATGGTTTAGGCGATACCATCCGCGTTTCTTTAACAGAAGATCCTGAATTTGAAGCACCCGTAGCTAAAGCTTTGGCTGACAGGTATTCTAAAAGAAGTTTAGAGCCTGGAATTCAGTGTTTTGAGTCGCCTGCAAAGGTCCAAACTCCCAACACTCAACTCCCAACTTATTCCCCTTACGAATACAACCGCCGCATTACTACCCCTGTACAGCATATTGGCGGGCATCACCATCCTGTAGTGATGATTGATGTTTCGAAAGAAAATTTAAAAGATCCTTATTTCTTAAGTGCTGTAGGTTACAATTACAGTGCAGGTTTAGATAAATATAATTTAGCCGATCAGGCTTGCGATTTAGCGTATTTGGGCGATAACCTACCCTCGTTTTCTTTTCCGGGTAACTTAAAGCAGGTTTACAATTACCAAACCTGGCTTAAGCTGAAAGATCAGCAGAATTGTCACCCATTATTTACGCTGGAAGAATTTAGCTTAGCTGATCATAAAGATGAGTTTTTAAATTTTGTTGAGGTTGATGCCAGCCAGGTAACCAGTTTAAAAGTTAACCAGTTAACCCATGCAGTGCTGATTCTTAAAACTTCAGCTGCGCACGGTATGGCCGAACAAAGGGCATTTTTTGTAGCCATGCAAGAGGAGAATATTCAAATCCCGGTTATTATCAAACGTACTTACCAGAATTTGGATGCAGATAATTTAATGCTTTACGCTGCAACCGATTTGGGTGCTTTACTCACAGATGGTTTCGGGGATGGGGTTTGGATTGATGCCGAAATACAGAACCTGGCATTAATCAATTCAACCAGTTTTGGTATTTTACAGGCTACCCGTACCCGTATCAGTAAAACCGAATATATTTCCTGTCCAAGCTGTGGTCGTACACTTTTCGATTTGCAGGAAACCACACAATTGATCCGTTCGCGTACCGACCATTTGAAAGGGATTAAAATTGGCATTATGGGCTGCATTGTAAATGGCCCTGGGGAAATGGCCGATGCCGATTACGGTTATGTAGGCACCGGACCCGATAAAATTACCTTGTACCGTGGTAAAGAAGTGGTTAAGAAAAACGTAACTACTGCTTATGCTTTGGATGAATTGATCGATATCATTAAAGGTGACGGCAACTGGGTGGAGAAAAATTAATTTTTTTTTGCACCGTGGTCTGTGTTTTCATAGGCCACCAGCACCATTTAATTTTCTGCCCAATAAATATTAAATTGCCTTGATGAATATTCCCGAGTTTCATTCCCTTTTTAACGAACTTCGAAATTGGCTCAGCGGCAAGGGTCTTTCTGGCAATGAGCTGGTGTACGCCTATTTTTTCACTGGTATTATTGGGGTAGTACTGTTTTTATTCATCACCATTTTCTTAACCCGGCAAATTTTTATTGGCGTGGTTAAAAGTGCTAAAACCAAGTCCGACTGGCAAAAAGCCTTGTTCGAATTTAGGGTTTTCAGGGCTTTTGCCTTAATTTTTGGTGCTTATATCATTTACAATGCCGTTCCCTTCGTATTTGTTTATTTTAAAAACTGGCTTTTTTATGCGCTGATTTTTGCTAAAATCTACATGGTTTTAGCGGTCATGTTTGCCGTAAATGCTTTTCTCAATGCCGTGGTTTCAATCATGGAATCATCGAAGAAGTATGCCGATAAACCCATCCGAAGCTATAAGCAAGTAGCTAAAATTGTTTTTTACATCGTAGGTTTTGTACTCATTTTATCTATCCTGTTAAACGAATCGCCCCTGTATATTTTTGGTGGTTTTGGTGCGGTAACTGCTGTTTTTATCCTCGTTTTCCGCGATCCGATTTTAGGTTTTGTAGCGTCAGTGCAAATGAGTGCTATAGATCTGGTTCGGGTAGGCGATTGGATTACCGTAGAGAAATATGGCGCCGATGGCGAGGTAACCGAAATTAACTTAACAACCATTAAAGTGCGCAACTGGGATAAAACGGTAACCATTGTGCCAAGTTATGCCATTGTTAGCGAATCGTTTAAAAACTGGCGTGCCATGGAAGAAAGCGAAGGGCGAAGAATTAAGCGACACATTAACATTAAAATTTCGAGCATCAAGTTCTGCGATGAAGAACTGATCGGGCGTTTGCAAAGCATTGATTTCTTAAAAGATTATTTAAGGGAAACCCAGCAACATATTGCTACATTTAACGCAGAACATACTGTAAATCCGAATAACCTGGTAAATGGTCGCCACATGACTAATATTGGCACCTTTAGGGTTTACGCAGAGAAATATCTCCAAAGCAATCCCTATATCAATACCGATTTAACCTTTATGGTGCGCCAGCTGCAGGCTACTGAAAACGGTTTGCCCATCGAAATTTATGTATTCTCGAAAGAAAAAGGCCTGAAAAAATTTGAAGAGGTAGCAGCCGATATTTTCGATCATCTACTTGCAGCGGTACCTTATTTCGATCTCGAGATTTTCCAAAGCCCGAGCGGTAGCGATATGCGTAATTTTGTGAGGAGAGGGGATGATTAGTTATGTTCAGGATTCTCGAGGAACATAATATCTTTAATCCTTTCCTGTACATAATCAATTAATTTTTGATTTTTAAAATCGAACCACAATTGTCTATAATCTTCATTATTATCGATTTGGTATTTAAATTCGCGGAAAGGTTTTCTTTTATTTAACGCCTCAATCAAAGTAACTTTTATACGTGTATTGTCAGGTAGTTCATCCGTAAACTTTTCCATTATTCTAAAAGATTCTCTTGAATCAGGCTGTTCAATTCTTTTATAGTCACTAAAATTTGTTTCCAGGTCTTTTATATCATCATCCCAGGCATCGTTGTAATCAGGATCAAACCCCTCGTCATTTGGTATAAAAATCAGTTTATTACTTTTTATGTTCCAGTGGCATACGAAACCGCAATCGATAGTGTCTGCAATTTCCTTAATTTGTTCAGAAGTTAAAGTCTTCATAGTTTTTTATAATTATGCCTCCCCTAAAAAAGTCAAAACCTTCTCACAAACCTTAAACAAAAGCGGCGGTAAGTTTGCGCCCGTATAAGGTTGCGAAGCGCCATAAACATGGTTCGCACCTTCAATTTTTACCAGCCTGCTGGCCGGATTGGCATCTGCCAGTTGCTGTGCGGTTTCGAAAGGAACATTTACGTCTTCGTCGCCTTGCAAAATTAACCATGGAATATTAATCCGTTTGGCCGCTTCAACAATATTTAGGGTAGCTGCATTTTCCTCAAAATCCTGTAGCAAAGTAACATTTAATGGCATTTGCTCTTTAGTTCTGGCGTTGGTTACGAAGATTTTTCCGTTCTTTTTCCATTCTGCTTCCTGTTCTTTTTTCCAAAGACTGCTAAAATCAGCAATAGCGCTCCAGGTAATCAGTTTGCCTATTCTTAAGTCGTTTGCGGCTTCAATAATGGATAAGCCACCACCACGGCTATGGCCAATTAAATTAACCCTGGTTTCGGTACCATAGGCTTTTTCTATAAAATCGAGCACCGCATTTAAATCAAACAGCTCTTTCGATACCGTGTTGCTGGCAAAAGTCTCCAGGTCGGTTACATCCTTCGGGTGATCGACTGGTACGCCGCTGTGCGATAAATTAAATTTGATATACCGGTAACCATTGCTGGCAAAATACCGGGCCACCAGATTGTGTGCGCCCCAATCTTTAAAACCTTTAAAGCCATGTACAAAAAGAATAATAGGTGTATTTGGATTCTTTTCATCAAAAGTAATATCGCCAATAATTAATTTTCCGTCTGAACCGCTAAGGCTAAAATTGCTTTGTGTAATCATCGTTTAAGGTGTTGTGTTAAATATAAACCTACTAAATTAGATTTTGTTGTCAGTTTTTCAATGTTTGTAGCAAGTGCCCCCTTATCTGTGATTATTTAATAAGTTTTCCTTTAACAATTGCTGGCTTATAACAAAAATAGATATTAAAATATGGCAACAGGCAACCATTTGGCAATAATTTCGTAATATAAATATTGGATCAAAAGTGGTTGGAAACCAGCTAGGACTTAGTTGAAAGCATTATATTAAGCACTGTTTTTAAAGCCTTTAAATGGATTGTCAAAGTTTTGCAGCTATTTAAAACCGTTCTAAATTAATGTAAATTACAGATTAATGACGCTGACATGCACCAACCGTATTACTTTTGTATCCCGATAATAGTTAATAACGGAGCACTTGGAATATTTAAAAGTAATAGCTTTTACGCATCACCACATCGACCTGAAATCTTTAGGGAAGTTAGTTATATGTGATCAGAGTCTGGATAGCAGGTTGAAGAATATTCAAGCAGAACTTCCGGTAAGCGAAATTTTTTATATCGGTACCTGCAACCGTGTAGAGTTTGTTTTTTTAACAAAAGAAAAAACCGACAAAGAATTTGTTACCAGGTTTCTTACTGTTTTAGACATGGGCCTTCCGGCTGAGTTTATGGAGCGTTTCCTGGATAATGTAACTGTTTACGAAAACGAAGAAGCCTTTAACCATTTATTAAGAACATCCTGCTCTTTAGAGAGCCTGGTGGTTGGCGAAAAGGAAATTCTTGCACAAATCCGCAGAGCTTACGAAAATTGTCGCGATGCAGGTTTTACCGGCGATTACATGCGCATGATTATGGAGCGCGTGGTTAAAACTGCCAAAGAAGTTTATACCCATACCAACATTTCAAAAAATCCGGTTTCGGTTGTATCATTAGCTTACCGAAAGCTAAAAGAATTAAATATGTGTGGTAACTCGCGTGTTTTAATTATTGGTGCTGGCGAAACCAATCAGAATATTGCTAAATACCTGAACAAACATAAATACTCAAACTTCTCGATCTTTAACCGTACGCTTTCTAAAGCCGAAACTTTGGCCGAAGAATTAAACGGAAAGGCTTATCCCTTAAGTGCACTCGAAGATTTTAACGAGGGTTTTGATGTAATTATTACCTGTACAGGTTCTACCGAGGCCATTATCGACGAAAAACTATATGCTAAATTGCTTAACGGCGATACCAGCAAAAAGGTAATTGTAGATTTGGCTATCCCTAACGATGTTGCACCAACGGTAATTCACCACAATCCGGTTCATTACATTGAGGTCGAATCTTTAAAAGAAGTGGCCCGTAAAAATATCCAGGAACGTTACAACGAGCTGGTTCATGCTGAGGATATTATCAGCAACAACATCACCGAATTTTTCTCTGTTTTAAAACAACGTCGCATCGAAATTGCAATGCAAGAGGTGCCAAGAAAGATTAAAGAAATCAAAAATACAGCTATAAACGGTGTATTTGCCGAAGAAATTAGTCAGATGGACGAAGCGTCGCGCGAGGTTTTAGAACGTGTAATGAACTACATGGAGAAAAAATACATCAGCGTACCTATGGTTATGGCCAAAGAAATTTTGGTTAACCAATCGGAGGTTTAGCCGCAACTTAATTTCATTTTTTTTTGTCATTTACCAGCTGCTGTTACTCTAACGCGGTGAAATTAAATGCCGTTTATTTCTTCTACAGTTCAATTGCCGGGTGCTGTACTATCCTGGGGTTATTTGAATATCAGTGAGCTGATGGATTTTGAAGGATATGGCATTATGCCTGAAACATTCAGTCACTCAAAATTCACTCATTTCTTCAAAAACTTATTCTTGAAAATTATCTCCTAATGTCACAGAAATCCCCTTAATTACGCCCTCTGTAACCTCACTGTCTCATTTTTAAACAATTCATGGTATAAACCACTATTTAATTTAAATTTGCAGCTCATTTAATCTTAATAGTGAAGAAATTAACCATCGGAACACGCGGTAGCGACCTGGCTTTATGGCAGGCTAATCATATCAAAGATGAATTGGCAGCCATTGGAATTGAAGCCGAGATAAAAATCATTAAAACACAGGGCGATAAAATCCTGAATTTAAGATTGGATAAACTGGAAGGCAAAGGTTTTTTTACCAAAGAACTGGAAGAAGAGTTGTTAGGCGGAACAATTGATCTGGCTGTGCATTGCCTTAAAGATTTGCCTACAACACACCCTGAAGGATTAACCATCGCTGCTTTGCCTCCGCGCGAAGAAGCCAGCGAGTACTTGTTAATTTTAAAAGATTGTGTAGATATTTCGCAGAAACTATCCCTTAAAAAAGGAGCTATGGTAGGTACTTCATCTAATCGCCGTAAAGCCCAGTTGCTGGGTTTACGTCCTGATTTAGAGGTAGAAGATCTGCGTGGAAATGTACCTACGCGGATTGGCAAATTGCGCGACGAAGATTACGATGCTATTTTGATTGCTAAGGCCGGTGTTAAACGTTTAGGACTTGATGTGAGCGATTTGCACATCGAAGAACTCGAAACTACCGAGTTTATTCCTGCTCCTGCACAAGGAGCCCTGGCTATTCAGATCAGGGAAAACGATACCGAACTTTTTGATGCGCTTCAAAAATTACACGATCCGGAAACGGCAGAAACCGTAAATGTTGAACGTAAAGTGTTAAACCTTTTCGAAGGTGGTTGCCACATGCCATTAGGCTGTTATTGCCAAAAGGATAACGGAAAATTTGAAGTCTGGACTTCAAAAGCTGAAACGGCCGATCACTTCCCTGAGCGTTTGTTCTTGCGCGCCGATACAACAGAAGGTTTAGCTGAAAAAATCGTAGCTAAATTTAATACAGAAAGAAAAAAACCTGCAAAGGTTTTCATCTCCCGCGAAATTGGCGAACACAGCTATTTCCGCAGGGCTTTAGAAAATAATAATATTGAAATTGAAGGCCGTTCGTTAATCCGTACCTTTCCAATTGTTACTGTTTTAGATCAGTTTATTCTGCGTCATGTAGATTGGATTTTCTTCAGCAGCCGCAATAGTGTGGAGTACTTTTTTAACCTGAAACCGGTATTACCAAAGAAAACCAAATTTGGGGTAGTGGGCAGAGGCTCGGAAGATGCTTTACGTAAATTTAACCATTTCGCCGATTTTGTTGGTGCAAGCGGCGATATTACCGAAGTTGCCGAAGATTTTGCACAACTGGTTGGTGGACAACAGGTGTTGTTTCCAAGAGCACAGGACTCATTACAGTCGATCCAGAAATCTTTACCCGCTGATGCCAAAATTATCGATCTGCCAATTTATGAAACCGTAATTGAAGATGATATTGATCAAAGCTATGCCGATGTGCTGATTTTTACCAGTCCATCAAACGTTGATGCTTATTTCGCCGATAATTTATTGGAACCAGGTCAGCAAGTAATTGCTATTGGTAACTCTACGGGTAAGAAATTTGATGAAATGGGTGTAAAATATGCTTTGCCATACTCACCTGATGAAATTGGATTAGCTGAAGCAGTGTTCGGAATAGAGATGAGGTAGAGGGTTTAAGGTAGAAAGCTGAAAGACTAAAGTGGAAAGCTGATTATCTTTCGGTGGAAAAACCAGCTGTGAAATCCCCAAATCTGTGTAATAATCCCGAAGGAAAAAATAAAAAGATGTTCAGGTCTCGATACTAGATACTATAATCTTGATTAGCCTTGATATTAAATACTTGATACAATTAATATGTTACATCGTCCGCGTAGATTAAGGAAAAACCCATTAGTGAGAGAGATGGTGGCCGAAACCCGGTTATCAAAAGATATGTTTGTGTACCCTTATTTTGTGGTGCCAGGTACCAACGTTACCCATTCTATTGATGCCATGCCAGGAGTTAACCATTATTCGGTTGATAACCTGGTTAAAGATGTAGAAGCCGGATTGAAAAAAGGCCTGAACAAAATCATGCTGTTCGGGGTTGGCGACGAAAAATCGGCTGAAGCCAAATCGGCGTATCACGATCATTCGTTAGTGCCAACTGCTGTGCGTGAGCTTAAAAAGCAATTTGGTGAGGATTTATATGTAGTAACCGATGTTTGCGTTTGTTCTTACACTACCCACGGGCACTGCGGAATTTTAGAGCAGGATTACGTTCAGAACGATAAAACGGTTGAAGTGATCGCCAAAATGGCTTTAACGCATGCCGAGGCTGGAGCCGATATGTTTGCTCCATCGGATATGATGGATGGCCGTATTGCTGCGATCCGTAATCTGTTAGATGAAAACGGCTTTGTAAATGCGGCTATTATGAGCCATGCTACCAAATTCGCTTCTGCCTATTACGGTCCGTTTAGAGAGGCTGCCGATTGTGCGCCGAGTAAAGGTGATAGAAAAGCTTACCAGATGGATTTCAGAAACCCATTAGAAGCTTTACGTGAAGCCCAGCTGGACGAGCAGGAGGGAGCCGATGTTTTAATGGTAAAACCAGGATTGGCCTATCTCGACATCATTCAACGCTTAAAACAAGATACTAACTTGCCGATTGCGGTTTATAACGTTTCGGGCGAATACTCGATGGTTAAAGCAGCTGCCGAGCGCGGATGGATAGATGAACAGAAAGTAGTAATGGAAACCATGCATGCCTTTGCAAGAGCCGGCGCAAGTATTATTACCACTTACCACATTAAAGATATTTTAAATAACGATTGGCTTTAAGGTGGAAGGCAGAAGGTTTTAAGGTTGAGGGTTTATGTACCCAAAAATCTTTTAATTTCAGCCTTTTAATCTTTAACCTTAATAACTTGTGGTAGAAGATAGAGATTTTTAAGAGTTGAGGGGTTTATACGCCCTAAGCCTTACACCCTTTACCTTCTAACCTTCAACCTTAAAAAGATGTTAGATTCATTAAAAAAAATGTTTTCAGGCAACGAAGCCGATATTCCGGTGAATACAGGTAGTAAGCCTGATATTTCAAGGGTAAAATCTGCCGAACTGTACGAGAAATCAAAAACCTTTTTCCCTGGCGGGGTTAATTCTCCGGTAAGGGCTTTTAAATCCGTTTACGGTACGCCACTTTTTATCGAAAAAGGTGATGGTTGCTTCATCTGGGATGCCGATGGTAATCAGTTTATCGATTTCTGTGGTAGCTGGGGACCATTAATTTTAGGGCATAACAATCCTAAAATCCGCGAAAAAGTTACGGAGGTAATGCAAAACGGAATGAGCTTTGGTGCACCAACGGCTTTGGAAAATGAACTGGCAGAGCTGATTATCAAAAATAACCGTTTTGTAGAAAAAATCCGTTTCACCAGCTCGGGTACCGAAGCAGTAATGTCGGCTATACGCCTGGCAAGAGGTTTTACCGGTCGCGATAAAATTTTAAAGTTCGAAGGTTGTTACCATGGTCACAGCGATTCGTTATTGGTTAAAGCCGGCTCAGGTCTGGTTACCTTTGGCGAAACTTCATCGGCAGGTGTGCCTAAATCTTTTGCCGAAGAAACGATTGTTGTTCCATTGAATGATACAGCTGCTATTGAGCAGGCTTTTGCACAATTTAAAGATCAGATTGCTGCGGTAATTATCGAAGGTATACCGGCAAACAATGGTTTAATTATGCAGGATGAAGCCTATATTCAGTTCCTGCGTAAAATTTGTACCGATAACGGTTCGCTTTTAATTTTTGATGAAGTAATTACCGGATTCAGGGTTGGTTTTGAAGGTGCGGCAGCACACTACGGCATTACACCAGATATCGTAACCTATGGAAAAATCATCGGAGGTGGTTTACCTGTAGGTATGTATGGTGCACGTGCAGAAATTATGGCGCATATTTCTCCTGATGGGGGCGTTTACCAGGCCGGAACACTTTCTGGTAATCCGGTAGCCATGGCTGCGGGTATTGCCACTTTAACCGAACTAAACAAATCGGGCTTTTATAAAGATTTAAATAACAAGGCTCAGGAATTTGTAGCCAGCATTCAGCGCTTTGCCACTGCGCGCAATTATAAATTTAAAGTGTTTACCATTGGTTCTATCTTCTGGTTTGCTTTTACCGATAAAGATAAAATCCAATCGGCCGATGATATCGATGCCGGCAGCATGGAGAAATTTAAAGTAATGCACCGCGAATTATTAAACAGAGGAATTTATTTAGGCCCATCGGGATATGAAGTTGGTTTTGTATCTTCAGCACATACTAAAATCGAACTGGAGAAAGCGAAACGTGCCATATTTGAAGCCTTGGATTTGGTGTTTAAGAAGTAAATTTTTTGTTTAACCACAGAGAGCGCTGAGCTTGCACCGAGAATAAAGAGGTTTTGTTACTCATTTTAAGTAGGGTTGCTGTGGACTAATAAAACAAGCTGTGTAATCCAAAAATCAGTGTAATCAAACCGTAAGGAAAAACCGAAGGAATGAAGAAATCTATAATCATATTTTACGCGTTACTGCTTTACGCATTAATCCAGCTCATTTCGTGGGGTACTTTGGTGGTGCGCTTGCAGCCAAGTCGTATGACGATGATTATGGGGGAGGGATCTGTGTTTTTATTTTTGCTTTGCATTGGCGGTTATTTTTTACACCAATCGTTAAAACGCGAAGATAAATTAAGAGAACAGCAGCAAAATTTCCTGATGTCGATTACACATGAGTTGAAATCGCCGTTGGCAGCCATTAAACTTTCAATACAGACTATTGTAAAAAGAGATCTGGATAAAGCAAGGCAAGTTTCTTTGTTGAATAACTCGTTAAAAGATATTGAGCGTTTAGATGATCTGGTCGAAAATATGTTGCTGGCAACCAAGATTGAAAACCGCTCGTATAGTTTCCCGAAGGAGGCATTTAATTTTTCAGAGCTGGTAGCAAAAATTACTGATCGCTTACAAGTACACTCTTGTGGCTGCGAGCAGATCATAAATGCTAAAATTCAGCCAAATTTGCAGCTTGTGGGTGACAAATTTGCCTTATCGTCAGTAGTGACCAATTTAATTGAAAATGCAGTAAAGTATTCTAATCCTTGTGATGAGATAAATGTGCATTTAAACGAAGTGGATGGACATATTCACCTCAGTGTGCTGGATAAAGGGCCGGGTATTTCAGATGCCGAAAAAATGTTGATATTTGATAAGTTTTACCGCGTTGGTAACGAGAATGTCAGAAAAGCGAAAGGAACAGGTTTAGGCTTGTTTATTGTGAAAGAGGTTTTACAATACCATGATGCAGATATTACAGTAAAAGACAATCTGCCACAAGGAAGTATTTTTGAAGTAACATTTAGTTAATCTCAATTATGTCACAAAAATTAAGAATTCTATTGGTAGAAGACGAGGATCACTTGTTAGATGCTATTAAATTAAACCTCGAACTTGAAGGATATAAAGTTCACGCCGTTAAAGATGGCAAAACCGCTCTTAAAGTATTTAAAGAAGAACGCTTCAATCTGATTGTATTAGATGTAATGCTGCCCGAAATGGATGGTTTTCAGGTCTGTGAAACTATACGTTTAGAGAATGCAGAAGTTCCGATTATGTTTTTAACAGCAAAAAACACTTCGGAAGACCGTGTTTTAGGTTTGAAAAAAGGAGCCGACGATTATTTGGTTAAACCATTTAACCTGGAAGAACTGATTCTTCGTGTAGGTATTTTGGTTAAACGCAGTTTAAAATCTGATGATTTAAAAGAATTAAACTCTTATAAAATTGGCGATAAAACCATCTATTTTAACTCATTTGAATTGAAACATGATGATGGTACCATTACGCCTTTAACAAAGAAAGAAACGATGTTGCTGAAACTCTTAATCGAGCGTAAAAACGATGCAGTTTCGAGAGAGCAGATTTTAGAAACGGTTTGGAATTACGATGTTTATCCTTCAACCAGGACCATTGATAACTTCATTTTAACTTTCCGTAAGTATTTCGAGCCAGATCAAAAAAATCCAGTTTACTTTCACTCAATCCGTGGGGTAGGTTATAAATTTACCGATAGTCATTAATGTACAATAATAAAGGCAGGTATGCTTTAATGGCAGTTTTTGTACTGGCAGGTTTGGTTTGTGTTTTTTACAATCAATACCAGTTGGCCGCTCTTTCGGCACTTTTATTTGCCTTTGTGATATGGAGTCATTTTAAACATAGTTCGGTTTTAATGGCTTCAAAGCATTTTAAAAATAACGAATTTGGTAAAGCCAAAGCCTTGCTGGCAGAGGTAACAAAACCAGAGCGTTTAGCCAAAAGCCGCAGGGGTTACTACGAATTTATGCAAGGTAACATGGCGTTGAAAGAAGAAGATTGGGATAAAGCGGAATTTCACTTTCAATTGGCCAGCCGTTTTCCGGTAGGGGGTAAGAATGAGAAAGCTTACGTATTGATTCACCTGGCTAATTTAGCTTTGCGTAAAAAAGACAGGGAACGGGCCGAAGCTTATACTAAACTGGCTAAAGAACTGGCCGAAACGCAACGATCGAAAGATATCATCGTTAAAATAGAGAAGGAAATCAGCAAAATATAATAGGACTATTGTCATTTTGAACAACGAAGCACCAGTTTAGCGATAAAAAGGTACTTCGTTTTTTTTTTATTTATACCTTTGCGAAATTAAAATTTTAGGCAGCCCGTCATCCTGAATTCAGTTCAAGATCTAATTAAAGAAAGATGCTGAAATAAATTCAGCATGACGCGTAGTGAGATACCAAATACAAATCATGAAGAATAATTTATTTTTAGACGCAGCATTTTCAAAACAAACAGAACGCCCACCCGTGTGGATGATGCGTCAGGCAGGTCGTTTTATGCCGCAATATTGGGAGATTAAAAACAAATACTCTTTTTTAGAGATGTGTAAAAACCCTGAAATTGCAGCAGATGTAACCATGTTGCCAGTTGATTTGCTGGATATTGATGCCGCTATTTTGTTCTGTGATATTTTGGTAACAGGCGAAGCCATGGGTGGAGATTTAAGTTTTACGCAAGGGGTTGGCCCTAAGTTTGCAAATCCTGTTCGTACTGCACAGGATATCGAAAACCTGAATGTTGATTGTTTAGCTGAGTTACAATATGTAGCTGATGCGATTAAAGTTATTCAACAACGTTTAGATAAGAGGATTCCGTTAATTGGTTTTGCTGGTGCACCGTTTACGGTAATGAGCTATTTAATTGAGGGTGGTTCATCTAAAGATTTCAAATTAACGAAACTTTTTATACACAACCAGCCAGAGCTGGCACATAAGCTTTTAGCAAAAATTGCCAAAGTAACTGCCGATTATCTTAACCTTCAGATTGCTGCCGGTGTAAACGCTATCCAGATTTTTGATAGCTGGGCGCTTGCCTTATCGTGGAACGATTACCAGGAGTTTTCTCACCGCTACATTCAGGAAATCATTTCGAATTTAAACAGAAAAGATATTCCGGTTATTTCTTTCTGTAAAGGAAGTTCGGTTTTTGCGCCAATTATGGCCGAAGCTAAGCCAGATGTAATTTCGGTTGACTGGAATGCTGATTTATTGAATATTAAAAATGCTTTACCAAAAGGCATTGCTGTACAAGGTAATTTAGATCCACATATTTTATACGCTGATAAAGCCGTTATTAAAGCACAAATCCACAAATTATTTGAACGCATGCGTGGTACGGAAGGTTTTATCTTTAACTTAGGTCATGGTATTATGCCAGATATTCCTTTCGATAACGTAAAATATGCGATTGAGGTAGTGAAGGAGTTTAGGTACTAATTTGATAACTCAAGGATAATCACTAAATCACGTCACGAAATAGATGCTGAAACAAGTTCAGCATGACGTAAGTCAGAATAACTAAAATGATAGAAACCTTATTGCCATACTACCAATATTTCAAAGCAGTGCACATTGTGTTTGTGATTAGCTGGATGGCTGGGTTATTTTATATTTTAAGCCTTTTTATTTACCATACCGAGGCTAACGACAAGCCCGAACCAGAAAAAAGTATCCTCCAGAAACAGTTTGTTAAAATGGAGGCTACTTTATGGAAAATTATCGCCACCCCGGCAATGATTATTTCGGTATTGGCAGGAGCATCTATGTTAACTTTAAACCAAGGGCTGCTACAGGCCGATTGGATGTGGGTAAAGCTTGCTTTTGTTGTTGGTTTACTCATTTATCATTTCATTTGCCAAAACATCGTAAAACGGCTTAAAAACAATCAGTTTAAGTTAAGCAGTTTCCAATTGCGTTTATGGCGCGAACTCGCTACCATTTTTATGATTGCCATTGTATTTGTGGTGATCCTTAAAAATGCCCTGAATTGGGTTTATGGTTTAATTGGTATTATGGGGGTAGCCATGGTCATTATGATTGCTGTAAAACTGTATAAGAACTATCGTTTGAGGAAATAAGCAGAGAGCTAAAGGACCAAAGACTAAAGCAAAAAAATCAAACTTGACGCTTTGTTTGCTTTTCGTAAACTTCGTAAGCTTTGCGGTTAAATAAACCAAAAACTATTCTAAATTTGAGCGATAAAATCCAATCGCATGTTTACAACTACAGGTCTGAAAAAGACCGTGCTTTTTATATCCTTTCTCTTCAGTTCTTATTTAGCTTCGGCACAGTTTAATCAATCTGCTTTCGAAAACCGGATCCGCCCCGACAGCAGTTTAACCAACGAGGTACATTTTAATTTCTACAATTTCAATTATGTGCGTAATTACGAGTATACCAACGATTTCCACGATGGTTATACCTTATATGGCACACAGTTACAGCCGCAGATTGTATATTATGCGCATCCCAATCTGGCCATTACGGCCGGAGCTTTTATCCGCAAAGATTTTGGTAGAAACGGCGTAAGCGATGCAAAACCTCTGTTCAGTTTAAAGTACCACAAAAGAAACCTGACCTTGATTTTCGGGAGTTTAGAAGGCGGTATTCAGCATAAATATATTGAGCCGCTTTACGATTTCGAAAGAGCCATTACTACACCGATTGAATATGGTACACAGCTTTTGGTAGAACGCAAAAGATTTAATTTAGATGCCTGGATTGCCTGGCAAAAGATGATTTATAAAGGCGAGCCGGCCAAAGAAGAAATTATTGGTGGTTTATCTACCGAAACTACACTTGCCGAAAGTAATGGCTGGAAATTTAGTGTACCTGCCCAGTTTTTGGCTTTTCACCAGGGCGGTCAGATTGATGTACTTAAAGACATACCGATTAGCACCTTGTTTAATGGTGCGGCAGGTTTAAAACTGCATAAGGCCATTAATACGAATATTAAGCAGGTATATACCGATAACTATGTTGCGGTTTATAAAGATCTTTCGCCAGATAAAAGAAGGGCTTACGAGGGCGGTTTTGGATTATGGTTAAACGCTGGTGTGGAAAGTAAATGGGGAAGTTTAGTGGCCTCATACTGGAAAGGGAATAATTTTATTTCGATTAAAGGCATGCCACTTTATGAATCAGTTTCTGATAATTTATATAGCCCAGGTTTAAGGCAGAGTGCCCGAAACATTGTTTCGCTACGCTATGCTTACCAAAAAGAATTGATTCCGCATTTGTATCTTGATGTTCGTTTCGAACCACATATTGATCTCGACCATACCGATAAACAACTTCAGTTTAACCACTCGTTTTTCTTAACCTACAAACAGGATTTTAAATTGTTTAAGGTGAAGAAAGCAGAAAAGTAAAGCCGAAAGATTAAAGCGAAAAACTAAATTTTGTTTTTTTATTCATGGCCGCTGACTTTAGTCGCAGGCATTAGAATAATTTCTAAACCCCGCAGGTTTTTAAAGTTTGTGGGGTTTATTGTTTTTGAGCACCGCCCCATGTTTTTAAACCCGATAGAAGCGAAAACACGAAGGTGAGGAGCGAACCGAGGCTTTGGAGCGGGACTACAGTCTGCCAAGAAATGCTGCCTGTTCATTTTCCAATAAAATATATATATCTTTCTCTGGAAAGTGCTTCTTATTTATCTTGCTGATAATCAGTAGCTATAAAAATAAATTTAACTTTATTTAACTTTTTCTACTACCCCATGCAACCATTGTTTGTAATTGACCATCTTCTATATACAAACACACAATGAAATTGACGCGAAGCTATACGATAAACGATTTGATGGAGGGCTGCAAAGCCGGCGACCGGAAGATGCAGGAGCTGCTGTATAGGCAAACTGCATCGAAAATGCTGGCCGTTTGTATGCGCTACGCCAAAGATAGAATGGAAGCTGAAGATGTACTGCAAATGGGTTACATTAAAGTTTTTCAGAAGATTAAGGAATACCGGGGAGAGGGTTCTTTTGAAGGTTGGATTAGAAGGGTAATGGTAAATACAGCCATTGAAAGTTATCGCAAAAACCTGCGCAGCTTAAATGTAGTTGAAATAGACGAAGCTTATGAGCAACCTTCAACAGGATTTGATTTTAGCCGTTTGGGCATGCAAGACCTGATGAAAGTGATACAAAAGCTGGCAGATGGTTACCGTATGGTTTTTAACATGTACGTAATTGAGGGGTACTCGCACAAAGAAATAGGCGAAACACTTGGCATCTCAGAAGGAGCAAGTAAATCGCAGTTATCGCGGGCCCGGGCAATATTAAAGGAAGAAATTATAAAAATGGAGGGATTTGGTTATGCAACCTACACAGGATAAGGATTTTGATCAGCTGTTTAAAAATGCTTTTGACGATGCCGAGATCACACCATCGAGGGATTTATGGAGCAATATTGAAAGCGAAATTGAGCCGAAGAAAAAAAGGATTATACCCATTTACTGGTTATCGGCAGCTGCGGTGTTACTGGTAGTTACAGCAGGTATTTTAGTTTATCAGCAACAGCATGTTAATCCTAAACAGTTAACCAGCTATGTTGCCCCTAAAGTAAAACCAGTTGTAGTAGAACAACCTGTTCAGGATTCGGTTGTAACCAACGTTAAGCCAGTTGAAAAAACAGAAGTGGTTTTACCGGTTAGCATTAAGCCAGCTACCAGTTTGGCTAAAACTACCGTTAAAAAAGTAGCTAAACCAGTTGAGAAACAAAAAATAGTTACAGCTACCGAAGTTTTAAAACAAGAAACTACAATAGCTAAAACAGAAGAGCCTAAAAAGGATATTAAAACTAAAATTGAAGAAGCAGTTTTTCAACCCGAGAAAGAAATTGTAATTGCGGCTAACCCTACAACAATAAAAGCAGATGAGCCCATTAACGATAACGATGAGCAGAATATCAAAAATATCCGTAATGTGGGCGATGTGGTAAACCTGATCGTAAACAAGGTAGATAAGCGGAAAGATAAGTTTATCCAGTTTAGAACTGATGACGACGATTCTTCGCTATCATCAATCAATATCGGGCCTTTTAAAATAGGCAAACGGAAGAAATAATAGTTCTCAGTTGGCAGTTAACAGTATCTGACACTAAAATATTACAACATTAAACATAACAAACACATAGATATGAAACGTCTGATTTTTACAACACTTTTGGTAAGCGGGCTTGCCGGTGTTATGGCTCCAGGTGCTTTTGCACAACAAGATACCACCAAGAAGAAAATGGATTACAGCGAAGGTCACGGTATTATTTTAAAAAGTAAACCTGCCGATTCAGCTAAAAAAGGCCGTTTTGTTGGCGGAATTACTTTTACCAGGGTTGATTTGGGTTTCTCGAGGTTAATTGATAACGGAAGTTTTAATTTATCGCCAAATAACGACTTTTTAGACTACAAAGGAGGTAAAACCAGTACATTCTCTTTTGATATCTTACAACTTGGTTACCGTTTTAATTCGAACTTTAAAGTGTATGTGGCGGGTGGTTTCGATTGGACTTTGATTCGTTTAAGAAAAGATATTACCATCGCTAAAAATTCAAATGAGTTTGTTTACACCGATCAGTCGCCGGTACATTTCTCTAAAAACCGTTTCTCGAGCAGTTATGTGCATATTCCGTTAAATTTTGAATTCCGCACTGCTGAAAATAGAAATGGCAAACGGTTTTATCTGGTATTAGGTCCTGAAGTGAGCTTTTTATTAAACGGAAAGATTAAACAAATTAGTGAAGAGCGTGGTAAAGAGAAACAATACGATAGCTACCACTTTCAATCGGTTCGTTACGGAGGTACAATCAGGTTCGGGTACGGTGGTTTGGGCTTGTTTACCAAATACTATTTCAACGATATGTTTACCACTTCGCAGCAAGCTGGTTTAAAAAACATGAGCTTCGGCGTTACTTTTGGGTTAAACTAAGCGCCCCAAATCTTAAGCGACTAATCAATTCTCTCCTTCAGGAGAGATGTCCGAAGGACAGAGGGGTCAACACACAAATAAACAGATCCTGTTTCGGTTAGGCGAAACAGGATTTTTTGCTTTAAGCTTTAGCCTTTTTCGCTTTAAGCTTATTCACTATCTTTACCCCGTGAGCAATATCCTAATCAGTGTTAAAAATTTAACGAAGCAATATCAGGCAGAACAAGCCGGCGGGATTAAAAATGTAAGTTTTGAGATCAAAAGAGGCGATGTAGTAGCCATTATTGGTGAAAGTGGAAGCGGAAAATCTACCCTGCTGAAATCAATTTACGGTTTGCTGAAAACCGATGAAGGAGAAATCTATTTCGAAGACAAGCGTGTTAAAGGACCAGACGAACAACTGATTCCCGGCCATAAGCAAATGAAAATGGTTACGCAGGATTTTTCGCTAAATATCTATGCCAAGGTGTACGATAACATTGCCTCACAACTATCCAATACCGACCTGAAAACCAAAGCCGAAAAAACTTTGGCCATTATGGAACATCTGCGGATTTTACCGCTCCAAAATAAAAAGATTATAGAATTAAGCGGTGGCGAACAGCAGCGTGTGGCTATTGCCAAAGCCATGGTTTCGGATACTCAGGTTTTGCTTTTAGACGAGCCCTTCAGTCAGGTTGATGCCCTGCTCAAAAACCAGCTGCGTGCCGATATTAAACGCATAGCGGCCGAAACTGGTGTAACCGTTATCCTGGTATCGCACGATCCGGCCGATGGTTTATTTTTGGCTGATCAGCTGCTGATTTTGCGTAACGGAGAACTTTTGCAGACCGGAAAACCTGCCGAAATTTATCAGCACCCGGCCCATATATATACGGCCCAAATTTTAGGTAATGCGGTGGTGTTGTCAGCTGCTGATGCCGAAAAAATAGGTTTAAAAACACAAAAAGATACGGTTGTATTTTATCCCGAATGGGCAGAAGTAAGTAGCAACTGGAGTAGCAGACGTTTTGAAGTTAAAGACGTGTATTACAAAGGCTTTTACGACGAATTGCTGGTTGAAAGAAACGGCGTTCACATTCGTGCCATACAATTGAACAGGGGAGAGCATAAAAAAAACGACCACGTTCAATTGAACATTAGTCGTTTTTTAGAGTTTTAATCAAATTTATCTAATCAGAAGACGAAGCAACCAGTACAATACGGGCTCCAATGCTTGCTGTTGGCCTTACAGGTGCTAAATTTCTGTTGGCACTATTCTGTAAGTACACTCTTATTCTTCCCGGGAAAGAGCTGTAGCTATATGAGTCAGTTCCGTAAGTAAAAGGTAGCGCATCATAACCATCATCGTTGAAACGTGCAAATGATAAAATGATACCATCATCTTCATATTGTTCAATTCTGTTGTCGCTAATATCTACGTATAAGTAAGAACCATTTGCAGCATCACTGGTTGCAACCCAGGCGCTAGGCTGAATGGTTTTATAAATGGTGATGTTCGGTGTATTTTGAACAATAGTGTCTTTTTTGCAGGAAGCCAGACCTAGTGTGGCAATGCAAAGCATTAAGATAGTTAGTTTTTTCATGTTGATTAGTTTTTATTTGTGTGTGTGATTTTCATATTACAAATCTTCTGCCAAAAAATGCAAGACGCTATTAATGGATTAATTATTGTACAGTGAGGTTGGTAAACAATTGTTAATTTTCCGTTTTTTAATTGATATGAAGCTCTTTATTCGCCTCTTGCCCTGGTTAATCCTCTTGATTGCAGGCTATTTATTTATCGCTAAAAAATTCAGTATCAATACTACTGTAGAAAGTAAACATCAGCTCCTGGTCGAGAAAATTGAGGCCATAGGTAAATTGGAGCTGGTTAGGTATCAGATTAGTGACGTTTTAGAACACAAAAACAAGACAGATTTCTTGCCCGAAGCCAGTGTTTTGCTCATTGTTAAGGCCGAAGCAGTTGGTTGTATCGATTTAACTAAAATTACCCGCGAAGATATCCGTATTGATGCCGATACAGCTGTAGTAAATTTACCACAGCCCGAAATCTGTTATGTAAAAATTAATCATAAAAACTCACGGGTGTACGATACCAAAATGGCTTTCTTCAGAGAAGCTGACCTTGTAGATGAAGCTTATAAAGCCGCCGAAAGGCAGGTAGCTGCCGAGGTGAAGAAATCAAATATTTTAATCCAAACGAAAACCAATGCGGCCAATGTATTAAAACCGATTATTGAAGGATTGGGTTATAAAAATGTAAGATTAACTTTTGAGTAGGGTAAGAGGTAATTTTCAGATACCGTCACCCTGATCCGATAGCTATCGGATTTATTTCAGGGTCTCTTGTTAAGAGGTGCTGAAACAAGTTCAGCAAGGCGATAAGTTTAAGCTATGGACTTTTTCTACAGAAAATCCTCACGGTGTGGATTAAAGATATCAATCAACAATCCTGCTTCGAGGCAAACTACCCCGTGGAAAACATTACTAGGTGCAAAGAAAATATCGCCTTCGTTCAGGATTTTTTTATCCTCGCCCATACTTACTTCAAAACTTCCTTTAGCAACATAACTCATTTGCAGGTGAGGGTGGTTGTGTACAGATCCGATGGCTCCTTGTTCAAAAGCTACCTTAACCAGCATCAAGTGCTCATCGTAAGCCATAATTTTGCGTTTTACGCCAGCGCCTAAATCTTCCCAATCGATATCACTGTCGGAAATTAATGCTTTGTTGGTTAAGTTTTTGAAGTTCATTTTTTTTATTTTTTTATGAGGAAAGCCGTCATCTCGACTGGAGCAAAGCGGAATGGAGAGATCTATCTCGAGATAGATTTCTCGACTTCGTTGCACTCCGCTCGAAATGACGGCTTGGCGTCCTCTGCGATAAACTTTGCGCCCTTTGCGGTTACAAAGCTAAACCAAATACTCAAACAGAGTCTGATCCTGGTTCAGTTCGATAATTTCAAATTTAAAATCTTTCATGCGTTGTAATAAACTCGCATAATCGTTTTTGTTCGAAAGCTCAATACCCACCAGCGCCGGACCATTTTCTTTGTTGGTTTTTTTAATAAATTCGAAGCGGGTAATATCATCCTGCGGACCCAAAACCTCGTTTACAAATAATTTTAAAGCGCCCGGTCTTTGTGGAAAACGAACGATGAAGTAGTGTTTCAAACCTTCGAAAAGTAAAGATTTCTCTTTAATCTCCTGCATACGCTCTATATCGTTGTTTCCACCGCTCACAACACAAACTATCGTTTTGCCTTCAATCTGCTCTCTGAGCTGATCTAATGCCGCAACAGACAGTGCACCGGCAGGTTCAACTACAATGGCATCTTCGTTATAAAGTTTTAATATTGTGGTACATATTTTTCCTTCCGGAATCAAATGCATCTGATCGAGCAGTTCCTTACAATATTCGTAAGTGATATGACCAATCCTTTTTACAGCTGCCCCATCTACAAAACGATCTATCTCCTCCAATGTAAAAGGTCCGCCGTGTTCCATAGCAGTAACCATCGATGGTGCACCAAGCGGCTCAACACCTACCAGTTTAACATCAGGTTTAACCGTTTTCAGGTAGGCGCTCACACCCGAAGCTAATCCACCACCACCTACAGGCATTACTACCATGTCTAAATCTGGCAGATCTTCAAAAATTTCAACACCAACAGTTGCCTGTCCTTCAATTACTTTTTCATCATCAAAAGGCGGAATAAAAGTAGCGGCATGTGCTGCGCTGTAAGCCAAAGCCTCTTTTAAGCAATCGTCAAATGTATCGCCAACTAAAACCACTTCCACATTGTCGCCGCCAAACATATAAGTTTGTTTCACTTTCTGTTTCGGGGTAATTTCGGGCATAAAAATAACTCCTTTAATACCCAGTTTTTTGCACGAGTAGGCAACGCCCTGCGCATGGTTTCCGGCACTTGCACAAACAACTCCGTTAATTAACGATTTCTGAGGAAGTGAACTGATTTTATTGTATGCACCACGTAATTTATAGGAGCGCACAATCTGCAAATCTTCCCTTTTTAAATAAATATTGGCATTGTAGTAAGAAGAAAGTCCGGCATTAAACTCAAGTGGGGTACGTTTTACCACGCCTTTGAGTCTTTCGTTCGCAGATTTAAAATCCAGTGTATGTGGTGTTGTAGTATTCATTTTTATAGTATCAGGTATTAGAGGATCAAGTATTAAGACTTGTTCTCTTATATTTTTCTGTAAAGCAGGAGCTGGTATTCCGTCGGATCCAGTAGTCCTGCATTACATTTTATTTCACTACCAATGTAAACTCGGTATAAGTAACGCTTCGCGGCAATTTTATCCGATAGCTATCGGATCAGGTTTAGCAGGGAAGGTTTGTGTTTCAAACGTAAATCCTCCCCCTGCCCCCTCCAAGGGGGACTGCCCCTCAAATTGCATAAGCTATTCGCCTTGGCTATCAGTTCACTTTAATGCTTTAATCTTTCGGCTTTAAGCTTGTTTTAAGCTAAATGCAAAGCAACCAATTGGTTCAAATCAGTATCGTTAATGCCTTGTTTGCTATCGGCTAAAACCAAAAACTGTTTGTAAACAATATCCAGGTGTTCTTTTTCTAATTTATGACCTAAACGCTCCAAATGGTGTTTCAAAGCATGGCGACCACTTCTTGCAGTTAATACAATAGTGGCATCAGGAAAACCAACATCTTCTGGTTTAATAATTTCGTAATTCTCGCGGTTTTTCAAGAAACCATCCTGGTGTATACCCGAGCTGTGCGAAAATGCATTGGCACCAACAATAGCTTTATTTGGCTGCACTGGCATGTTCATCTGGTTTCTCACACTGTGGCTAATATCATAAAACTGAGTAGCATCAATGCTGGTATTTAAGCCCAACACTTTGTGCGTTTTTAAAATCATTACCACTTCTTCCATCGAAGTATTACCAGCGCGTTCGCCAATACCGTTAATGGTACATTCTACCTGGCGGGCACCATTTTGTAAACCGGCAATAGAGTTTGCTGTAGCTAAACCTAAATCGTTGTGGCAGTGAACAGAGATAATCGCATTATCAATGTTTTTAACATTTTCTTTTAAGAAAAGGATTTTTGAGCCATATTGGTCGGGTAAGCAGTAACCGTTGGTATCGGGAATGTTTACTACGGTTGCACCGGCAGCAATTACCGCTTCAACCATTTTGGCTAAAAACTCGATATCGGCACGGCCGGCATCTTCTGCATAGAATTCAACATCTTCTACATATTTTTTTGCATATTTTACCGCTTCAACCGCACGGGCTAAAATATCCTCACGGGTGCTATTAAATTTATGTTTAATGTGGAAGTCAGAAGAACCAATTCCGGTGTGGATACGAGGCCTTTTGGCATAACGTAAAGCATCGGCAGCTACATCGATATCATTTTTATTGGCGCGGGTTAAGGCACAAATAATAGGATGAGTAACCGCTTTCGATAATTCGATAACGCTATTGAAATCGCCAGGGCTTGATACAGGAAAACCAGCTTCAATCACATCTACGCCTAAAAGTTCGAGTGATTTTGCGATTTCTACTTTTTGGTTTGTATCTAACTGGCAGCCTGGAACCTGCTCGCCGTCACGTAAGGTCGTGTCGAAAATATAAACTTTGTTCGGGTCGTGAATCATAATCTTAGGTTTAGGATGTGATTAATTTTTGTGATAAGAATTTCAATACCAATTTACCCATTTCGGCTGTGCCTAACACTTTAAAACGGTTGGTAGTTTGGTCGGCTATATCATGTGTTCTGAAACCTTCTTTCAATACCTGGTCAATGGTATCAACCAATAGTTTCGCTTCCTCTTTAAGTCCGAAACCAATTTCGAGCATTAAAGCAGCCGATAGGATAGAAGCAAGCGGGTTAGCCACATCTTTACCGGCGATATCGTGTGCCGAACCGTGTATTGGCTCAAAGAAACCAGTGCTTTCGCCAACCGAAGCTGAAGCGAGCATACCCATTGAGCCAGCAATTTGCGAAGCCTCATCGGTTAAAATATCCCCAAATAAGTTGGCGGTTAACACCACGTCGAATTTTTTAGGGTTTTTAATTAACTGCATGGCTGCATTATCAATAAACATGTGCTCGGTTTCTACATCAGGGTATTGTTTGGCAATTTCCTGAACTGTTTCGCGCCACAGGCGAGAGCTTTCTAAAACGTTGGCTTTATCTACTGAACATAATCTTTTATTACGTTGTTGTGCGGCCTGATAAGCTTTGTGTGCAATACGCTCTACTTCGTAACGGTGGTAGATCATTAAATCAGAAGCTGTATTTCTGTCTTCTGAACGTGTTTTCTCACCAAAATATACATCACCTGTTAACTCGCGGAAAAACAAAATATCTGTTCCTCTTAAAATTTCAGGTTTAATGCTTGATGCCTGAAGAAGCTCATCGAATAGTAATATCGGGCGGAGATTGGCAAATAAACCCAGTTCTTTGCGGATTTTTAATAAACCTTGTTCAGGTCTAACTTTTAAACTTGGGTCGTTATCGTATTTGGCATGACCAATTGCGCCAAAGAGGATTGCATCACTTTGTCTTGCTTTTTCTAAAGTTTCATCCGGCAAAGGTTCGCCAGTTACTTCAATAGCCGCGTGGCCCATTAAAGCTTCTTCAAAAACAAATTCATGACCAAAAATTTCAGCAATTTTTTCTAATGCTGCTTTTCCCCAGGTGGTGACTTCCGGGCCAATACCATCTCCAGGTATTACTAAAATGTTCTTCTTCATGTTAAAATTCTCCTATGCTTAACCTCGATTTGAAGGATTTAAAATCATCCTGTAAATCTCCGGTCTAGCTCAATATTTCTATATTTAAACTTTCGACGACTTTTACTTCGCCTTTTTCTAATAATATTCTTTTTTCAAGGCAGGTTGGCAGCTGCGATTCAAAATGGCCAACATAAATTACGGTCATGCCGTTGCTACACAGTTCATCAACCAGTTGGTTAAAACGTTGTGTTTGTTGCAAGTCTAAACCCTGGCATGGTTCGTCCAGAATTAACAATTCGGGATTCTTAATGATGGTTCTGGCCAGTAAAACCAGTCGCTGCTTACCCAATGGAAGTGAGGTGAGCAGCTCATTTTTATTTTCGGTTAAACCAAAATATTCAACCAGTTCATCAACCTGGCTGCTTTTGGTGTAAGGCAATTGCTGAAAAAGGCCTACGGTATCGTAGAAGCCCGAAGCAATACTTTGCCAAACAGTTGCCGTGGCATCGAAATACCAATGAAACTCTGGTGATATCAGCCCAATGTGTTGCTTAATATCCCAAATGCTTTCGCCACTTCCACGACGGTTGCCAAACAGATACAGTTCGTTGGCATACGATTGTGGATGATCGCCGTTTACGAGACTTAACAAGGTAGATTTGCCTGAGCCATTGTGCCCTTGTAAAAGCCATTTTTCACCAGCCTTAACTTCCCAATTGATGTTTTTAAGCACCTGTTTTTCGCCATAGCTGATGTTCACATCAACCATTTTAACGATATTATCGGACGAATAAACCGGCGATTCTTTTAAAAAGCCAGGAATTTCCCTGTTATGTGCTTCAAAAGTAGCCGAAGTATGATCTCTGGTACATGAAGCTACAAGTTGTCCCTCTTTAATTTCTGCAAAACGGTGGATGCATGATGGCAACTCCTGATCATTACTGATTAAAATCAATTGTACACCCTCATCAGTAATTTGATCGAGGAGGATGTTCAGTTTTTTGCGCGAAGCGGTATCTAAACCTGTATAAGGCTGATCGATAATCAGTAACTGTGGTTTTAACCACAAAGCTTTAACCAGCTGTAATTTTTTGTGCTCGCCACTCGATAGTTCGATTAACTGCGAGCTGGCAAAAGTAGAAAAGCCCAAGGCTTCTAAAATCGGTTCAACGCGATCAAAGTGAAGGCCTTTTTCTTTTCCAAAATGTACCAGTTCGGCATGCACGGTTAAAGTATCTTTAGCCTGCTGGCTGGTATAACGCTGCTGATAATAAAAGTTGGCAACGCCTTCCAGGTTTTTAAACTGATACCAGCTATCAACAAATAAAACTTCGGCAGGTAATTTACTTTGCGGATCGAAATCAATTTCGATACTGCCCTGTGCTGCATTTATGCCAGCAATTGCCTTGGCCAAAGCAGTTTTTCCGCTACCGCTTTCGCCCCACAAAACCCAATTTTCGCCAACATTTATTTCCCAATATAGTTCCTTAAGCACCGCTTTGTTGCGGTACGCCAGGTTGAGGTGCTGAATGTGGACAAATGGTTTAAACATTATCTTGCCTGTTCGAATTCTTCGATTAATTGTTTTTGAGCCAGGATGAAGTCGATATCATCATAACCGTTTATTAAGCACGATTTTTTGTATGGATTGATTTCGAAAGATTCCTGTGCACCATTTTCTACAATGGTAACAGTTTGGTTTTCTAAATCTACTTCCAGTGCTGATTGTGCGTTAGCATCAACAGATTTGAAGATTTGTACCAGAAAATCGTCGCTTACCTGAATAGGCAATAAACCATTATTTAAGGCATTTCCTTTAAAAATATCGGCGAAGAAACTGCTGATAACGGCATCAAAGCCTGCATCCTGAATAGCCCAGGCTGCATGCTCGCGGCTACTGCCACAACCAAAGTTTTTACCGGCAACTAAAACGCGACCGCTGTAGGTCGGGTTGTTCAATACAAATTCGGGCTTTGGTGTATTATCGCCATTATAACGCCAATCGCGGAACAGGTTCTCGCCAAATCCCTCGCGCGTGGTGGCTTTTAGAAACCTTGCCGGAATAATCTGGTCGGTATCTATATTTTCTATGTTTAATGGCACTACTGCCGATGTTAATTTTGTGAACTTTTTCATTTTTTTATGATGATTACACAGATTAAATGATTTCACCGGTTAGGGTGATTTCACTGATTTAATGATTACACCGATTACCGGTCATCATACATTGTTTTATTTTTTAATTTGGCTGTCGGGTCTTATGCCTTCTACCTTATCACTTTCTACCTTTTGATGGCTTTAACTCTTAATCTCCTGTAGTCGGCTATCCATTCTCCGTTAATAAAATAATCGGGTTTCAGGATTTCAACTGCCAGGTTTTTTATCGATTCGGCTTGTGCTTCGTCTAAATTTTTAAATGCATGCTGGGCAAACTGGTTAATCCAAACGTACATTCCTGCTTCGCCGATTAGTTTGGTTGGCCTATCGAACAGCCAAACTTGTTCTACTTCAAAACCTTTCGATTCGAGTAGGCTTGCATAGGTGCTAACGGACGGAAAGTACCAGAAATCGGTTACCACCTGATCCGAAAACCCCAGCTGACCGGAGGCAGCAGCGATGGCATCGGTAATGCTTTTCACATTTCCTTTACCTCCAAATTCGGCTACCAGCCTTCCGCCCGGTTTTAAACTTTTAAATAAACCACCGGCTAAAGCTTGCTGGTTTTCAATCCAGTGGAAAGTAGCATTGCTAAAAACTGCATCGAAGTTTTCGTGATAGGGGAGGCTTGCTCCATCTACCACTTCGAAGCTCAGGTTGGGATACGCTGCTTTTGCATTGGCTACCATATCGGCAGACGCATCGGTTCCCAGAACCAGTGCTCCGCTTGCTGCAATTTGTGCCGCCAGCTGACCTGTGCCAGAACCTACATCTAAAATATGTTCGCCTGCTTTCGGCGCCAGCCATTGCAAAACATCTGCTCCGTAATCTGATACGAAGTGATGCTGCTTATCGTATAATGTTGCATCCCAAACTATTTCTGGCATAACTACTTGTTTTATTTTACCAGGTTTTGTAAGATCTTATGATATATGCCACCATTCAATCATTCAAACCTCAATCATTCTTATTCATTTAAACGTAATGCTCTACTGTTGGAAAAGGCTCATAAAAATGATGCAATAACTTTTTCCAATCCTGATAAGCTGCTGAGCCCCTAAAACCTTCTGTATGGTCTTCTAGTGTTTCCCAGTTCACCAGCAGGATGTATTTATCAACTACCTCAACACATTTTTTAAGTTGATGCGAGATATAGCCTTTCATTGCACTGATTATTTTTTCGGCCTGGTTAAAGGCTTTTTCAAAATCGGCCGATAAATCTGGCTTTACATTTAATATGGCAACTTCTAAAATCATAATTTAACTTTTTCGCCATTGCTACTGCATTAAGATTGCTTTCCCGAAAACCGGGAGAGGCCCTGCCTCGCAATGGCGAATTTTGCTTTATGCTTTGGTCTTTTTGCTTTAAACTTTCTCTAAGAGCTCTCTTACGTCAGTAATTTTTCCGGTAACAGCAGCAGCTGCAGCGGTTAAAGGACTTGCCAATAAAGTACGGGCATTTTGTCCTTGTCTGCCTTCAAAGTTTCTGTTCGATGTAGAAACACAATATTTACCAGCAGGGATTTTATCTTCGTTCATCCCTAGGCAGGCGCTACAACCCGGCTCGCGTAACTGGAAACCTGCAGCTTCGAAAATTTTATCTAAACCTTCGTTTTTAGCTTGCTGTTCTACTTGTTTCGAACCCGGAACAATCCAAACGGTAACGTTATCTGCTTTGTGTTTGTCTTTTACAAAATTGGCTACTTCGCGCAAATCTTCGATACGTGAATTGGTACAACTTCCGATGAAAACATAATCGATTGGTTTACCAATTAAAGCTGCATCATCATCAAAGCCCATATAATCTAAGGCTTTTTTGTACGATACTTTTTCAGTTTCTGGTTGCGCTGCGGTTGCAGGAATATGTTCCTGAATACCCATTCCCATGCCTGGGTTGGTACCGTAAGTAATCATCGGGGCAATATCTGCAGCATCGAAAGTTAAAACACTATCAAATTTCGCATCCGCATCGCTGTATAATGTTTTCCAGTAAGCTAAAGCTTTATCCCATTCTTCGCCTGCGGGAGCAAACTCGCGTCCTTTAATGTAGTCGAAAGTAATTTGATCAGGAGCAATTAGACCACCGCGTGCACCCATTTCGATACTCATGTTACAGATCGTCATGCGGGCTTCCATGCTTAAAGCTTCGATTGCCGAACCTGCGTATTCAATAAAATAGCCTGTACCGCCTGCAGCAGAAATCTGAGCAATGATATATAAAATGATATCTTTTGCACCTACACCTTTACCCAGCTCGCCGTTAACCTCAATTTTCATGGTTTTAGGTTTCGACTGTAACAGGCATTGGGTGGCAAAAACCTGCTCTACCTGCGAAGTTCCGATACCAAATGCAATGGCACCAAATGCACCGTGCGTAGAAGTATGACTATCGCCGCAAACCATGGTTTTACCCGGTAGGGTAATGCCCAACTCCGGGCCAATTACGTGAACAATTCCTTGAAAAGGGTGACCTAAACCATAAAGCTCTACTCCAAATTCTGCACAGTTTTTGGTTAGCATATCTACCTGATAACGTGAAAGCTCTTCTTTTATCGGCAACAACTGATTTAAGGTAGGCACATTATGATCGGCAGTGGCCACAGTTTGTTTCGGACGCAAAACAGGCAACCCTCTTTTGCGCAAACCATCAAAAGCCTGCGGAGAGGTAACCTCATGGATCAGGTGCGTATCAATATATAAAATATCAGGAAACCCTTCCTCACTTTTTACAACGTGTGCATCCCAAATTTTTTCTACTAATGTTTTTGACATTTTTTATGAATTTTTTAAACCTCGCAGGTTCAAAAAACTGCGAGGTTTGGTGTTTATTATGCAGTTTTAATTGCTTTCATTGCAGTCATGGCTTTACGTAAAGTAGCACCAATTTGCTCAACCTGGTGAGAACGGATGGCTTCGTTAACATCAATTAATTGTCTGTTATCTACAGCACCGTCTTTACCTTCGTTAAAGTTTTTACCTACTAAATCTGTATCTACTTTTTTCATGAAATCGCCTAAAAGCGGTTTACATGCCTGATCGAATAAGTAACAACCATATTCTGCAGTATCAGAAATTACACGGTTCATTTCGAATAATTTTTTACGTGCAATGGTGTTGGCAATAAGTGGTGTTTCGTGTAACGACTCATAGTAAGCCGATTCTGGTTTAATACCAGCCTGTACCATGGTTTCGAAAGCCAATTCAACACCGGCACGTACAAAGGCAACCATTAAAAGGTAGTTGTCGAAATATTCCTGCTCACCGATTTTAACATCTCCCGCTGGTGTTTTTTCGAATGCAGTTTCGCCTGTTTCAGCTCTCCATCCTAATAAGTTTTTATCACCGTTTGCCCAGTCTTCCATCATGATGCGGCTAAATTCGCCACTCATAATATCATCCTGGTGTTTTTGGAACAATGGACGCATAATGTCTTTCAACTCCTCAGAGATTTCGAAAGCTTTAATTTTAGCTACGTTGCTTAATCTATCCATCATGGCTGTAATACCACCTTGTTTTAAGGCTTCAGTAATTACTTCTACACCATATTGAACCAATTTAGAAGCATAACCCGCATCGATTCCTTTTTCTACCATTTTATCGAATGACAGGATAGAACCTGTTTGCAATAAACCACAAAGGATTGTTTGCTCACCCATTAAATCAGATTTTACCTCGGCTACGAAAGATGATTTTAATACACCAGCTCTGTGACCACCAGTACCCACGCAATAAGCTTTAGCCTGAGCCAAACCTTTACCCTGAGGATCGTTTTCTGGGTGAACTGCAATTAGGGTAGGTACACCAAAACCTCTTACATACTCTGCTCTAACTTCACTACCAGGGCATTTAGGCGCCACCATAATTACGGTTAAATCTTTACGGATTTGCATGCCTTCTTCAACGATGTTGAAACCGTGCGAGTATAATAAAGTTGCACCTTCTTTCATTAAAGGCATAATTGCATTTACTACTGCAGTGTGCTGTTTATCAGGAGTAAGGTTAATTACCACATCAGCAGTTGGGATCAATTCTTCGTAAGTGCCAACTTTGAAATTGTTTTCAGTAGCATTTTTCCACGAATCTCTTTTTCCTTCAATCGCTTCTTTACGCAATGTATAACTAACATCTAAACCACTATCTCTTAAATTTAAACCCTGGTTTAAGCCTTGTGCTCCGCAACCTACAACTACCAGTTTTTTACCTTTTAGTGCGCTAACGCCATCTAAAAATTCAGCACTGTCCATAAAGTCGCAAACACCTAATTGGTTTAATTTTTCTCTAAGCGGTAATGTGTTAAAATAATTTGCCATTGTTTTTATTGGTTAATTTCTATTTAATTATCGGGTTTATATTTTCTTTCTTCGGCTTGATTACACTGATTAGGTGATTTCGCCGGTTGTTCCATTTTAAACTTTTTTCTTCAATGCAGAAGCGTAGCCAAAGTGCACATTATCGTGACCGATGGTGGTGATCAATACTTCTTCAATACTGTTTAATTGTACACCATAAGTTGCCGTTATAAAAGGCGTGGTATTGGTGAATATTCCTTTGGCGTAATCTGCTTTAATGGTTTCAATACTTGCTAAAGCAATCGCTTTTAATTCTGCAACTTCTGCTTCGGTAACGGTATAAGTTGGTTTAGTATCTTTTTTGTAGTACTCGTTAAACTTTACTGCATCTGGGGTGGACCAGATACCGGTACGAAAATAACAAAGTGTTTGCGTACTCACTACAATGTGGCCAAAGTTCCAGATGATGTTGTTGTTATAACCATCCGGGATTTTATTCAATTGCTCGATAGTTAAGCTATCAACCAACTTAATAAAAGCCGTTCTTGTGTTTATAATAAATTCGAATACCTGATCCATTATGTTATTGCTTTTCTGCTTCGGTTAAAGTTTGGTTAAATGTAATCTTGTTATAAAACGGATCGTTTACTGTTACTGCCCATGTTCCGTAAAATGTTTTTTCCAGTCCCGGGCGGTTGTATTTATATTTTTTATCAATTAAGGTTTTATGAAATTCTTTCAGCCCCGTACAATCTACAAATACACTTGCGCCCGGAGAACAATCTCCATGATGCTCGCTTAAATGTAATTCGATGCCGTTGAGTGAAATCTGCATGTAAACTGGGGTGTTTTCTTCAAAAGTATGTTCCCAGTCTATTTTAAAGCCCAGCCAGTTTACGTAAAACTCGATGGCTTTATCGTAATCGAATATTCTTAAAACTGGTATGGCTTTATTGCATTTCATATTCTAAACTTATCGTCATTGCGAGGCTGGCTTGTGTGAGCCGAAGCAATCTCATTTTAAAATCTTAAAAAGATTGCTTTGTCGTTCCTCCTTGTAATGACGGATTTATTTTTGGTTTTACATTGTGAAAATCTTTCCACCTTTTTCTAAAAACTCGTTTTCTACCAATTCTTCACCTGGTTCGAAGGCTTCAAATTCTTTAAGTTTTTCGTGGAAACCAGCACTATCTTTAATAATAGCTACCCTGGCCGAACGAACAAACTCAATTAATTCGTAAGGTTCTAAGGCTTTTACAAGAGCATCGGTTTCTTCGCGGTGACCGGTTACTGCGAAAACAGTATAATCCTTACGAATCACTACCGCGCTGGCACCATATTGCCTTAATAAACGCTCAACAGTTACTCTTTCTGCAATTTCATCTGTCGAAACCTTGTAAAGTGCCAGTTCCTGCCAGATAATCTCATCGTTGGTATTAAAATATACTTTCAATACTTCGATCTGTTTCTCAATCTGACGGGCCAGTTTCCGCACCACTTCGTAACTTTCGTGAATCACGATGTTGAAACGGTGGATACCATCAATTTCAGAAGGAGAGGTATTAAGGCTTTCGATGTTGATTTTCCTTTTCGAGAAAATAATCGCAATCCTATTTAACAAACCGATGCGGTTTTCGGCATAAACCGTAATGGTATATTCCTGCTTACCTTCTAAATCGGCCTTATCTATTTTATGTTCAATTGTGTTTTCAGTACTCATTTTCAAAACTTTTTAACCATTGAGGCACGAGGCCACAAAGGTTTGTTATTGATGCTATTTTGCTTTTTACTTTAGTCTTTAAACTGTCTGGCTTATTTCAATCTGATTTCGCTTACGCTCATGCCTTGTGGCACCATCGGGAAAACATTATTTTCTCTGCCAACCATAACTTCAAGCAGGTAAGAACCTTCGTGGTTAATCATGGTTTCGAGTGCTGCCCTCAGGTTAGCACGTTCATCAACTTTAGCTGCTTCGATGTAGTAAGATTTAGCCAAGGCTACAAAATCCGGACTTGTAATGTTTACAAAAGAGTAACGCTTATCGTGGAATAACTGTTGCCATTGGCGAACCATTCCTAAGAAACGGTTGTTCAGGATCAGGATTTTAACTGCGGCACCAAACTGCATAATGGTCCCTAATTCCTGCGGTGTCATTTGGAAACCGCCATCACCAATAATGGCAATTACCGTTTTATCAGGGGCACCGTATTTAGCACCAATTGCAGCCGGTAAGCCAAAGCCCATGGTACCTAAACCACCCGAAGTAATGTTGCTGCGTGTATTGTTAAATTTAGCGTAACGGCAGGCCACCATCTGGTGCTGACCAACGTCGGTAACAATAACAGCATCGCCACCGCAAATTTCGTTAATGTTGCGCAATACTTCGCCCATGGTCATTTCATCGCCGGTAGGGTAAAGCTCAGGCGTAATTACCTGGTCAATTTCCTGCTGGTTGTATTCCCTGAATTTGGCTACCCATTCGTCATGTTTACTTTCGTTAACTAAATTAGTTAATAGCGGTAAAGTTTCTTTACAATCGCCCCAAACACCAACTTCGGCTTTTACATTTTTATCAATTTCTGCAGGGTCGATATCCAGGTGAACTACTTTAGCCTGTTTGGCATATTTATCTAAACGGCCGGTTACACGGTCATCAAAACGCATACCGATGGCAATAATTACGTCTGCTTCGTTTGTTAATACGTTAGGGCCATAATTTCCGTGCATACCCAACATCCCTACGTTTAAAGGGTGTGAGGTTGGGATAGCGCCTTCGCCCATAATGGTCCAGGCTGCTGGAATACCGCTTTTTTCGATAAAGGCTTTAAATTCTTCTTCGGCCTTACCTAAAATAACTCCCTGGCCAAACAATACAAATGGTTTCTTAGCAGAGTTGATTAAAGCAGCTGCCTGTTCGATAAACTCAAGCCTAACTTTCGGCTTCGGACGGTAAGAACGGATATGGCTGCATTTTACATATTCAGGAAATTCCTCAATCTGTAACTGTGCATTTTTGGTAATATCGATCAAAACCGGACCTGGTCTGCCGCTTTTAGCAATGTAAAAAGCTTTAGCCAACACCTCCTGAATTTCTTTGGCATCGGTAACCTGATAGTTCCATTTGGTAACCGGAGTAGTAATATTGATTACATCAGTTTCCTGGAAAGCATCGGTACCTAACAGGTGTGCAAATACCTGTCCGGTGATACATACTAATGGTGTACTATCGATTTGTGCATCGGCTAAACCGGTTACCAGGTTGGTTGCACCTGGGCCGCTTGTTGCAAATACTACACCCACTTCGCCGCTTGCGCGTGCAAAACCCTGAGCTGCGTGTATACCACCTTGCTCATGGCGAACCAATATATGTTCTAATTTATCGGCATAATCGTAAAGGGCATCATAAATAGGCATGATTGCTCCACCTGGGTAACCGAAAATGGTGGTAACACCCTCTTCAATTAACCCATTCAACAAAACCTGAGAGCCTGTGCCTTTAAAGGTTTTTGAGGTTTCTGCTTTTGCCCCGGTTTGTTGTATTGTATCTTGTGCAGTTTCCATAATTATGTTTTTGCGGTTCTATTATTCTTTAATTTTAAACCCAATTCTTTCTCTTTCATTCCACTTTATCTGAGCAATTTTCTCATCGATTAAATTTTCCATTGCATCATAAAGTTCATTTAGTTGGATATTGTGTTCACCAATGCGTTCTTTTATTTCTGTTAATTGTTCGTTAATGCTGCTTTGTTTCAGCAAAATTTTGCGCACATCAACAAAGGCTCTCATAATGGCGATGTTCATGTTAATGGCTTTATCACTATTTATAACACCGCTTAACATGGCCACACCCTGCTCAGTAAAAGCATAGGGCGTTATCCCTAAATTTCTTTTACTTTGGCTTATCATCACAATTTGTGATGATTGGTCGATCTTTTCTGGGGATGCGGTCACAAATTGTGACCGGATGTTTTCCCATTCAATGGAAGAGAGCCTGAACATAAAATCATCCGGAAAACGCTTAATGTTGCGCTTTACCGCCTGATTTAATACCTTGGTTTCAACTTCATAAAGTGATGCCAGATCGAAATCCAGCATTACTCTTTCTCCCCTGATTTCATAAATCCTGTTTTGAATACTTTTAATTATTTGCATAATGTATTGTTTAGTATTGATTCAATTCAGGGATGATTTTTTTATTATTCGTCAGTTACACATCCTTCTGATGCATCTGAAACTGTCTTAGCGTATTTATACAGTACACCTTTGGTGATTTTCAATGCTGGTTGTACATATTTCTTTCTACGTTCTGCAATTTCTTCATCGCTAACCTGAAGGCTGATGATGTTGTTAACCGCATCGATTAAGATTCTGTCTTCATCTTCTACAAGGCCAATTAAACCACCTTTGTATGATTCTGGTGTGATGTGACCAACCACAAAACCGTGAGTACCACCAGAGAAACGACCATCGGTAATTAAAGCTACCGATTTACCCAAACCAGCACCAATAATGGCTGAAGTTGGTTTCAACATTTCTGGCATACCTGGCGCACCAACTGGGCCTGAATTTTTAATAACGATTACATCGCCAGGTTGAACACGACCGCTCGAAATACCGGCAATTAAATCGTGCTCGCCATCAAAAACACGTGCGGGGCCTTCAAATTTTTCGCCTTCTTTACCGCTGATTTTAGCAACTGAGCCTTTTTCGGCAAGGTTTCCGTAAAGGATTTGTAAGTGTCCGGTTGCTTTAATCGGCTCGCTTAATTTTTGAATGATTTTTTGATCGTAATCCATAATCGATTTTACATCAGCCAGATTCTCAGCTACTGTTTTACCGGTTACAGTTAAGCAATCGCCATGTAACAAACCTTCATTCAACAAATATTTCAATACCGCAGGGATACCTCCATATTGGTGTAAATCCTGCATCAGGTATTTTCCGCTAGGTTTGAAATCGGCAAGAACCGGTGTTACATCACTCATGCGTTGGAAATCATCCTGCGTAATTTCGATGCCTATTGCTTTACCCATTGCAATAAAGTGTAATACAGCATTAGTACTTCCACCTAAAATGATAATCGAACGGATGGCATTTTCGAATGCTTTTCTCGTCATGATATCAGATGGTTTGATATCTTTTTCAAGCAATACTTTAATATACTTACCTGCATCTAAACACTCCTGTTTCTTTTCTTCACTTATAGCAGGGTTTGAAGAGGAGTAAGGTAAACTCATGCCTAAAGCTTCGATTGCAGATGCCATTGTATTTGCAGTGTACATACCACCGCATGCACCTGCGCCCGGACAGGTATGCTTAATAATGCCTTGATAATCTTCGTCAGAAAGATTACCGCAAATTTTTTGACCTAAAGCTTCGAAAGCTGAAACAATGTTTAATTCTTCGCCTTTATAATGACCTGGGGCAATTGTACCGCCATAAACCATAATCGACGGACGATCTAAACGTGCCATGGCCATAATGGCACCAGGCATATTTTTATCGCAACCCGGAATGGCAATTACTCCATCGTAGTATTGTCCGCCACAAATAGTTTCGATACTATCAGCAATTACATCACGGCTAACCAAAGAGTAACGCATGCCATCTGTACCGTTGCTCATACCATCGCTTACACCAATGGTGTTAAAAACCAAGCCCACTAAATCATTTTTCCAGACCCCTGCTTTGACATCTTTTGCAAGGTCGTTCAGGTGCATGTTGCAGGTGTTACCATCGTAACCCATACTTGCAATACCGACCTGTGCTTTAGCCATATCAGCATCGGTTAAGCCGATCCCGTAAAGCATGGCTTGCGCCGCCGGTTGTGTTGGGTCTTGTGTAAATGTTTTACTGTACTTGTTTAATTCGCTCATTGTTTAAAATGTATATTCTGGTTCTGTTAGTTGTAATATTTTGAGGCAAAAAAAAACCGCCTCGTTTCGGAGGCGGTTTCGATTTGTATATTTTTATTATACGCAACGATATCCACCTCTCTGCTGAGAAATGACAATAATAATGTTGCTAATAATGTTTGTGTTTAAATTCATATTTTCTACGAACCACAAACATACTAACTTATTAAAAAATGCAAAGAACTATTTTGTTTATTTCTCTATTTTTTCGCCGGACTCCCGACTTACTGACTTCGGACTATATAATCACCTCGTAATTCACTTTTTCCAATACCAGGTTTTTATAGGCACGCTGTATCGTATAGCCGATAGATTCGCGCCATAAAGGGCGGTAAACAATATCATCAATCGAGGCTATACCTGCAATTTCTGTTGCTGTTCCACACAAAAAGGCACTATCGGCATTTTTTAAGTCTTCAACAGTAAGTTTCTTTTCTATACATTCGATATCTAAAACGGCACAAAGTTCTTTAACAGTTGCACGGGTAATGCCCGGTAAAATATTGCCTAAAGATGGGGTGTATAGTTTACCGTCTTTTTCGACGAAAATATTCGCTCCCGATGCTTCTGCAACAAATCCGTGCATGTCGAGCAATAAAGCTTCGTCGTAGCCTTTAATGTTGGCCGCAGTAGTAGCTAAAATCGAATTAACATAGTTGCCACTCAATTTTGCTTCTATAGGGCTCGATTTCGGGTTTGGTCTTTCGTAATCAGAAACGGTTAATTTTAAAAGCTTGTTGCCCGAATAAGCATCCCATTCCCAGGCACAAATCATGATCGAAACACCACTTGGCGAGTTCAGTTTCATGTTGGGGTGGCAAAAAACCAGCGGGCGGATATAGGCATCTTTCAGTTTGTTTAACTGAAGTAATTTATAAGTAGCATCAATTAATTCTTGTTTATCCCATGGAAAGGGGATATTTGCCAATTGGCAAGAGCGCTCTAAGCGATCAAAATGTGCAGCAGCTTTGAAAATACGGTTACCATTATGTGTTTTATAGGCGCGAATGCCCTCAAAAGCAGCATAACCGTAATGTAGCGACTGACCATATAAATCAGTGCTGCTGTTTACAGCTTTTTCAAAAGCTCCATCAAGGTAAATAATCGTATTAGAATTGTAGTATTTCATAATACTCTCTGTTTTGTTATTTAAAAAAAGCGTCCCGTTTGTATCGGGACGCTTCAGATATATTAGTTTTTTAACTGCTATTTAAACTGCGCCCGCTTATTACCTAAAAGGTTTAAGAGTAGGAGGTTAAGTAAAATGACAGGAAACAACACGATATTGCCAGCGTTAGCTGCCAAAGTATTCGTATTAAGTGTGTTGTTTTGAATAGTCATTATTATCTTATTGTTTATAAAACCAATTTAGTTTTTGGTTCATTAATATGCAAGAGAAATCAGAAAAAAGTTAAATCGGAATATTATTTGTGTATTTTATTTAAAATCAAAACAATATTCTTAATCGGTGTGTAATTAGTGATTTAATGCCGACAGCTGTAGACCAAATATCAAAACGGTATACGGTATAATTATTATGCTTGCATTATAAATTTTCTGATTTTCTGCCTAAAATGCCTAAAAGGCTATCGAAACTTGAAAAAATGAGGGCAAAAAACAAAGAAAAAAGAATGTGTTTGTTAAGGGAATTTCTGGTTTTGATAGTGCATCATTTTCATGCCATAATACCACCTGTCGCGGAGGATTAACAAACGACCTTCAAACTCGTAGCCTGGCATTAAGCGTGAAAAGAAATTTTCTTTGCGCAGTAATTTTTCGAGTCTTTTAATGGTTGAAGCGCTTAACTTTTGGTAGTAGGGTTCGATGAGGTTTTGTTCTTTCAATAATAAATTTGCATCCCATGTTTCGGCTACTTTCCCACTGAGTGGTTTCGATATGTAGAGCAATCTTAAGTCATGCCAGATATCATCGAATATAACCTGGCTGCCTTCTGTTACAAATGTGCATATTTCGGAATTGCTAATTCCGGTGAGCTTTGCAGGTGAGGTTAAAAGTTTCTCTAGTTTTTTAGTGGTGATGGCCGCTGCATAGCTCCATTTGGTTTCAAAACCCAGCGAATCTGTTTGGTGCTGAAACCAGGTATAAAAAGCAGAACGTTCGGCAATATCTGCATATTCTTTATAACCATTAGCGAGCCGGATGTTGACTTTATTGGCATTATTCCAGGCCGATGTATTTTTTAAGCGATCTGATTTGAGCCAGTTGCCATCTTTTCCGTTAGGTAAAGTTTCGGGGAATATTTTTAGATAGGCTGCCATGGAACTGAATTCTTTAGCTCCAGCCTCATTAATCATAAAGAGTAAGAAGAAAGCAAACAGGATTTTTTTAACCAGCGGCATATTCGTATATCTTAAGTAGTAGAAGATACGATAAAATCGTCGCTTAGGTTGCTGGTATTTTAAATTAAAGCCGGCAATAATGATTGGAAACAAAAAAGCCTTTCCGAAATTCATCGAAAAGGCTTTTCTTATTAAAGCTCATCCCTGAAATCAGGAATTGCCTTATAATGTGTTTAAGCAATACCTTCTGCCAAAACAACAATTTTATTGTGAATGGCTTCAACTACACCACCTTTAATAAAAAAGCGTTGCTCTTCAGCTTTGTTTGCTTTTATAATAACTTCTCCATCTTCCAAAGTTGAGATGATAGGAGCGTGGTCTTTTAAAATCTGGAAAGAGCCTAAAGTACCCGGAACCGTAACTGCTGTTACTTCACCTTCGTAAACTTTTTTATCTGGAGTTAATATTTCTAAATTCATTCTTTTTTTAGTTTGGCGTAGAGCGTAGAGCGTAAAGCGTTTAAAACGCTTGGCACCTAACGCTTAGCGCGTTTCTTAGTTCGCTTCTGCTAATAATTTTTTACCTTTTTCGATCGCATCTTCAATGCTACCAACTAAGTTAAATGCAGCTTCAGGATATTCATCAACTTCACCATCCATAATCATGTTGAAACCTTTGATGGTATCTTTAATGTCAACTAGTACACCTTTTAAGCCTGTGAATTGCTCTGCTACGTGGAAAGGTTGAGATAAGAAACGTTGAACACGACGCGCTCTTGATACTACTAATTTATCTTCCTCAGATAATTCGTCCATACCTAAGATTGCGATGATATCTTGTAATTCTTTATAACGTTGTAAAGTTTCTTTAACGCGTTGTGCAGTGTTGTAGTGCTCATCACCTAAAACAGCTGGAGAAAGGATACGTGAAGTAGAATCCAATGGATCCACCGCTGGGTAAATACCTAGCTCGGCAATTTTACGTGAAAGTACTGTAGTTGCATCTAAGTGGGCAAAAGTTGTTGCCGGTGCAGGGTCAGTTAAATCATCCGCAGGTACATATACTGCTTGTACTGATGTAATTGAACCACGTTTAGTTGAAGTAATACGCTCCTGCATTAAACCCATCTCAGTTGCCAATGTTGGTTGGTAACCTACCGCAGATGGCATACGACCTAGAAGGGCCGATACCTCAGAACCTGCCTGAGTAAAACGGAAGATGTTATCAACGAAGAAAAGGATATCTTTTCCAGCGCCTTCACCATCACCATCACGGAAATATTCAGCAACAGTTAATCCTGATAAGGCAACACGTGCACGTGCACCAGGAGGCTCGTTCATTTGACCGAAAACCAATGTTGCTTTTGATTCTTTTAATTTTTCAGTATCAACTGCGTTCAGATCCCAACCACCTTTTTCCATTGAGTGCAAGAAATCATCACCATAGTTAATTACACCTGACTCGATAAACTCACGAAGTAAATCGTTACCTTCACGGGTACGCTCACCAACACCTGCGAATACTGATAAACCAGCATAAGCTTTAGCGATGTTGTTTACCAACTCCATAATTAATACCGTTTTACCTACACCAGCACCACCGAACAAACCAATTTTACCACCTTTTGCATAAGGCTCTAATAAATCGATTACTTTAATACCAGTAAAAAGTACTTCAGTTTCGGTAGATAAATCTTCGAACTTAGGAGGAGTTGCATGGATAGGACGACCGTCGGTTTTATCAACTGCGTTGATACCGTCAATCGCTTCACCAACTACATTAAATAAACGACCTTTAATCTGGTCGCCAACTGGCATTTTAATCGCAGCGCCAGTATCAACTACTTTCATACCGCGAACTAAACCGTCAGTAGAGTCCATTGAAATTGCACGTACACGGTCTTCACCTAAGTGCTGTTGAACTTCTAAAACAATTTTTTGTCCATTTTCTTTCGTTATCTCTAACGCATCAAAAATTTTAGGTAGATGGGCATCATCAGCAAAGCTAACGTCAACCACTGGGCCGATAATTTGTGCTATTTTTCCTAAGTTAGGCATATCTGTTGTGAGTAAATTTATTACAGTCAATGAATTAAAGCTGTTTGTAAGGGCTCCAATTCGGTTGGCAAAGTTAAGTTATTCTTACTGAATTTTAAATATATATTATAAAATTTTTTAACAGTATTATTATAGATAATTTCGAGGCTTAAATAGTAAGGATGAAAACCATTTTAACAACGGGTAGTAATGGCCTTTTAGGGCAGAAAATAACCGAAAAAATTCTTGCCGAAGGCAGGGTAAAACTGATTGCGACTTCGAAGGGAGTAAACCGTTATCCTGTTATAGATGGATACGAATACGCTGAAATGGATATTCTCAATCCGGAGCAAGTTAGGCAGGTTATCGAAAAATATAAGCCAGATGCGATTATTCATACCGCCGCTATGACTAATGTGGATACCTGTGAGGCCAATAAGGAAATTTGCCATCAACTTAATGTAGATGCGGTTCAAACCTTGTTATCTGTTTGTGAAGAAAAAAATATTCAGCTGGTTCATTTAAGTACCGATTTTGTATTTGATGGTGCCGATGGCCCGTATAAAGAAGAGGATGCTGTAAACCCGGTAAGTTATTATGGCGAATCGAAAGTTTTAGCCGAAGATTTGCTGAGGCAATCGAAAGCACATTGGGGAATTATCAGGACGATTTTGGTTTATGGCATAAGCAATGATATGAGCAGAAGCAATATTGTGCTTTGGGCGAAAGGTGCTTTAGAGAAAGCATCGCCGATTAATGTGGTGAACGATCAATGGCGGATGCCCACCCTTGCCGAAGATTTAGCTGAAGCCTGCATTTTGGCTGTTGAGAAAAGTGCTCAGGGGATTTATCATATTTCTGGTAAAGATTATATGAGTATTGCAGATTTGGTACGCAAGGTTGCCGATTATTGGTCGCTCGATAAATCTTTTCTGCAAGAGATCAGTTCAGCTAGTTTAAACCAAACGGCTAAACGGCCTGTTAAAACGGGTTTCATTTTGGATAAGGCAATTAAAGATTTAGGTTACAATCCGCATTCTTTTGAAGAAGGCCTAAGGATTTTGGAGCAACAGATGGTGAAATAAGTTGGTTCGCTGGTTATTAGGTAATTGGTTTAATATGATTGCAAACAGGTGATATCTTTCCTGACCCTAATTGGTAAATTATGTTTTTTGATAATAAAACAGAGTTCGGAAGGGAAGGTGTTTCGAAAATTGCCATGTTGGCGATAGCTAAAGAATAAAAAAGAAACTTTTTTTAAGCTTTAAAGATGTGTCTGAATTGGCTGATTTTAAAGTGATTAATTGCTTTTTAGCTGCATTGAGCAATATTTTTAAATAAAAATTTAAGATTTTTTTGTGAAAATAGTTGGAAATTAAAATGTCAAGTTATACCTTTGCAGTCCGTTAACGATACGGAAACGCATTTGTAGCTCAATTGGATAGAGCATCTCACTACGGATGAGAAGGTTTGGGGTTCGAATCCCTACAAGTGCACAAAAGGAGAATTGAAAAATTCTCCTTTTTTGTTTTCTATATAATCCATAAAGGATTTATTTTCAATTATTTAATTGGCTTTAGGATCGCTGTTAGCTATCCGGTAGATGCCAGTTTCATCATAAACAGTCCACACGGATAGCAGATTAAGCACTTAAAACCATGTTAATTAACGATTCAAAAAATCAAGGATAAGCTTATTGAGCTGATCCGGTTTTTCAAAAGGCACATAATGTGTCGCATTTTGGATAATTTGTAACTCAGATTTGCCAATATTTGCTGCAATGAGCCTGGTGTGCTTAGGTTTAATCACGTCGTTGCTTCCTGCAATAACCAATACAGGATTGGTGATCTCTTGTAATCGCTTTGTGGCAATATTGGGCTGTTCTAGCATCAGGCTGATCAGCCGAGGGTTTTTGGGTAGGGTTTGTGCTCCAAGCTGGTTTCTGAATGAAGTTAACAAACTATCTGATACGCCCGAAGGGGACAAGTTAGCGCCTATGGTTACAATATTATTAACCAACTCCGGATGTTTAAGGTTAAAGCTCAAAGCAGTATTGCCTCCGTCACTCCAGCCTACTATATTCACTTTTTTTAGCTCCATCATAGTAAGTACTTTATGCAGGTCGTTAGCAAAGCCATCGTAACTATAGGCTCCGGTCGATAAGTCGGTACTTCTACCTTGTCCCCGCGTATCGATAGCAATTACCCTGAAGTGTTTTGCGAAAACAGGGATTTGGCGATAGAAATCCGCTATACTTCCGTTGTTGCCATGCAAAAGTACCAATGGTTCGCCTTTACCATATTCCTCTGTATAAATTCGGGCATCTCCCAGATCAATGTATTTACCCTTTTTATTTTTGCCATAACCACTTTCTGCAGCCGCCTGTTTATAACGATAGTAACTGGCCAGCATCGTTATCTCTGGTTTTTCAGCTATTACAGGTTTGTCCTGTTGCAGTAATTTCTTTCGTTCGTTGCTGTATTTAAGATCAAGGTTGGCAATGAAAGTTCCGGCATTACTTTCCCAGTTTCCCTGGCTTTGATATCGGAATAGCAAGTCTTTGGCTATCGTTTTCTTTGCCGAAACCCCAAAAACAAAATTGTTGTTACTGTCTGGTATATAAGCTACCAGTTGTAGCGTTACAGCAATCTTTTCCAATCCATCAAAATTGAGCCCATGAGTGGCAAGGTCTATATGTTGCCAGCCTGTAGAGGTGGTCCGATAGGTAATGTGTTTATGTAAAACGTTAGTGTCGGGCAGATTATCTTTTACCGTGTAAATATTAAGCTTTAAAGTAATATCTGAGAACCTGGAGCTGGGCATGATGTAGAAGTTATAGGCTTTAAGCAGTGTTCGGTCATATATTTCAAAAATATTTCCCTGTTCTATACTTGGAACGTTCTGGTCAAACATTTTAGAGAAAGTGATCATAGGCCTTGATTGCTGCCCTATAACCCGCTCTTTCAGTTTACTTGCTTTAATGTCCACTTCGGCCATATCGTATATCTTTTCCTTAAGTGTAATGACTATTCCCGGTTTAAATTCGTTTGACTGAAGATGTTGATCGATAAAACCTATCGCACTGAATATTACATTGCTGCCTGCCAGACTGTCTGGGATAACCAGTTTAAAGATTCCATCTTCGTCAGCAACGGTGGCAATTTTGCTGTTTTTGATGCCTATTGAGCAATATGGGATCGGATGTTGTTGGGAATCTTTTACACTCCCTGTTAAAATACGTTGCGCCTTAACATTCGAAAATATAGATAAGGCTGCTAATGTTAAAAGCAGCCTTTTAAAAAGGTGAGTGATGTTTCTCATATAAAGCGAAGACGGTACGGTTGGTTTAACGGTTGCATCGTCTTCTTACTTTTTTAAGATATTCACCTGTGATTTTGAATCAACTTACTGAATCGTCAAAATAGTTGTTTGTTTTTAAAGGTTTAGCACAAATGCCAAAACAGTTATTTTCTTCTAAACAGACCGAAGCTATACCTAAAGCCAATAACACAGTTTGTATTTTGGTTAGCGTGGGCTGCTTTTGCGAAGAACTCGAGATTATCGCCCTTTTTTAGGGGGAGTTGGTAGCCGATACCATAAGCCTGGTAAAGACTATTGGTGGCATAGGTTCCATAACTGTAGCTTACATCTGTAGCCGCATCTTTTGAGGTATTGGTTCTGTAAGCGTCTTCGTATCCCAGTTCAGCTGAAATGTAGAACTTTCCGAGGTAATATTTGGCACCACCAAACATGGCATTCTGTAAAAATTTTTGTTTTGGTGTTACGGAGCCGTAAGCAGGATAATTTTTTTGTGTGTAAGCAATATTTATCCCGGCGGTAAAGCCCCATTTTTGGTTGAGCCTAAACTCGTAACCTACTTCAGCTCCGTAAACAGGTGCTTTCAAATTGGTGTTAAGGCCAACAAATGGTGAGACATAAACTGAATTTCTGATCAGGGTGTCCTGTGCTTGGATTTTGTCTATACTTATCAGTAGGATAAGGATAGCGAGGAGTATGTTTTTAGTTTTCATAAAACCAAAGTAAGAAGCCTTTAGTTATTAATCCGACTATTAACTTAGTTTAACTATTTTTACCAATTTTAACTTAAATTTTGTTAAAATAAAGTCGTTTTGTGGTATAAATATTCGAAAATTTAGTTAAAAGTGGAGCCGATTATTTGGCTGGTAGCGCAAGCACACTAAAGAATATTCTGTAAAATATAAAAATGGCACAAGAATCTTTGTAGGATAAGAGAAATGTCATTAAAACAGCTCTTTTTTAAATAAATTGTCAATTATAAATGGCATCTAAATTAATAATTATATATTTGCAGCCTCGAATGTGCAGAGTTATTTAATTGATTATTAACTAAGCTGTACGTTATTTTTGATAGAGCCATAGGAATAAGGCTTTTTTTAATTTTGAAGACAACCTAAACAACCTGAATGCTTAATTTAGTACTCTTTGGCCCTCCGGGGGCGGGTAAAGGCACCCAATCTGAAAAGCTGATTGCAAAATATCAGTTGGTACACGTTTCAACAGGCGATCTTTTTAGAGCACACGTTAAAGGTGAAACCGAATTAGGAAAAAAAGTAAGTCAGTTGCTGGCAGATGGAGAATTAGTTCCTGATGCAATTACAATTGCAATGCTTGAAGAAGAGGTGGATAAAAATCCTGATGCAAAAGGATTTGTGTTTGACGGATTTCCACGTACTGTTCCTCAGGCAAAAGAACTTGATTTATTTTTAGAGCGTAAAGGAAGCAAAATTGCAGGTGTTATTGCTTTGGATGTTGATCAGGATGAATTGACAAAGCGCATAGCAGAACGTCACAAAGTAAGTGGCCGGCCGGATGATGATGCTGAAAAACTAAAAAAACGGATTTCAGAATATTTCGATAAAACTATCCATGTTTTACCTTACTACGAAGAACAAGGTAAATTGAGCAAAGTGAACGGTATTGGTGAAATTGAAACCATTTACAGCAACCTTTGCGAGGTGATCGATCAGTTCAGCAGCGGTATTGAGGTTAAATAAATAGCTGCAAAGCAACATCAGAATAAAGTGCCGGATTATTTCGGTGCTCAAGTATAAAAACATAAGAAGAGTTATAATGTTAAAACGTTATAACTCTTTAATTTTAGCGGAAACTGTTATGGCACCGTTAAAACATTAAAACTTTCAACAATAATAATATGTCACAGGGTTCAAATTTCGTAGATTATGTAAAAATCTGTTGCCGTTCTGGTAAAGGCGGTGCGGGTTCGGCACATTTACATCGTGATATTTTAACATCAATGGGTGGTCCCGATGGTGGTGATGGCGGCCGTGGCGGTCACATTATCGTTAAAGGAAGTATCCATATCTGGACATTGTTGCACCTTAAATACCGCAAGCACATTATTGCCGAAGATGGGGGCGCAGGCGGTAGTTCGCATAAATTTGGTAAGCAGGGTAAAGACGAAATATTAGAAGTACCCCTTGGAACAATTGCACGTGATGCAGAAACAGGAGAAGTGCTTTTTGAGATTACTAAAGACGGCGAAACCAAAATTTTAACGGCTGGTGGTCGTGGTGGATTGGGTAACGCGCACTTTAAAAGTGCAACACAGCAAACACCGCGTTTTGCGCAGCCAGGCGAACAAGGCCAGGAGGTTTGGAACATTCTGGAATTGAAAGTTTTGGCCGATGTTGGTTTAGTAGGCTTCCCGAATGCAGGAAAATCTACCTTACTTTCGGTAGTTTCTGCAGCAAAGCCCGAAATTGCCGATTATCCTTTTACTACCATTGTGCCTAACCTGGGTATTGTGAGTTATAGGGGAGGCAAATCATTTGTAATGGCCGATATTCCGGGGATTATTGAGGGAGCTTCGAAAGGTAAAGGTTTAGGTTACCGCTTTTTACGTCATATTGAGCGTAATTCGGTGTTACTTTTTATGGTTCCGGCCGATACCAGTCGTTCGATAAAAGAAGAATACGCAATTCTGAAGCGCGAACTTGAATCGTACAACCCCGAATTAATGCAAAAGCCCCATGTGTTGGCCATCACGAAATCGGATATGCTTGATGAAGAACTGATGGCTGAAATGAAACAGGATTTGCCTAAAATACCTTCTATTTTTATTTCTTCGGTAGCAGAAAAGAATATCCTGGAGCTAAAAGATATGCTTTGGAAAGCCATTGAAGGCTAAACACTGCTTTTCATTTTAGGTTAAAAACCTGCTCCTAACTTCTTCAGTCGGGAGCATGCAGCTTGCTGTTCGTCCAAAAAAGGTATAACGTTTCTTAGCGAAGGCTTCGTACAGCCAGTTCCTTGCAATATTCGGAATCAGATAAGCCAGATTGATTAATGGCGACCACCAGGTATTCAGATTTTTCAGGATATAGAGTACTGCTTTCGATTGGGTAAGAAACCCGTTTTCCCTCACCACTATAATGCTGTTGAACTTTTCAAAATCGGTTTTATGCATTTTGCTTAACATCGCTGAAGTACTGCCCTGTAAAGGCGCATAATGAAACTTGTTGCGATGATCGTATGCAATAACATAATTGATATAGCGATTACAGAAATTGCATACCCCATCAAACAGAATAATATCTTTCGGTGTATTTAAAACAGCTGTCATGAAATTTGGTGGTTAACAAAATAAATTGCCGGATAGGTTGCCATAAAGGCCCAAAAGAAAGAGTTTAGTCCCATAATTACTGCCGTGAAAAAGTGAAAGATAAATCCCCATACCAGAAATATCAGCGCAAATGGCCAGGGTAAAAACAGGCATAGCGGAAATATAGTTTCCATAATAATCACATTCCAGCACAAGAAAAGGTTGGCTGCCGGATATTTTTGTAGGAAGAGCGTAGCCTTTTTCGAACCGTAGGTTTTGGTAGAAAACACATCTTTAATTGCTGTTCCCGAACGCCACTCGGCCGAAACCAGTTTGGCAATGCCTGCAACAGCGTACGAAAGGCAAGCCTGCAGGGCAATAAACCAAAGTCCGATATCTCTTAATTTGCTCGTTGCGAGCACTGGCATATTGCATAAAATAAGGGTAATGATAATCAGCATACTCATCTGGTCAGAACCATCGCTTCCGTAATGGGTAACCAGTGAAGCAAGAAGCAGGCTAAGGCCTAATAAACTGATTAATACCCATCCAATCGTGCTTTGTAAAGGAAAAAACAACAATCCGGTTATGAGTAAGCACCTGATGAAAAACAGCATGGCCAGGCCAGGCACGCTGAACAGTTTAAACAATGGTTTCAGAAAAGGTATTTGGTTCTCTTTCGTCCACTTTAGCTGCATTACATTCCAGGATAACAGCCCGTTGGGAGAAAATATCTGAACTTTTTTGAGGTATTCTAAGGTAGAGATCAGTAAACCCACGCTGAGTATGATCAATACAATTTGCGATATGTTGTTAAATAAAATCATGGCTAAATTTGATGAAAAACAGATAATAGGATGAGTGACGGGGTTGTTTCTTTTTGATAACCCGACGATTCGGCCAGCATAAACTGGCGGTAGCAGTCCGCTGTACGTCGCTTGTAATTGCTAACGGCATGCAGCACAATAATATAGGGGGTAGAGAACATGAGTAAATTTAAATTGCCTGTTCTTTCGCGGTAGGATGGTATGCTCGAAACGAGGCTCTGCACCACATCTGATAAAATCTTTTTATCGCGTTTTTCGGGGTTCCATAACCATGACCAGAATGTGCGCTCTTCGGTAATGTCCATTTCCTGCCATTCGGTATAATTTTCATCTGATATCTTATCCCTGAATAGCAGGTGATAGTCTCTTTTGCCTGGATGGGGAGCAAAAAATGTCCACAAAGGAATCAGGTTAAAGAGGTCGAGTTTGTACCTGATGAACCAGGATATCCTGGTTTCTTTAAACTGGCATAATATGGTGGCTAAGAACCAGCAGGCCAGGAAAACGGTTATTACAATTTCGTAAATGGCCGTAGGTGTTAATTTCAACATCATCATTTTTTCAAAAAATAGATTGGAGAAAAAAGGAGGACAGTCTCACTGCCCTCCTTAAATAATTAATTGAATTTTTTACGGAGTTCGATCAGTTTTTCTAACGATAAGCCATTGTTGGCCTCTTTAGAAAGATCGCTGATTTCAGCTTCGTTCAACGCATTTGCTGCGCCCACTGCTTCTACTACCTGTGTAACTACCGGGGTAGCTCTAACGGTTACTTTTACTGCTTTTACAGCAGTACGTGCTATTGCTGTAATAAACAGGGGAGCTGCTGAATTTGCTTCAACAATTTCATTGTCGCCTTGTAAATCGGCGATTAATGCATCAAGGATTGCTAGTTCTGCCTTGGATAAACCTGACTTTGCCATTTTGTTTTCTTTTTGAGGTAAATAAATAATTGTTTATGTGCGTTGGTTTTGAAGCTTCGTTTGCACAACGTAAAGTTCGGAAGGCAATGGTTTTTATACCAGCGTGCTAATACTCAATCAGAAAATAGAGTATTTCTACGTAGTTAGTAGGGTAAAGTGAAGGTTTGCCTTAGCAATATTAAGGAAGGGGATATGAAAAGGAAGGAAGGAAGGAAGGAAGGAAGGAAGGAAGGAAGGAAGGAAGGAAGGAAGGAAGGAAGGAAGGAAGGAAGGAAGGAAGGAAGGAAGGAAGGGAAAATGAGGTGCAACTAATCTATTACACCATTTTTAATGGCAAACATCACCAATCCGGCGGTATTGCGTACACCGGTTTTTTCTATTATGCGCATTCTGATGCCTTCTACAGACCGTGGACTTAAGAAAAGTTCAGTGCCGATTTCACTGGCTGTTTTTTCATTACAAATCATTTTTAGCACGTCGAGTTCGCGTTCCGAAAATTCTATAGTCTGGTTGAGTGAGAGTTTGGAGGGGCTTTTAATGGTCAGCTTCCTGAGCAGGGCCTTGGTTACAATATCGTTAAAATAATAGCCGCTTTCATGTACCGAATAAATGGCCTTTCTGATTTCTTTTGGATCGGTATTTTTTAGAAGATAGCCGTTAGCGCCGTTTTCCATCAGGTGAATGATGAATTTCACATCGTCATACATCGTAACTACCAGTATTTTGAGATCACTTGTATATTTTTTCCTGATTAGCTTAATGGCTTCAATCCCATCCATTCCGGGCATTTTCAGGTCCATCAAAATCACATCGGGTTGCACTTCTTCGAGTTGTTGCATCAGTTCGTATCCGTCTGATACTTCAAATATCACTTCAAGATTTTTATCGCGGGTAAAACCAACTTTTAAGCCATCTCTAAAAATGCTGTAATCGTCTGCTATAGCTATCCTTATCTTAGGCATTGTAATTATATTTAATCATTTAAAATTAGTTATTTTTTTATAAACCGACCGCATAAATTACATTGTAATACTACTTAATTGTATTAATTATATGTCATTTTGTAAATGCCCTTAAACAGGTATCTTTAATTCAATCAGGTAGCGGTCGGCATGCTGCGAAAATTTAAGACAGGCTTTCAGCAGGATCATCCTGTTCTGGATGTTTTTCAAGCCCAAACCGTTTTTAATATACCTGAGTTCTTCGAACTGATTTTGCGTAAGGCCGTTCCCGTTGTGTGTAATGGTAAAGATCAGGTGGTGGCTTACAGTGGCAGAGCGAATGTGGATGAGATTGGCTTTGGCATGTTTGGTAATGTTATGGAGCAACTCCTGAACAACCCTGTAAATGCTGATGTCGTTCGGGGTGGCTTTGGTGCCATGCTTATCCTGAAGATCTAAACTGATGTTGATTAAACTGCTCTGGCCAATTTTACCGCAAAAGTGGCCAATTGCTTCTTTTAAACCCAGTTCCTGTAAGATGTTGGAGTGCAGGTTATGCGATATGCCCCTGATCTTGCTGATTCCTTCATCGAGCAAACTTTTGCTTTTGGCATACATTTCCTTGCTTGTTTCGTCGCAGTGATCTAAGTTAATTCCATAAAAATGCAAGCTCGATGCCCCAAGAATAGCTCCAACTTCATCATGCAGTTCTTCGGCAATGCGTAACTTTTCCATTTCTTCGCTTCTTACCGCTGCTGCTATTAACTGGTTTTTCTGTGCATTTTGCAGGGCCTGCAAATTCATTTTATACTGAAGTTTTTTGCGTTGCATGAAAATGAAAATGAGTAAAATGCTGATAAAAAGCATCAGCATGGCCGCTATGCCTGCCATCAGCATCAGGGTGATTTTATTGTTTTCCTGATTCATAAAAACCTTTGGCTAAAAACAGGTTGAAAATAATGTACGATATATTATGAACGCTCCATAAGCTAATGGCAAAGCTCTGAAAACGCGTAGTAAGCTCGTTGTAAAGCAGAAAGATGAAAAAATTGAGCGCTACAAAAATGCCAAGTCCGGTAACGATCCAAAAAACATTATTGGTAATCTTTGTGCCTACATTATCGTTTATTTTAAACAGGTAATATTGTAATACATAAAAAAGCAAGAGCGCGGCTTCGATAGAAAGTAAGCGGCTGCTGAATTTCCAGTAATCGAAAAAGTTTTCGAAAAAAGTAAAGTTGACAATAATAAAAAGTGTAAAACCGATAAGTACAATCTTTTTAACAATAACCAGAAAAGGCTGATGGAGGTGGATGAAAAAAGCACTGAACAAATAAAAACGCACTACTGAATGCAGGTTGTAAAGAAAATTATTTGAATTGTATGCCGCTGGCAACAGTATCCTGAATTTCCAAACCAGATCTATTGCCAGGTTAATGATCAATGCAGCCCATACATAAGAAACAACCAGCGTAAGTTTTGCTGGTTGTTTTTTAAGTATTAATATGGTTATTGGGATTAGTAATGCCCATACTTCAGACCAATCGAGAACAAATTGGAATATTTTTAGCATCTGAGGTGAGGGTTATTGCATTAGTGTATTGTTGCTGGTGGTGAAGGGTTGGTTTCAATTGGGTCGAAATCGCTGTTGTACAGCAATTCTACATCTCCGGTATCAATTCTTTTAAATCTTTTTACGTTGTAGAACACATGTCCTTGCGCTACATTGGGGATAAATACAAGGTAATCGGGTTTGTCGCCATTTACATCAGGGTTGTTAATGAGTAATTGGATATTGGCCAGAGAAATGATGTTATTACTCATGATGATTGGGCCACTCAAATCAAGCGCGCTATTGTTGTACACGTCCAGTTTGTCGAAATAACTGCTGTATTGGTTGGTGTCGGCCATGTACCCGTAAGCAATCAGCTGTAAAGGTTTGTCTTTTTTATCGGTATCGGGAAAAAAATAGCAGAATACAAATTGATCGATGCCGGGAGAGTTTAAGATTAAAGATTGGATAGCACTGATCTCATACTTGAGCCAATAAAATTTTTGAGTTTGTTTTTCTTTAGTGAGCATAATTTTAAATGTAGTTTAACGACATAAATATATACATATAATGTAATTAAAAATATACTTGTAAAGTAAAACTTTGAATACTATGCTAAATCTTATATGTGTATTAGTGAATGCGGTGAAGTTATTTTAATAACGTTATTAAGAAGACAGTGTTGAAGGATTAGCTTCGGCAGTAATCGACCAGCAGGCCAATCCACTCTTTAAATAACATTTCCCAGGTGCCGAATGCCGATGCACTGGGTATTAGTAAGTCGGTGAGGTCGGATTCGGTACTGCTTCTGAAATCGGTAGGATAATAACTGAGCGGCTGTGTAGTTTGCCGGTTAAAAATGAGCCTGGCCCTGGGGATATGCCACGCACTGGTGATAACCACAATTTTTGCCTGAGGCATGCGCTTTTTAATCAGTGAGAGGCTGAACTTTGCATTTTCGATGGTGTTTCTGCTTTGGTTTTCGATGAGGACTGCACTATCGGGAATGCAGATTTCGTGCAGGAATTTTTTAACCAGATTGGCTTCTTTAACTTCATTGTTAATCAGGTTGGCATTACCGCTGCTGATCAATATCTTTTTTATCCTGCCTTGGCGGTAGAGTGATAAAGCCTGAAACAACCGGTCGTTACTTCCGTTAAACTTTATTTCGTTGTTGTGCTTGTTTAACCCGGAGAAACCACCCAATACAATCGCCACATCGTAGCTTTCTTTTTGTACAGGATAGGGAGGCTCGTATAACTTAACTGCCTGATTAGCCAGGAAGGCGTTTGAAAAAAATAAAAGCACCGCTATTGCAGCAGTGCTTAAATACTTACGGGTTTTGTGTTTTTTAGCTAAAAAGCTAAGTATAAGTAGTGTACAAAACCAGAGGAATGGCTTAATTAAGTATAATAGAATTTTAGACAGAATAAAAATCATGGGTTGCAGCTATTGCTGCAAAACTAAGCTTTTAATCTATGTTAGCGTAATTATCCCTGTCCTTCCTGCACCTGCCCGTTTTTGTAGGCATCATCTAATATTTCTTTCACATCAGATTTACGTTTTTTTTCTATTTTATGTCTGAAATGAGGAACTTCATGTTCAACAATATCATCTTCTATTGCCTCTACGCCGAAAACCTTCTCTTTTAAAAGATTGTACTTATCCTGGAAACCATAGCGGAGGTTTTTAGCCTTGCCTGCAATTTTCCCGCGGGTGCCTGCGCCACTATCAGGAGCGAATAAAACACTAATTACAGCACCTGCCGCTAAACCTGCAACTAATGCAAGTGCGATTTGAACATTGTTGTTCGATTTTTGCGTTAAATATTTTCCGATTAACTTTCTGTATTTCATAACATCGCATTTCGAAAAAGAACAAATACAATGAAATAATGTTTCAGAAAAATAGCTAAAAGTCTGTCGCTTAGAAAAAAAAAGTAGATTGTTTGTTGCTGTATTTCAGGGGCGATAGGTGGGAGCTTCCTTTAATAGCACGGTTTGCCCGGGTAAAATAAACCTGACAGGAGCGGACATCCCGTTAAGATCAGCATTGCGATTAATCGGGATAAAGCGAATGGCAGGGCTACCGTAAATATTGGTGCGTGACCCTGCTTTTCGAAAAAAATACCGGACCTAATTAAGCTGGCGATATTTTGGAGCAAACCAATCGGGAAATATTTGTTAAGTTTAGCTTTTTTAATAGTTAGTAAAATATGGTAAAAGCGACAATAAACAGGGAGCACTATGCATGCTCGGTAAGCAACGGATCACACGAAATTATAGCCGACGAGCCGTTGGAATATGGCGGCACACATAAAGGATTTGCACCAAAAGGCCTGCTGATGGCTTCTCTGGCCTCTTGTGTAGCCATTACTTTAAGGATGTATATTGACAGAAAAGGCTGGCCTGTTGACCGGATTGAAGTGGAAGTGAACATTGATACTGAAAATGGCGAGACTATTTTCTTTGAAGAGATTACTTGCCATGGCGTACTTACCGAAGAGCAGAAATTAAGGCTGGAAGATATTGCAACAAAATGCCCGGTAAGCAAGATTTTAGCTACAGGGCACGAAATAAGATCGAAAGTGCTGTAGTGCAGGCGGTGCAAAACTCGTTTACACATTGATAAAAAGCTTTAATATCTTTGTATCGCTCTGGTTTCTTCCGGAGTAAAGAAAATACTTATGCCTACTGAAATAAAATGCCCCAACTGTGCCCATGTTTTTCCGATGGAAGAAGCGATGGCCGAAGATTATAAAAAGGAATTACGTGAGAAAGCGGCTGCTTATGCAAGACAGAAGGACGAAGAATATCAGCGGAAACTGCAGATTTTTGAATCAGAAAAACAGCAGCAGTTAAAAGCTTTCGATGTTAAACTTGCCGAAGAAAAGCTTAAGCTGAAAGATGATCTGGAAGGCAACCTGCGCAAGAGTATTGCTGCCGATTTTGAAACCAAACTTCAAATGCTGGAAGGCAATGCAAAAGATAACGAAGAGAAATTAAAGCTTGCCCGGGAGAAGGAACTGGAATTTTTAAGACGTGAGCAAAGCCTGAAACTGAAAGAGGAAGAAATGGAACTGGCCTTTCAGCGTAAAATGCAGGAACAGCGAAACGAGCTGGTGGAGCAGATTAGAAAGCAGGAAGCCGAAAAAAACAGCATTAAAGAAACGGAGCACCAATTGCGTTTAAAGGAGCTCGAAAAACAGCTGGATGACCAGAAGAAGCTTGCTGAAGAAATGAAACGTAAGGCCGAGCAGGGCAGTATGCAGTTACAGGGAGAGGTACAGGAACTGATTTTGGAAGAACTGTTGCGCAGTAACTTCCCTTTTGATTTGATTGAGGAGGTAGGTAAGGGCGTACGTGGTGCCGATTGTGTACAGGTTGTGCGTAACCAGTTCGGACAAGAATGCGGTAAAATTATATATGAAAGCAAACGCACCAAAGATTTTGGTGGCGACTGGATTGAAAAGCTGAAAAAAGACATGCGCAGCATGGGGATCGATGTGGCGGTGATTGTAAGTCAGTGTTATCCTAAAGGCATGACCAGTTTTGGTCAGCGCGAGGGTGTCTGGATTTGTTCGTTCGAAGAAGTAAATGCAGTGGCTTATGTGTTACGTGATGGGATTTTACGCTTATCGAGTGCGATGAAATCGCAGGAAAACCGGGGAGATAAAATGCACATGCTGTACGATTATTTAACAGGGGTAGAGTTTTCCGAACAGTGGAAAGCCATTCGCGAAGGTTTTATGAGTATGAAGTTATCCATTCAGCGTGAGCGTGATGCCATGGAACGTTTGTGGAAAGCCCGCGAAAAACAACTGGAAAAAGTGCTTTTAAATGCAACACACATTCGTGGTTCTATTGAAGGTATTGCCGGTAGCGATAGCATTCAGCTGAGCTTAACGGATGAGGATGATGATGCTTTGCTTTTGGAGTAATGCTGATTTAGACCTCGCAGGTTTACAGGGCTGGTTTTTAAAAGATGGTTCGTGGCGACACAGACCATGTCAGCATGGGAATTAGATAGAATTTGTATCTAATTAGATACGTTTTGAGTGTTGTTTGATATGAATTCAGTCTTCTTTGATTCGATTTGTATCTAATTCAATACGTTTTGAGTGTTGCTTGATATGAATTCAGTCTTTTTTGATATGATTTGTATTTAATTAAATACATTTGGCATGTTGCCAGATATAAAATGTATTTAATTAAATTCGTTTTAGTATTGGCGCAACCAATGCGATATAAATAGTAATAATAATAAATTAATGATAGCATGAATAAGAAACCAAACCAATCCATTAACCGCTCAATAATTCTTACTTTAATATGTGCTTTGCTATTTTTCGGGGATGTTTTCGGGAACGTTCCCGGAGAGCAACTGAAATCGCCGGATGGCCAGCTGGTAGCCAGCTTTGCTTTGGCCGAAGGGGGAGTGCCTACCTATAGTTTAAAGTACAAGGGAAAAGATGTTATTAAAACCAGTAAGCTTGGTTTGGAACTTAAGGATGGCAAATCTTTAATGAACGGTTTTGCCATTACCGATGCCAAAACCAGTGCATTTAACGAAACCTGGAAACCGGTTTGGGGCGAGGTAAAAGAAATTGTAAACCATTACAATGAACTTGCCGTTACGCTAACCCAAAAGGAAAGCAATCGCTTTATTATAGTGCGTATGCGCTTATTCGATGATGGTTTGGGTTTCAGATATGAGTTCCCGGAACAGAAGAACCTCGATTACTTCGTAATTAAGGAAGAAAAAACCCAGTTTGCATTGGCAGGAGATCATAAAGCCTTCTGGTTGCCTGGCGATTACGATACCCAGGAATACAGTACAGTAACTTCGAACTTATCGGAAGTGCGTGGTAAGATGAAAGCCGCGGTTACACCCAATGCATCGCAAACTACCTTTTCGCCTACAGGTTTGCAAACACCTTTGATGATGAAAAGCAAAGATGGCCTGTACATTAACATTCACGAAGCCGCTTTGGTTAACTACTCGTTAATGTCGTTAAACCTTGATGATAAAAATATGGTTTTAGAATCGTGGTTAACACCAGATGCTGTTGGCGATAAAGGTTATATGCAGGCACCTTGCCAATCGCCATGGCGTACCATTATTGTGAGCGATAAAGCAGGCGATATTTTAACTTCGAAATTAACCTATAACTTAAACGAGCCCACCAAATTTAAAGATGTATCGTGGATTAAACCAACCAAGTATGTGGGTGTTTGGTGGGAAATGATTACCGGAAAAAGCACCTGGGCTTATAACGATTTAACCAGTGTACAACTGGGGGTAACCGATTACGCTAAAACTAAACCGAACGGAAAACATGCAGCCAATACTGCGCATGTAAAAGAATACATCGATTTTGCAGCTAAAAATGGTTTGGATGCCGTTTTGGTTGAAGGATGGAACGAAGGCTGGGAAGACTGGTTTGGTAAAACCAAAGATTATGTTTTCGATTTCGTAACGCCATACCCTGATTTTGATGTGCAGGAACTGCACCGTTACGCAGCAAGCAAGGGGATTAAAATGATTATGCACCATGAAACTTCTTCATCGGTACGCAACTACGAGCGCCATTTAGATACAGCCTACAAGTTTATGAAAGCAAATGGCTATGATGCGGTGAAGAGCGGTTATGTGGGTAATATGATTCCGAGGGGAGAGCACCACTATGGCCAATGGTTAAACAACCATTATTTGTATGCCATCCAGAAAGCGGCTGAATATAAAATTATGGTTAATGCCCACGAAGCGGTTAGGCCTACGGGTTTGGCGCGTACATACCCGAATTTAATCGGAAACGAATCGGCCCGTGGTACAGAATATGAAGCTTTTGGCGGTAACAATGCCGACCATACCACAATTTTGCCTTTTACCCGCTTAATTGGCGGACCAATGGATTATACCCCCGGAATTTTCGAGACTAAGGTAAGTGCTTATAATCCTGAAAATACTTCATTTGTACACAGTACTCTGGCACGTCAGCTTGCGTTGTATGTTACCATGTATAGTCCGCTGCAAATGGCTGCCGATTTACCCGAAACTTATAACAAGTATATGGATGCTTTCCAGTTTATTAAAGATGTGGCTGTAGACTGGGACGATACTAAAGTGCTGGAGGCAGAGCCTGGCGATTACATTACTTTTGCACGTAAGGCAAAGGGAAAAAACAACTGGTTTGTTGGCCGTACCAATGATGAGGTAGCGCGTACTTCGAAAATAGATTTCAGCTTTTTAGATGCTGGTAAAAAATATATCGCAACCATTTATGCTGATGCGAAGGATGCGCATTATGAAACCAATCCAAAAGCTTATACCATTCGCAAAATAGAAGTAACCAGCAAAAGCAGGCTTAGCCAATATTGTGCACCGGGTGGGGGCTATGCGATTAGTGTTATCGCGAAATAATTTCCCGTGGTGTTAGTTCCCGTGGTGTTGGTTGTTAGCAACAGGCACTTCATGCTAATATCAGAAACACGAAGGCGCTTAATTTTACCACAGATTAATATACTTGCCTGGCCATTTAGGTGGGGATTAACACAGATAGGGTATGCCTGTCTGTGTTTTTTTGTTTATTATGGATTGTTTAGTTGTAAAATGTATTAGTTAGTGACTTGTTTATTGGTGGTTTGTAAGTTTTATTTAATTTTTTATTCGTGTTTGGATGTTTTTGTGTGTTGATTTAAGTTATTGTTAGGTTTTGGTTAAATAATTATGATAAATATCATAATTTTCTGTATTTGTTAGTGATTTTGTAATATATTAGCGACATAACAACCAAACCTTCTAAAATATTATCAAAATGGCACGACCCAAAAATCACATCGAACTTCAGTTTTTAAGCGAACCTTCAGACGTAAATTACGGCGGTAAAGTACATGGGGGGATGATGATGAAGTGGATTGATCAGGCGGCTTTTGCCTGTGCCTTACAGTGGAGTCAATCGTATTGTGTAACAGTATATGTTGGTGGCATCCGTTTCTTTCACCCGGTGCACATTGGCCATTTGGTTAAGATGGACGCAAGGATTATTTACACAGGTAAAACGAGTATGCACATTGCAGTTGATGCTTACTCGAAACCCGTTGGAAAAAGTGATTTTGTGAAAAACACTCACTGTATTATTGTTTTTGTAGCGGTTAATGATAACGGGAATCCGGAACGTATACCGGAGTTTAAACCTAAAACTGAAAAGGAAATTGCCATGCACGGGTACGCCATTAAACTGATGGAACTTCGTAAAAGCATTGATAAGGAAATGGAGCCGTATATTGTGTAGGAGAGAGCGGGTGGTGTTAGGGTAATACTATTTTACCCCTTCTATTTTCCAGTTTAATTAAAATAACTATCTTTGTAGTTTTAATGCTGCCCAAAACAAAACCCAATTAATGCTCAAACTCTCCTTCCTAATAATACTTTCTTTTTTTACACTTTCTATTTTTGCACAAACCAGAACCTTTTCGGGAAAGGTATGCGATTTTTCTACCAAGAAGCCGGTAGCTGAAGCTGTAATCAGATATCATAACCAGGTATTTTATTCAAATAAAGAAGGTGCATTTAAATTTGAAATTGGATCTGGTGCTGTTGAAATTTCTTTCAAACACCTGTCTTATAAAACGCTTGTAATTGTAATTTCGAAAGATTCGGTATTAAAAAAAGATATCTATTTAATCCCACATGAGAACCTTTTAGATCAGGTTCAGGTAAACCGCAGTCGCAATGTAGCCAGGCTGAATAATTATGAGCTGATTACCCATAGCGATCTGGGCAAAAAGCCTGGTTTGTTTGCGAATCCCGATCTGTTAAATGAAATTAAAACACTACCAGGTGTAACCAATGGAGGTGAAGGAAATTCGGGTTTGTACATCAGGGGAGGTTCTTCAGGGCAGAATCTGGTTTTGTTTAATCATGCTACCATTTATAATCCTTCACACCTTTTAGGCTTTTTCTCTGTTTTTAATACTTCAGCCGTCAACGAGGCAAAGGTTTACAAATCGGGAATACCTGCTGAATATGCAGGCAGATTGGCCGCAGTGGTAGATGTAAGCAGTGATAAAAGTATCGCCGATACTTTATCGGGAAGTGCTGCGGTAAGTTTTCTGGCAGCTGATGCTCATTTGTCGGTTCCTTTAACCAAACAGTGGACCGTAAAAACCTCATTGAGAAAAACTTTTATGAATTATTCCATCTGGCCTATTGTTAACAGCTTTTCTAAAGAACGTACATCTTTAAATAACCTGGCTTATGATTTTTACGATGTAAATTTTTCCAGTAGTTTACAATTGGATACACAAAACAATGTTTTTGCAACTTTTTACACCGGGGGCGATCGTTTCGGTTTTGAACTTGGCCGGTTCGGGATTGCAAATGCAGTTGATTGGCGGAACCGGGTAGGATCTGTTGAATGGAAAACCGAGCCGTTTAAAAATAGCACTTTAAATGCCACTGCTGCCTATTCGGATTACAGGTTTAATTTTGCGCTCGATCAGGATGGTGCAAATGCCAGAATCAATTCTGCCATCCGCGATTTTGATCTGCAATCTACCCTTGGGTTAACCTTGAAAAAACAACATATTAAATTAGGGATAGCCTATACCTCGCACCGTTTCGTTCCAAATACCCCAGATGTTGTTACCGGTAATGTAAAGCTCGATTTCGGTGCTGCAAATGTGTATCATTCTTCAGAAACAGCGCTTTTTTTTAGCGATAAATTTGATCTGGGCCAATATTTTGGCTTTTTGCTAGGCAGCAGGTTCACCTATTACCATGTTGTTAAACAGGTTGACGACAAAATTAACGAACCTGATTTTAATACTTTATTTTGGGAGCCGAGTTTTAATGTTCAGTACAAACTGAACGGGGCAACCGATATTAAACTTTCTTTTTCGAGGAATATCCAAACTGCGCACCTTATCCCTGTTGCCGCATCTAATTTCCCTGTTGATTTCTGGATGCCAAGTACCAATAAACTGGTGCCACAAAAGGGAATACAACTGAGTTTAGGTTTATTTAAAAACTGGGGCAATGCTTTTGAGGGTTATGTTGATTTTTACTATAAACGAATGAATCACATCATAGAATTTAATGGCGGCCTCAGCAACCTGTTGGATAATCTACAGATAGAAGAAAATGCATTTTCGGGTAAAGGGCACGTGTTGGGAGCAGAATTTTTTCTTAAAAAAAACATTGGTAAAATTACCGGAACACTGGGTTATACCATTTCCCGGAACCGGAGATCATTTCCGGATATCAACAATGGTGCAGAATTTCCTTTCAGGTACGATCGTACACATGAGCTAAACTTATCTGCAAACTACCCGATATCAAAAAAATGGAATTTAAGCTCGTTTTTTACCTATTCAACGGGTAATGCCTATACTGCACCCGTAGGTAGATATATTGTTGCAGGTAGTATTATAAACGAGTATGGGGCTTTTAATGGAACAAGAATGCCGGCATATCACCGATTGGATGTTGCTGCTACCTACCAGTTTCAGAAAAGGAAAAATTGCATAAGCGAACTTTCATTTTCCGTGTATAATGTTTATAACCGTAAAAATCCGATTTTCGATTATTTCCAGTTTTCGGGGGATTTAAAGTCTTCAGTTTCTATCCAAAAGAAATCAATTGCTCTTCTTCCTGTTTTACCGGCAGTTGCCTATAAAATTTCGTTCTAATATGAGAAAATATATCATTGCAATTGTACTTTTAGCTATCGTTCTTTCCTGTAAAAAGGAAACAAAAACCGAAGGTTATCAGCCCAGGTTTGTGGTAGAGGGTAGTATTGAACAGGATGGTTATGCCAATATCAGTATTACGCACAATCTGCCATTTTATACACGTTTGGATTCGGCACAGATTGAAGAAATTATCATCAAATATGCAAAGGTTACGATTAGCGATGGGCTGGAAGAAGAGATCCTTACGGGGAGTTACGATAGAAAACTGTTCCCTTATTTCTTTTACAAAGGCTCTAGCTTAAAAGGAAAAGCAGGTAGAAATTACAAATTGAAAATAGAATACGCCGGGAATATCCTAACAGCCGAAACCATGGTGCCGGCAAGGAAAAACCTGGATAGCATCTGGTTCGAAAGCCGTGATGGAATGGATCGGCAGCTCTGCATCCGGTTTACCGATACTCCGAACGAGAAAAATTATTATAAAATTTACACCAGACTTGAAAAAGATCCTGCTTTTACGCGTACCCTGTTATCCAATCAGGATGATCAGTATTTTGACGGCAAAATGCTCGATCTTAAATTAAACAGGGGAGCTTATAACAACCTTACGCAGGAATACGATCCTTACTTTGTTGCTGGCGACGTTGTTGAACTCAAATTTGCTACCCTACCCAAAAGTGGGTTCGATTTTTGGCAGGGATTCCAAAACGAACTGCTCAATGCTGCAAATCCCTTAATGGGGAGTACAAATGCATTAAAATCGAATATTGAAGGAAATGGGATAGGGATTTGGTGCGGTTACGGAAGTACGATTTACCGCGTCACCGCGAAGTAAATGGTTTTGATAAGCTAAGAAGTCAAGTTTTAAATAAGCAACATGCCCGGAAACTTGATTTCTTTTACACTTTAATCTATAGGAAACACCCATTAGGAATTATTAAGTATAAAAAAAAGTCGTAGCAGTGTGCTACGACTTGAAGTTTTTGTATCAATAACTTTATTATCTAATATTATTCGAAACGTTTACCATAATTTTCCAATTCGGTAATCAACTTGCTGAAACCTGTATCGGTAAATACCTCTAAACTAAGTTTCGAACCATCTTTAAAAACCAAACGTGGCTCGTTGGTATACCTTGAGTAGCTATAGTTAACTATTTTGGTGCCATCCCAGTAGCTATAAGTATATGTATCGGTAATTGGTGCAAAAGCTACCTTTGCAATAATGGCATTTTCATTTTTATAGGCAGCATAAATAGAGGTGTACTTGTTAAGTATATCTACATTTTTAATGTTTTTTGCTTCGCCCGTTAAATTAAAAATGGCCGCTTGTTCAGTGGTGATCGATTTGCTATCCACTACACCAACAAGTTTAATGTTCATAATTTCAAAGGTAGCGTTGGCTTTATCCAAAATACCATCAACTTTAGTTGCATTAATAATTGAGTTTACATCGGCGTTACCGTTACCCTCAGTTTTTAAACTTAACAAGCTGGTATTGCCTTTGGTTAGTGTTACCGAAGATGTTACATTTTTAACATCGCTGCTTACGCCAACGTTTAGGTTAAACGATCCCATTGCCAATTTAATATCAACCTTTGTTGGGTTACCATCACTTTTGTAAGCATAATCGCTGATAAACTTAACTTCTTCCTTGTTATCCACAGTTAGTGATACAGTGGCGTTGCTTGGCAGGTTATACTTTTGGCCTTCAATGGTTGAGGTAATATTAGAAGGTGTATAAGTAAACGATAGCACGGCATTGTTGGTTTTCGAATCTTTGTTTGAAGGAAACCTGATTTCGAGCTTGTTCGATGAAGCGGTTTTTGCCCATTTTTTTTGGGTAAAATCCCAAGTGTAGGTAGCATAATACTCACTTAGATTTTTGGTGTTTGGTGTAATTACCGCGTTGAAAATCCCGTATAAATTTCCAGTTTGTGCAGAACCATATACCGAGAACAGTGAACTGAATGGGAGGGTATAGGTAGGTACATCGCCATCCAGCTGGAAGAAATACTTTAATACACTGATAAATTTTTCATCAGGTAAGGTGTTAATGGATGTAATAAAATCAGTTCCGTTTTTTTCGAGTGTTTTTTTGTGGTCTTCAACACTAAGGTTAGAATACTCCAGTTTTACAGGATCAACAGGTTTTTCTTCTTCAATTTCTTTTTTGCATGAAGAGGTCAGAATAACTGCTGAAGCAGTTAAAATTAAGAGACGTTTTTTCATTTTCGATTTTGTTTTAAAGTCCAAAAATAAAAATATTAGTCTAATACAACTAATTGTTTCGTTGAATTCTAACTATTAATTTAGTAAGTGGTTGTTTTTCAGTTCGATATATTTTTATGATATTCGTGGGTACTGGAAATGTTCTTTTACTCCACAACCGGCAAAGCAAAACAAAACTTACTGCCCTCACCAATGGCACTTACCACCCATATTTTTCCTTGTTCTGCTTCTATAAAATCTTTTGAAATGGCCAGGCCCAAGCCAGATCCCGATTTGTTCTGTCCATCGGTTGGTATCTGGAAATAGCGATCGAACAAACGTTTCTGGTATTTTTCTTCTATGCCTTTTCCAAAATCCTGAACTGAAAACTGGATGAATTGATCTTTTTGGAAAACATCAATAATCACCTTCGATTTTTCGGCGCTATAACGCAAAGCATTGGATAAGAAGTTAACCATTACCCAGGCCGTTTTCTGGATATCGGCATATACGTTGGGTAGGTTTTGATCGCAGTTTAAAGTTAAATGGATAGACTTTTGTTCGGCCTGAAATTTAACAGCGTCAACAGCATATTGCACTATAGCTGCCGGACTTGTAATGGCAAAGCTTAGTTTCAGATTACCGGTTTCTACCTGCGAAAGATCTAATAATTCGCTGGTGATTTTTAAAAGTCTGTCGCTATCTTCTTTAATGTGCGTAAGCAACTCGTGCTGTTCTTCGTTCATGCTGCCAACGCGTTCATCGTTCAACAATTTTAAACTCATTTTTATAGAGGATAGCGGTGTTTTTAATTCGTGAGAAACAGTGGCAATAAAATTCGTTTTAGCCTCATCAAGCTCTTTAAACTGTGTAATGTTTTTCAGGATGTATACGCTTCCTGCAGATTTTGTAGCTGAAATTAAAGTGTTTTCTTCCTGCTCCTCATAATTGGGGATGATAATTTCGCGGTTTTCGAGCTGGAAATACGATTCTTTATCATCAGCATAAATTTTTAAAGTAGGCTCGTCGGTATCGGGTTTAATGATGCGTTTAAGCAATTCGTTCTTTTGAATGAGCTCGGCCACATTCTGTCCGATGATTTTGTCTTCATCCAATCCCATCAGCTTTGCTGCCAGATGATTTAAGAAAAGTACCTCACCTTTTTCGTTTAAACCGATAATGGCATCCTGCATTTGTGCGATGATTGCTTCAATGCGTAATTTTTCTGATTTAATGGTCGAGAGATTACTGTTTTCCCATTCATTTAACTTGATTACCATGCCGTTAAACGAATCGGCCAGTTCGGTAAATTCATCATCGTTTTCGAAATGCAGGCGTTGTTTATAGTTTTTGCGACCAATCTGTTTAATGGCGGCACCAAATTCGGCCAACGGATTAGCCACAAATCCGGGAAAGTTGACAATAAATGTAAACAAGATAATAAAGCTTAGAGTTGCCGCTATCATGATGTAGAGGTTGGCTCTTGACGAAGTTTCGTTGGCACGCTCATTTTTCTCGTAAATGGCCGCCAGGTTTATCCCCTCTATATCGTGCAGGGCAATACGTAAATTTTTCAGGCTGTTTTCATTAACATTTGTACTTAAAGTTTTGTACGCGCTTTCGAGCTTTAGGAAAGCGGTTCTCTCACCTTGTTCGGTAATGTTCTGGCTTTCGTTGTTTAAATTTTCTGCAAAAGTTAAACGTTGTGCTTCGCTTAAGGGAAAGTGATTTTCATCAATAACCTTACGCATGGCTGCTACATATTGTAGCGATTTGTAATTGTCTTTCAAAATCATTTTAGATTTATCTGAAAGTTCGTTCAGGAAGAATAAGGCAATTAAGCCGAAGGACAAGACGATGATGAAGAGAAAGCCGAATCCGAGGCGAAGCTTGGTTTTTATTTTCATGACATTATTTTTTTGTTTTACCACAGAGGGCATTGAGTTTTTCACAGAGAACTTAAAGCAATCAGTCCTAACTCTGTGTATTTTCTTTGTGCCCTCTGTGGTTAATTAAGCTTTAAGACAGTATCACCAGATCTATTTCCTGACTGGCTAAATTACGCAACAATTGATTAAAAATTGCCGTTCGGAGTATCACCTGAAAAATATTTAAATGGGGTTTACCGATGCAAATGGTTGTAATTTCTTTTTCTGTTGCCGTATTGATAATGGTCTGGGTAATCTGGTTACTTTTTATCTTAATTACTTCGGCTCCAAGCTCCGTGGCTAACTTAAAATGGTTAATCAGGTGTCGTTGTTTATCTAGTTTTATGCGGTCTAAACTTTCTGCATCGCTCTGCACGTACAAAACAATCCATGGCGAACGGTAGTAAGAAGCCAGCCGGGCTGTTTTTCTAATTACTACGCCGGCAGTTTCGGCATTTGATGAAATACAGGCCAAAAAACGTTCGGGACGAAGTTTAATGGATTTAGGAATTTCGGTTTGTATTTTTCTTTCCACCTGATGCACCACTTCTTTAAGTGCGAGTTCGCGTAGCTGTAAAATTTTATCGGCCTGAAAAAAGTTGCCCAGTGCACTTTCGATCTTTGTTTTATCGTAAATCTTACCTTCCTTTAAGCGGGTAACCAATTCGTCGGCCGTTAAATCAATATTCACAATTTCATCCGCAATCTGCAGTATTTTATCGGGGATGCGTTCTGTAATCTGAACACCAGTAATTTGTTCTACCTCTTCGTTTATACTTTCCAAATGCTGGATATTTACTGCCGAAATAACACTGATACCCGCTTCGAGCAGATCGAAAACATCTTGCCAGCGTTTGGTATTTTTGCTGCCTTCTACATTAGTATGTGCCAGTTCATCAACCACCACAATTTCTGGATGACGGTTTAAAATGCCCTGCAGGTCCATTTCATGTATTTCCTTTCCACGGTAAAAGATATTTTTTCGCGCAATTAAGGGTAAACCGGCAACCAGGGCTTCAGTTTCGGCCCTTTTGTGCGTTTCTACATAGCCTATACAAACATCAATACCACCACGTAAGAGGGCGTGTGCTTCCTGCAGCATCCGGTAGGTTTTGCCCACACCGGCACTCATCCCAATATAGATTTTGAGTTTCCCTCTTCTCGATTTTTTAATCAGTTCGAGGAAGTGTTTAACCGAATCTTCTTTTTCTGACATGTTGAATGATGTAGGTTTTAAAATGGGTGATGGAATTTATCTTGGCCTTACCATGTTATAGCGATAATGTGCTCGTTTACCAGTACGCATACGCACACGGTGAAAAGAAATACACCCGAGAGTACCATCACCAGTTTGTACAGGTTTGCCCTTTGCATAGCCAGCAGCATTTCCTTTTTGTTGTTGCTTAACCGGGCATAAAGCCGCTTGAGTTTTTCGGTTTTTTTGCGGTGCTTTAAAACCAAAAGGAAAATGCCACTGCCCAAAAGCAGTATGCTGAATAAGATTTCGATATATAGTTTCATCTCCTTTGAAATTTAATTAAATCTATCTTACAGCTTCCTTAAAGAAGATCGTCATCTCGATCCGATAGCTATCGGATGGAGCGAAGCGAAACGGAGAGATCTTTAAATAGATTTCTCGACTGCATTGCACTTCGCTCGAAATGATGATTCTCTATTGAGGAGCCATAATAACAAATATTTTAAAACGCTACGGCTACACTTGCCGTTAAAGTTGTAATTGCATTTACTGCGTTGCCTTCGCGGTTAAAAATTTTATCCTTACTATCGAAAGTTTTACCTTCTAACCTGATTACCGCATTTGGGATTGGCGAGTAATCGAGATTGAGCGAATAGCCTTTGGTTTTAAAACCATTCGGTGTACCGGTAGCAATAAAGATCCCGTTTTTATCGTCGTAATACTCAAACCTTCCGGCAATAGCCCATTTATCGGCAAATTTGTATTGTGCAATGGCTACGGGCGAAATTACTTCGTTTTTATCGTTGCTGCCTTTTGCCTTTTGTTGTGTGCCATAATCGAAGCCAAGGGTTAAGCCAAATTTATCTGTTAGCTGAAAAATACCATACACATTGTGGTAGAAACGGTTTACCCGAACCGAATCTGCACCTTCAGTACCGAGATAATTACTGTAGTTTACCGTTATTTTACCGGTAGGTTTCCAGGTTAATTGTAAGCCGCCTGCAGGTTTGTTGTTGCCAGCAGTACGGGTAATTCTTTGCCATCCGTTTAGGTAGAGTAGGGTCGCAGTAAATTTTCCATCCTGGGTGCCATAGGTCACTTTAGCTCCAGATTCGTAATAGGGCGTATTTTCTGAGGCTATATTTCTGGTCAGTACCCAGCAATCTTTCGAAACAGCACTTTCAAAGCCAATATGTGAAGCGAACACCCCGGCATCAATCCACAGGTTTTCTGTTTTTGATAGTTTAACCCCTGCATTGGCTTCGAAGATGTTTTTTAAGACACCAGGTTCGGCCGATAGGTTCGCGTTGGCATACGTACCTGCCATTACAGCCAGGTTGGCGCGGATATTTCCGCTATCGTAAGCGGCTTTAATGAAACCTAAATTCAGGTTTACCTCGTTTGCCCGGTTGTGCGAGTATATAAATCCCGGACGGTTGTGATCGGCGGGTTTATTGAAATCGTAACCGTAATAGGTTTCGAGGTACCCTGAGAATTTAACTTTCGGTTCGTTTTGTGCAAAAGTGTTTAACGCTGCGGTTAATGATGTTATAAGGATGATAAATTTTTTCATTGAATAAGGTGATTACACCGATTGATAGATTACACTGATTTTAAGTTGTTCGTTATTCCCATCCGATAACGATCGGATCAAGCTGGGAATGGCGAGCTATGTATGATGGGTGATTACTTTGATAAGCGTTTAGAGATTATCTAAAGCCAGATTCAACTTCAATACATTTACCGATGATGGACCAAATAAGCCCATCAATGGTTTTAAAGTATTCATGGCTACCAGCTCTTTCACTTTTTTCTCGTCTATTTTTCTGGCTTTGGCTATTCTGGCGATTTGTATGGCAGCTCCCTGTTCAGAAATATTAGGATCTAAGCCACTACCCGATGCCGTAACCAGATCGGCTGGGATAGCTGATTTTTCCAATCCGGGATTGTATTTTAAAAGGGTATCAATTCGAGATTGAACCTCTTTTAAATAATCGGGATTTGACGGGCCTTTGTTCGAACCTGCAGAGCCTGCTGCGTTGTAAGCTACAGCCGATGGTCTGCCCCAAAAATATTCGGGTTTGGTAAATGATTGGCCAAGCAGGGCATAACCAACCGTTTTTCCGTTTTTGGTGATTTTTTCGCCGCCGCCGTTTCCTTTGGCAAGTTTACCTGCAAGCGCAATCCCAATGGGATAAATGATGCATAACAATACGATTAATACTAAGGTTAAACGTAAAGATTGTATGATGTACTTTTTCATAATATTATCGATTAAACAGATTTAATGATTACACAGATTTTTTAGATAAATACGCCCACTAACAAATCGATTAACTTAATGCCGATAAAGGGCGCTACAACTCCTCCGATACCATAAATAAAGAGGTTTCTGCGAAGGAGTGCCGTAGCCCCGATTGGTTTATAGGCTACACCTTTTAAGGCCAGCGGAATTAAAATCGGGATGATAATGGCATTGAAAATTACGGCCGACATGATTGCGCTTTCTGGTGTGTGCAATCCCATAATGTTTAAACTTTGCAGGGCAGGTATCGAAGCGATAAACAGCGCCGGTACAATGGCAAAATATTTAGCCACATCGTTAGCGATAGAGAAAGTAGTGAGCGTACCACGCGTAATTAACAGTTGTTTGCCGATTTCCACAATCTCAATGAGCTTGGTTGGGTCGTTATCCAGATCGACCATATTTCCGGCCTCTTTTGCTGCCTGGGTACCGCTGTTCATGGCTACACCAACATCGGCTTGTGCAAGGGCAGGAGCGTCGTTTGTACCATCGCCCATCATGGCAACCAGTTTACCCAAGGCTTGTTCATCCTTAATGTAGTTCATTTTATCTTCGGGCTTTGCTTCGGCTATAAAATCATCTACACCTGCTTTTTCAGCGATGTATTTGGCGGTTAGCGGATTATCGCCTGTAACCATTACTGTTTTAACGCCCATTTTACGCAAACGCTCGAAACGCTCGCTGATACCGGGTTTAATAATGTCTTGTAATTCGATTACGCCCAGTGCCTTTTCATTTTCAGCAACTACTAAAGGTGTACCGCCATTGGTGGCAATACTTTTTACGTGGTCTTCAATATCCGAAGGGAATACATTGCCGGCTTTTTCTACCATATTGCGGATGGCATCGAAAGCTCCTTTTCTAATCCTGCGACCATCTTTCGTGTCCAGTCCGCTCGAGCGGGTTTCGGCGGTGAACCTGATAAACGTTGAACCTTCGGGTGTGGTTAAACTTTTGTGGCCTTGTTCGGCGGCCAGTTCGATAATCGATTTGCCTTCGGGAGTTTCGTCGGCTAAAGAACTTAATATGCAGGCATTGGTAAAATCTTTAATCACCACGCCAGCAGTAGGGTAGAAGTTGGTGGCCTTACGGTTCCCGATGGTGATGGTTCCGGTTTTATCTAAAAGGAGCACATCAATATCACCTGCGGTTTCTACGGCTTTGCCCGATTTGGTAATTACATTAGCCCTTAAAGCCCTGTCCATCCCGGCAATACCAATGGCCGAAAGTAAACCGCCAATGGTGGTGGGGATTAAACACACAAACAGCGAAATTAAGGCTGCAATGGTGATTGGGGTATTGGCATAATCGGCAAAGGGTTTTAAGGTAACGCACACGATAATGAACACGAGCGTAAAACTGGCCAATAGAATGGTTAATGCAATTTCGTTGGGCGTTTTCTGGCGTGAAGCACCTTCAACCAGGGCAATCATTTTATCTAAGAAGCTTTCGCCCGGCGCAGTACTTACTTTAACTTTAATCTCGTCTGACAGTACTTTTGTACCTCCGGTTACCGAGGATTTATCACCTCCTGATTCGCGGATCACGGGTGCAGACTCACCGGTAATGGCCGATTCATCGATAGTAGCAATACCTTCTATAATTTCGCCATCGGTTGGAATAATGTCACCAGTTTCGCAGATGAAAATATCGCCTTTCTGCAACTGACTGGAAGAGCGGATTTCGGTTGTTCCGTTACTTAAAAGTAGCTTTGCCGGGGTTTCTTCTCTCGTTTTACGTAAGCTGTCGGCTTGGGCTTTACCTCTGGCTTCGGCAATGGCTTCGGCAAAGTTGGCAAAGAGCACGGTGAGCAACAACACCAAAAAGATGAAGAAATTATATAGTGCAGACCCCTGTTCGTTATGGTTAAAAGAATATACCGTAACATAAGCCATTACCAGGGTACCGATTTCTACCGTAAACATAACGGGATTGCGCACCATTACCCGAGGATCGAGTTTGATGAAAGATTGTTTTAATGCAGTTTGCACTAAAGCAGGTTCGAACAATTTATTATTGGGTTTCATTTTTATTTATATTAAGTGATTGCACAGATAAAGTGATTTCACTGATTTGTTCATGGACGTAAGACCTTTGATGTAAGATGGGGGATGGGCGTTATCTTCCATCTTACACCTCACATTTACCATAGTTTATTTAAGCATCGTAAAGTATTCTGCCAGCGGGCCTAAAGCCAGGGCCGGGAAATAGGATAGTGCATTTAACACCAGGATCACGGCAAAGGTCATCAGTGCAAATGTTTTGGTATCTGTTTTTAAGGTGCCGGCCGATTCGGGGATAAACTTTTTACCTGCCAATAAACCTGCAATGGCTACCGGGCCAATAATTGGCAAGAAGCGGCCAAGGAAAATAATTACTCCGGTTAAAACATTCCAGAAAATATTATTGTCGCCCAGGCCTTCAAAACCCGAACCATTGTTGGCGTTAGATGAGGTTACTTCGTAAAGCATCTCGGAAAAACCGTGGAACCCGGGATTGTTTAACCAGGCTTTAGGTTGCACCGCCCAGGCAGCATTACCATGATTGGTAAATACATAACTGGCAATTGCGGTTCCGGCCAGAATTAAAAACGGACTTAACAAGGTGATTAAAGCTGCAATCTTAATTTCTCGTGCCTCAACTTTGTGACCCAAAAATTCGGGTGTTCGGCCTACCATTAAGCCCGAAATAAATACCGCAATAATTAAATAAATGAAGTAGTTTAATAAACCAACGCCACAGCCACCGTAAATGGCATTAATCATCATGGCTAATAGCTGCCATAAACCGGTAAGCGGCATGGTACTGTCGTGCATGCCATTAACAGAACCGGTAGAAATTACCGTGGTTAAAGTGCTCCAGTAGGCAGTTGCGGCGGGACCAAGTCTTACTTCTTTACCTTCCATAGCACCCGTAGCCTGCGAAATACCCATTTTGGCAATGGCCGGATTACCACCCAGTTCGGAAGTTAGGGTTGGGATCATCAGCATAAACAATCCGATAGTCATTACACCAAATATGGTCCAGGCCAGTTTTTTCCTGCGGATAAAATAACCGAAAGCTATAATCATGGCAATTGGAATAATCGTTTGCGCAATCACCTCAACCATATTGGTTAAATAGCTCGGGTTTTCGAATGGGTGGGCAGAATTTGCAGCAAAATACCCACCACCATTCGTACCCAGGTGTTTTATAGCTATCATTTGTGCTGCGGGTCCGCGCGAAACATTTACGGTATCGCCCTGCATCGAAATGAATTGATCTTTGCCTTCGTAACTTGCAGGTGTACCATTAAAAGTTAAAATTAAAGCAACTATAACTGATAAGGGCAATAGTAAACGCGTAATGGCTTTCACAAAAAACTCCCAGAAGTTGCCCAGTTGCGTTGCGGTTTTATCTCTGAAAGCTTTAAATAACACTACAGCTGCAGCAATACCTGTTGCGGCACTTACAAACTGCAGGAACATCAGCACAAACTGCTGGGTTAAGTAACTTACACCAGTTTCACCCGAATAATGTTGCAGGTTACAGTTGGCTACAAAGCTGATGATGGTGTTAAAGGCTAAATCAGGAGTCATGCCGGGGTTGCCATCCGGATTGAAAGGCAGTTTATCCTGAAATATCAATACGAAAAAGCCATAAACCAGCCAAAGGATATTGATGGTTAGCAGGGCTTTTAACTGTTGTTTCCAGTTCATCTGTTCTTTAACGTTGATGCCTGAAAGTTTATAAATTCCGTTTTCGAGCGGTTTTAAAAAGTCTGTCCAAACTTTTTCTCCTGCAAAAACCTTAGCCAGGTATTTACCTAAAGGAATGGCAATAATTAAGGTGAGCAGGAAGGTGGCAATGATGCCAATTAATTCAGTGTTCATTTTTTTGTTTTTTAATTTCCCTTTAAGGGTAAGGGGTTAAAATTTTTCTGGTTTAATCAACACGTAAATCATATAGATAAATACGGCGATGGAGATGATAAATAGTGCTAACATGTTCTTCAGATTTTTTCGAACCAATCGATAGAGAGGTAAGTTGCCCAGCATAGCAGGATCAGGATTAGAAATAGGATAATTGTCATAAATTAAATGATTGATGAAATCGCTAATGCCAAAGCCTGTGCCGTAGAAGATGTGATTTTGTTAAGTTGCTTGTATGCAGTTGTTTGTGTTGTTTTTGCGCTGCTTACAAAATTTTTGACACAAAAAAACCCTTCCGTTTTGGAAGGGTTTTTTTCAAAAAAGTATGTTCGTAAAAGGATTATTTAAACTGTCCTTCAGTGTGTAACATCTTAAAAAATTGGTTGAGGTTTGACCCCAGCGATTTTTCAAAAGACGCTTTCATGTCTTCTGGTGTTGGGTGTTTGTTTTTCCATTGATCAAAATATGTTTTAAACGCCAGATCAATTTTATCCCTGCCAACCGCAGATTCCAATAAGTACAACCAAAGTGCTGTTTTCATATAAGAAATCACTCCATATTCATCAGAAGTAGAAAAATTGGCTGCAGGTGTTTCGATAGCCGATTTCATAGGGATACTTGACAAAGCATTATAAATGCTTGCCTGAAATTTATCGGTTGGCAGTTCTTTTACCTGTGCCGGTATCGCGTCTCCAAAAATCGTGTTTGCTTTATACTTCTCTGCTTCATACCTAAATTGGAAATAGGTATTTAACCCCTCATCCTGCCAGGTATGCATTCTTTCGTTACTGCCCAGCATACTCATAAACCAATTATGGCCAACTTCATGCGTAATTATCGCATCTAAACTTGTTGCCTTTGCATCAGGGCTGGTAATTAAAGTAATTGTAGGGTACTCCATTCCACCACTCGAGTTATTTTTAGGTCCTTCTATTGCCTGTACCACCGGATATTCATATTCGCCCACCCACTCGCTGTATTTTCTGGTGGCATCTTTGATATAATCGATACTATTTACCCAAAGCGATTTCTTTTTATTATGGTAATAACTAAAAGCATCTATAATTTTTCCAGAGGTCAGTTTTACCGTATCATATTGGATTACGAGGTCTTTATCGGCAAACCAGGCAAAGTCAGGTACATTGTTAATGGCATAACTAATCTTTTTTGTCCCTGTTTTTGGTTCATAAAGAAATGGCTTACCCTCCCGGTTTGCTACATTTTTTGCCCCTATCGATTTATAGATTTGGAGTTCATCGGCATTTTGCATAGTGCCTGTTGCGGCTAAAACATACGATGCCGGTAAAGTAATGTTCACCCTGTAATCGCCATACTCGCTGTAAAATTCGCCCATATCCAGATATGGAAATTCGTGCCAGCCATCTTTGTCAAAAACTGCAGGTTTAGGATACCATTGTGTAACCATAAATTGGGTTTCGGCATATCCTGAACGGGAAAAATAACTGGGTAGTTTAACCTTAAAATCAGAATTGATGGTTACCGAATCGCCAGGTTTTAGCGGGGAAGGGAGTAATACCTTAATAATGTCGATGTATTGTGGATTCGGGTGCGCTTCTGTTTTTGCCACAGCTCCATTTATTTTAAAGCTAAGATCTTCCAGGCTACCATAAGTGTATTTACTTAATTTCTTTTTTCGGGAGGGATCGTTTTTCAGTTGTTGAAACAGTGCTGTGGTTTCATTTTTATAGGCATTGGGCCATATATGAAACCAGATAAATTCTAGTGTTGAAGGCGAATTGTTTTTGTAAACAATCGTTTCGGTGCCTGTTAACGATTTTTCTGTATCGTTTAGGGTTACATCAATGTTATAGGTAAGATGTTGTTGCCAATAACCTTCCTGCGCAAAAATAGAAATCGAAATTAACGAGAGTATCAGCGTTAAAATATTTTTTTTCATATCTGTTTTTTTAATTGCCAAGTAAGCAAAAAAATGGCTGATACTAAAATATGGTGCAAAGTTTATCGCAATAGAATTTACAAATATGAAATTACATGGCTTGGTTATTAAATGCGATATAATCGCTACGCTAGTTATGCACCCGTTAGAAACGAGCGCAAGCGTCTCGGTGGGCTCAGTGTAAAGCTCAATGCGCTCAGTGGTAAAAAAGCTTTGCGTTACTTTGCGCAAAACTTAGCGCCCTTTGCGGTTAAATATAGCATTGTCCTTCGACAAGCTACCATTGACAGGCCCAATAGAAGATTCGTCCTTTAGATTTGTTTTGATATATTCTTATTTAAGAAAGACTACTATTTATTTACTTAAATTAAATATCAGATTACCTAAAGCGGTAGCGGCACATTACTAGCTCGTCAAGGTTTTTATGCCTA
>Ga0308158_10000143_pt1 | contig 156835 bp, 132 predicted proteins | sample PhyBR2_FD_201038 | JGI IMG/M metagenome (GOLD analysis project Ga0308158, IMG submission 201038) | Phyllosphere microbial communities from UC Gill Tract Community Farm, Albany, California, United States - DLSLB.R2 | ecosystem: Host-associated > Plants > Phyllosphere > Unclassified | place... | reverse complement strand
ACGTTCTTGGCGAGGTAGCGCGCGACATAGGCGGCCGAACGGTCGACCTTGGTCGGGTCCTTGCCGCTGAACGCGCCGCCGCCATGCGGGGCCGCGCCGCCGTACGTGTCGACGATGATCTTGCGGCCGGTCAGGCCGGCGTCACCGTCCGGGCCGCCGATTTCGAACAGGCCGGTCGGGTTGACGTAGATCTGCTTTTCTTCCGGCAGCCAGCCCTCGGGCAGGATGTCGGTGAGGACCGACTTCACATAGTCGCGAAGCTTGGCCTGGCCCGCCTCGTTCGACAGCTCGGCCGAGTGCTGGGTCGACACGACGATCGCGGTCGCGCGGACCGGCACGCCGTTCTCATACTGCAGCGTCACCTGGCTCTTGGCGTCGGGCTCCAGGAAGGGAGCGGCGCCCGAATGGCGGTCGGCCGCCATCTTTTCCAGGATCTTGTGGCTGTAATAGAGGGTGGCGGGCATCAGGCCGGGCGTCTCGTCGGTCGCGTAACCGAACATGATGCCCTGGTCGCCAGCGCCTTCGTCCTTGTTGCCGCTCTCGTCCACGCCCATCGCGATGTGCGCGGACTGGGCATGCAGGTTGTTCGAGAAGTCGAAGGTCTGCCAGTGGAAGCCCGACTGCTCGTAGCCGATCCGCTTGACGGTATCGCGCACGGTCCGCTCGATCTCTTCCAGCGCGCCCTCGGCCCACTGGTCGTTCTCGAACACGCCCTTGCAGCGGATTTCACCCGCCAGCACGACCTTGTTGGTGGTGGTCAGGGTTTCGCAGGCGATACGCGCTTCCGAATCCTTGGACAGGAACAGGTCGACGATCGAGTCGCTGATCTGGTCTGCGACCTTGTCGGGGTGACCTTCGGAAACCGATTCCGAGGTAAAGATGTACGAGTTCCGCATTCCCGTCCTCATAAGGATATAAAGATAGCTTTATATCGGTCCTAGCGACCACGGCGGCGGAAGGCAACGCCGATCGCGGCCAGGCCTGCGGCGATGGCCAGCGCCATCATGTTGCCGATGCGCGAGAAGGGCGTGGGCGGCAGCGCGGCGGGCAGGGGGGCTTCGGCCGCGCCCGCCGTCTCGTGCGGGACGGTCGCGATCAGGCGGCCATCGGCGGCGATGATGGCCGAGATGCCCGTCGGGGTGGCGCGGATGATCGGCAGCCCTTCCTCGATCGCGCGCATCCGCGCCTGCGCCAGATGCTGGGGCGGCCCCCAGCGGCCGAACCAGGCGTCGTTGGACGGGTTGAAGAGCAGGCGCGGGCGATGCGCCTCGTCCACCACCTGCCCCGAAAAGATGATCTCGTAGCAGAGTTGCACCCCGACCGGCCCGAAGCCGGGCACGCGCAGGTTGCGCGGGCCGGGGCCGGGGGTGAAGTCCATGTCGCCGGGCACCAGCCGCGCGAGGCCCAGCGGCTTCAACAGCCACGGCATCGGCAGATATTCGCCATAGGGCACCAGATGCGCCTTGTCGTAGCGGCCGGTGATCCTGGCGGCGGGATCGATCGCAAAGACGCTGTTCGTCGCGCTGCTCACCCGGGCGCGGTCGGGCGAGAAGAGCAGGGCGGTCCCACCGACCAGCGCGGTGTCGCGCGGGCCGAGCACGCGGGCGATCTGGCGGCGCGTCCAGAAGGGCGGGGCATAGTTGAACCCGAAATAGGCCCAGTCGGGATAGCCGTCCTCGATCATGTCGCGCACGACGCCCTCGGGCCAGACGATCAGGCGCGGGCGGGGGCCGGGCCTTCCCGACAACTGGGTCAGCCGCTGGAGCAGCAGCGGTCCGTCGGTCTGCCCGCGCTGGTCCTGGCTGACATTGGGCTGGACCACGCGGACCAGCGGCGCGTCGGCTGCGGGTTCGGGCGCGCGGGTCAGCGGCGCGGAGAGGGCGGCGAGGCCGGTCGCGGGCACCATCACCGCCGCCAGATGCCAGTGCCGCCGAAGCGCCAGCCAGATCGCGCCCGCCAGCACCACGGTCAGCCCCGACAGCGCATAGGTGCCGACAAAGGCGCTCATCCGCGCCACGCCGATGACCGGCAGCCATGCGACCGACACCGGATCCCAGGCATAGCCGGTGAACAGTCGCGCGCGCAGATATTCGGTCGCGATCCACGCCGCGCCGAAGATCAGCACATAGGCTGCATCCGGTCGCCGCCTGCGCAACCGCCCGGACGCTCTCCACGCCACGCCCGCCGCCGCCATCGGGAAGACGGCCAGGTACAGCGCCAGCCCGACCGCGGCGAAATAGCCCAGCACCGGCGGCATCTTGTCCTGAAAGTCGAAGGCGTGCTGGAACCAGTTGTTGTTGATGGTGAAATGCCCGGCCCCGAACGCCCAGCCGCGCCACAGGGCGCTCTTGATGGTCGGGGCGTCCTGCACCAGCGCCAGAAGCACGATCAGCCCGACCAGTAACAATGGCCAGAGGTCGAGCGGGGCAAAGCCACAGGCGGCAACGGCCCCGGCGATCAGGGCGAGGAGAGCGGGATAGCGGGTCACGGAGCCGGCTATGGCGCGGGCCTGTGACAGGAGCAATGCGGGATGTGTGTCGATCCCCCCCGGAACCGGGAGGCGGCAGGGCGCAGCCCTGACGGAGGGGGGCTTCCGCACAGGATGACCTTTGCCGCACGCCCCCTCCACCAGCCCGCGCTGGTTTCCCTCCGCGTGTCGGTGAGGAAAAGGTGGAAAAACCCGCCCCGCCGCCCTAGCTTTCCCCCATGACCCTGCGCCCCTTCCACCTCGCCTTCCCGGTCCACGACCTCGCCGCCGCCCGCCATTTCTACGGCGAAGTGCTGGGCTGTCCCGAGGGCCGGTCCAGCGACCACTGGATCGACTTCGACCTGTTCGGGCACCAGATCGTCGCGCATCTCGATCCCGCCGCAAAGCCGGTTGCGGTGGAGAATGCGGTCGACGGCCATCAGGTGCCCGTACCGCATTTCGGTGTCGTCCTGACCATGGCCGAATGGGAAACGCTGGCCGCGCGGGTCGAGGCGGCGGGGGTGTCGTTCGGCATCGCACCCTATGTCCGGTTCAAGGGACAGCCCGGCGAGCAGGCGACGATGTTCTTCCGCGACCCCAGCGGCAACGCCCTGGAGTTCAAGGCCTTTGCCGACGACGCGATGCTCTTTGCCACGGAGATGACCGCATGAGCGCCCCCATTTCGCTCGATATCCCGCATCAGCTTGGCAAGGAGGGCGTGCGCCAGCGGCTGGACGGGGGTATCGGCAAGATCGGCCGCATGATCCCCGGCGGCGCCACCGTCGAGCATCGCTGGGACGGCGATACGATGCACTTCACCGTCGGCGCGATGGGCCAGTCGATCGGCGCCGAGGCGACCGTCTATGAGGACAAGGTCCATGCGGTGGTGAACCTGCCCGCCTTCCTGTCGCTCTTTTCCAGCCAGCTGGAGGCCGTGATCCGGTCGGAAGCACCGAAGCTGTTGAAATAGAACGACGCTGCCTTCGTCAGGGGGATAAGGGAAAATCATGGCGCTTCATACGTGGTGGCTGTTCGTCGGCGCGGTCTTCCTGTTGTCGGGGACGCCCGGTCCCAACATGCTGCATATCATGACCCGTTCGGTCGATATGGGGTTGAAGCGCAGCACGGCCGCCATGGCGGGGTGCCTGAGTGCGGTGGTGATGGTTCTCGCCGCCTCCGCTGCGGGTCTCACGACCCTGTTGCTCGCGCTGCCCGGTGCGTTCGAGGTGATCCGCTATGCGGGCGTCGCCTATCTGTTGTTCCTGGGGATCAAGGCATGGCGGGCCGAGATTTCGCCGGTCGATGTCGGCGAAGGATCGATCGCGCCCGGCCTGTCGCGCCGGGTGGTCTTCCGCGGCGGCTTTCTGATCGGGATCAGCAATCCCAAGCTGATCCTTTTCGCCGTCGCCTTCCTCCCGCAGTTCATCAATCCGGCAAAGGCGCAGGTGCCGCAATTCGCGATCCTGGTCGCCACCTTCGCGGTGATCGAGGCGTTGTGGTATGCGGTCTATGCCGTCGGCGGACGGTCGCTGTCGCGCTATCTGAACAGGCCCGCCGTCAAGCGGATGTTCAACCGCGTGACAGGAGCCGTGTTCATGGGCTTCGGCCTGGCGCTGCTGAAGGTGAAGCCCGCCTGATCGGCGGGCGGCTCGGGCCGCCGAGCCTTCCACCTCACTTCGCCGCGCTGACCTTCCATACCACATTGCCGACATCGTCCGCGACCAGCAGTCCGCCGGTCTTGTCGACGATCACGCCGACGGGGCGACCCTGTGCCTCACCCTTGGCATTCAGGAAGCCGCCGACCACCTCGACCGGCTTGGCCTTGGGCGTCGGGAAGGCGCCGGGGCCGAAGGGCACGAACACCACCTTGTAGCCCGAGGGCGGCTTGCGGTTCCACGAGCCATGCTCGCCGATGAACGCGCCGTTCGCGAACCGGTCGCCCAGCTTCGCGCCGGTCGCAAAGGTCAAGCCCAGCGCCGCGACATGCGGACCCAGCGCGTAATCCGGACGCTTCACATATTGCTGGAGCGGCGGATTGGTCGGCTGGACCCGATTGTCGGGATAGCCGCCCCAATAATACCAGGGCCAGCCGAAGTGGTCGCCGAACTCGACCTGGGTCAGGTAATCGGGGGCCAGGTCGGAACCGAGCATGTCGCGCTCGTTGACGACGGTCCACAGTCGCCCGTTGACCGGGTTCAACGCCATGCCGGTCGGGTTGCGCAGGCCACCCGCATAAACGCGCCAGTTCTTGTCCTGAGGCCAGACCTGCAGGATCGCGGCGCGGTTCTTCTCGGCATCCAGGCCGTTGTCGGCGATGTTGCTCGACGATCCGACCGATACGAACAGCGTCTTGCCGTCACCCGAGGCGATGACGTTGCGCGCCCAGTGATTGCCCGCCGGGCGCAGGGGGACGACCTTTTCGGGCTTGGCGGTGATCTTCGTCTCACCCTCGCGATACGGCACGCGGACCAGCGCGTCGGTGTCGGCGATGTAGAGCTGTCCGTCGAACAGCACCATGCCGAAGGGCGAGTTGAGCCCGGTCAGGAACGGCGTCTTCACATCCGCCACGCCGTCGCCGTTCGTGTCGCGCAGCAGGGTGATCCGGTTGGCCGACGGCACCGCCGCGCCCGCCCGGCCTAGGAAGAAGTTCATCACCCGCTGCACGATCCCCGAACTGGGCCGCGGCGGCGAGTTGGTTTCGGCGACCAGCACATCGCCATTGGGCAGCTGGTACAGCCAGCGCGGATGGTCGAGGCCGCTGGCAAAGGCCTGGATGGCCAGCCCCGGCGCGACGCTGGGCCTGGCGCCGTTCGCCCAGCCGATGGGCTTGGCGATGTCGACCGTCGGGATCGTCTGCTCGCGCGGGGCCTCGATCGTCGGGCGCGCACCCGCTACCTGATCGACGCTCAACCGCGCGGTGTCGGGCCAGGCGAGCCAGGTGACGACACCGATACCGATCAGGACGATGATGCCGAGGACGATCAGGACATGTTTGCGCATGGTGGAAGGATAGGCGGCGCGCGGCGCGGGGGGAAGAACCAAGGCGCGCAACGATCGATTTTTTACCGCGATACCCGATCAATACATGATCGTGTCAGATATGATCGGCAGGGACCAAGATGCGCGTAGAATTTAGGCGAGTAAATCCAAGTATTTCCGCGTCTTTCAAAATATTCTCGCAAAATATGCGAATCAGGAGCATAGCTGTTGCGATTCCATCGATCGGGGGGTGTTGGGGTGTTGAAGAAAATCATGGTCCTGGCGACGATCCTGCTGCTGCCGACGGCACAGGTCGTGGCTTCACCGCAATCAAAAACTCAGGTTCCGGCAGAGGAAAAGGCCGGTGAACCAGCCGATGTCGTCGTGCAGGGCAATAACGATCGCAAGGCACCGCCGCCGCCGGGGATCAACAAGATCATTACCGGGCAGAGCTTCGCCATGGTCGGCAGTCGTTCCGCAGCCTTCGCCAAATGCGCGAAGAACATCGATGCGCAGATGCTAGGGCCGCTGATCGATGGTGAAATGAACAGCGCGCCGCAGACCTATGCGCTGGACCGGATCATCCGCGCCAATGCGAGTTGCTATTCCGATCTACCCTTCGCCAGCGCGCCGCCGCAGCTGGGCGAATGCAATCCGGTGGCGCAGCTCGATATCGTGACGTGCCGCAACCTGTATGATCGCGGTGCGCTGCTGGAGGAGGCGATGGCCCGCTACGCTCCCGATGCGACGCTGACCGAGGCGGAAGTGAACAATCCGGCGGTTCAGCAACGGCTGAACATGCGGGAAGCGGGGCGCAACGCGCGGCGTATCCCGACCGATCGGCTGCTGTTCCAGATCGGTATTTGCATGACGCGGCTGCGCCCCGACCTGGTGACCCGGATGGTGCAGGCGCATGGCGATTCCGCGTTGCAGGAACGCCTGACGCTGATGGTGCTGGACCAGACCCGCCCCTGTGTCGGCAATGCCAAGAAGGTGACGATGGAGCCGGTTCAGCTCCGCTATTATCTGGACGACGCCTTTTACCGCTGGGTCGTGGCGGCACGGGACGTCGGCACGCTGCTCCAGTCCTAACAAAAATTTGGCCGCCGGTGCCAAGGGGAGCGCACCGGCGGCCGTCGAAGGCGCGAAAGTCAGGGAGTTTTCCCGCGCCCTCGAACTCGGGAGCCTAGGCTTCGAAGTTCTCTCCCATAGGGCAGGCGATCCGATCGGGGTAATGTAATAAGATGGGATCTGTGATCGATTGGCTGATTTTCGGGTGGAGGTTGCTTTCCGTTCGAAACGAACCCATCGGCCGTTGTCCGGCACCCGCCCGCGCCTACACTCGGCCATGCCACAGGGCATGTTCAGGGAGGCCAAGATGAAGAAGATTGCGCTGTCTATTCCGGGGTTCGCCGCGCTGGCGACGGTTGCCATCGCGGGAACGGCATCGCCGGTTCTTGCGGCGCCAACCTGTCAGCAGGAAGTGGAAATCCGCTGCTCCGGCTATGATTTCAACGGCCGGCCGCGACTGGACATCTATTATTCTAGCTATGACGAATGCGTCGAAAGCGAGACGGAGGCGCGCTGCACCGCGCCGCGCGATGGATCGCAGACCGCCAGTCTGATGCGCTTCCGGTATCAACAGGCATAAAGACGGAATGGGCGGTTTGTCGGATCGTCCGACGGGCCGCCTGCTCTCTCGCTCCGCCAACAGCGTCCAGAGCGTCAGCACCATGTCACAGCGATCCAGCCCCGGCCCATATCCATCCGCAGTCACGCTCCGGTCCCGAAAACCCAGCCGCTCGTAAAACGCCCCGCTATGCTGGCTGGTATCCAGCAGGACTTCGCACCCACCTGCGTGGGTCGCTTTGTCCAGCCTTGCGCGAACCAGTGCGGTGCCGATGCCCTGTCGATGCAGTGTCCGGTCGACCATGCCCCAGCAGAAATGCGCGGTCCGGCCGTCCGCGCCGATCGCCATGCCGCTACAGCCGATGAGGCGGCCGTCCCGCTCCGCGACCTGAAACTCCCATTTCATCGCCTCGTGATCTAGGAAATGGGCGAAATCTGCGCGCTCGGAGGGTGCGAAATAGGGGGCGCTGTTGCCATCGAACAGCGCCAGACAGGCGTTTCGGTCCTCCGCCCGGTACGCGCGGATCACTCGTCGACCGTGGCCACCGCCGGGTGCAGGCGCAGGCGGTGGATGCGACGCTCATCCGCCTCCGTCACTTCGATCCGCCAGCCGCTGGGATGGTCGATACAGGTGCCGACTTCCGGCACCTGCCCTGCCAGCACGGCGGTCAGGCCGCCCAGCGTGTCGACATCCTCCTCGGCCTCTTCGAGCTGCGGGTCGATGGCGCGGCCGACTTCCTCCAGCCCGACGCGCGCATCCGCATCCCACGCCCCGCCATCGAGCGGTACGAGCAGCGCCTGGGGCGCGTCGTCATGCTCGTCCTCGATCTCGCCGACGATCTCCTCGATCAGGTCCTCGATGGTGACGAGGCCCTCGGTCCCCGAATATTCGTCGAGCACGACGGCCAGATGCACGCGCTTCTGGCGCATGTCGGCCAGAAGATCGAGCGCGCCGCGCGACATGGGCACATAAAGCGGATCGCGGATCAGCCCGGCAAGGGTGGCGGGATGCTCCGCGCCGGTGGCCAGGATGTTGAATACGTCCTTGATATGAACCATGCCGATGATCGAATCGAGCGTCTCGCGATAGACGGGCAGGCGGCTGTGCCCGGCCTCGGCGAAGATCTGGACCAGATGGTCGAAGGTCGTCTGTTCCTCGACCGCGATGATGTCGGCGCGGGGCACGCCCACGTCACCGGCATCACGTTCGCCGAAATGCAGCAGGTTGCGCACCATCTGCCGCTCCAGCGGGGTCAGGTCGCCCTTGGCATCGGGACCGGGATCGCCCTCATGCCGGTCGATCGCGTCTTCCAGCTGGTCGCGCAGCGACTCTTCCTGCTCACCGCCGAAGATCAGGCTTTTCAGCCCGTGCCAGATACTGGATTCGTTGGAGTCACCGTTGCCGGTGCTGCTACTGGGGCCGTCGGCCATCGGGGGGTGTCAGTCCTCGCGCACTAGATAAGGGTCGTCGATGCCGAGACTGGCCAGCGCGTCGCGTTCGATCGCCTCCATCGCCTCCGCCTCGTCATCGTTCATATGGTCATAGCCTAGCAGATGCAGGACGCCATGCACCAGAAGATGAGTCGCATGGGTCTCGGCGGAAATCCCGCGCTCGGCCGCTTCCGCGATGCAGACGCCGTGCGCGAGCACGATGTCGCCCAGCAGGACCTCGCCATCGTCCGAATTCTGCGTCACCGTCTCGATCAGGTCGGGCTGCACCATCGGGAAGGACAGGACGTTGGTCGGCTTGTCCTTCTGGCGATACTGACGGTTGAGCGAATGAACCTCGTCGTCGCTGGTCAGCCGCACCGAAATCTCGATCAGCGCGGGCGTGGTCAGCAACGGGCCGTACGGCGTCCGCTCGATCGCGGCGCGCGCGGCGCGGGTGGCGAGCGCCTCCCAGCTCTGCTCGTCGCCCGACCAGGGGTCTTCGTGGATCAGCGCAATCTCGATCATCGGGGCCTTTCCGGATCAGCCAGGTCAGTAAGGGCGAAATCGTCGCCCTTGTACAAGAGTTCCGCGCCCTGGCTATGCGCGCAGGCATAGGCGAAACAATCACCCATGTTGAGGCGGGCGGGGTGGTGACCCTTGCCGTAGCGGGCATGGGCGATGACGGCCTGCTCCACCTCCTCGGCGCCGATGGGTATCAGCCTTAGGCCAAGCGCGGTACGAAACCTTTCGACCTCGGCCCAGGCCAGTTCGGCGCTGGTATCCCGAGCACGACGGACTGCGGCCATCGTTTCCCAGAGCGCGACGGCGCTGGTCAGGCGCTGGTCATGATGGTCCAGGCGATCGGCAAGCGAGCCGACATCCGGTTCCTTAAGGATGATCGCAACCAGGGCCGATGCGTCGACGAACAGGGTCACAGGCCGCCCGAAAGATCGTCGTAAAATGCCTTGTCGATCACGATCCCTGTTGGTGGCGGCAGCGACGAGGTGCGGTGCAGTTCGGCGATGACGTCTCGCAACGGTCGCCGTTCCGGCTGGGCGGCTAACCGGTTCGCCAACAACTCCGCCAACGCCCGCCGGATCGCCTCTTCCTCGCTGACGCCCAGCCGCTCGGCGGCGCGGGCGACCTGCTCGCGCGTTTCGGTGCCCAGCGTCAGCGGGGGATAGGGATCGCGTTCGGCCATGACCGCATCCTATCTCAGGCGTTGGGTCCTTCATAGGCATCGACGATCCGCCCCACGATCGGGTGGCGGACGACGTCGGCGGCGGTGAAGCGGCTCATCGCGATGCTCTCGATACCCTCCAGGCGACGCACCGCATCGGCCAAGCCCGAAGCCGCGACGCCGCCGGGCAGGTCGACCTGGTTGGGATCGCCACAGATGACCATGCGGCTGTTCTGGCCGAAGCGGGTCAGGAACATCTTCATCTGCGCGGGCGTGGTATTCTGCGCTTCGTCGAGGATGACGAAGGCATCGGCCAGCGTCCGACCGCGCATGAAGGCGATGGGCGCGATCTCGATCTCGCCGCTGGCGATGCGGCGCTCCACCTGCTCGGCGGGCAGGCAATCGTGCAACGCATCATATAGCGGGCGCAGATAGGGATCGACCTTCTCCTTCATGTCACCGGGCAGAAAGCCCAGCTTCTCGCCCGCCTCGACCGCGGGGCGCGACAGGATCAGGCGCTGGACCGACCCGGTGATGAGCTGCGCCACCGCCTGCGCCACCGCCAGATAGGTCTTGCCGGTGCCCGCCGGGCCGAGCGCGAAGATCATGTCGTTGGACACGAGCTCCTTCATGTAATGCGCCTGGGCGGGGGTGCGCGGGACGATCGTCTTCTTGCGTGTGCGGATCATGACCGACGGGGTCGAGCTGCGCTCGGCGCTGAGGATGCCGTCGAGCGTCGGCTCGGACGCCATCGCGATCGAGGCGTCGACCAGCCCGGTATCGACCTCCTCGCCGCGCTGGATGCGGGCATAGAGGTCGTTCAGTACGTCGCGGGCCAGCGCGACCTGCTCGGCGGTCCCCTCCAACCCGACGCGGTTGCCGCGTGCGGTGATGTAGACGCCCAATCGATTCTCCAATGCGACCAGATTGCGGTCATATTGGCCGAACAGCTGCGCCAGCACTTGCGGCTTGTCGAAGCTGAGTTCCGCCCGGCTGCGTTCACCGGCCTGGGCGGGGAGGGGCTTGCGGCTCATGCGGTCCTTTCACCGTCAGTAGGTTTCCCCAAGATGGGGAGGCAAGGAGCGGAACGCCAGCGAAATTGCGTGACATAGGCGTGACGTTTGCAAGGTTTTTGGCGCGCAGAGGCGCAGAGGGCGCGGAGAAGAAGAGCCCGGCGCGGCGGCCGGGAGACATTCTTCTTCCTCTGCGTCCTCTGCGCCTCTGCGCGATTAAAAAATTTGGGTTCGCGCGGAGACGCGGAGGCGCGGAGAGGGTGTATCCAGCCGCGATCTTGGCCCGTCTGCTTCAGGCGTATCAATAGAGGTCTTCCGGTCGCGAGGATCGGATGAAGCATCGACAAGCGAGACATCTCCGCGCCTCCGCGTCTCCGTGCGAACAAAATCGCGGAAGCGTGGGCGTAGGCTTCGACTTCGCTCAGCCCGAACGGAGGTTGGGGGTGGAAACGGGGCGGCGTTACGCCGCCGCCTTCACCTTGGCCTGGCCGGTCAGCGAGTTCGGTCCGGCCGCGACCAGTTCGACCTCGACCAGGTCGCCGATCTGGTGGTCGCCGATCAGGTGCACGGACTGCAACCAGGGCGACTTGCCGAGCATCTGGCCGGGCAGTTTGCCGCGCCGCTCCAGCAGGATGGTGCAGGTCCGCCCGACGCTGGCCAGATTGAACGCATGCTGGTCGCGATTGAGCGCGGCCTGCAGGCGCTGGAGCCGGTCGTCCATCACCTCAGCCGGGACCTGATCCGCCATCGTTGCGGCCGGAGTGCCGGGGCGGGGCGAGTATTTGAAGCTGAACGCCTGGGCATGGCCCATCGCGTCGACCAGGCTCAGCGTGTCGGCGAAGTCCGCCTCGGTCTCGCCGGGAAAGCCGACGATGAAATCGCCCGACAGCGCGATGTCGGGGCGCGCGGCGCGCACGCGGTCCATGACCCGCATATAGCTGTCGCGCGTATGCTGGCGGTTCATCGCCTTCAGGATGCGGTCGCTGCCCGACTGGACCGGCAGATGGAGGAAGGGCATCAGGCTTTCGACGTCGCGGTGCGCGTCGATCAGCCCTTGCGTCATGTCGTTGGGATGGCTGGTCGTGTAGCGGATGCGGCGCAGCCCCGGAATCCGGTCCAGCTCGCGGATCAGGCCGTGCAGGCCGCGATCGTCGGCGTCGTTCCACGCATTGACGTTCTGGCCCAGCAGCGTGATCTCGCGCGCGCCCGCATCGACCAGCGACCGCGCCTCGTCCATGATCGCCGAGAAGGACCGGCTGACCTCCGCACCGCGCGTATAGGGAACGACGCAATAGGTGCAGAATTTGTCACAACCCTCCTGCACGGTCAGGAAGGCGGACGGGTTCACCTTGCGGCGGCCGGGCAGGTGGACGAACTTGGACTCGACGGGCATGTCGGTGTCGAGCGCGGCTTCGCCCGCCGCCGCCCTGGCGACCAGATCGGGCAGGTTGTGATAGGCCTGCGGGCCGACGACCACATCGACCTTGGCACGGCGCACGATCTCGGCCCCCTCGGCCTGGGCGACGCAGCCCGCGACCGCGATCATCGGCTTGCGACCCTGCTCGCCCGCATCCTTGCGCAGGCGGCCGATCTCCGAATAGACCCGCTCGGTCGCACGTTCGCGGATGTGGCAGGTGTTGAGCACCACCAGATCGGCGGCGCTGGCATCGTCGGTCGTCGTCAGCCCTTGCGCGGCCATCAGCTCGGCCATGCGCTCGCCGTCATAGACGTTCATCTGACAGCCGAAGGACTTGACGTGAAAGGTCTTGGGAGATGCGGGCATGACGCGGCCCTTATCGTAAAAGCCGCGCGCTCGCCAGCACTCCCCTATTCCTCCCCTTGCAGGGGAGGTGGCATCGCGCCAGCGATGACGGAGGGGTGTCGCACTCTCGATGGCGGTACACCCCTCCACCAGCTTCGCTGGTCCCCCTCCCCTTGCAGGGGAGGAATGCTTTTTGTCAGCCCTTTGGCAAACAGACCCGCGTTTCGTCGGCCATCTCGCTGCTCTGGCGATAGAGGTCGATAAAGGCGGAATAGGCCGCGTCACGGGCCGCCTGGGGCTTGGTCGCGCCATAGCGGGTGATCGTCACCGCTTCGGTATCGGTGACGACGGGGCCGCCAGCCCCTCTGGTCACCACGCGAACCAGCATGGTGCGGGTCGGATCGTTATGGCTGACATACCAGGCGTTATGCGCGGCCACCGCCTTGGCGAAGGTCGCCCACTGGCCGGGCTTGATTCTGTTGTGACGGATCGTCGCGGGGACCGTGCCGCCGGGGCAGGGATTGGCCATCTGCGCGGTGGCGGCGGTCGTAGTCAGCAGGCTGGCGGCAACGAGAATCGTCTTGAGCATGGCGTCCCCCCGGAATGGCGCGCCGATCCTATCCCGGGGGTTCGCCGCCGGCGATGTTGGATATCAGGCGCCGACGATCCGCCTGCGCGCATCGGCCGCGATCGCCTTGCGATCCGGGAAGCTGGCGGGGTCGAAGGGTTCGAGATAGTGCAGGGTCACCGTGAATCGCCCCCGCCGCCGCAGCACGCGCTTGGCATGGGCGTCACCCGGATCGGTGCCGAGCCACGCGATGTCATGCGCGGCCGCGCCATAGTCGATCCGCACCGGCTGCACCCGGATGCCGGGCAAGGGCGGGACCAGCGCCGCGAACAGCGCGGGCTTGAACGGCAGCAAGTCCAAGTCGTCGCCGGTCGTTCCTTCCGGAAACACCGCGAGCGGCTGCCCCTCTGCCAGCGCGGCGCGGATCGTTGCGACCTGATCGGCCACGCCCAGCCGGTCGCCCCGCTCGACGAACAAGGTCCGGTTGAGGCTGGCCAGCCAGCCGACCAGCGGCAGCGCCGCCACCTCCGCCTTGGCGACGAAGCGCGTTCCCGAGGTGCCCGCCAGCAGCAATATGTCCATCCAGCTCAGATGATTGGCCGCGATCATGACGTTGCGGCGCTCGGGCGTGCCGGTAACGCGAATGTCCGCGCCCAGGATCATCGCGACCCGGCGCAGGAACCGGGGCGGCCACGGCGAAGCGCGCCCGACCAGCCGCCACGTTCCATGGAGCGTCAGCGCGATCAGCAGCACGCCCAGGATACTCAAAAGGCGACCCGCTGCACGCAGGCCGCCCTTGTTGTCGGCGTCGATGGGGACGGCGACCGCCATCAACTCTTGCGGTCGAGGCTGACGCCGTAAAGCTCCATCCGGTGATCGACCAGGCGGAAGCCCAGCTTTTCGGCGATCGCCTTTTGCAGCTGTTCCAGTTCGGGGTCGACGAACTCGATCACCCGGCCGGTCTCGACATCGATCAGATGGTCGTGATGCGCCTCGGGCGAGGGCTCGTAGCGGGCGCGGCCGTCGCCGAAATCATGGCGGTCTAGGATGCCCGCTTCCTCGAACAGACGGACGGTGCGGTACACGGTCGCGATCGAGATGCCGGGATCGATCTTGGCGGCGCGCTCATAGACCTTTTCCACATCGGGATGGTCCTCCGCCTCCGACAGGACGCGGGCGATCACGCGGCGCTGTTCGGTGATGCGCAGTCCCTTTTGTGCGCACAGCGCTTCGAGATCGATTTTGCGGGCCATGGTAACGTCTAACTCCTCGGGCAAACCCCTCTCTACCCCCAAAGGCTAATTGCGAAAAGAGGATAGCGACTCGCAATAACCCGGAAACAGTGATCGGGTCAGACGATGGGGCGGGTGTAGGTATGCGCGTCGTAATGCCGCCCGTCCGCGCCCTTGTAATAATTGCGCCGCTCGCCGCACTTGGCAAAGCCGTGGGTCGCATAGAACAGGATGGCCGGGTTGTTGGAGCGCACCTCCAGATGCAGCGTCTCGACGCCGTGCGCGGCGCAGTCGGCGACGACCGCCTCGACCAGCAGGCTGCCGATCCGCGCGCGGCGATGGTCGGGCGCGACGCCCAGCAGCAGCAATTCCGCTTCGTCCAGCACCGCGCGGGTCAGCGCGAAGCCCGCCGGTTCCTCGCCCGCCTCGGCGATCAGCAGCTTGATGCCGGGCAGCGCCATCACGCCGAGCAATTGCGAGCGGGTCCAGGCCTCGCCCCATTGCGGGTCGAAGGCCGCGGCCATGACCTGTTCGACGACACCGGCGTCGCGCGCGTCACCGGGGCGAAGCGAGATGCCGATACTGGCCATCAGGCAGCCCCGAGACCGACGGCGTCGGGCGGGGTGATGCCGCCGGGCAGCTTGGCATCAGGTGCGCGGCCATAGACCGGGCGCGGGGGCAGGGCGGTGAGTTCGGGCGTCAGTCGCCATGCCTCGGCCGCATTGGGCAGCGCCTCGATGACAGGCAGATCGGGCGACAAGGCGGTCAGCCAGCGCACGCCATTGCCGATCGCGACCCGCCCCTCCAGCGCGTCAAGCGCCGCGTCGGGCTTCATCGAGGCGAAGGGGGCGAGCGTCGTCAGGTCGCGGGCGAAGGGCTGGACGAAGACCTCGCCATGCCCGCCCTCCAGCACGACGGTCAGCGCGTCATCGTCGCGCGCGGCGAACCCGGCGGCGGCGACCAGCGCCAGCGACTGATAGCCGGTTGCGGTCACGCCCCAGCCCAGTGCCAGTCCGCGCGCCGCCGCGATGCCGACGCGGATGCCGGTAAAGCTGCCCGGCCCACAATCGACCAGAATGCGCTCTGCCCGGCCACCATCGGGCAAGGCCGCGATCATCGGCACCAGCCGCTCGGCATGGCCGCGCCCGACCACGTCATGGCCGCGCGCGACCACCCGGTCGCCGTCGAGAAGGGCGACCGAGCAGGCGGCGGTGGCGGTGTCGATGACCAGCGTGCGCAAGTTCGGCTCAGGCGATCCGGTTGGCCTGCTCGAAGGCGAGCCGGGGATTGCGGGGATGCAGCCTGGACGTGTCGCCATAGCCCAGGGTCGCGATGAAGTTCGACCGCACGCCCGGCTGGTCGGCGAAGAACGCCTTGTCCACCGCACCCTGGTCGAAGCCCGACATCGCGCCGGTATCCAGCCCCAGCGCGCGCGCGGCGAGGATCAGATAGGCCCCCTGGAGCGAGCTGTTGCGGAAGGCCGAGGCCTCGCGCAGTTCGGTATTGCCGTCGAACCAGCTCTTCGCATCCACATGCGGGAAGAGCTGCGGCAGGGTTTCGTGGAAGTTCACGTCCATGCCGATGATGACCGCGGCGGGTGCCTGGCGAATCTTGTCGGCATTGCTGTCCGAGGCGCAGGCCGCGAGCTTTTCCTTCGCCTCCGCGCTCAGGCACCAGACCATGCGCGCCGGGCTCTGATTGGTCGAGGTCGGCGGCATCTTCATCAGATCCCAGATCGCCCGGATCTCGTCCTCGCCGACGGGCGTGTCGAGATAATGGTTGAAGGTGCGCCCCTCGCGGAACAGCCGATCCAGGCTGGCGTCGTCGATCGGGTTCATCAGACCGCCCTGACTTCGGTGACTTCGGGCACATAATGGCGCAGCAACTGCTCGATGCCGTTCTTCAGCGTGGCGCTGGACGAGGGGCAACCGGCGCAGGCACCCTGCATCTTGAGGTAAACCTTGCCCTTGTCGAAGCCGCGATAGACGATGTCGCCGCCGTCATTGGCGACGGCCGGGCGCACGCGCGTGTCGATCAGTTCGCGGATCTGCGCGACGATGTCGGCATCCTCGGGATCGTCGGTGAAGCTTTCCTCTTCGACCGGAACTGAAAAGTCCGCCGCACCCTGGCGGAACAGCGGCATCTGCGCCGAGAAATGGTCGAGCAGGATGCCCAGCACATCGGGCTTCACATCCGACCAGTCGGTGCCGGGCGCGACCGTGACCGAGACGAAGTCGCGGCCGAAGAACACGCCGGTCACGTCGCCCAGGTTGAAGATCGCCTCGGCCAGCGGGCTGGCGGCGGCTTCCTCGGGCGAGGCGAAGTCGCGGGTGCCGCTGTCCATGACCTTGCGGCCGGGCAGGAATTTCAGCGTCGCCGGGTTGGGCGTCGGTTCGGTCTCGATCAGCATGACCCCCATGTGGCGCGGGTCGCGATGGGGATCAAGCCGGACGCGGGAAAGGATGCGTTTCCGCAGAGGCAATCCCGCTTTGATGCGCCTGCTTTGGCCGACCCGCTATGGCTGGCCATCAGAAAGCCGACCAATCCTCGTTCGCCGCGCGCCGGACGGGTATCGGCACGACCCGTTCCTTTGTCGACTCGACGACGCGCAATGGCGTGGGGGACATGTCGAGCACGAAGCGCTCGACCGCCTGCGACAATTGCTCCGCCTCGTCGGCCAGGCTGCGCGCAGCGGCGGTGGCCTGTTCGACCATCGCGGCATTCTGCTGCGTCACCATGTCCATCTGGGACAGGCTGCTGTTCACCTCGCCCAGCCCCTTGGCCTGGCGATTCGCATCGTCGGCGATGCCGGTCATCAGCGTGCCCAGCCGACCCATCCCCTCGTTGATCTTCTCCAGCGCCACGCCCGTCTCGCCGACCAACGCGACGCCGTTCTGCACCCCGCTGGCGCTGGCCAGCACGCGCTGCTTGACGTCTTGTGCGGCATCGGCCGAACGCTGCGCCAGCGCGCGCACCTCGGAGGCGACCACCGCGAAGCCGCGTCCGGCCTCGCCCGCGCGCGCGGCCTCGACCCCGGCATTGAGCGCCAGCAAATTGGTCTGGAAGGCGATGCCGTCGATGACGCCGATGATCTCCTCGATCTCGGACGAGGCGCGCTGGATGTCGACCATCGCCGCCCTGGCCCGGACGACCACCGCGCCGCCGTCGCGCGCATCGGCGCGGGTCTGTTCCAGCGCATGCGCGGCATCGGTCGCGCCGGTCGCGGCGTGGCGGACGGTCGCGGTGATCTCGTCCATCGCGGCGGCGGTTTCCTCCAGGCTGGCGGCCTGCTGCTCGGTCCGCTGCGATAGGTCGTCGGAGGCCTGGCGAATGTCCATCGCGCCCGCCCGCACGCCGCCGGCCGCACCGACGACGCGCGCCATCGTCGCATGCAACGCCGCCATCGCCGCGTTGAAATCGCTTTTCAGCCGGGCAAAGGGCTCGTCCAGCGTCGCGTCGATCCGCGCGGTCAGGTCGCCCTTGGCGAGGGCCGACAGGCCCTGGCCGATGCTGGCGACGATCAGCCCGGTCTGAGCGGTCTTCTCCGCCTCGGCACGGGCGAGCTGGTCACGAAAGGCGACCATCGACCGCGCCATTTCCCCGACCTCGTCCTCGCGCTCGGCATGGGGAATGGCGCGCCCGGTCTGCCCTTCCGCCAGCAGCCCCATGGCTTGGCGCAGCTCGTGCAGCGGCCGGACGACGGTGCGCAGTGCGATGTAAAGGCCGGTCGCCAACCCGGCGATGGCGAGCAGCACCGTCGCGCCGATCAGGATCCAGCGTCCCTGTTCGGCCACGGTATCGGCGCGGACATGCAACGCCTTCACCTCGCCGGTCAGCGCATCGATCCGCGTATCGGCGATCCTGGAGGCCAGCCGCTCGGCCGGGCGCACCCGCTGGCGGAAATGCGAAAGACCGGCCGCCCGGTCCCCCGTATCCGCAAGGCTGCCGACCTGGGCCAGTTCGTGGCGGACGCGGGCCTGTGACGTAAAATAGGCGGGCGTGATCGCATAGCGTGCGGCATCGCTGCGCAGCGCGTCGAGCTGGTCGGTGAACTTGCCCAGCCGGGTGTCGAACTTGCCCTGGATCACCTGTCGCTCGGCGGGATCGCTTTCGATCACCAGATTGAGCGCATCGCGCTGCAAGGACCGGCTGAGCGAGCGGAGTTCGGCCAGCCGCAGCATCACCGCCTCGGCATGGGCGGCATCCTGGTTGGCGCGGGCAACGCGCCCCTCGGTCTGCAGGGTGACGGCCGACAGGATCGCCAGCAACAGCATCGACACCAGCACGGGTGCAATGAGGCGGGCTGCTACGCTCTTGATAAACATGACAATTCCGTGACAAAGCCGGGGCTGGCAAGCGGCGCGGCTTGTCGTTCGTCACGGGTTACCAAAAGGTTAATATAAAACCAATTTCATACCGCATCGGCTATGTCGGACAGTCAGGCCGTCTCGCCCAGCAGGTGCCGCAGGCTGTCCGCCACCGCGCGGCCGGGTTGGCGCAGCGGGCGGGCAAAACGCAGCCGCAGCACGATCCGCGCGCCCTCGGCTTCGTTCCATAATTCATGCGGATAGCTGTCGTCGAAGATCAGCGTTTCACCCTCGGCCCAGCGCACGATCCGATCGCGCACCCGCATCCGCGCGTCCCCGTCGCGCGGCACCGCCAGCCCCAGATGACAGGTCAGCAGCCCCTTGGTCGCGCCGCGCCGCATCGCGACATGCGCCCCGGGCGCGAGCAGCGCGAAGGCGGCGTCGTGCAGTCCCGGCACCTCGCCCAGCGCCGCGGTCGCCACGGGGCAGCGATTCGCCGTCTCGCCGCCCCGCAGCAGGGGCACGATCCGGCTGGTCGCCGCCGGACCCGATACCGCCAGCGCCTCGTCCCGGATCGCACGCCATTGCCGCCGCAGCCCGGCCGTCCAGGCGAAGTCGCGAATGTCGAGCACCGGGTCGTTGGGCACCAGCGAGGATGCGGCGATCACCCCGTCGAACAGCCGACACAGCGCCGTCAGCGCGGGATGGGGCAGGGCGGGGGGCGAGGGGAGGCTGGGGAGGGCGGCGACCAGGGTCGGGACGGGCCGCACGGGCCGCACGGGCCGCTCGGCCTCGCCCGAATTGTGCCATATTGTGGCCGGCCCCTGACGCTGGGCACTGGCCTTGATCGACTTGGTCATCACGTTCCGAACATCCCCGGCCCGACCCTTGGCGCCCGGGCATCGATGGCCCTTGTGACGCGGGATCAGTCCGGTCGTCCTACCCCGCCACTGGGTCGAAATGATGGCGTCGAACCGTCGCAAAGCGGCGCATTGGGGCGATTTAGGGGCGGCTGGCGATCCGGCGTGCGGCGGGTTAAGAGGGGCGTATGGCATTCCCGACCCGCGCTCTGCGCAGCCTTGCCCTGCCGGTCCTTCTCGGACTGGCGATCCCCGTCATCGGCCAGGTTCCCGGCCAGACCGACAATCGTTCGGTGCCGCAGGGCATGCCGGTGGCCGCCACCGTGGCGCCCGCCCCTGGCGCGACCGCCGATCCGCTCGCCCCGCTGCCGCCGATTCCCGGCGTCGACCAGACCCCATGGCTCTACAAGGGCTCGGACCTGCCGCAGGACAAGATGTGGAAGTTCGGGCGACTGGCCAATGGCCTGCGCTTCGCGGTCCGCCGCAACGGGGTGCCGCCCGGGCAGGTCGCGGTGCGGGTGCGGATCGACGCGGGTTCGCTGAACGAACAGGCCTCCGAGCGCGGTTTCGCGCATCTGATCGAGCATCTGTCCTTCCGCGGATCACAATACGTCCCCGATGGCGAGGCCAAGCGTATCTGGCAGCGGCTGGGCGCGACCTTCGGTTCGGACTCCAACGCGTCGACGACGCCGACCCAGACCGTCTATCAGCTCGACCTGCCCGGCGCGACCGAGGCGGGGCTGGACGAGAGCCTCAAGATCCTCAGCGGCATGATGGCCGCGCCCTCGCTGACCGCCCAGTCGCTGAACGCCGAGCGCCCGGTCGTGCTGGCCGAACGGCGCGAGCGGCCGGGGCCGCAGGTCCGCTATTCGGACAAGCTGCGCGAAACCCTGTTTGCGGGCCAGCCGCTCGCCGAACGCTCGCCGATCGGCCAGCTCAAGACGCTGGAGGCGGCGACGCCGGAGACGGTGAAGGCATTTCACGATCGCTGGTATCGTCCCGAACGCGCGGTCGTCATCATCTCGGGCGATATGGACCCGGCGCTGCTGGCCAGGCTGGTCACAAAGAATTTCGGGTCGTGGCAGGGCGTCGGCCCCAATCCGCCCGATCCCGATTTCGGCAAGCCGACCGCCGATGCACCCGTCGCGGGGGCGCTGGTCGAGCCGTCGATACCGCCGGTCGTCGCCATGGCGGTGCTTCGCCCCTGGCAGTATCAGGACGATACCGCGATCTTCAATCAGAAGCGCATGGTCGACATGGTCGCCGCGCGCCTGATCAGCCGCCGTCTGGAAAACCGGGCGCGGGCCGGGGGCAGCTTCCTGCAGGCGGCCGTGGCCCTCGACGACGTATCGCGTTCGGCCAATATCACCACGGTCAATGTCGTGCCGATCGGCGACAATTGGGAAGCCGCGCTGAAGGATGTGCGCGCGGTCATCGCCGATGCTATGGCGACTCCGCCGACACAAGGCGAGATCGACCGCGAACTGGCCGATTATGACGCGATCCTGCGCAACCAGGTCGAAACGTCGCGGGTCGAGGCGGGGTCGAAACAGGCCGACGACATGGTCGGCGCGCTTGATATCCGCGAGACGGTGACCGCGCCGGAAACGAGCTATCAGATCCTGCGCCAGGCGATCGACAAGAAGATGTTCACGCCCGCCACGGTGCTGGCCTCGACGCGCAAGATTTTCCAGGGCACCGCGACCCGCGCGCTGGTCAACACCCGCACGGTGCAGGCCGATGCGGTCGCCAGGCTGACCGCCGCGCTGAAGGCGGATGTCCGCCCGCTGGCCGAACAGCGTCGCCGTCAGGGCGCGGTGACCTTCGCCCAGCTCCCCAGGCTGGGTACGCCCGGCAAGGTCGTGTCACGAGAGAAAGTCTCCGATCTGGGGCTGGAAAAGGTGACGTTCGCCAATGGCACGCGCCTGTTGTTGTTCGCCAATGACGGTGAGACGGCACGGGTCTATCTGCGGGTCCGGTTCGGGCGCGGCTATGACGCCTTGCCCGCGACCCGGGAGAGCCCGGCCTGGGCCGCCGACCTCGCGCTGGTCGCAGGGGGTATCGGCAAGTTCGACCAGGGCGATCTCGACCGGCTGACCGCCGGGCGGACCATGGGCATGGACTTCGATATCGACGACGATGCCTTCGCCTTCAACGCCCTGTCGTCGCCCGGCGATTATGCCGACAATCTCAAGCTGATGGCGGCCAAGCTGATCGCGCCGCGATGGGACGCGGCGCCGGTCAACCGGGCCAAGGCGGCGATGCTGGCGGGGTATGACGGATTCGACTCGTCGCCCGACGGGGTGCTCGGCCACGATCTGGAGCGGTTGCTGCGCGACGGCGATCCGCGCTGGGGCACGCCGCCGCGCGACGCGGTGGAGGCGACCACGCCGGAATCGTTCAAGGCGCTCTGGGCACCGCTGCTCGCCTCCGGCCCGATCGAGGTGTCGGTGTTCGGCGACGTGAAGGCGGATGAGGCGATCAAGGCGGTGGCGGACAGCTTCGGCGCGATCCCGGCGCGTCAAGGGGCGACTGGCCCGGTGCCGCCGATCCGCTTCCCCGCGCATGTCGCCACGCCCGTCGTCCGCACGCATACCGGCCCGGCCGACCAGGCGGCGGCGGTGATCGCCTGGCCGACCGGCGGCGGATCGGCCGACGACCGCATCCGCAACCGGCTGGACGTGCTGGCGCAGGTCTTCGCCGACCGGCTGTTCGACCGGCTGCGTTCGCAGGCGGGGGCCAGCTACAGCCCGCAGGTGGCCAGCCAGTGGCCGATCGGCCTGCCCGGCGGCGGGCGGATGATCGCCATCGGCATGGTCGCCCCCGACAAGGTCGACTTCTTCCTGGCGACAGCCCGCTCGATCGCCGCCGACCTGGCGTCGAAGCCGATCGATGCCGACGAACTGCAACGGATCAAGCGGCCCATGGCGCAACGGCTGGCCCGCATGGCGTCGGGCAATCTGTTCTGGATGCAGCGGCTGGGAGGTGCGACCTATGATCCGCAGCGGATCGAGGCAACCAAGCGGCTGGCGCAGGACTTCGTATCGATCGGTCCTGCCGACCTTCAGGCGGTCGCGGCGCGCTATCTGCGGCCGGACACCGACTGGACGCTGAAGGTGGTGCCGAAGACCAAGTAAAATTCCTCCCCTGCAAGGGGAGGTGGCAGCCCGCAGGGCTGACGGAGGGGTGTCACCATCGGCGTGGACACCCCTCCACCAGCTTCGCTGGTCCCCCTCCCCTTGCAGGGGAGGAACAAGGGATTGGCTCACACGTTTCACCCGCCAACCACCTTTGTGCGCCGCAATATCCGCGCCGCCCTTTCGCTTCGTGCAGGTTTCGGCTATGGCGCGCGGCGACATACCCTCCGAACAAGAGAAATTTGCATGAGCCTCCGCAACGTGGCGATCATCGCGCACGTCGACCATGGCAAGACGACCCTGGTTGATCAGCTGTTCCGCCAGTCGGGCACCTTCCGCGACAACCAGCGCGTCGAAGAGCGCGCGATGGACTCCAACGACCTGGAAAAGGAGCGCGGGATCACGATTCTCGCCAAGCCGACCTCGGTCGACTGGACTCCCCCGGGCAGCGACGAGTCGATCCGCATCAACATCGTCGACACCCCCGGCCACGCCGACTTCGGTGGCGAAGTCGAGCGCATCCTGTCGATGGTCGACGGTGTCGTCCTGCTGGTCGACTCGTCGGAAGGCGCGATGCCGCAGACGAAGTTCGTGACCGGCAAGGCGCTGGCGCTGGGCCTGAAGCCCATCGTCGTCGTCAACAAGGTCGACCGTGCTGACGCGCGTATCCAGGAAGTGCTGGACGAAGTGTTCGACCTGTTCGTCTCGCTCGACGCGAATGACGAGCAGCTGGACTTCCCCGTCCTCTACGCCTCGGGCCGCAACGGCTATGCCTCGACCGACATGGACGCGCGCGAAGGCACGCTGATCCCGATGTTCGAGACCATCGTGAACCACGTCCCGGCTCCGAAGGTCGAGGTCGAGGACGTGCCCTTCACCTTCCTGGTGACGCTGCTCGACCGCGACAACTTCCTGGGCCGCATCCTGACCGGCCGCGTCAATTCGGGCACGGTCAAGCTGAACCAGGCGATCCACGCGCTCGACGCCGATGGCAACATCGTCGAGACCGGCCGCGCGTCGAAGATCATGTCGTTCCGTGGCCTGGACCGCGTGCCGGTCGAGGAAGCTAAGGCGGGCGACATCATCTCGCTGGCGGGTCTGGCCGTCGCGACGGTGGCGAACACCATCGCCGACACCTCGGTCAGCGTGCCGCTGAAGGCGCAGCCGATCGATCCGCCGACGCTGTCGATGCGCTTCGCGGTCAACGACTCGCCGATGGCGGGCCGTGAGGGCTCGAAGGTGACCAGCCGCATGATCCGCGACCGCCTGATGCGCGAAGCGGAATCGAACGTCGCGGTGAAGGTCACCGAAAGCGACGACCGCGACAGCTTCGAGGTCGCCGGTCGCGGCGAACTCCAGCTGGGCGTTCTGATCGAGACGATGCGCCGCGAAGGCTTCGAGCTGGGCATCAGCCGCCCGCGCGTGCTGTTCGGCGAGGACGAGGACGGCAAGAAGACCGAGCCGTACGAGACCGTCATCATCGACGTGGACGAGGAATATTCGGGCACGGTCGTCGAGAAGATGAACCTGCGCAAGGCCGAGATGACCGACATGCGTCCGTCGGGCGGCGGCAAGACCCGCATCACCTTCTCCGCGCCCTCGCGCGGCATGATCGGTTACCACGGCGAGTTCCTGTCGGACACGCGCGGCACCGGCATCATGAACCGCCTGTTCGAGAAGTACGGCCCCCACAAGGGCAAGATCGAAGGCCGCAAGAACGGCGTCCTGATCTCGAACGGCGCAGGCGAAGCGCAAGGGTACGCGCTGGGTCCGCTCGAAGAGCGCGGCATCCTGTTCGTCGGCCACGGCGAGGCGCTGTACGAAGGCATGATCATCGGCGAGAACGCCAAGACGGATGACCTCGAGGTCAACCCGATGAAGGCGAAGCAGCTGACCAACTTCCGCGCCTCGGGCGGCAAGGATGACGCCATCCGCCTGACCCCGCCGAAGAAGATGACGCTGGAGCAGGCCATTGCGTATATCGACGACGATGAAATGGTCGAAGTGACTCCGAAGTCGATCCGTCTGCGCAAGCGCTACCTCGATCCGAACGAGCGCAAGCGCGCGGCTCGCTCGAAGGCGGCGTAAAGAACAGGGGCCGGACGGAAACGTCCGGCCCTTTTTCCGTTGGTGAAGGGCGGCGAGGTTTGCGGGCGCAATCTTCCACCGCCGTCCGGTGGGCCGGTAACTCCCATCCTCCGTTCAGCCTGAGCGAAGTCGAAGGCCACGCACGGACCTCCGCCACGATCCGACCTGGGTTGAGAGGTTCTCCCTTGGCCTTCGACTTCGCTCAGGCTGAACGGAGGGGGGGGCACCGTCAGGGGTGCCCCATCGGCCGTTACGCGGCGTGCGACAGCGTATCCCGTTCCGCATCCAGCGCCGCGCCCAGATCGGCCCAGATGTCCCGCACATCCTCCAGACCGACCGACAGCCGCACCAAGTCGGGCATGATGCCGTGCGCGATGAGCTGTTCGACCGGATAGGTGGAGTGGGTCATGCTCGCGGGATGCTGGATCAGCGTTTCGGCATCGCCCAGCGACACCGCGCGCTGGATCAGGGTCAGCCGGTTCATCACCCGCTTGCCCGCCTCATACCCGCCGCGCACCCGGAACGCGATCATGCCGCCGGGCAGCGCCATCTGGCGCTGGGCCAGATCATGCTGGGGGAAGCTCTCCAGCCCCGGATAATGGACCGCATGCACCGCCGGATGCGCCTGGAGCCGTTCGGCGATGGCCTGCGCCGAGGCGGCATGACGTTGTACGCGGAGTTCCAGCGTCTTCAGCCCGCGCAGGATCAGCATGGCGTTGAAGGGAGACAGTACCGCACCGGTCATGTCCTTCACGCCGAACAGTCGGATCTGCTGGATGTCCGCCGCGCGGCCCAGCACCATCCCTGCGACCAGATCGCCATGCCCGCCCAGATATTTGGTGGCGGAGTGGACGACGAAATCCGCGCCCAGCGCGATCGGGCGGGTGATGACCGGCGTGGCATAGGTGTTGTCGACCACGCTCCACGCACTATGCGCCCTGGCGAGCGCGCAGACTGCCTGGATATCGACCAGCCGCATATTGGGATTGGCGGGCGTCTCGAAATAGACGAGCCTGGTGTCCGGCCCCAGCGCTGCCTCGACCGCCGCGATGTCGGTCATGTCGACATGGGTGACGCGGATGCCGAACCGGCCCAGCCCATGCTGCATGAACGCGAAAGTGCAGCCATAAAGCGTCATGTCGGTCAGAATCTCGTCCCCCGGGCGCAATAGCGTCCACAGGGTCGCGGTGATCGCGCCCATGCCCGATGCCGTTCCCAGCGCCGCCTCGGCCCCCTCCAGATGCGCGATCCGCCGTTCCAGCAGGTCGACCGTCGGGTTGGAGATGCGGCTATAGACATGACCCGGTGCCTCGCCGGAGAAACGCGCCGCGCCGTCCTCCGCGCTCTCGAACGCGAAGGTCGAGGTGAGGTGGAGCGGCGGGGTCAGCGCGCCCTCATGATCCTGGGGATCGTAACCGTGATGGATGGCGGCGGTCGCGAAACCGAAAGGGGCAGGGGTCGACATGGTGGACAGGCTTTCTATCGGTGATGCCGCCATTTTAAGCCGGAAGGCCGGTGTCGAAATTGCGTTCTTTGCCAAATAGGGCTGGCGGATTGGCAGAATCTGCTAAGATCAGGCATGGATACCAAGGATCGCCAGATCGTCCGCCTGCTCCAGCAGGACGGGCGGCTCACCAACCAGGACCTGGCCGAGCGCGTCGGCCTGTCGCCGTCACCCTGTTTGCGGCGGGTGCGCCTGCTCGAACAGGCGGGGGTGATCCAGGGCTATGGCGCGATCGTCGATCAGCAACGCTATGGCCTGCCGGTGACGGCCTTCATCCGGGTGCGGCTGGAGCGCCATGCGCGCGATCTGGTGCAGCAGTTCGAGGAGGCGATCCGTCAGTTGGACGAGGTGATGGACTGTCACCTGTTGACCGGGGACGCCGATTATCTGCTCCGCGTCATCGTCGCCGACCTGGAATCCTATGAGCGGTTCATCCGCCGCAAGATGCACGCGATCGCCGGGATCGCCAGCCTGGATACCACCTTCGCTTATGGGGTGGTGAAGAGCAGCCGGACGTTCCCGGCGGACTGAACGCATCGATCGTTGATCTTATGTGGCACCACCCCGGCGGAGGCCGGGGTCCAGTTGCGGCACGATGGGGGGACACATCGGCGTTCGCCCAACTGGATTCCGGCCTTAGCCGGGATGGTGCATGGGGGACTTCCTCCAACGAAAAACGCCCTCCTTCCACTGGGGAAGGAGGGCGTCTTGTCAGCCGTCGCTGTGGCGATCAGGCGCCGAAGGTGCGCTGCCACCAGCCGCGGCGCGGGGTTTCCCCGGTTGCACCTTCGGCATCGGCCGCTGCCGGTTCCTCGGCCGGAGCCGGTTCGGCGGCGGGGGCTTCCTCGGCGACCGGCTCGGCGGCAACCTTGGGGGCTGCCTTCTTGCGGACGCGCTTGGGCTTGGCCGGGGCTTCGGCTTCCGCCTCGGCGACCGGAGCGACTTCCTTGGCGGCGGGTTCGGCCGCGACCTTGGGGGCCGCCTTCTTGCGGACGCGCTTCGGCTTGGCCGGGGCTTCGGCTTCCGCCTCGACCTCTGCCACCGGGGCGACCGGCGCAGGCGCTTCCTCGACGACCGGCGTCTCGACCACGTCGCTGGCGACCGGCGCGGCCTTGCGGGCACGCGGACGGCGGCGGGTCTTGGGCGCGTCGCTCGCCTCGGCCTCGGCCACCGCGAGCGGGGTCGTCACCGGCGCGGCATCGCCTGCCTCGATCGGCTCGACGATCGGCAGCGGCGCGTCCGACGCATCGTCATCCGACGCGGTATCGGTCGCAGCTTCGGCTGTGTCGTTCGCGGCACCTTCGCCACGACGACCGCCACGGCGACCGCGACGTCCGCGACGGCGGCGTCCGCCTTCGCGCGGCTCGGCTTCGGTGGCGTCGATCGACTCGGAGGCGTCGTCCTCGGCCGATTCCTCGGCATCGGTTGCGTCCTGCTCGGCCCCGTCCTGCTCGGCGTCATCGGCGTGTTCCTCGCCTTCGGCCTGTTCGGTGCCTTCACCCTCGCCACGGTTGCGGCGACCGCGACGGCGACGGCGACGCTTGCGGCCATTGCCGTCGCCTTCGTCCCGCGATTCGCGCGGGCGGGGTGCTTCGGTCGCTTCCTCCTCGACCTCGTCCTCTTCTTCCTCCTCGATCTCGTCGACCAGATCGTCCTCATCTTCCTCGACGGGGAGGAGCATGTCGATCTTGGGCGCATAGGCGGGCGGCGGGCCGGACGCCTCGACCGTCATGCGCGCACCCTCTTCCTCGCGGTCGGGGATGATCTCGACGGTCACGCCATAGCGATCCTCGATCTCGGCGATATCGGCGCGCTTGCGGTTCAGCACATAGACGGCGGCTTCCTGGCTGGCGCGCAACGTCAGGATCGAACCGCGACCGCGTGCGGCCTCATCCTCGATCAGGCGCAGCGCCGACAGGCCCGAGGACGAGGCGGTGCGGACCAGGCCGGTGCCCTCGCAATGCGGGCAGGGGCGGGTCGAAGCTTCGAGCACGCCGGTGCGCAGGCGCTGGCGGCTCATTTCCATCAGCCCGAAGGACGAGATGCGGCCGACCTGGATGCGGGCGCGATCGTTCTTCAGCGCCTCCTTCATCGCCTTCTCAACCTTTCGGACATTGGAATTGTTGTCCATGTCGATGAAGTCGATGACGACCAGACCCGCCATGTCGCGCAGACGCAGCTGGCGCGCGATTTCCTGCGCGGCTTCCAGATTGGTCGCGGTGGCGGTCTGTTCGATATTATGCTCGCGGGTCGAACGCCCCGAGTTGATGTCGATCGACACCAGTGCTTCGGTCGGGTTGATGACGAGGTAGCCGCCCGACTTCAGCTGGACGACCGGATTGTACATCGCGGCCAGCTGATCCTCGACATGCGCGCGCTGGAAGAGCGGCACCGCGTCGGCATATTGCTTCACCCTGCGGGCATGCGCGGGCATCAGCAGGCGCATGAAGTCCTTCGCCTGGCGATAGCCTTCCTCGCCCTCGACGATCACTTCCTCGATCTCGCGATTATAGATGTCGCGGATCGCACGCTTGATGAGGTCGCTGTCGCCATAGATCAGCGCGGGCGCCGACGAATGCAGCGTTTTTTCGCGGATGCCGTCCCACAGGCGCGCGAGGTAATCGAAGTCGCGCTTGATCTCGGTCTTGGTGCGCTGGAGTCCGGCGGTGCGGACGATGCAGCCCATGGTCGAGGGCAGCTGCATCTCGGCCATGATGGTCTTCAGGCGCTTGCGGTCCGACGCGTTGGAGATCTTCCGGCTGATGCCGCCGCCGTGCGACGTGTTGGGCATCAGCACGCAGTAACGACCCGCGAGCGACAGATAGGTCGTCAGCGCCGCGCCCTTGTTGCCGCGCTCTTCCTTGACGATCTGGACCAGCAGCACCTGGCGGCGATGGATGACGTCCTGGATCTTGTAGCGGCGGCGCAGATTCTGGCGACGCTGGCGCAGCGCCTCGACCTGGTCGTCGTTGACGGTCGACTTCTTCGGGCGGGCGGGGGCATCGCCTTCGCCGTCCTCGTCGTCATGATGGTCGTCGGCGTGGTCGCCATCATCCTCATGATCGTCGTGATCGTCCTCGTCGTCCAGCTCGGCGCGAAGTGCGGCCTCTTCGGCGGCATGCTCGGCCTCTTCGCGGAGCAGGGCTTCGCGATCTTCCTTCGGGATCTGGTAATAGTCGGGGTGGATTTCCGAAAAGGCCAGGAAGCCGTGACGGTTGCCGCCGTAATCGACGAACGCCGCCTGCAGCGACGGTTCGACGCGGGTCACCTTGGCGAGATAGATATTGCCCTTGAGCTGCTTGCGCTCGGCCGACTCGAAGTCGAATTCCTCGATCCGGTTACCCTTGACGACGGCCACGCGGGTTTCTTCCCGGTGGCGTGCGTCGATCAGCATACGCGTGGTCATTGTGAAGTCTCCACGCGCGCGCCGGGCCTGGCGGCAGCCGTCGCGCGCGGTAAATAAGGTGGGCGGCGGCGCGGGGCGCCGGTCCGCTGGAAATAACGGAAAGCGTGCCGCTTGCAGCCGCAGCATCGGCAACGGGGCCGGTGCGGACCCACGACACCGCGATCCCACCGGCAAAGGCCGGTCGGTCAGCGGGGTGGATCATATGCGTCATGCGAGCGTCAACCTGGTTGGTCCGGGCGCGAACTCCTCGCAGTCCCAGCCCTTTTAGAGATGGCCCCGTCCCGATCGTGGGAGAGGTGATCGAGGCCGGGGTCCGCAGGAGTGCTAGCATCATCGGAACGTTGGCGCAACAGGCGGAAATCTGCCGATCGGGCGGCCAAAACATGCCGAATTTCGGGTTAACCAATGGCCGTAAGGCTGGAGACAGGCACGGTCCGCTACCCGCATGTTTCGATCTCCGGATCGTGGAAAAGGGTATGCGGTCATGGCTTTTCGCTGGACCAGCGAGGCACAAGCCCGGCATGGTCGCCGGGTCGTGCTGATGCTGTTCACATTCCTGCTCGGGCTGTTCGCGCCGATGAGCGCGATGGCCGCGACGGTACAGAAGGTGGTGGTACGCGGTGCGCGCCTGATCATCCGGTTCGACACGCCGGTGAAGCGCGCGCGCAGCGTCATGCTGACCGAACAGCGCCGCGTCGCGATCGACGTGACCGGCGCGTCGCCCGGCACCGCCACGATCCGCGACGGCGTGGTGCGCGCGCTGACCCAGACCCGCATCCAGCCCGGCGTGACCCGCCTGACCTTCACGCTGGCGCAGGACGCGGCGATCTTCGACGGCGGGTTCGACGATGACGGCAAGACCCTGTCGCTGACGCTGAAACCGATGGTCGGCCGCTATACCCAGGCGAGCTTCGCGGGCGTGCTCGACTTCTTCCCGTTCCATTTCCAGCGCAAGCCCGCCTATACCCTGACCGTGCCGGTGCCCAGCCCGTCGCGCGCGCTGCCGCTGCCGCGCGTGAAGGGAGCCGACAACCGGCCGCTGGTCGTGATCGATGCCGGGCATGGCGGCGTCGATCCCGGCGCGATCAATCCGCAGACGGGCTTGCGCGAAAAGGACGTGACACTGGCCATCGCGAAGGAGATTCGCGATACGCTGGTCGCGTCGGGCCGGGTGCGCGCCGCGCTGACCCGCGAGGACGACCGCTATATCCTGCACCGCGAGCGCTATGGCATTGCGCGGCGGCTGCATGCCGACCTGTTCATCTCGATCCATTGCGACAGCGCCGGGGCGGGGGAGGCGCGGGGCGCCACCGCCTATACCCTGTCCGACGTCGCCTCCGACAAGGAAGCCGCACGGCTGGCGGCACGCGAGAACAAGGCGGACGTGATCGCGGGCGTCGATCTGGGCGGGAACAGCGACGTGTCCTCGATCCTGATCGACCTGACCCAGCGCGAGACGATGAATGCCTCGGCCAGCTTCGCGCGGTTGTTGGGCCGCGAGGCGCAACCGCTGATCCCGGTCAAGCCGAGCTTCCACCGCATGGCCTCGCTGATGGTGCTGAAGGCGCCCGACATGCCCTCGATCCTGTTCGAGACCGGCTATATCTCCAACATGCAGGACGCCGCGTTCCTCGACAGCGAACAGGGCCGCGAGCGGATCGCCAAGGCGGTGCTGCAGGCGGTGGAGGTGCATTTCGCGCGGCGGATGGCGTCGCGGTGAACCTCGCCATGTTTCCCGTTTCCCGTCGAAATCGGGAGTTTCGGGAATAAGGAAGCGGGAACAGCTTTTGGGAAAAGCGAAGCCCATGGGCGTCCGTCGGCTCGATCGACGAGGCTGGATTGCTGTTACCCGTTCGTTTTCAGGAAACCGGTATTCTATAATCGGCGTACAAGCGGCGTGCCCACTGCAACGTCGGTTGGTTCGACCACCTGGTTAGAGCGGAAGCAAGTTGATATGGCCAGTTCAATCCTGCTGAAATGCTTTTGACTGGTTCCACCTGCGGTAATGCTATCGGGGCAAGCAGGCTTGCAGCATTTAAATCAGCTCGACCAAAATCTGTGCCGACCAGATGCTTCCCCCGCTCGGTCAGCGTTTGATCGAGCCAGTCAATTTCACGGTCTACCTGCATAATCAAGTCTGGCAGGAGTCGCGGCTCCAGCATCATAGCCAAGGCCATTACTCGTCGCAGGATCGGCCAGCACACCCACCGCGCAGATGAGCAGCGTCGTGCTGCACATTGCGGACAGACCAGATCGATCGAAATTTTTCAGAAGATCGTGGAAAGCGCGTTCTCGCGTCGGTAGAGTTGCGACTTCGGGATTGCCTGCGCCCGTTCTCACAGAGCTAAACAGATCAGCATGGCGCCAGAGGACAACGCCGCCCGTGAAGTATCGGATTACAACCGCCCTGCTGATTGCCGCTGCTGGCCCCGTTTCTGCGCAGGCCCCCGATCGCACGGATGTTCGGGCTGTAGCGGTCAAGTTCCAGCATGCGATCCGGCACCGGGACAAGACCGAGTTTCTGTCACTCTTCCTCAATCCGGCTGCCACCAACTGGCAGGAGGTCATGAGTGTAAAGGCCGTAGCGAAGGATGTTTCCAGTAAGGGCATCAAGGCGGCCTATGACCCGGGAAATAATCCGGTTGCGTTCATCGACAGCATCGTGACCCGAAAAGGGGACGCCGACGAGACTTTCAGTAACATCCGTGTCGAGGGCGATGGCGAATCTGCAGCGATGTCGTTCGACTATGCGTTCAAGGTCGATGGCGTGACCCTGAACACTGGCATGGAGCACTGGCTTCTCGTCAATACCAACCAAGGGTGGCGGATCGTATCGGTAGTGTGGTCGGTGAACGGGTAGGATCATTCCCACAACACCATCCCTGTGGGAATGCCCCGGCCGTCTCGCTGGTCGTTCGTTTGTGGGAACCCGGCGGTTAGCTGGATAATGCCATCTCGATCGCCGCTGCCGCGTGGAGAGCGGTCGTGTCGAAAATTGGCACCTCACTGTCTTCTGGCCGAACCAGCAGCATGATTTCGGTACATCCTAGAATCACCGCTTCCGCGCCGTTCTCAACCAAGCGAGCAATGACCGCGCGGTAGGCATCACGCGACGCCGGCAGGATCTTACCGGCGACCAACTCCTCATAGATGATGCGATGGACGGTAGCGCGGTCCTCGTCGTCTGGGACGATGACGTTGAGGCCATGCTGATCGATTAGCCGCCCCTTGTAGAAGGTATGTTCCATCGTGAACGCGGTTCCGAGCAGTCCGACCGTCTTAACGCCGGCCGCCTTGATGCGTTCGGCCGTGGGATCAGCTATGTGGAGGAGCGGCACGCCCACCGCGGCCTCAACGTCGACCGCCATCCGGTGCATGGTGTTGGTGCATATCAGTAGCACGTCCGCGCCGCCCGCTTCGAGGCGTTGTGCCGCGTCGATCATGCGCGTCGTCAGGCCCGGCCAATCGCCCCTATGCTGCAAGTCCTCGATTTCCGCGAAGTTGAATGACCACAGGAGGCACCGGGCCGATGCGGTCGGACCGAGCCGGTCTCGCACCCCCTCGTTGAGGATGCGATAATACTCTGCGGAACTCTCCCAGCTCATGCCGCCGATCAGCCCGATCATCTTCATCTTTTAATATGTCCCTGCTTCATGCGCCTCTCGCCCAGTTGATATGGGTTTTGAGCACCCTGTCACATTCTCTTTTCACCATCCTTTTCGGGAAGCGCGACTATCTTGTGTGGAGGCCCAATGGCTGAGCATCTGGTCCCCTCCGCCCGATCGGCGTAAAGGCGCAGGCATGATCCGCGTTTGTGCCCTGTATCGTTTTGCGTCCTTCCCCGACCCCGCCGCGCTCCGCGAACCCTTGCTTGCCGTGGCCGAGGCGAATGGCATTCGCGGTACGCTGCTGCTCGCGAGCGAGGGGATCAACGGCACGGTGGCGGGCGCTCACGAGGCGATCGAAGCGCTGCTGGGCCATATCCGAACGCTGCCCGGTTGCGCCGATCTCGATTACAAGGATTCCACCGCCGAGACGATGCCGTTCCACCGGATGAAGGTGCGGCTGAAGCGCGAGATCGTGTCGATGGGCGTCGAGGGCATCGACCCCACGCGTGAGGTCGGCACCTATGTCGCGGGCGAGGAATGGAATGCGCTGATCGCCGATCCCGACACCCTTCTGATCGACACGCGCAACGATTATGAGGTCGCGATCGGCACCTTCGATGGCGCGGTCGATCCGGGGACCAAGAGTTTCCGCGACTTCCCCGGCTGGTTCCGCGAGCATCGCGACGAACTGATGGCGGGCAAGTCCAAGGTGGCGATGTTCTGCACCGGCGGCATACGCTGCGAAAAGGCGACCGCGTTCCTGAAGGCCGAAGGAGTGGCGGACGTCTTCCACCTCGACGGCGGCATCCTGAAATATCTGGAGACGATGCCCGAGGAGGAGAGCCGCTGGAACGGCGAATGCTTCGTGTTCGATGCGCGCGTCGCGGTCGGGCATGGGCTGGCGCAGGGCCGTCACGGCCTGTGCCATGGTTGCCGGATGCCGGTCAGTCCGGAGGATCGCACCTCGCCGCTCTATGTCGAGGGGGTGAGCTGCCCCGCCTGCCATGGCACGCGCGACGCGGAGCGGCTGGCCGCCTATGCCGAACGGCATCGGCAGGAACAGATGGCGGCGGCGCGGGGTCAGGCGCATGTGGGGGCGCGCTACGCCTCCGATGACGACGCGCGCGACGAACCGCCGCATCCCTGACGCGCAAACCATTCCCAGGCGGGTGGCAAGCCGGGGCGAACCTGCTACACGAAGCCCCGCAAAGCCATGGCCGTCGAAACCTTTTCCCCCTCCGAACCTGCCGAACCGCCGCGCCGCCCGCTCTGGCGCCGCTGGTGGGTGCGGGTGTTCGCCGTCCTTGCGCTGCTCGCGGCGATCGGCGGCGGCGTATTCTGGTTCGTGTTCATGCGCGACCTGCCCTCGGTCGACGCGCTCAAGGCCTATGAGCCGCCGCTGCCGACCCATGTCCGCGGCATCGACGGCACCCCGATCCAGTCCTATGCGCGCGAGCGTCGGGTCGAGCTGTCCTACAATGAATATCCGCCGCTCCTGGTCCGTGCCTTCCTGGCGGCGGAGGACAAGAGCTTCTTCGAGCATGGCGGCGTCGATTATCCGGGTCTGGCGGGCGCGGTGCTGGACTATGCCAAGAAATGGGGCACCGGGCGGCGCGCGCGCGGCGGATCGACCATTACGCAGCAGGTCGCCAAGAACCTGCTGATCGGCGACGCCTATTCGCCGACCCGCAAGATCAAGGAGGCGATCCTCGCCTATAAGATCGAGGATACGCTGACCAAGCCGCAGATCCTGGAGCTGTATCTCAACCAGATCGCGCTGGGCCGGAACGCGTTCGGCGTCGAGGCGGCGGCCCATGCCTATTTCGACAAGGAACTGGACGAGCTGACGCTGGGGCAGATGGCGTATCTGGCGCTGCTGCCCAAGGGACCGGCCAATTACGATCCCGTCCGCCACCCCGACCGCGCGCTGGAGCGCCGCGCCTATGTGCTGCGCGAGATGCTGTCGAACAACTTCATCACCCGCGCGCAATATGATGCGGCGATGGCCGAGCCGCTGGGCACCGTGCTGCGCCGCACGCCCAAATATGCGCAGGTCGGCGGCTATTTCGTCGAGGAAGTCCGTCGCCAGCTGATCAAGCGCTACGGCGAAAAGGCGGAGAGCGGGCCGAACAGCGTCTATGACGGGGGCCTCTGGGTGCGCACATCGCTCGACACCCGGTTGCAGGACCTGGCGGCGGAAGCGCTGCGCGACGGTCTGGTCCGGTTCGAGGGCGGGCGCGGCTGGTCGGGGCCGATCCGGCACGAGGATATCGAGGACGGCAACTGGCAGCAGGTGCTGCTGAACACCAATATCGGCCTCGACTATCGCGACTGGCGCGCAGGCATCGTCACCGCCAAGGATCCGCGCGAGGCGACGATCGGTTTCGCCAATGGCCGCACCGGCACCTTGCCGCGAAGCTTCGCGCAGATGCCGCGCCGGGGCACGGCCGCCACCGCGTTCAGCGCGCTGAAGGTCGGCGACATCATCGCCGTGTCGCCCGCGGGTGAGCAGTTCCAGCTTCGCTCCATCCCGCGCATCTCGGGCGGCTTCGTCGTCGAGGAACCCGCGACGGGCCGCGTGCTGGCGATGCAGGGCGGCTTCGATGCCCGGCTCCAGGCGTTCAACCGCGCCACCCAGGCCGAGCGCCAGCCGGGCTCGACGATCAAGCCGATCGTCTATTCCGCCGCGCTGAACCAGGGGATGACGCCCGCCTCGATCATCGTCGACGGGCCGTTCTGCGTCGACCAGGGGGCCGGACTGGGGACGAAGTGCTTCCGCAACTTCGGCAATTCGGCGGGTGCCGGGCCGCATACGATGCGTTGGGGCATCGAGCAGTCGCGCAACCTGATGACCGTGCGGACGGCCTCGACCGTCGGCATGAAGAACGTCGTCGCGATGATCAAGCAGATGGGGATCGGCGATTTCCCGCCCTATCTCGCCTATGCGCTGGGCGCGGGCGAGACGACGGTGGGGCAGATGGTCAATGCCTATGCGATCCTGGCCAATAACGGGCGCGGCGGCGATCCCTCGCTGATCGACTTCGTGCAGGACCGCCACGGCAAGGTGATCTGGCCGGAGAACTGGCATGCCTGCGACCGCTGCAACGCCGCCGATTATGACGGCAAGCCGATGCCGCGCCCGGTCTCGCACCAGCGGCAGGTGCTCGACGCGATGACCGCCTATCAGATGGTCCATATCACCGAGGGCGTGATCCAGCGCGGCACCGCGACCGGACTGCGCGACCTGAACCGGCCGATGTTCGGCAAGACCGGGACCAATAACGGCCCCACCGACGTCTGGTTCGTCGGCGGCACGCCGCAATTCGTCGGCGGCCTGTATATCGGGTACGATCATCCGCGCTCGCTGGGCGGCTATGCGCAGGGTGGGACGATCGCGGTGCCGATCTTCCACCAGTTCGCGCAAAAGGCCTATGAGGGACTCGAGAAGCTGCCCTTCCGCGCCGCGCCCGGCATCCGCATGGTCCGCATCGACCGGGCGAGCGGGCGGCCGGTCTATGGCACCTTCCCGACCGGCGACGATCCCAAGCCCGCCGTGATCTGGGAAGCGTTCAAGCCGGAGAGCGAACCGCGCCGCCGCGCGCGCCGTGCCGCCGCCGCCGAGGCGCCCGCGACGCCGACCGGCCCGACCAGGCCCGCGCCGCCGCGCGACAGCGATTTCTTGCAAAGAGAAGGCGGAATCTACTAGCCCGCTTCCCATATTCGTTTTGCCGTCCGGTTTGGGCGGCCGTACGACCGATTCGGAGAATTTTCATGCGCGCTGAAGCGCAGGCTCATGTCGACAAGATCAAGGACGCCCTGGAGCTGCTGCGCCGCTTCCTCGACTGGGACCGCGCGCTGCGCCGCCTGGACGAGCTGAACGCGCGCGTCGAGGACCAGGCGTTGTGGAACGACCCCAAGCAGGCGCAGGAGGTGATGCGCGAGCGTCGCCGCCTGGACGAGGCCATCACCGCCACCCGCGCGATCGAGAACGAGCTGTCGGGCACGGTCGAACTGATCGAGCTGGCCGAGATGGAGGGCGACGAGGAACTTGAGAAGGAGGCCGTCGCCAGCCTGGGCGAACTCGCCAGGAAGGCCGAGGCCGACAAGATCAAGGCGCTGCTGGCCGGTGAAGCCGACGCCAATGACAGCTATATCGAGATCAACGCGGGCGCGGGCGGCACCGAAAGCCAGGACTGGGCCGGGATGCTCCAGCGCATGTACACGCGCTGGGCCGAGCGGCACGGCATGAAGGTCGAGCTGATCGACTATCATGCGGGCGAACAGGCCGGGATCAAGTCGGCGACCCTGCTGGTCAAGGGCGAGAACGCGTACGGCTATGCCAAGGTCGAATCGGGGGTACACCGGCTGGTGCGGATCAGCCCGTACGACTCGGCCGCGCGTCGCCACACCAGCTTTTCGAGCGTCTGGGTCTATCCGGTGATCGACGACAATATCGAGGTCGAGATCAACGAGAGCGAGCTGCGCATCGACACCTACCGCGCGAGCGGTGCGGGTGGCCAGCACATCAACACCACCGACTCGGCGGTACGTATCACCCACTTGCCGACCGGCATCGTGGTGCAGTGCCAGAACCAGCGTTCGCAGCACAAGAACAAGGCCGAGGCCTATAACCAGCTTCGCGCCCGCCTGTACGAGCGTGAGCTGGCCGAGCGCGAGGCGGTGGCCAATGCCGAGAATGCGACCAAGACCGATATCGGCTGGGGCCACCAGATCCGCTCTTACGTGCTCCAGCCCTATCAGCTGGTGAAGGACCTGCGCACCGGCACCACCTCGACCGCGCCGGGCGACGTGCTGGACGGCGACCTCGACGCCTTCATGGCCGCCGCCCTGTCGCAACGCGTGACCGGCGAAGCGGTCGCGGTGGAGGATGTGGAGTAAGATGCGCGCGCGGGGGGGCAGTTTGCTCGCGGCGGCACTCGTGATCGCGCTGGGGGGCGCGGTGGCGGCGTGCGACGGCTCGAAACCGCTGATCCAGCAGCGCGATGACGCGGACGACAACAAGGTCGGCCCGTTCCCGGCGGCGGACCGGCCGGTCGCCGACGTCGTCTCGTCGCGCTGGTCGAGCGAGGATGCGCGCGACCGCCTGCGCGAGGCGGACCAGGTCATGGACCGGGCCAGGATCCGTCCCGGCATGACGGTGGCCGATATCGGCGCGGGCGAGGGTTATTATACCGTCCGTCTGGCGCAGCGCGTCGGCAAGACGGGCCGCGTATTGGCCGAGGATATCGTCGCCGCCTGGCGCGACCGGCTGGCCGAGCGTGTCTCGCGCGAGCGGCTGGACAATGTCAGCGTCCGCCTGGGCGAGCCCGCCGATCCCAAGCTGCCGCCCACCAGCTTCGACCGCGTTCTCATGGTTCATATGTATCATGAGATCGAACAGCCCTATGAGTTCCTCTGGCGGCTGTTCCCCGCACTGAAGTCCGACGGGCTGGTCGTGGTGGTCGACGCCGATCGCCTTACCAAGGCGCACGGCACCCCGCCCGCGCTGCTGAAATGCGAGTTCGAGGCGGTCGGCTTCACCCAGGTGTCGTTCGAGAACATGCCCTCGGCGGGCGGCTATCTCGCGACCTTCCGCGCGACCGGCCCGCGTCCCGATCCCAAGGCGATCCGCCCCTGCCGCATGAAGGATAATTAGGAAGGACAGTCCCGTTTGTCCTTCCTCCCCTGCAAGGGGAGGGGGACCATGCGAAACATGGTGGGGGGTGTCCCTGGTTTCGAGGAAAATCCACCCTATCAGCGATTACACCCCTCCGTCAGGGCTGCGCCCTGCCACCTCCCCTTGCAGGGGAGGAAGGGGTCGGCCATTCGTCACCGTCGCTACGACAAAGTTGGAACATGACAGCTTTGTCATGTATTGATCCCGTATCGGCCCTGCCTGGTGCCGATAGACCACCGGTCAGCATGGGCCGGGGTCCCGCAGAAGGAGATGACGATGAACATGCTTTTGATTGCCGGGCTTGCGCTCGGTGGAGCGGTGGCATCGGACGGGGCGCTCGAACACCGCGTCCAGCTCGACCATCATTCGGGACCGGTCGCGGTCCGCTACAGCGCCGATATCGGCGTGACCCATAAGCAGATCGGCGCGGTGACGACCGGCGGCCGTCCCTCGACGCTGCGCTGCCTGTGGAGCGCCAATGTCACCGTCCACCGCGAAGCGCGCGGTGCCGGCGGCACGGCGCTGATGCGCAGCGCGGCACAGGACCGCGTGATCGAGGGCAGCCGCCCCGGCTGGTGCAGTACCAACCGCAGCGCCATCGCGCAGGATGTCGCCCGGCATCACGACGCGGTGCGCGACCACCTTCAGGCCGTGGCGCAGGAAGACCATGGCCTGTTGCGTGCCGAGATGGATCGCCTCCATGCCGAGACGCGCGCCGGATGACCTTGCGTAACATTGTTCTGGCCGCCCTGCTGGGTGGCTCCATGGCCTCGCCGCTCCTCGCGCAGGAGCGGCCCGCGATCGGCGTCGAGGTGAACAGCGACGAGAAACGCCGGGGGCTGAGCTGGAGCGGGGGGCGGGTTTCGCCCTCCGCCGATATCTTTGCGACGAGCGGGCCGTTCGAGGCGAGCGGCCGCATCGTCGCACTGCGCGAATCGGACCGGCATGGCGGCGCGGGTTTGGTCGGCGACCTGACCCTTGGCGCCTCCACGATGCTAGGCCCGGTGACGATGCGCGGACACGTGACCGGGCATCTGTTCGGCGGGGCGGGCTTCAACGCCGATTATGTCGAACTGGGCGGGTCGGCGGCCTATACGCTGGGTCCGGTGCAGGTGAATGCTGGCGCGGACTATGCGCCGTCGCAAAGCGCGATCGGCGGCGACAATCTCTATCTTCATGCCGGGGCGCAGGCAGGGATTCCGGGCACGCCCTGGACGGTGCTGGCGGGTGTCGGCCATTCGACCGGCAAGACCGAAGACGCTTTTCGCGCCGCACGGCTTCGCCCCGGTGGCGACTATAGCGACTGGCGGGTCGGGGTGGAGCATGTCATCGGCCCGGTGACGCTGGGTCTGGACTATGTCGGGACCGATGTGTCGGAGCGGGCGGCGTCGGCCTTTGCGCTGGCGGATGCGCGACATTCGGGGGACAGGATCGTCGGCCGGGTGCGGTTCGGGTTCTGAAAACGTCCCAACGCGGGCCACAAGCTCTCCCCTCCCGCAGGCGGGAGGGGATGGGGGAGGGCTTCTCCTCAGGCGGTGTCGCCCGTGGCATAGCCCCCACCCCAAACCCCTCCCCCCTGCCGGGAGGAGGGGCTTTCAGCGGAGGAGGGCTTTCAGAGCATCCCTTCTTCTCGCAGGCTCACAACCGAACCGCGTCCCAGGATCAGGTGATCGAGCAGCATCACGTCCAGCGCCGCCAACCCCTGCGCCAGCCGCCGGGTCAGCGCCAGGTCCGCCGCGCTGGGGCGGGTGTCGCCATCGGGGTGGTTGTGCGCGATCAGCACCGCGGTCGCCCCCAGCAGGATCGCGTCGCGGGCGATCCGAGGGACCGGAACCGTCACCGAATCGCTGTACCCCGCTACATGGCGCAAGCCCAACAGCATCCGTTCCGAACCCAGATAGGCGATCCCCATCGCCTCGCCGCCGTCGCGATCCAATCCGGCGAACAGCGCCAGCGCATCCTGGCGCGTGCGGATCATCGGGGCAGGGCGGGGTAAGCGGTACACCGACGGAAGTGCCCGAATCGCGGGCCGGACGCAGCTTCATCCCGCGCCGATCCGGTTCGGCTTGGCTCCGGCTGCGCGCGGCGCTAGGCCCGGATCATGCGGCAATATCTCGATCTCATGGACCGGGTCCTGACCCAGGGCGTGCAGCAGATGGACCGGACCGGCACCGGCACGCTGTCGGTCTTCGGCCACCAGATGCGGTTCGACCTGGCCAAGGGCTTTCCGGCCCTGACCACCAAGAAGCTCCACCTGCGCTCGATCATCGTCGAACTTTTGTGGTTCCTGCGCGGCGACACCAATGTCCGTTGGCTGCAGGATCGCCGGGTGAGCATCTGGGACGAATGGGCCGACGAGCAGGGCGATCTCGGCCCGGTCTATGGCAAGCAGTGGCGCGACTGGGCGACGGCGGATGGCCGCCATATCGACCAGATCGCCGAGCTGGTGGAACAGATCCGCACCCAGCCCGCCTCGCGTCGCCAGATCGTGTCCGCGTGGAACCCCGGCGACCTCCACGCCATGGCGCTGGCCCCGTGCCACTGCCTGTTCCAGACCCATGTCGCGAACGGCCGCCTGTCGCTGCAACTCTATCAGCGCTCGGCCGATATCTTTCTGGGCGTGCCGTTCAACATCGCCTCCTATGCGCTGCTGACCCATATGCTGGCGCAGCAATGCGATCTGGAGGTGGGCGAGTTCATCTGGACCGGCGGCGACTGCCACCTGTATCTGAACCATCTGGAGCAGGCCAAGACCCAGCTGGGCCGCGAGCCGGGCGCGCTGCCCCGCCTCGAAATCCTGCGCCGCCCCGACGCCATCGACGGCTATGAGCCGGAGGATTTCGTCCTCCACGACTATGTCGCGCAACCCCATATCAAGGCGCCGGTCGCGATATGATCACGCTGGTCCTCGCCCGCGCGCGAAACGGGGTGATCGGACGCGATGGCGGCCTGCCCTGGCACCTCCCTGCCGACCTGAAGCGGTTCAAGGCGCTGACCATGGGCAAGCCGATGATCATGGGCCGCAAGACCTTCGACAGCTTTCCCGCGCCGCTGCCGGGGCGACGGCATATCGTCCTGACCCGCGACCATGACTGGAGCGCACCGGGCGCGGAGGTCGCGCACGACGTCGCGGGTGCGCTTGCGCTGGCGGGCGAAGGGCCGGTGGCGGTGATCGGCGGCGCGGAAATCTTCGACCTGTTCCGCGATATCGCCGATCGGGTGGAATTGACCGAAATCAATATCGACGCCGAGGGTGATACTGTTGTCGATGCGTTTTCAAGTTGGCACGAAGTCGAGCGACAGGATCATCCCGCTGTCGATGGGCGCCCATCCTATTCCTTTGTGACGCTGGAGCGATAACAGAAGGGTGCGGCCTTCGCCGCATCTGAACGGTTTGACGAAAAACCCCTCAACCTATCTTCATTTGTTGATGCGATATCCGTAAACCCATGGTCGGATAAAGAATCGCGGCATCAACCGCATTCGTCTTGGCAGCGGGCAGTGTCGAATGATCATCGACGGGGGGAGTGCGCAGGGGTGTCGGACGGGCAGCGATCCGGTCGGCCTTCTCGACGCCAGTCACGAAGCGGTCGCGTTCCTCGATCGGCATCGACTGGCCCGGACCACCACCAGCTACGCGCTGGCGTTGCAGGCGATCCTCCACCCCTATGGCCCGCTCGGCGGAGAGGTCGCGCGGCGGACCGATGGCGGTGTTCGCCTGACCGAAGACGATGTCCGCGAGCTGATGCCGTTGGTCCGCGAGCATGAAGTGGCCGACCTGGGGCTCGGCCGGATCCAGATGGAGCAGGATCTGGGCGAACAGGCCGAGACGCTGGAGGCGCTGACTTCTGACGCCAGGGCGATCACCAGCGATTTCTCGGAACAGGTCATGGCGCTGTCCCATGCGCATCGCAGCAACGATGTCGGCCCCGACACCCGCGCCATCGCCACCCTGCTCGAACAGCTGATCGCCCGCATTTCCAAGACCGAACGCGACCTGGAGGAACTGGCCGGCAATATCGCGGGTCTGCGCTCCCGGATGGAGCCCGGCGAAACCGACGACCGCATCGACCCGCTGACCGGCGTGACCAGCCGGACGGGCGCGCGGGCGATGGTCGAGAGGCTGGCCAGCGAGCCGCATGGCTATGTGCTGGCGGCGTGCAGCCTGGACGATCTGGAGGGGATCAACGAACGTTACGGGCGCTCGGTCGCCGACAATGTGCTGCGCGCCTTCGTCGCGACGCTGCGCCAGGCGTGCGAGGGGACGGAGGTCGTCCGCTGGCAGGGCAATCTGTTCCTCGTCGTGCTGCGCGGACGGCCATTGTCCACGCTGGCGGGCATGATGGAGGATGCGCGCGTCGCGATGCGCGAGCGGACGCTGCGGTTGCGCGGATCGGGGGAGCCGATCGGTGCGGTCACCATGTCGGGCGGTGTCGCGGTCGGCGTCGGCGTGCCGTTGGAGGACGTGCTGGTGCGTGCCGAGATGCTGCGCGATCTGGCCAGTGGCGGGCTGGGCAATCGCATCCTGTCGCGTGCCTAGCCAATTCGGCGCGGCCTGTTATAGCGCGGCCCATGCAGCGTGTTGACGGCGCGGGGCCTATCCCGGCGCATCTGGCGGGCGGAATCGTCGCGCTGGGCAATTTCGATGGTTTTCATCTGGGGCATCAGGCGGTGGTCGGTGCCGCCGTCGCACGCGCGCGGGCGGAAGGGCGGCCCGCGCTGGTCGCCACCTTCGATCCGCATCCGATCCGCTATTTCAGGCCCGACGCCGCGCCGTTCCGCCTGACCACGCTCGACCAGCGCGAACGGCTGTTCGCGGCGGCGGGGGTGGACGCGATGGTGGTGTTCCGCTTCGACGAGGAACTGGCGGCGCTGTCGGCCGAGGATTTCGTGCAGGCGCGGCTGCGCGCTGCGTTGCGGGTCGGCGGCGTGGTGACCGGCGAGGACTTCACCTTCGGTCGCGCGCGCAGCGGCGATGTGACGTCGCTGCGCGCCTGGGGTCGGGCGCACGGCTTTTCGACCGATGCGGTGGCGCCGGTGATGCTGGATGGCGAGACGATCTCGTCCAGCCGGATTCGCGCCGCGCTGATCGCGGGCGACCCGGAGACGGCGGCGCGGCTGCTGACCCGGCCCTACACCCTGCAAGGCGTGGTGCAGCATGGCGACAAGCTGGGCCGCACCATCGGCTATCCGACCGCCAATCTCGACATGGGCGAATATCTGCGCCCCGCCTACGGCATCTATGCGGTGCGCGGGCGGCTGGACGACGGGCGGGTGCTGGACGGCGCGGCCAATCTGGGCATCCGGCCCCAGTTCGATCCGCCCAAGGAATTGCTGGAGCCGCATTTCTTCGACTTCGACGGCGACCTTTACGGTCAACGCCTGACCGTCGAGCTGATCGACTATCTGCGGCCCGAGGCGAAGTTCGACTCGCTGGATGCCCTGGTCACGCAGATGGACGCCGATTGTCTCCGTGCGCGCGAAATCCTGGCGTCGCATAATCCGGCATGACGTGTTAACCTAAAGTCGTTAAGGGCGTGTCCCCTATGAGCGACGCGCCCGATTACCGCGACACCGTCTTCCTGCCGAAGACCGATTTCCCCATGAAGGCGGGACTTGCCGCCAAGGAACCGGCGATCCTGGATCGCTGGGCCAGGATGGGGCTGTACGACCGCCTCCGCCGCGAGCGTAGCGGGCGCGAGCGGTTCATCCTGCATGACGGCCCGCCTTATGCGAATGGCGACATCCATATGGGCCATGCGCTGAACAAGGTGCTGAAGGACATCATCGTCCGCTCGCAGAGCCTGATAGGCAAGGACGCGCCCTATGTCCCCGGCTGGGACTGCCACGGCCTGCCGATCGAGTGGAAGGTCGAGGAAGCCTATCGCGCCAAGAAGCTGAACAAGGACGAGGTGCCCGTCGCGCAGTTCCGCGCGGAGTGCCGCGCCTATGCCGACACCTGGGTCGGCACGCAGAAGGCGCAGTTCGAGCGGCTGGGCATCATGGGCGACTGGGCCAACCCGTACCTGACCATGACCTATGACGCCGAGGCGGTGATCGCGGGCGAGCTGTTGAAGTTCGCCGAATCGGGCCAGCTCTATCGCGGGGCCAAGCCGGTCATGTGGTCGCCGGTCGAAAAGACCGCGCTGGCCGAGGCCGAGGTCGAATATGAGGATATCGTATCGACCCAGATCGATGTCGGGTTCGAGGTGGCGAGCTGCCCCGAATATCCCGATCTGGTCGGTGCGCTGGCGGTCATCTGGACCACCACCCCCTGGACGATCCCGGTGAATCAGGCGCTGAGCTATGGCGAGGCGATCGACTATCTGCACTTCGAGAGCGCGGGGCGTCGCTATCTCGTCGCCGAGCCGCTGCTGCCCGCCTTCACCAAGCGGACCGGCATCGCGATGGAAACCTTCATCGCGCTCGCCAAGGGGCCGGTGCTGGAGGGTGCGACGGCGCTCCACCCGATGCACAAGCTGGGCGGTTTTTTCGCCAAGCCCCGCCCATTCCTGGCGGGCGAGTTCGTTACCACCGAGGCGGGTACGGGCCTGGTCCATATGGCCCCCGACCACGGCGAGGACGACTTCCTGCTGTGCAAGGCGCACGGCATCGATCCGGTCTTCGCGGTGCAGGGCGACGGCACCTATCGCCCCGACTGGGCATGGCTGGGCGGCCAGGGCAGCGTCATCAACAAGAAGTTCGTCGCCGCCGACGGCCCGATCTGTTCGGACCTGCGCGAAACGGGCGCACTGCTGTCGGCTTCCGATGATTTCCAGCACAGCTATCCGCATAGCTGGCGGTCCAAGGCGAAGGTCATCTTCCGCGCCACGCCGCAATGGTTCATCCCGATGGACCGCGCCGACACCTCGCTGATCCCCGATCTGGCGATGGCGAATGTCGACCCGATCTCGGGCGTGACGCCGCTGCTGACCGTTCCGCTGGGCAATGGCGCAACGCTGCGCCAGACCGCCCTCGACGCGATCGAGCGGACCCGTTGGGTGCCCGAGCGCAGCCGCAACCGTATCCGCTCGATGGTCGAGGGCCGCCCCGACTGGGTGATCAGCCGCCAGCGCGCCTGGGGCGTGCCGATCGCACTCTATGTGAACCGCCAGACCGGCGAATATCTGACGGACAAGGCGGTCAACGCCCGCATCCTCGACGCCTTCCGCGCAGGCGGGGCGGATGCGTGGTTCACCGCCGATCACCAGGCGCTGCTCGGGGCCGACTATAACCTGGCCGATTTCGAGCCGGTCAACGACATCCTCGACGTGTGGTTCGACTCCGGCTCGACCCATGCCTTCGTGATCGAGGCGCGCTACGGCGAGGGCACCCGTGCGAACCTGTATCTCGAAGGGTCCGATCAGCATCGCGGCTGGTTCCAGTCGTCGCTGCTCGAATCCTGCGGCACGCGCGGCCGTGCGCCTTATGACGCGGTGCTGACCCACGGCTTCGCGCTCGACGGGCAGGGGCGCAAAATGTCCAAGTCGCTGGGCAATGTCGTCGATCCGCTGAAGATCATCGGCGAGTCGGGCGCCGACATCCTGCGCATCTGGACCGCCTCGACCGATTATTTCGAGGATGTCCGCATCGGCAAGGAGGTGCTCGCCACCGCCTCGGACAGCTATCGCAAGCTGCGCAACACCTTCCGCTATATGCTCGGCGCACTCGACGGGTTTACGGAAGAGGAGCGCATCTCGTTCGACGCGATGCCCGAGCTGGAGCGTTATGTCCTCGCTCGCCTGACCGCGCTCGACACCGAGCTGCGGCGTGCGGCGGACGCGTTCGAGTTCAACCGCTATCTGCGCGCGCTGACCGATTTCGCGAATGAGGACCTGTCGGCCTTCTTCTTCGATATCCGCAAGGACTCGCTCTATTGCGACGCCGCGACCGATCCCAAGCGGCGCAGCTATCGCACCGTGCTCGACATCCTGTTCCACGCGCTGGTCCGCTATGCCGCGCCGATCCTGTGCTTTACCGCCGAGGAAGTGTGGCAGTCGCGCTTCCCGTCGGAGGATGGTTCGGTCCATCTGCTCGAATGGCCGGAATTGCCGCAGCTGGGCGAGGACGAGGCGCTGATGGCGCGGTGGACCGAGATTCGTGGGCTTCGCGCGCAAGTGACCGAGGCGATCGAGCCGCTGCGTCGCGAAAAGACCGTGCGCTCGTCCAACGAGGCCGAGGTGATGGTGCCGTCGCTGCCGCTCGAGCCGCACGCGCTGGCCGAGGCGTTCATCGTCGCGGACGTCGGCATGGCCGATACCGTCTCCGTCACCCGGACGGACAAGCACAAATGCGGCCGCTGCTGGCGTCATCTGCCCGATGTCGCGGCGGATGGCGAATTGTGCGGACGCTGCGCCGAGGTGGTCGCGCATGGCTAATCTGCCCAAGCGTGGACTGGTGACGGCGCTGGCGCTGTTCCTGGTCGATCAGGTCATCAAATGGGCGGTGACCGGGCCGATGGGCCTCCGGTCGTTGGGTGACGTGCGCGAGATCATGCCGATCTTCAACCTGCGTTTCGTGCCCAATTACGGCATTTCGCTGGGGCTGCTGACCGCCGACAGCAACGCGTCGCGCTGGGCGCTGGTCGCGATGACCGGGGCGATCGCGCTGGCGGTCGCCTTCTGGATGACGCGAGAGCGCAATCCGGTCGATCAGGTCGCACTCGGCTGCGTGCTCGGCGGGGCGCTGGGCAATATCATCGACCGGGTGCGTTTCGGTTATGTCGTCGACTTCGCCGATCTTCACTTCGGCGAGTGGCGTCCCTTTTTGGTCTTCAATGTCGCCGATGCAGCGATTACGATAGGCGTTCTGGTTCTGCTGGCGCGCGCGCTTCTCGTGCGCGACCGGCCCGCTCCCGTGGAGAAGAGCAATGCGTAAGTTGGTGCCCGTCATCGCAGGTCTGTCCTGCGCCGCGTTGCTGACGGGATGTGGGGCCGGGCGTGGCCTCGACCGGGCGCGTCCCGACGAATTCGCCGTCGCGCGCCAGCCCTCGCTGGTGATCCCGCCCGACTTCGCGCTGGTCCCGCCGCAGCCGGGCGCCGCGCCCGTGCAGACGCGCGGCGGCCAGCAGCAGACGCTGGACGCGCTGTTCGGTGGTCAGGCGGCACGCAGCCAGTCGGAATATGGCCTGGTGCAGAATGCCGGTGCCGACAGCGCCGATGCGGGTATCCGCTCGTCGGTCGGCGATCCCGGTACCAACGTCGTCGACAAGGGTGCGACCACCCGCGACATCGTCGCCGCCCCCGAAGGCGATGGCCAGGACGCGCGCGCCGCGACCAAGTGACGCCGGGCGAGTGTTAGGGAAAGGGCCGGGGGCGGATCGCCTTCCCGGCCCTTTTTCGTTGGGCATCGATTGGGCTGATGCACCCCTCCCCTTCAGGGGAGGGGCCGGGGGTGGGGCGCTTCCGCAAGCATAGTGTTCGTGGCGGTGCCCCACCCCAACCCCTCCCCTGAAGGGGAGGGGCTAAGCTTGGGTCAGACTCATGTCCTGCCGCTTCACGTCCCAGGCACCGGCGCGCCGCCTTCGCCACCTGCGCTGGGCGCGGGTTCGGGCGCGATCTTGAACCGCACCCGGTCGACGCAGCCGGTATAGCCCTGTTGGCTGGCGGGCAATTTCGCATCGCGGATCATCGCCAGCGCCTGCTCGCCAAAGCCGTCCGCCGGTTGGGCGGCGATGACCCTCAGATTGCCCGTCTGGCCCCAAGGCGCGACGTCATAGCCGATGACCGCCCAGCCCTCGATCGAGCGGCGGCGATAGGGTTCGGGGAAGCGCAGCTGCGGCGGCACGGCCCAGCCATGCTCGTCGGGGCAGTTGCCCGCGAGCTTGGTGGCGCGGATCGCCTCGGGCATGTCGGGGGCGGGCAGCTTCGCCGCCGCGCGCCAATAGGGATAGAGGCAGCCGCTCCTCGCACCCTTGGTAAAGCGGGATTCGCGGATGGCCTTCAACGCGGCGGCATCCAGCGCGCGATTGCCTGTCCCCGCCAACAACGCGGCTCCGCGTGTCCGCCCGCCTGCATCGACGTCATAACGGATCATCGACCAGTCCTGCACGCCGGGCGTTGCGGGAATGGTCGCAAAATCGGGGAAGTGACGTTCGAGCGGTTGCGGCTGAGGATTGGTCAGGCAGTCACTGCCCGCATCGCGAATCCGCTGCCAGCCCTCCTCGGGCAGCGGCCCCGTGACGGGATGGACGGTATAGGCCATCAGTTCCAGCCCATCCGCCCCCGCCAGCGCGCTGCTGCGCATCATATAGGTGACGTTGCAATCCTGCTGCGGGGCCTGGGGGGCGAAGCGGCTGGCGGCCAGGGCGGGTTCGACATCCTCGGACAGCGGTACGAAGCCCGTCGTCTCGCGGGTCAGCGACACCGGGCGGCCGGTCGAGTCGATCGCGAAATGCAGGGTCATCGCGTTCTGCGTGGCATTGCCGACCCAGCCGAGCTGATTCCAGGGCCGCCGGATCGGCTGTCCCGTAACCGGCACGCCGTGGCAGCGTATCTCGCCCGGCACCCACTGGACCAGCACCCGGCCCGAGCTGCCGGGCTTTGTCGGCGCGATGGGGAGCGCGTTCTGGAGCGACCAGGCCGCAGCGGACGGAACGACCAGCGCGGGCAACAGAGCGAGGGACAGGGCAGCGTGGCGGAACCGGATCATCGAACGCACTCCACGACGAGAGGGCGTCAGCTTAGGCGCGTCTTCGGCCCGAGGCGAGGGGGCTTTCCTGCCGCTGCCATGGAAAAGGGCGGCGCCGTCACCGGCACCGCCCCTTCACCCCCGAAAAGCCATTATATCCTTTAGAAAGCGGCGGTCAGCGAGAACACCACCGTCGCATCCGAGATCGAGGCGCCCCCCGGCACCTGACCCTGCGAGAAGTTCGGCTGGATATAGGCCGCCTTCGACTTGGTGATGTCGGTGTCGATATACGACACGTTGAAGGTCAGGTTCTTGTACGCCGCGACATCGGCACCCAGCGACCAGTCCCAATAGCTGCCGGTCGGCGACAGGCTGGTGCCGTTGGGGCCGAGGCCCGGATTGCCCTTGGAATAGCCGATATGCGCCTTGGCGGTGATCGGCGTGCCCGGGATCGCGGCGGCGCCGTCGCCGGTCAGATAGACGTTGTCCCAACGCTGGCCCCGGCTGTACGAGGTGTTGGAGAAGTTGCCGAGCGAGGTCTGCTTGGGCGCGTAATAGGCCCCGGCGGTCAGCGTCGCGGGGCCGGCGGTGCCCGACAGGCGGCCGAAGAATTCGACCACGTCGGTCTCGGACGCGCCGCCCGGATAGGTGTACCAGGTCACGCCCGCATCGACGGTCGCGGTGCCGTATGTGTGCTTGTACCCGGCAATGCCGTCCAGCTCCATATTGGCGCCGCCGAACGTGCCCCAGCCCGCCAGGTTCGACGCGAAGGTGCCGATATAGAAGCCGCTTTCATGCGCGACGGTCAACGCGGCCTGGACGGCGGCGTTCTTGTTGGTCTGCGACACGCCGCGAAGGCGATAGTCGGTCAGGATCGAAGCGCTGCCGCTGACCGTGATCGGTGAGGGCGGCGCGGTATCCGCACTGCTGTCCTGCGCAAAGGCGGGCGTCGCGGCGACCAGCGAGAGGCCGCCAAGGAGGATCGTGGAGAAGCGCATCGTTTCCCTTTCAAACGGAAATTCGATGTTCTCACCTGCAACCTTGCATCGGTGCGGCCTCTGTATGTCGGGTGAACCCGGCGGACCGTCTGCCTTGGCAAGTCATGAAAGATTGGCAGGCCGTGGTGCGCTGCACAAGTATAATCGAACATGGACTGATGCTCGGGGGACGCGATGTTGTGCAAATAACACAGATCAGGCGTCGAGATTCTCGTGCCGCATCCCCGTGGGCAGCGAACGGATATGGATGTCGCGCTGGGGATAGGGCAGGCCGATGCCATGGTCCTTGAACAGGAACCACAGGCGGTTGAGCACGTCGGAGCGGACATTGCCGACACCGCTTTCCGGGTCGCTGATCCACGCCAGTATCTCGTGCTGAAGCGAATAGTCGCCGAAGCTCATCAGCCAGACGGTCGGCTTGGGGCTTTTCAGGACGCGCGGCGATTCGTTGGCGGCGCGCAGCATCAGTTCCTGCGCGAGGCGCAGGTCATTGTCATAGGCGATGGAGACCGGGATGCGGACCCGGACGTTGCGGTTGGAATAGGACCAGTTCTCCACCTCCTGCGTCATCAGATTCTCGTTGGGGATCAGATGCTCCTTGCCGTCGCGGGTGATGATCGAGACGGCGCGCACCCCGATCTTGTTCACCCAGCCGATCTCGTTCTGGAGCGCGATGACGTCGCCCGGCTTGATCGATCGGTCCATCAGCAGGATGATCCCGGCAATCAGATTGCCGATCGTCTTCTGCAAGCCGAAGCCGATCGCCAAGCCGAACCCGCCCGAGAACAGCGCCAGGCTGGTCAGGTCGATCTCCAGCAAATCCATCGCGAAGAAGAAGGCGAGGACGACGATGGCGATGCTGGCGAGCTTTTGGGCCAGCAGCTTCTGCGTCGGGTCCAGCCCGCGGGCATGGCCGATCCATTGCTCGGTGATCCGGGTGACGGCGCGGGTGACGGCTAGGATCGCGACCACCGTGACCAGCATCGTCACCAGCAGCATGACCGAGAAGCGGCGCGAGCCGACGGTAAAGCCGATCTGCTCGGCCAGGCGACTGACCGGCTCCAGCCCGCCGATCTCGCGGCTGAACAGCGCCACGAAACAGACGGTGGCGAAGACCCAGGCCAGCCAGCGCGGCAGGTTCAGCCCGCGCAGCAGCTGGAACCCGGCGCGCGCCACCGACGCGCCCAGCGCCAGCCCGATGGGAACCCCCGCCAGCGACTCCCAGGGCCAGATCGCGCCCAGCGTCATCAACAGGAAAGCGGCGGTGCCATGCCGGGTGATCGCGCAGATTCGCGCGTGCAGCGTCTCGCCCTTGGCGATGGCGAAACGCTGCACCATCGCGGCGATGGGCGGGCCGAGCCTGCGCCCCGCGATCACCCCGCCCGCCAGCATGGCGAGCGTCAGGACCGAGGCGACCGCCGCCTCCATGGCCTCGGCGCGTGTCGGCAGTTCGATGCCGCTCGCCTGAAGCCATTCGAACAGCGTCATCCGCGCGCAGCCCGGAAGCGGGCAAGCCCCCGATCGAGATCGGCGATCAGGTCGTCCGTATCCTCCAGTCCGATCTGAAGCCGGATCAGCGGCCCGGCGAAGTCGCGGCTGGTCACGCTGCGATAGCGATGCGGGTCGGCGGGGATGGCCAGGCTCTCATAGCCGCCCCAGCTGAACCCCAGCCCGAAATGGGCAAGGCCATCGAGCATCGCGGTGCGCGCGGCGTCGTTGCCGCCGTCGAGGACAAAGGCGAACAGCCCGCTCGATCCCAGGAAGTCGCGCGCGAAGACCTCATGGCCGGGGCAGGAGGGCAAAGCCGGGTGAAGTACCTGCGCCACGCCGGGCTGCTCGGCCAGCCACCGGGCGATGGCCAGTGCGCTCTGCTGATGCTGGGCGAGGCGCACGCCCATGGTGCGCAGGCCCCGGCTGCCCAGATAGGCGTCGTCGGGGCTGGCGACCTGACCCAGCTGGAAACTCGTGTCGCGCAAGGCCGCCCAGTGCGAGGGCGCGGCCGTCACCGACCCCAGCATCGCGTCGGAATGGCCGACGATATATTTGGTGCAGGCCAGCACGGTCAGGTCGACGCCCTTCTCGATCGCGGGGAAGAAGAGCGGCGTCGCCCAGGTATTGTCGAGGATCGTCGTGATGCCCTTGGCCTTGGCCACGCCGACGATGGCGGGAATGTCCTGCACCTCGAAGGTCAGCGAGCCGGGGCTTTCGAGGAAGATCGCGCGGGTCGCCGGGCCGATCAGATCGGCGATGCCGGACCCGACCAGCGGATCGTAGAAGCGCGTCGTGATCCCCATCCGCGCCAGCAGCCCGGTCGCCAGCCCGCGTGTCGGGTCATAGGCGCTGTCGACCAGCAGCAGCTCGTCGCCCGGCGACAGCACCGACAGCAGCGCCGCCGCGATCGCTGCCACGCCCGAGGGATAGAGGAAGGTCGCCTCCGCCCCCGGCTCCAGGCTGGTCAGCGCATCGGCCAGCGACCATTGGGTGGGCAGGCCCTTGCGGCCGTAGAACAGCTTCTCGTGCAAATCGCCCGCGCCGGTGGCGCGCATATGCGCGACATTGTCGTAGAGTACGGTCGAGCCGCGCCAGACGGGGACGTTGACCACGCCTTTGGTCCATTCCGCGCGGCGGCCCGCCTGGACCAGACGGGTGGCGGGCTTGATGGGCAGGTCGTCGTCGGTCATCGCGGTCAAACGTCTTTCGCTTTGGGGGTGCTGGGGTCGGAGCCCCATTCGGTCCAGCTGCCGTCATAGACCGGCATCAGCCCGCCGATCCGCTCCGCCCCGAAAGCGAGGACGCAGGCGGTGATACCCGATCCGCAGGTGGCGACCATCGGTCTGGCGGGATCTACTCCGGCGGCGGCGAAGGCGTCGGCGATCGCTGACGCAGACTTCCAGCGGCCATCGGCCTCGAACAGCTTGGAGTAGGGCAGGTTCAGCGCACCGGGGATATGGCCGGGTTCGACACCGGGGCGCGGCTCCGGCTCGGCGCCTGCGAAACGGCCGGGCGAGCGGGCGTCGACGATCTGTGCGTCACCCGCTTCGACATGGGTGAGCACTTCGCGAAGGCTGCGCACGCGTGCCAGATCGGCATGGGCGACGAACAGGCCGGGCGTCTCGCAGGTGCCCGCCGCACCGGACGCCACCGGATTTCCGGCCGCCGTCCACGCCTCCAGTCCGCCGTCGAGCAACGAAACCGACTGTGCGCCGAACAGGGTCAGCAGCCACCAGACCCGAGCGGAGCTGTGCAGTGGCGAGCGATCGTACAGGACGATCCGGTCGGCATGGCCGACACCCGCCTCGCTCATCGCATGGGCGAATTGCTCCGGCCCGGGGAGCGTCATCGGCAGATCGCTCTCCCGATCGGCGAGCGCCCCCAGCGGCAGGAAGCGTGCGCCGGGAATATGCCCGTCCTCAAAGCCGCGCCGGGCCGAAGTACCGTCCGCATCGTCGAGAAAATAGGTGACGTCCAGGATGCGCACGTCCGCCTCGCCCGCGATCGCGGAAAGGTCTTGCGGGGTGATGAGTGGCGGCATGGTGCTTCCCCTTGGTTGCTGCCCCGTACCTAGGCGCGTTGGGGGCGGGCTCGCAAGCCAAGCAAAGCCCCTCTCCCGGCAGGGGGAGGGGTTGGGGAGGGGCAAGGGCCACGGACGTTGGTCTCGGTGAGGCTCCATGCCCTCCCCCATCCCCTCCCGCCTGCGGGAGGGGAGCGGCTAGTGGCGAGGGTGGGGCGTGGCCTTCGACTTCGCTCAGGCTGAACGGATGTTGCGGAAGACCCCATGCCCCCACCTCTGTTCAGCCTGAGCGAAGTCGAAGGCTATGGGAATCCGGCTACTCCAATCCCTTCAAATACCCCGCCGCCTGCGCCCGCACGGCCTTCTGGTCCTCCTCCGCCATCCGGTTCCAGTTCCGATAGGCCATCGCCATCCGCACATTCCCCTCGAACCGGCTCTCATGCCGTGCGAGGAAATCCCAATAGAGCGCGTTGAACGGGCAGGCGTCCTTGCCCACGCGCTGCTTCACATCATAGCGGCAATGCCCGCAATAATCCGACATGCGGTTGATATAGGCCCCCGACGACACATACGGCTTGGAGGCGATGATGCCGCCATCGGCGAACTGGCTCATGCCGACGACATTGGGCAGCTCGACCCATTCATAGGCGTCGATATAGATTTCCAGATACCAGCGATGCACCTCCGCCGGGTCGGCGCCGATCAGGGCGGCGAAGTTGCCCGTCACCATCAGCCGCTGGATATGATGCGCATGCGCCGTGTCGAGCGTCTGGCCCAGCGCCTGCGCCATGCAGTGCATGTCGGTCTCGCCCGTCCAGTAGAAGCCGGGCAGTTTGCGATGCGCGCGCAGGAAGTTGCGGTCGACATAATCCGGCCCGACATGCCAATAGAGCCCGCGCACATATTCGCGCCAGCCGATGATCTGGCGGATATAGCCTTCGACCGAATTGAGGCTGGCCTTCCCATCCTCATATTCTCCCTCCGCCATGCGGCAGAGTTCGAGCGGGTCGAGAAGCCCCGAATTGATATAGGGCGACAGGACCGAGTGCCACAGCTGGTGCTGGCCGGTCAGCATCGCGTCCTGATAATCGCCGAACCTGGGCAGGCCATGCGCCATGAACGCCTCGGCCTGGGCTCGCGCATCCTCGGCGGTGACGGCATAGGCGAATCCGTCGAGCGAGCCGGGATGGTTGTCGAACCGTCCGGCGACCAGCTTCAGCACCTCGCGGGTGATCCTGTCGGGTGCGAAGGTCAGCGGTTCGGGCGGCGTCTCCTTCTTGGGCGCGGGCTTGCGATTGTCGGCGTCGTAATTCCATTTGCCGCCCTCCGGCTTGTCGCCCTTCATGAGGAGGCCGGTCTTGCGGCGCATCAGGCGGTAGAAGAACTCCATGCGAAGTTCCTTGCGGTCCTTCGCCCAGTCCTCGAACTCGGCCTGGCTGGCGATGAAGCGGGTGTCGGGGCGGATGTCGACGGGGACGGCGAACATCGTCTCCCACGCCTCCAGCATGGCGGCGACCCGCCATTCGCCCGCCTGGGTCACGACGATCCGTGTCGGATCGTGCCGTTCGACGGCGCGCGCGACCTCGCCGGTGAAGCTGCCCGCATTGTCCGGGTCGTCCAGCTTGACGTAATCGACCGTCCAGCCCGCTTTCCTCAGCGCCTCGGCATGGTGGCGCATGGCCGACAGGATATAGGCGATCTTGGCCTTGTGGTGGCGGACGTAACCCGTCTCGTCCTCCACCTCCATCATCAGCAGGATGGTGCGCTTCGGGTCGGCGTCCTCCAGCGAGGACAGGTTCATCGACAATTGGTCGCCCAGGATCGGGATCAGCGTTGGCGATTGGGGCATGATTATCCTACATGGCCTTCATGAAGCATCTCGGCCAGACCAGCGCGCTGCCCGCTTCCCCCGAAGAGGCGGTGCTCGATTATGTTCCCAACCCCCGTCCGGGGCGTACCTATCTGGTCCGGTTCGCGGCCCCCGAGTTCACCTCGCTGTGCCCCGTGACCGGACAGCCCGACTTCGCGCACCTGGTCATCGACTATGTGCCCGGCGAGACGATCGTCGAATCGAAGTCGCTGAAGCTGTTCCTGGGCAGCTTCCGCAACCATGCCGGTTTCCATGAGGATTGCACCGTGGGTATCGGCGAGCGCCTGTTCGACGAGATGAAGCCCGTATGGCTTCGCATCGGCGGATATTGGTATCCGCGCGGCGGCATCCCGATCGACGTGTTCTGGCAGTCCTCGGCCCCGCCCGCCGATCTGTGGCTGCCCGATCAGGGCGTGGCGGGTTATCGCGGTCGCGGCTGATCCGCCCGCGGCCCAACCCCTGTTTCATCCCAATGTGAAACATCTTCCATCCTTGAAGACATCCGACCCGCGATTTAGAAGTCGTGGCAAGGAACGTGTCATCGGGATGCGAAAAGGAACAGGGCCGTGCAGAAGATCGTCAAACATTTTGCCATGGCGGTTGCCACGCTGATCGGGCTTGGCGCGGCAGGAACGGCAAGCGCCAATCCCACGATCATCATCAACGACTCCAATGGTGGCCTGGTGTCCTACGACACGACCACCAAGGTGAGCACCGTCCTGGGTAACACCGGCACGGTGATGTTCGACATCGCGCTGAACAGCGGTGGCGATCTGTTCGGCGTCGATGGGGGTACGCTGTTCAAGATCTCGACGAGCGGTGGCGCAACCACGGCGCTCGGCTCGATGGGCTCGTTCGTCAACGGTCTGGTCTTCGGATCGGACGGCACCCTGTACGGGGCGGGCGGTAACAATCTGTACAAGATCAATACCAGCAACGGGCAGGCCAGTCTGATCGGATCGATGGGCAACCCGGAGTCGGCGGGCGATCTGGCCTTTTTCAAGGGGCAGCTGTACCTCGCCAGCAATCTGGGTCTGGCGGTCGTCAATCCGCTGACCGGCGCCAGCCGGTTGATCGGCGGCACGACCAACATATTCGGGTTGGCCTCGACGGTCGACGCGCTGTTCGGTGTGAAGGACAATGCGATCTACACGATCGATCCGACCACCGGCCTGACTACGAAGGTGTCGTCCTACACCAACGGCCAGGCTTATGGCGCGGCTTCGGCCCCCACCGCCGTGCCGGAGCCCGCGACCTGGGCGATGATGCTGCTGGGTCTGGTGCTGGTGGGCTATGTCTTGCGCCGTCGCGGCACCGCACCGCGCGCCGCCATCGCCTGATCCGCCTATCGCGGTGCGTTCGTCGCGCACCGCGTCGGCCATCGAAAATCGGTCGTCCGACGGGCGGCCGATTTTTTCATGTCGCCCATCGGAAATTCCACGCCGCCCGGAGCGGGGATAAGAATATCGCAACCGCTTTTGACGCAGGAACGGTAAGAGTCGAACCGGCATCCGCCTGCGGGGTGGACGCGGTATGTGGTCATGGAGTCTTCGCGTGAAACATTGGTCCTGGAGCGCCGTCTCCCTCGCCCTGCTGGCCCTGTCGGGATGCCAGTCCAAGCCCGGGGGGCAGGGTGTCGCGCAGGTCGACGGCCAGGCGATCACCACCCAGGCGCTGGATGCCGAACTGGCCGATGCGCCGCCGGGCGTCGACCGCCTCGCCTATCGCAAGGTGATCCTGCCCCAGCTGGTCGACCGGACCCTGCTGGCGCAGGCGGCGCAGAAGATGGGGATCGACAAGACCCCCGAATTCGCCGCCCAGCGCGAACGGCAGGAGCAGAAGCTGCTGGTCGAGATGCTGGCGCAGAAGCTGGCCAACACCGTGCCGGTGCCGAACGTCCAGGCCGTCGACGCCTATATCGCCGCGCACCCTTACGAATTCGCGCAGCGGCAGAAATTCTATGTCGACCAGATTCGCTTCGCCCAGCCCGCCAGCACCGAGGCATTGCTGGCGCTTGGCCAGTTCAAGACGCTGGATGCACTGGCGGACGGACTGACCCGCGACGCCACGCCCTTCACGCGCGATCATGTTCTGGTCGACTCGGCATTCCTTCCGGCTGCGATCGCGGCACAGGTGGCCAAGCAGCGGACGGGCGATCCCATCCTGCTGCCCTATCAGGGCACCTACACCGCCAATGCGATCGTCCAGCGCATGGCGGCACCCGTCACGGGCGAACCCGCACGCGCGCTGGCGGGCGAGATCCTGCGGCGCAAGGCGATCGCCGATGCACTGGGCCAGACGCTCAAGGATCAGCGCAAGAAGGCCAGCATCTCCTATGAGGCCGGCTTCAAGCCTGTCGGCAAGGCGGCGGCGGACGGCAAGGCCGTCCGCGACGCGGCCGACCGCGTTCCTGCGCGCTAAGGAAACGTCTTCCCTCGCCCCCGGACAGGGGCGAGGGAAGGAAGATATCGGTCCCCGGCGATCCGCTCCAAGAGCCTGATCCAAGGGACCCGCGCCGCATCCCCGTCACGGGCACACGCTTCGGCGCTGCGTGACGTCATTTTGCCGCAGCGTCCGAGTGCGGTGCAGCAAATATGTCATACGCATTGCAACCTTCGCCGCTCATCGCGGGTTAACCTTGACGTGAGGGAATTTGCGGATTTGCCGCCGCCCTCGCGCCTGCAAGGACAAGCGATATGGTGGATGCGAACGGAACCGTGATCGAACGACTGGCGCTGATCGGCAATTTCCTGCCCCGTCAATGCGGGCTCGCGACCTTCACCACCGACGTCTATTCCGCCTTGCGCAACCGCTTCCCCGATCTGGCCGTCGATGTTTACGCGATGGACGATCATCCCGGACGCTATGCCTATCCCCCCGCCGTGACCGCCGCCATCCCGCAGCATGAGCGCGGTGCCTATATCGACATGGCCCGCCGGATCGAGGCGAGCGGTGCGCAGGCGATCTGGGTGCAGCATGAATATGGCATATATGGCGGTGCCGCCGGCGAGCATCTGCTGGCGCTGCTCGATCGCACCACGCTGCCCGTGATCGCGACGCTCCACACCGTCCTGGAAAAGCCCTCTGCCGATGAGCGCCGGGTGATGGAGGGGCTGCTGCGCCGCTGCGCCCGGATCATCGTCATGGCCGATAAGGGCCGCGACATTCTCCAGCGCATCTATGGCGCGGACCCGCGCCAGATCGCGATGATCCCGCATGGCGTGCCGGACCGCGAACTGATCTCGCCCGACTCGCTGAAGGCCAAGTTCGGCTGGGAAGGGCGAAAGGTGGTCTTCACCTTCGGCCTGCTTGCACCGAACAAGGGGATCGAGACGATCATCGAGGCGCTGCCCGCCGTCGCCGCGCATCATCCGGAATTGCTTTATGTCGTGCTGGGCGCGACGCATCCCAATCTGATCGCGCATGAGGGCGAGGCCTATCGCGATCGGTTGAAGGCGCTGGCCGAGGCGCGCGGCGTGGCCGACAATGTCGCCTTTGTCGATGCATTCGTCGAGCATGACGACCTGATCGAATATCTGCAGGCCGCCGACATCTATGCGACGCCCTATACCAACCCCGCCCAGATCACGAGCGGCACGCTGTCCTATGCGGTCGGTGTCGGCAAGGCGGTGGTCTCCACGCCTTATGTCCATGCCGTCGAGATACTGGGCGACGATCACGGCGTCCTCGTCGATTTCTGCGATGCGGACGCCTTTGCCCGCGAGATCGACCGGCTGCTGACCGACGACGTGGCCCGCAACCGCCTGTCGAGCCGCGCTTATGCCCGTGGCCGCACCATGATCTGGCCGCGCCTGGCCGAGGCGGCGCTGGAGCAGATGGCGGCGGCGATCACCGCCCGTCCGCGCCGGATCGCCGGATCATACCAGACCAGCATCAAGCCGTTGAAGGCCGACATCGCCGCCGTCGAGCGGATGAGCGACTCGACCGGCATGTTGCAGCACGCCATCTACTCGATCCCCGATCGCCGCCATGGCTATTGCATCGATGACAATGCACGCGCGCTGATCTTCATGACCCAGGCGCCGGATATCGATCCGGTCACACGCGACAAGTGGACGACCATCTACGCCTCGTTCCTGCAATATGCCTGGAACCCGGAAGCGCGCCGCTATCGCAACTTCATGCGTTTCGACCGCAGCTGGTGCGAGGATGTGGGGTCGGAGGATTCCAACGGTCGCACCCTCTGGGCGCTGGGCGTGACCGCGCGCGATGCGCAGCAGGCCAAGCATCGCGACTGGGCGCAGATGTGGTTCGACGCCACCGCCTCGCTGGCGCTGGACCTGGGATCGCTGCGGGCACAGGCTTTTGCGATGCTGGGCGCGGCGGCCATGCTGGAGGCGCGGCCGGGGCATCAGCTGGCGCGTGCCATCCTGGAAAAGCTGCCCCCGCTGCACCTCGCTTTGCTTGAGGAGGCGCGTCGCCCCGAATGGCAGTGGTTCGAGATCGTGCTGGCCTATGACAATGCCCGCGTGCCGCAGGCGCTGATCGAAGCGGGGCGTGCGCTGGGTCGCCAGGACTTGATCGATTGCGGCATTTCGACGCTGGACTGGATCGTCGGCAAGCAGACCTCGCCCGAAGGCCGCTTCCGCGCGGTCGGCAGCGAGAGCTTCGGCCGTCCCTATGCCGAGCCGTTGCAGTTCGACCAGCAGCCGCTGGAGGCGCAGGCGACGGTAGAGGCGTGCCAGTCGGCCTATGCCGCCACCCGCGATTCGCGCTGGATCGCCGAGGGTGAGCGGGCCTATGGCTGGTTCCTGGGTGCCAACGACCTCGACCTGCCGCTGGCGACGGCGCAGGATGGCGGCTGTTTCGACGGGCTGATGCCGACCGGCCTCAACCGCAACCAGGGGGCCGAATCGATCCTGGCGCTGCAACTCGCCAATTGCGCGATAGCCAGCCTTTGCCATTCCGCGTCATCCATGGCAGGAGCCGATCGTCACATTGCCTGACATGCTGTCATGTCCGGGGGAAGTGATGAGCGTTTTTGGTAAAGTGGCGAGACGGTAGCGCGATGGATCTTTTCAACCACCGGCTGCGGCTTCATGCCGATCCTTCGCGCGTCGTGGTGCGGCCGTTTCACATCGCCTGGGGCGGTGGCAATGGCGCACCCCCCAGCCGGACCGAACGGCTGGTCGGCGAAGTGCTGGCCATGTCGCCGCAGGAAGCGAGTGACCAGCTGGAAGCCGTGCTGAAGGATTTCGAGGCCCGGCACTGGCAGACGCGGCGCGTCTTCATGACCCGCTACGACCAGATTGAAGATCTGCTGAAGCTGGATGGGTCGAAGATCGGCGACGAGAAGCGCCAGCTGATCGGGGCCTATTTCTGCCACGAATACAGCTATGCCGCGGCCGCGCTGATGAACCCGTCGGCGGTGCCGCATTTCGACCAGACCGGCATCCAGCCGGGGTCGCAGCGTATCCTGATGTCGATGCGGTCGGTGGGTGAGGGGCATATCTCCTCGGTCGCCTTCCGCGAGGGCATCATCAACGACCAGAACCAGCTGCGCCTGGCGCCCGAGCCGCCCTTCGCGACCGCGACGGACGTGCATGGCTGGGGCGAGTATGAGATGCCGAGCGGCCCGATCACGGTCCACCGCCACCGCGATTCGACCCTGTCGGGCACGGTCATCTTCCCGATCACCCAGGCCCAGTCCAAGGGGCTGGAGGACATGCGCATCGTCCAGTTCACGCATGACGACGGCGCGGTCGAGTGGATCGGCACCTACACCGCCTATGACGGCTCGGGCATCCAGTCCGAACTGATGCGCACCCGCGATTTCCGCGCGTTCGACCTCGTGCCGATGACCGGCGCGGCGGCACGGAACAAGGGCATGGCGCTGTTCCCGCGCAAGGTGGCAGGCCAGTATATGATGATCGGGCGGCAGGACGGCGAGAACCTGTTCCTGCTCAAGTCCGATTCGCTGACCCACTGGGACGATGGCGAGAAGATCCTGACGCCCGTCTATCCCTGGGAACTGGTGCAGATCGGCAATTGCGGTCCGCCCATCGAGGTGGATGAGGGCTGGCTGCTGCTGACCCACGGCGTCGGCGCGATGCGCAAATATTCGATCGGCGCGGCTTTGCTCGACAAGAACGACCCGTCCAAGGTGCTTGGCCGGACGAAGCAGCCGATCCTGGCCGCCAAGGATCAGGACCGCGAGGGCTATGTGCCCAACGTCGTCTATTCCTGCGGCGCGATCCGCCACGGCGACTCGCTGTTCCTGCCCTATGGCATCGCGGACAGCTCGATCGGCTTTGCGTTCGTGAAGATCAGCGAGCTGCTCGCCGCGATGTGATGACGAAGTGGCGCGGGTAATGATACCGCGCCGCCGGGACCCCTCCTTTCCTCCCCCTTAGGGGGAGGGGGACCATCCGAAGGATGGTGGAGGGGTGTCCCCCCTCTCGATAGCGGGACGCCCCTCCGTCAGGCCTTCGGCCTGCCACCTCCCCTTACAGGGGAGGAATCATATCGGCTCCCGCAGGGATCAGCGTGCCGCTACCGGCAGGCTGACGACCTGACGCCGCGTATAGCGATACAGCGCCGCCACGATCCCCAGGAACAGGATCGTCCCCCCGATCAGCGCAGGCGTGGCAAAGCCGTCCCCGACCAGCGCCAGCGGCGCGTCCGAGTTGGTCAGGTAGACGATCCCGGCAAAACCAACCCCCCACAGGCTTTCACCCACGATCAGGCCGGTCGCGGCCAGCACGCCCAGCCGCTCGGCGGCTTCCGGGTTGGCGCTGCGCCTGGCCCAGCGGTCATAGGCATGGCCGATCACCGCGCCGATCACGACCGGCAGCGTGGCCGACATGGGCAGGTAGATGCCCAGCCCGACGCCCAGCGGCGGCAGGCGCAGCCAGCCGAGCTTGCCGAGGATTTCGTCCGCCACGATCACTCCGACGCCGACGGCCGCGCCGACGCCGATCATCGCCCAGTTGAGGTCGCCGCCCAGCACCCCCTTGGCGAGCGCCGAGATCAGCGCGGCCTGCGGTGCGGACAGCGCGTTCGGCCCGGCACCCGGCGTGCCCGCAAAGCCCAGCGTCGCGTTGAGCAGGTCGAGGACGGGCGGGATCACCAGGCTGCCGAAGACGACGCCGATGACCAGCGCCACCTGCTGCTTCCACGGCGTCGCGCCGACCAGCTCGCCGGTCTTCAGGTCCTGCAGATTGTCGTTGGAGATCGTCGCGACACCGAACACGACGCCGGTCACGATCAGGGCATAGGCGACCAGCGCCTGCGTCGTCTCCGGCGACGTCCCGCGCCCGAACAGCCCGACGAGGAGCAGGGCTGCGGCCAGCACCGACAGGATGCCGATGCCCGACACCGGACTGTTCGACGCGCCGATCAGCCCCGCCATATACCCGCAAACGGCCGCGATCACGAGGCCGATCAGCAGGATGAACAGCAGCGCGCCACCGATCAGCGCAAAGCCCGACGCGGCGAGCGGCCCGCCCGCGATCACCGACCACAGCAGCCCGGCGATCGGCACCAGCGTCGCCAGCGCGACGATGGCGACGATCCCGATCGGCAGGTCACGCTCGCCGATGGCAAGGACCGCGCCGTCGCGCCGGGCCGAAGAGGCCGCAAGCGAGGAACGGATACCGCCGATGACCGGCCCGATGATCTTCAGCAGCGTCCAGATCGCCGCGACCCCGATCACCCCCGCGCCCAGGAAACGCACGTCGCGGCTGAAAATGCCACCCGCCCATTCCGCGACCGGCCCGGCCGAGGGGGCCATGGCGGTCAGGATGGGTAGCGCCACCCACCAGCCGATCGCGATGCCCGCCAGCATCGCTATGCCGACCGACAGGCCGACCAGATGCCCGACCCCGATCAGCGCGAAGGACAGCCCGCCCGAAATGCCGGTTGCGCCCGCGCCGGTGCGGAACCAGACGGCCGCTTCGGCGACCGCCAGCTTGGTCTGGGTCAGGATCGCGAAGGCGGCCGAAGCGACGGCGTTGACGACGATCAGGCGGAGGCCGGTCGCGCTTTCGGCCTCGCCCTCACGACTGCCCGCACCGACCTTCAGCACCTCGGCGGCGGCGCGGCCCTCCGGATAGGGCAGGTCGGTGTCGACGACGAGCGCGCGGCGCAAGGGGACCGAGAACATGACGCCCAATATGCCGCCGGTCGCCGTGATCCCGGCGGTCAACAGATAGGGAAAGCCCTGCCACCACCCGATCATGACAAGCCCGGGCAGCACGAAGATGATCGCCGCCAGTGTCCCCGCCGCCGAGGCGACCGTCTGGACGATATTATTCTCCAGCACCGAGCTGTTGGGAAGGTAGCGCAGGATGGCCATCGAGATGACCGCCGCCGGGATCGAGGTGGCGAAGGTCAGGCCGACCTTGAGGCCGAGATAGACGTTCGCGGCGGTGAACAACAGGGTGATGATCCCGCCGAGTGCGATGCCGCGAAGGGTCAGTTCGGCAACGGGGCGGGCGGTCGTGGGAGAACGGCTCATGCGCGCAGATGTGGCAGAAGGTGCGGCGCTCGCCTAGCATTTCGTGCGGAGAATGCGCTCAGGCTGCGCATGGCGGGCGTGGGGGAGTATTCCTTCCCAATCCTCCGTTCAGCCTGAGCGAAGTCGAAGGCTACGCGACTCAACCGCCAAAGGCCCCACCCCGGCGAAGGCCGGGGTCCAAGTCTTGTAAAGTTCGTGGTGCGCGGGCCGTTGCGTGGGAGGCCAAGATGCCGCGCCTTCAACGGCCCATGGTAACTGGACCCCGGCCTTCGCCGGGGTGCGCGCTTGAGATGAGTGGATTCCCGTGGCCTTCGACTTCGCTCAGGCGGAACGGAGGTGGCGGAGCAGGTGGGTGTGCGCGGGGCCTTACCCCCGGAACAGATTCCCCAGCACGCCGCGCACCACCGCGCCGACGATCCCGCCGCCAGCGCTGCTCGACCGCCGTCTCGAGCCACCACCGAACACCTGCTTGCCGATCTCGTTGGCCACCTGTCGCCCGATCGACGAACTGGCCGATCGCGCCGCGCTGCTCGCCATCTTGGCCCAGGGGGAGTTGGCCGCTGCTCGCTGTTCGGCGATGCGGGCGCGTTCGGCGTCCTTGGCCGCTTTCGCGTCCGCCTTTGCCTGTTGGGCGGCCTGTTTCTCCGCCTCGGTCGCCGCCTTCGCCTCGGCGGCCGCCGCAGCGGCCTCCCGGGTCTTGGCGGCGAGCAGTTCCTCGGCCGATTCGCGGTCGACCGCCTGATCGTATTTCGCGCCGACCGCGTCGGTCTCGATCAGTATCTTGCGCTCTTCCGGCATCACCGGACCGACCCGGCTGCGCGGCGGAGCGATCAGCGTGCGCTCGACCGGCGAGGGCGAGCCGTCGGGCTGGAGCAGCGAGACCAGCGCCTCGCCGACCTTCAGCTCGGTGATGGCGGTGGCGACGTCCACACCCGGATTGGCGCGGAACGTCTCGGCTGCCGAGCGCACCGCCGCCTGGTCGCGCGGGGTGAAGGCGCGCAGCGCGTGCTGCACCCGGTTGCCCAGCTGCCCGGCGATCTTGTCGGGTACGTCGATCGGGTTCTGGGTGATGAAATAGACGCCGACGCCCTTGGACCGGATCAGGCGCACCACGCGCTCGATCGTGTCGACCAAGGCAGGCGCGGCCTCGTCGAACAGCAGATGTGCCTCGTCGAAGAAGAAGACCAGCTTGGGCTTGTCGGGGTCGCCGATCTCGGGAAGCTGCTCGAACAGTTCGGACAACAGCCACAGCAGGAAGGTCGCGTAGAGCTTGGGGCTGGCCATCAGCTGGTCGGCGGCCAGGATGTTGACCACGCCGCGCCCCGAATCGTCGACCGCGATCAGGTCGGCCAGTTCCAGCGCGGGTTCACCGAAGAAATGCTCGCCCCCTTGCGTGCGCAGCTGGAGCAGCGCGCGCTGGATCGCACCGACCGACTGTTTCGAGACATTGCCATAGGTGGTGGTCAGTTCGTCCGCCCGCGCGGCGCATTCGGCCAGCATCGCCTGGAGATCGTCCAGGTCGAGCAGCAGCAACCCTTCCTTGTCCGCGACATGGAAGGCGATGGTCAGCACGCCCTCCTGCGTCTCGTTCAACCCCATCATGCGGGCCAGCAGCAGCGGCCCCATCTCCGACACGGTGGCGCGGACGGGATGCCCCTGGGTACCGAACAGGTCCCAGAACTGCACCGGCGCGGCCTCATAGGCCCAGTCGGCCATGTCCAGTTCGGCAGCACGCGCGGTAAAGGCCGCGTGGGTCTTGCCCATCGCCGATCCCGCCATGCCCAGGCCCGACAGGTCGCCCTTCACGTCGGCGACGAAGCTGGGCACGCCCGCGCGCGAAAAGCCTTCGACCATCGTCTGCAGCGTCACCGTCTTGCCGGTGCCGGTCGCGCCCGCGATCAGGCCGTGCCGGTTCGCGCGCTTGAGGTCGATCGCCTGTGGCTTGCCGCCACCCATGCCGATGAAGATGCCGTCCATGGCGCGCATTGTATCGCGCCGGACGGGGACGGGAATAGCAAAAGGCCGCCGCATCCCTGGGATACGACGGCCTTTTTGTCTCGGCCCGTAAGGGGTGGACGGGTTACTTGATCCGCAGCGGGATCAACGCGCCCGCGATCTTGCCGCGGGTGATCTGCGCCAGCACCTGCGGACGGCCCGCGGCCTTGGCGGCGGCGACGACCTGCTGGAGGTCGGCGGCAGTGCGGATCGGCGCGCCGTTGACCGCCGTGATGACGTCGCCGCGCTTCAGCTTGGCGGCGGCATCGCTCGACGGATCGACCGCCGCGATCACCACGCCCTGGGTCGACGGATCGACATTGATCGCGCGCGCGATCGCGGGCGTCAGCACCTGGACAGACAGGCCCAGGCCGCCACCGGCCGCAGGCGTGGTCTGCGCATCGTCGTCATCGTCGGGGAAGGCGTCGGAGCCGTCACCCAGGGTCGAACGCAGTTCCTCGTTGGACGGACGGGTCGCGGCGGTTGCGGTCAGCGACACCGGCTTGCCGCCGCGCAGCACTTCCAGCTGGACGCGGCCGCCCGGCGGCACGTTCGCAATCAGATAGGACAGGGTCTGTTCGGGCGTCACCGACTGGCCGTTGACCTTGGTCACGACGTCGAACGCCTTCAGGCCGGCCTTGGCGGCGGGGCCATTGGGTTCGACCTTGGCGATGATCTCACCCTGGCCCTTGGGCACGCCCAGCGAAGCGGCGACGTCGTCATTGACCGGCCCACCGATCTGCACGCCCAGATAGCCGCGCTCGATCTTCTGGCCCTTCATCAGCCGCTCGACGATCGGCTTGGCGTCCTCCGCCGGAATGGCGAAGCCGATGCCGATATTGCCACCCGACTGCGAATAGATCTGGCTGTTGATGCCGATGACGTTGCCGTTCATGTCGAACATCGGGCCACCGGAATTGCCCTGGTTGATCGCGGCGTCGGTCTGGATGAAGCGGTCGTTAGCACCGCCTTGTCCGGTAACGCGGTGGATCGCCGAGATGATGCCCGCGGTCACGGTGCTCGACAGGCCGAAGGGCTGGCCGATCGCCAGCACCCAATCGCCCGGACGCGCCCGCGCCGAATCGCCGAAGCGGACGAAGGGCAGGTTCTTGCCGTCGATCTTCAGGACCGCGAGGTCGGAGGTCTCGTCGCGGCCGACGACCTTGGCGGTATATTCCTTGCGGTCGTTCAGCGTGACGGTGATCGAGTCGACCGAGGCACCCTGCGCGCCCGGCGCGATGACGTGGTTGTTGGTGACGATATAGCCGTCGGGCGAGATCAGGAAGCCCGAACCCAGCGAGGCGCCTTCACGCTTTTGCGGCTGCGGCCCGGCCTGGCCGCCGAACTGGCCGAAAAAGCCCTCGAACGGCGTGCCGGAGAAAGGGTTGGGCTGCTGCTTTACCGTGATCGACTGCTTGGTCGAGATGTTGACGACGGCGGGCTGGAGCTTGGCGACCATGTCGGCAAAGCTCATCGGCGCGCCGGCGCGCGGGGCGACCGCCTGGATCGCACCCGGTTCGTTCTGCGCGACCTGGGCGGTGCCGGGCTGAAGGGCCAGGGTCGCGGTCGCACCACCGAGGAGGAGCGCACTGGTAATGGCGTAGGCGTAGCGCACTGGGCTAGGGTCCTCTTAAAGAAAATTCAGTTTGACCGTGACCTATTTGCCACGGTTTGGCTGAACGACGCTTGAATATGAACGAGCGGAAAGGTGGAATCTCCACCTATCGGCCCGGCGCGGTGAATTCCTTCAGATAGCTATTCTCCGGCGACAGAATGATCTGCGTGGCGCCGCGTTCCTGATTCGAGCCGTCCGCGCCGAAGGTATGGCGATAGGACTGCATGGCGCGGTAGAAATCGTAGAAATTGGGGTCCTTGCCAAAGGCCTGGGCATAGATTTGCGCCGCCTGGGCATCGGCATCGGCGCGGACGATCTGCGCCTGCTTCTGGCCTTGTGCGGCGATGGTGATCGCCTCCTGCTGGCGCGCGGTCTGCATCCGGGCGAGCGCGCTTTGCAGCGGCGTGCCCGGCGGCAACTCGGCCTCCTTGATGCGCACATCGACGATCTGGACGCCGTACTGGCGCGCGATACGGTCGAGGCGGACCTGGATCGCGTCCATCACCTGGCCGCGCTCGGGGCTGAGCAGCTCGGACGAACGCCGCTTGCCCAGCTCGTTGCGCAGTGCCGATCCGAAGATCGGGCGAAGCTGGTTGATGACGCCGTCGACGCTGCCCGCGGTCGCCAGCATCCGGCGCGGATCGATCACGCGGAAGCGGGCAAAGGCATCGACATTCATGCGCAGCTGGTCGGTCGACAGTACCTGGGTCTTTTCCAGGTCGAGGTCGAGCACGCGCTTGTCGACCCAGACGATACGGTCGACGAAGGGAATGCGCGCGATCAGGCCCGCGCCGCTGTCGCCCAGTTCCTCGCCGGGGCGAAAGCCGTTGACCACCCGGCGCGGCTGCTCGAACCGATAGATCACCGCCTGCTTGGTCTCGGGCACGATCGAGAAGGTCGAGGCGGCAATGATGACCGCGATCAGCAGGGCGATGCCCAGCACGATCGGGTTGCGTGCGGTCAGGCCGTTCACTGGCCACCTCCCTGTTCCGAACCGGCCTGCGCCGAAGCGGCGGGCGGCGTGGCGGGAGCCGTCGCGGTGATCTCCGGCGGCAGCGGCCTGGCCTGCCCCTTGGAGAGAGGCAGATAAGGGACGACACCGGGCGTCTCGACGATGGTCTTGTCCGACTTGGCCAGCACGGCCTCCATGGTCTCGTAATACATGCGGCGACGGGTCACCTCCGGGGCCAGGCGATATTGTTCATACACCTTGTCGAACTGCGCCGCCTCGCCCTGCGCACGGGCTACCACCTGCTGCGCATAGGAACGCGCCTGGTTGACGTCGGCGACCGCACGCTGCTGCGCCACCGTCACCTTGTTGAAATCGTCGACGATCTGCTGCGGCGGGGCAGCCTGCTTGATGGCGACGCCCTGGATCCGCACGCCCGCGCGATATTCGTTCAGGATCGACTGGGTCAGCTCCTGCACCCGCTGTTCGATGCCGGTACGTCCCGAACCCAGCGCCTGGTCCAGCGAAGTGTCGGCGATCACCGCGCGCATTGCGCTCTCCGCCGCTGCGCGCACGGTTTCCTGCGGCTGCGCCAGGCGGAAGGCATAGTCGCGCGGATTGGCGATGTCCCAGCGCACCGAATAGGTCAGGTCGATGATGTTCTGGTCGCTGGTCAGCACCAGATTCTCGCCCGAGCCTTCGGGGAAATTCTCGGTGCGGATCTTTTGCACGTCCAGCACCCGGACGCTGGCGATCGGGGCGGGGGCGGTGATCTGGATACCCGGTTCGAGGATGCCGGTATAGCGACCGAAATAGGTCACGACGCCGCGCTGCTGCGGCCCGATCGGATGGATCGAGGTATAGAGCAGCCAGATGACGATCAAGATTGCCGCGCCGATCGCCCAGAGCGTGCGGCCGCCCGGTGCGCCCGGAAGGCCGCCGAAACCGCCGCCGGACCCGCCCGGCCCCTCACCGGGGCCGCCGCCGCCCGATCCCCGCGCCTTGCGGATGAACTCATCCAGCGCGGTGGACTTGCCCGGCGCCTTGCGGCCACCCGGCGGAACGGCCCAGGGGTTGCGGGGACCACCATCGGGATCGTCGCCGGACCCGCCCCAGGGGCCTTTTGGCGTGTTGGCGGCTAGGATGGGGGGGCGTTGAAACCGGCCCGTCAGCTTTCTCATAGTCATCGTTATAGGAACGGTTCGCCGACAAAAACAGTGCCAAGCCGCGCTTCGCATCCTATCTGCCGCGCATGAGCATCATCGAGACGGTAAAGGCGGCGGTCGCCGCGGTGGCGGGCAAGCGCGCGAATGTGCGGATGGAGGGCGCGCGGGCGGGGGTCGTGCTCGACACGACCGGCCTCGACGGCGCCGGTCGCCACGCGCTGGAGCAAGAGGTGAAGGCCGCCGCGATCCAGTCGGGGGCCGAGGATGTCCGCGTCGTCCTGACCGCCGAGAAGCGCGAGCGTCGCATCATCGCGGTCGCCAGCGGCAAGGGCGGCGTGGGCAAGTCCACCCTGTCGGCCAATCTCGCCATCGCGCTGGCGCGGGGCGGTCGCAAGACCGGGCTGGTCGATGCCGACATCTATGGCCCGTCGCAACCGCGCCTGATGGCGGCCGAGGGTGTGAAGCCGGTGGCGCAGGACGGCAAGCTGCAACCGGTGCCGACCCCTTATGGCGTGTCGCTGCTGTCGATGGGGCAGCTGGTCGAGCCGGACAAGGCGATCGCGTGGCGCGGGCCGATGGCGGCGGGCGCGCTCAGCCAGCTGGTCGATGGCGACTGGGGCGCGACCGAGCTGCTGGTCCTCGACCTGCCGCCCGGCACCGGCGACGTGCAGCTGACCATGGTGCAGAAGCATCGCCCGGCGGGCGCGGTGATCGTCTCGACGCCGCAGGATCTGGCGCTGATCGATGCGCGGCGCGCGATCGACCTGTTCACCAAGGCGGGGGTGCCGATCATCGGCCTGGTCGAGAATATGGCGGGCTATTGCTGTCCGCATTGCGGCGGCATGTCGGATCCGTTCGGATCGGGCGGGGCGGAGGCGGCCGCCGCCGAGCTGGGCATCCCGTTCCTGGGCCGGGTGCCCCTGACCATCGCGATTCGCACCGCCTCCGACGCGGGCCAGCCTCCGGCGGCGGGCGAGGGCGACACGGTCTTCGCGCCGCTGGCCGCGCAGGTCGCGAACTGGCTCGATCTCCCGCGATGAAACCGGCGGCATGGCGGGGCGTTGAGGCGCGGTAACCCGCCGCTTTTCCGAATGATAGTCGGGAGGTCGGCGGCGAATAGGGGATAACCGATGCCGTTGACCGCCGATGACGATATTCGCGACCTGCTGGCGAAGGCGCGGACCATCGCGATGGTCGGCGCGTCGGACCGGCCCGACCGGCCATCTTACGGCGTGATGAAGCGGTTGCAGGATCACGGCTATCGCGTGATTCCGGTCAATCCGCAGATCACCGGCGAGCATGTCCATGGCGAGTTCGTCTTTCGCGAGCTGGGCCAGCTGGGCGACCCCATCGATATCGTCGACATCTTCCGCCGGTCCGAGGCAGCGGGCGACGTGGTGGACGAGGCGATCGCCATCGGGGCCAAGGCGGTCTGGCTGCAACTGGGCGTCGTCAACGAGGCCGCCGCCGCGCGCGCCGAGGCCGCCGGGCTGAAGGTCGTGATGAACCGCTGCCCCGCCATCGAGATTCCGCGCCTGGGCGTCGCGCCGGTCGGGCAGGACTGAACACAAGGGCGACGGCCGACATCACACGAAGGGGAGAATGACGATGGTGCCGCTGCTGCTATGGGCCGCTCCGGTTGCGCAAGGGGAGCCGCGGATGACCCTGCCGCGCCTGACCCCGAGCTGTACCCTGTCCACCTGCCATGGCGGCAAGCGTTCCTCGCCCTATCGCCTGGCCCCGAGCCATGTCGTGCCGATCGATTCCAAGGCACGGGCCTTTGCCAATGACGGCACCTATTGCGCGGTGGTCGGCGACAAATATTGCACCAGCAAGCCGCGTACGCTGTTCCGCACCGCGATTGATTAGCCGGGGCGGCAGGCGCTAGGATCGCGATACCTTAGGAGGATCGCCATGCTGCCCCTGTTGCTGATCGCCATGCAGGCCGTCCCCGCCGCCCCGTCGGAGGGAACAGAGCGCGTTTCGATCCTGCTGCCCGATTGCCCGACCTCTGCGGATACGCGGCAGGACATCCTCGTCTGTGGTCGTCGACCGGGAAGCGACCGGGCACCCGAGTTGCGGGGCGGGCCGTCCGACCGCGCGACTCCGTCCAATCCCGAGATGACCGCCATCGGGGCCTTGCGCGCCGAGGGGACGCCATGTGCGGCCAGTCAAAGGGGGTGCGCCGCCCCGGTCGACGTCGTCACGCCCACGCTCATGCTCGCCAACGAGGCGCGGATCGGCATCAGCAAGCTGTTCGACAAGGCGCGCGACAAGAGCAAGCGGATGCCGATCGCGCTCGATGGTCAGGGGCCGCAGGGGCATCTCGAACCCTGACCGGAGGGGGACTCTGCTGACGCTGGCGCTCGGTTGGAAAAACCGGCATGATCGCGCCCGGCCCCGCCTTCAGGCAGAGGGGCTGGCGATGCCGGGAGAGCGTCATGCTTGCGACGATGTTGGTCATGGTGATGGCGGGACTGTCGGCACGACCGTCGGTACAGGGCGACGACACGCCGCCACCTTCGGTCGACACCATCGTCGCCAAGACCCGCCGCTTGACCAGTGTCGAGACGCGCTGCGTCTATGATCCCAACGCCACCGACATCACCGTGTGCGGCCGTCGCAATGCCGACCGCTTCCGCATTCCCTTCGAGATACCGCCCGAGCCCGGCGATCGCCGTCACGAAGGGGTGATGGAGGAACGGACGCGGCTGCTCGCGCGAAGCACGCCGGTCAAGGACCTGTCGCCCTTCCTGGTCGGCGGCGGCTTGGCCGGGGTGACGATGGACACCAATGCCCGGGGCAGCGGTGGCACGACGACCCTGCGCAAGCCCGCGCCATGACGGCCGGAGACAGGTGATGATCCCGCTGCTGCTGATCGCTTGGCAGGCAGTGCCCGCCGTTCCGATGCCGCCACCGGGGGGCGGAAGCTTTTCGATCCTGGCACGCGATCCCTGTCCGGCTTCGGGCGGGACGGCCGCCGACATCATCGTCTGCGGGCGGCGTCAGACCGATGACCGGGTTCCGCAACTCCGCGACGAGCCGCCGGCCGGGCCGGTGCCGTCCAATCCCGAACTGACGGGGGCAGGGGCTCTGGCGGCCTCCTCCACGCCGTGTCCGGCGCGGCAAGGCGGGTGTCAGGTGGGATTCGATCTCGTCACGCCCGCACTGATGCTCGCCAACGAGGTGCGGATCGGGATCAGCAAGCTGGCCGACAAGAGGCGCGACAAGAGCCAGCGCATTCCCATCGCGCTCGACGGGCCGGGTCCTCAGGGGCATCTGGAGCCGTGATGGTCGCTCAGGACGGCGGGTCTTGAAGCCCCCGTCCCTCTCCGGATAAGCGTCCCAGACCTTCCATACCATACCGGCGAGGGCCGGGATCCAGTTGGGGTACGATGGTGAAGCCCTCTGGTCGGCTCGGTACTGGACCCCGGCGTTCGCCGGGGTGGCGCTTGAGAGGGAGGGCTTGTTTGTGGTGGTTCAGCGCCGGACCTGCCGCCGCGAGCGGGCGGACGGCGGCGGGAGGAACCAGTCGGCCAGCGTCAGGCCCGTCGTCGCCATGGCGCGCAGCACGACCTGCCCCGCCGCCCGCGCATCGCTGAGCGCATCATGGTGCCGGTGCTCCAGCTCCAGGAACGCGGCCAGCGTGTTGAGCTTGTGGTTGGGCAGCTCCGGCCAGGCCCGCCGCGCGATCGTCACGCTGTCCAGCCAGCGCGCGGCGATGGGCGGCAGGGCGTCGCGTTCGCACGCGCGGCCCAGTGCGCCCTTGTCGAAGCCAGAATGCGCCACCGTCACGCGCCCGCCCAGAAGCCCGGCCAGTTCGGGATGCAGCGCGGCGAAATTCGGCTTGCCCAGCACATGGTCGGCGGTGATGCCATGGATGGCGATATTGAACGCGCTGAACTCGTCGCACGGGTCGACCAGCGTTTCATAGGCCAGCACTTCGACGCCCGCGGCATAGCCGACGATGCCGATCTGGCAGATGCTGCTGGTCCGCGAACAGGCGGTTTCGACGTCGATGACCACGAAATCGGGGGGAATCATGGACGGCCTTTAGCGGGCTGGCGCCATTCGAGCAATAAAAGGTCGCTGACCGGCTCGACAGCGACCGTTTCTATCCGCTACCCGCCTGCACTCAATAAACGCTCCGATACGGGATTTGGACGATGGGCGATGCTTTGCGAGTGGCTTTGGCGGGACTGGGCACGGTGGGGGGCGGCGTCATTCGCCTGCTCGATGCGAACCGTGACCTGATTACCCGGCGCGCCGGTCGCCCGATCGAGATCGTCGCCGTCTCCGCGCGCGACCGGACCAAGGACCGGGGCGTCGACCTGTCGCGCTTCGAGTGGGTGGACGATACCGCCGCGCTGGCCTCGCACCCCGATGCCGATGTGGTGGTCGAACTGATCGGCGGTTCGGACGGCCCGGCGCTGACGCTGGCGCGGACCGCGCTGGGGGCGCGGCGCGGCTTCGTCACCGCTAACAAGGCGATGCTGGCGCATCATGGGCTGGAACTGGCGCAGAAGGCGGAGGAATCCAACGCCGCGCTGAAGTTCGAGGCGGCGGTCGCGGGCGGCATCCCGGTCATCAAGGGCTTGCGCGAAGGGGCGGCGGCCAACGCCATCGCGCGCGTCTATGGCATTCTCAACGGCACCTGCAATTTCATCCTGTCGAAGATGGAAGCGGAGGGCCGCGACTTCGCCGAGGTTTTGGCGGAGGCGCAAGCGCTGGGTTATGCCGAAGCGGACCCCAGCTTCGACATCGACGGCGTCGATGCCGCACACAAGCTGTCGATCCTGGCCGCCATCGCTTTTGGCACCCAGCCCGCCTTTGCCGACGTCGCGATCGGCGGCGTGCGCCATGTGCTGGCCGCCGATATCGCGCAGGCGGCGTCGCTCGGCTACCGTGTCCGCCTGGTCGGCGTGGCGGAGGAAGGGGCGAACGGCCTGTTCCAGCGGGTGCATCCGCATCTGGTGCCGCTCGACCATCCGCTGGCGCATGTCACCGGATCGACCAATGCGGTGGTGGCTGAGGGGAATTTCGTCGGCCGGTTGCTGTTCCAGGGTGCCGGTGCAGGCGACGGCCCGACCGCCAGCGCGGTGGTTGCCGACCTGATCGACATCGCGCGCGGCGAATATGGCGCGTCCTTCGCCATGCCCGCGCATGAGCTGACCGCGGCGGTGAAGGCGGACAGCGGCGAACGGCGCGGGCGCGCTTACCTGCGCTTCACCGTGCAGGACAAGGTCGGCGTGCTGGCCGAGATCGCCGCAGCGATGCGCGATGCGGGGGTATCGATCGAAAGCCTGATCCAGCGCGGCGAGGCGGCCGATGGTGGCGTGATGATCGCGATCGTGACTCATGAGGGGCCGGAGCGCGCGGTCGCGCAGGCGCTGGAGCGGTTGCGCGGGAGCCAGAGCTTGGTCGGGCAGCCGCTGTTGATGCATATTCTGGGGTGATTGTTTTTGGGGGGGCTCTGCGAGGCCCCTTACCCTCCCGCCTGCGGGAGGGGAGGTGTCTAGCCCGGCGGCCTGACCTTCTCCAACAAGCTCCCCTCCCGCAGGCGGGAGGGGTTGGGGGAGGGCAACGGTGTCTCACCGAGACTGCCCCCGCCGCCTCACTTCTTGATCAAACCGATCTCCACCAGCCGCTCGAACAGGTAATCATGCGCGGTGATCGGCTCCGGGTAACGATCCGGATGCCCCTCGCTCACCGTCCCCGGCAGCGTCTTGATCAGGAAGTCCGGCGCAGGATGCAGGAAGAAGGGCATCGAATAGCGCGAGAAGCCGCGCCGCTCGACCGGCGGGTTGACGACGCGATGCGTGGTCGAGGGCAGGACATGGTTGGTCAGCCGCTGCAGCATGTCGCCGACATTGACCACCATCGCGCCCTCGGGCGGGCGGATCGCCAGCCACTCGCCCGAAGCACGGTCGAGCAGTTCGAGGCCCGCTTCCTCGGCCCCCAGCAACAGGGTGATGAGATTGATATCCTCATGCGCACCCGCGCGGACGCCCTCGGCATCGGTGGGGATCGGCGGATAGTGGAGCAGGCGCAGGACCGAATTGCCGTCCTTGACCGCCGGATCGAACCAGTTCGGCTCCAGCTTCAAATGCCGCGCGATCGCCGAGAGCAGCCGGTCGCCCGCCCGGTCGAACGCCGAGAAGAGTTCGATGAAATCCTCGCGGAACCCCTCGGGCCGGTCGGGCCAGATATTGGCGGGCATCCGATCGGCGTAAGCGTGTCCCTCGGGCAGTTCGCGCCCGACATGCCAAAATTCCTTCAGGTCGACGACCTTGGCGTCCTTGGCGATCTCGGTCTTGAACGGCGTATAGCCGCGCGCGCCGCCGCCGCCGGGGACGTGGTAACGGCGCTTCTCCTCCTCGGGCAGGTCGAACAACGCCTTGGTCTGCGCCCAGGCGCGGTCGATCAGGTCGGCGGGCACGCCGTGATCGGCGACGATGGCAAAGCCGAACCGCTCGAACGACTCGCCCAATGCGGCGGCAAAGCCCTCGGGATCACGGTCCTGGTCGGCGAGGCTGAGTGTCGGAACCTCGGCGGAGCGGGTGTCGGTCATGGCGATATGTCCAGAAAATCGAATGGGCTGCCGTCTATATAACGCGCCCGTCATCCCCGAACAGGGTGCGTCATCCGCCTAAAGTGATCGTCCCCGTCGATCGGTCGCCGCCCAAGGGGCGCAGGTCCAGGCGGAAGGATTTCTCCTCCGCCGTCTTGCCGACCAGCGCGCCGCCCTGATCGGTCAGGGTGAAGTCGGCCTCGCCCATCTTGTCGCGGAACCAGCTGCGTACGGTCGCCGGATCGGCCGGGCTGTCGAAGGTCATGGTGAACGCCTTGTCGCGGCCATTGCCGACATCGACGTTGCGGATCGTCGAGCCGGGGTAGAGATGCACGCCGTTCAGCTCGAAATTATCGGCCTCCATCGACACCTTGGGTAGCTTGAAGGCGCCCGAAAAGCCGGGCAGCGCCAGCTTCACCTCACCCGACTTCCCATCGACCGACGCCAGCGTCTCGCCGTCGGAGCCGTTGACCGTGATCGACGTGCCCTGGTTTGGCCGATCGCAGGCGGACAGCGCCAGTGCCGCCAGCAGCGGCAGGGCGAGGGGGGGGCGGGACAGGATGGACATGGGGTATACTCCTTACGCGTCCTGTGGGCCGATATGGCTCGCCGGGAATGTCGGCCCGACAAGCTTTAGCCACGCTGAATGTCGGCATTTAACATCTGAATGGCGCGCTCGGTCCCACAGGCGAGCCAATCCCGACTCATCGATCGAAGGAATCATGAGGTGACGACCGACACATCCGAAGGCTGGGACACCATCGCCGCGACGTTCATGGCGGTTCGTTCGGAAGTCGGCGCGCAGGTCGTCCGGCGCTGGGCGAAGGACGGCCTTTCGCCATTGACGGCGATTCTCGATCTGGGCTGCGGCTCCGGGGTGCCGATCGGGCAGGCGCTGGTCGGCGAGGGCTTCGCTATATGGGGGATCGATGCGTCTCCGTCGCTCGTCTCCGCCTATCGCGCCAATCTTCCCGACATGCCCGTCCGTTGTGAGCCGGTGCAGGACAGCGACTTTTTCGGCCGGCGCTTTGCCGGTGTCGTGGCGATCGGCCTGATCTTCCTGTTGGCCGAAGCCGATCAGTTGCAGTTTCTGGAGAAGGTGACGGATGCGCTGGAGCCGGGCGGGCGCTTCTTGTTCAGTGCGCCGCGCGAGCGATGCCAATGGCGTGATAGCCTGACCGGGCGCGAGTCCCGGTCGCTGGGCATGAAGACCTATGCCGCGCGGCTGGAGGAATGTGGTCTGGTTTTGGCCGGATGCCTGACCGATGAGGGGCGGAACCATTATTACGACGCGGTAAAGCCAAGTCGATCTTCGGGCGGAGCGGCCAGGAAACCGTGACGCGCCAGCCGGGTTTTTCCGGTTCCCCTCTCCGTCTATCTCCCTTAAAGGGCAGCCACCATGTCCGAATCCCGTTCCGCTGATCCGGTGACGCCCGTCACCGCCGAACCTCCCGGCGCGCCCATCGGCTTTGTCGAGTTCGTCCTCCTGATCGCGGCGCTGATGGCGTTGACCGCGCTGGGGATCGATTCGATGCTCCCGGCCCTACCCGCCATCGGGGAGGCGCTGGGGGCCTCGCCTGCCGTGCGGCCGTTCGTCGTCACGGCCTTCCTGATCGGTTTCGGTGTGGCGCAGCTGGTCCATGGGCCGCTGGCCGATCGTTATGGGCGGCGGCGGGTGTTGATCGTGGCACTGGTCATCTACATCATCGCCAATGGCGCGTCGGCGGTGGCGGGCAGCTTCACCTTGCTGCTGGTCGCGCGGGTCTGCGCGGGCGCGGCGATCGCCGCGACGCGGGTGGCGACGGTGGCGCTGGTCCGCGACTGCTATCACGGGCGCGCGATGGCGCAGGTCATGTCGATCGCCTTCATGGTGTTCATGATCGTGCCGATCCTGGCGCCCGCCTTTGGCGAGCTGGTGCTGCTGTTCGGCAACTGGCGGCTGATCTTCTGGACGATCGCCGGGCTGGCCACTTTGGTCCTTGCATGGTTCTCGCTGCGGATGCCCGAGACGCTGGCGGTCGAGGCCCAACTGCCTATCTCCGCGTCGCGGATCATCGGCGGCTGGCGCGAGACGATCGGCGACCGGCTTTCGCTCGGCTATACGCTGGCGGCGACGGCGCTGATGGCGGCACTGTACGGCTATCTCAATTCCGTGCAGCCGATCATGGCGCAGACCTTCGGCCGCGAGAAGCTGCTGGCGCTGATCTTTGCCACCACCTCGGTCACGATGGCGGCGGCGAACCTGCTCAACTCGCGGATCGTCATGCGGCTGGGCACGCGGCTCATCAGCCACAGCTCGGTCACGATCCTGATCATCGTGGCGGCCATCCATCTGGGCGTCACCTATTTCGGGGGCGAGTCGCTGATCGTCTTTGCGGTCCTCCAGGCGATCACCATGGCGTGTTTCGGTCTGGCGACCTCCAATTTCTCGTCGATGGCGATGGAGAATATGGGGCGGATCGCAGGCACCGCGTCGAGCGTACAGGGCTTTACCAGCGTCACCATCGGCTCGGTGATCGGCGCAGGGATCGGCCAGGCCTATGACGGGACGACGCAGCCGCTGACCCTGGGCTTCCTGATCGCCGGATGCGCGGCCTTTGCGTTCGTCTTCGCGACCGAGCGCGGGCGGATGTTCCGTCCCGCCTGACGCCCCTTGATCGAGGCCGGGGGAACCGCCCGGCCCGCCCCCGTGTTCCCCCTCCACAGTTCAAGAGGAGGCAGTGATGGGCGGACATCAGGTTCCAAGCCAGGGACCCGGCGACGATGGCTGGGACGAAGAAGGCTATGACGAGAGCCAGCGCGCTGAAATCCTGGAGGTGACGCGCGACGGCCCCAGCGACGGCGTGTTGCTGACCGATATCGAACCCGATCTGGGCGACGACACCGTCGAGGACGAGCCGATCGGCGAACTGGACATGGACTCCGAAGAGGTCGGGACCAGCGATGCCTCGGTCGACATGGATGGCGAGGATATCGACGAGGACGATCTCCAGGAAGATTTCGAGGACGACACGGTGGCCGATGGCGAGATCGACGACGCCGACGACACCGCGCTGCGGCCATGAACCGGCTTCCCGTCGCGCTGGCGGCGGGCGGCATCGTGCTGGTCGGCTGTTCGACCATGCCCGATCCGCGTGCCGCACAGACGCTGCCGCCGATGGTCTCGACGACTTTCCAATGCGAGAACGGGAGTCGCTTCTGGGTGCGCTTCGACAATCGGGACGACAGCGCGCTGGTGCGGTTCGACGACGATCTGGAAATGCGCCTGGAGGGGCAGAGGGTCGCCTCGGGCATCCACTATAGCGGCTTTGGCCACGACCTGCGCGGCAAGGGGGGTGAGGTTGTTTTGACACGCCCCACCGGTGATTCCATACGCTGCACCGCCGCTCGGTAAGCATCGGGTGCGGAAACGCGGCCGAAAAGTGGCGGAAATCCGCCATTGCCGTATTCTGCCCCCAATTGGTTCATCTAGATGACAGGAAGTGTGGCTCTGAAGCCACAGGTTCCAACAAGGCGATCAAAAATCTGAAAAGCCGTGCAACCCCTGGGCGTCTAGCCGGTTAAGCGGGCCTGGGCTGAGCGGTTCGATCCGCCGCCCCACATAGAATAAGAGAAGGGTATCTCACATGCGTAAGCTTTCCCTCGTCGCCGCTGCGGCGGCCGCGTTCGTTGCCGTGCCTGCCATGGCCCAAGACATGAACACCACCGATGCGGCGGCTCCGGCCCCGGCCGCTGACACCGCGACCGCTCCCGACGGCACCCGCGCCTTCGGTATCGAGCCGTATGTCGCGATCATGGGTGGTTGGGAGCAGTTCGACCGCCAGACGGTCGCCGGCATCCCCGCGCAGCCCAAGGGCTACAACCTGGACGGCGCGCTGGTCGAAGGCATCGTCGGCTTCAACGTGCCGCTCGGCCCCGTGTTCGTCGGCGCCGAGGGCGCGGTCGCCAAGGGCGTGTCGGGTGACATCGACTGGCAGTATGGCGCCTATGGCCGCGCGGGCTTCCGCGCCGGTGAGAGCGGCCTGTTCTACGGCAAGGTCGGCTATCGCTGGAACAACTTCCACAACTTCGCGCCTGGCGTCGCTGGCGACCTGAAGCGTGACTATCACGCGACCGTGTACGGCGTCGGCGCCGAAGTCGGCCCGAAGGACATCGGTCTGGGCGGCCTGACCGGCAATTCGGGTCTGCGTCTGCGTATGGAAGTTTCGACCTTCGACAACGCGCACTCCTTCCGTCCGATGGCGGGTGTTGTCGCACACTTCTGATCCCTCTCGGATCCAGTTGGCGTAAAGGAACGGGGTTCGGCAGCGATGCCGGACCCCGTTTTCTTATGGGGCCATGCTTCCCATATCGGGCGCATGGTCGGACGGGTGAAGCGCAAGGCGGGGCTGGCGGCGGCCGCCGAACGGGTCGAGGAAAGGCCCGCGCCACTGGCTTGTGCGCTGTGTGAGCGACCGCTGGGGGTGAAGGTCGAATGGCACCACCCGATCCCCAAGAGCGAAGGCGGGCGGGAGACGGTGCCGGTGCATCCCATCTGTCACCGCACGATCCATGCGACGTTGTCCAATGCGGAACTGGCGCGGGGCTATGCGGACTTTGCGGTTTTACGCGCGCACCCGGATATGGCGCGTTTCCTGCGCTGGATTGCGGGCAAACCGGCGGACTTTCATGCGCCGACGCGGGGTGCGCGGTGATTTTTGGCTCACGCGAAGCCGCGATGACGCGAAGAAGGTTGGTTCGCGCGGAGGCGCGGAGACGCGGAGGTTTTTGGTTCGCGCAGAGGCGCAGAGGACGCAGAGCGGAAGCGCGGCTGGCTTATTCCGGCCCCCCTCCGTTCAGCCTGAGCGTAGTCGAAGGCCAAGGGAATCCCTCCGCCCCACAAGGCAATTTCGGGCCAAAGGCCCTACCCATTGACGAAAGCGTTCGCCCAAAAGGCGGCTCGGGTGGCCAAGGCTATCCCGTGGCCTTCGACTACGCTCAGACGGAACGAAGCGGAGCCCTACCCTGCTATAATCTTCTTCTCTGCGCCCTCCGCGCCTCTGCGCGAACCCAAAAACCTCCCCGTCTCTGCGCGAACCAACCTTCTTCGCGTCCTCGCGGCTTCGCGTGAACAAAAAAGGGCGGACCGAAGCCCGCCCTTTCGGATCACTCCGCCGCGACGCCCGCGGCCGAGAACATGTCGCCGGTCTCGCCCGCCTCTTCGTTGGCGGCCTTGCCGGTCTTGGCCTTCTGGCGCTTGTCGAACGAGTCCCACACGTCGTTCCACTGGCCGCGCGTCGCCGCCTTGGAATATTCGGTCGCGCGCGTCTCGAAGAAGTTGGCATGTTCCACGCCGTTCAGCAGCGGGGTCAGCCAGGGCAGGGGATGCTCGTCGATCATGTAGATCGGCTTCAGGCCCAGCTGGCTGAGACGCCAGTCGGCGATGTAGCGGATATACTTCTTGATCTCCTTGGGCTTCATCCCCTCGACCGGACCCATTTCAAAGGCGAGGTCGATGAAATTGTCCTCCAGGCGGATCGTCGTCTGGCAGACATCGGCGATGTCGTCCTTCACCGCCTTGGTCAGGCACTGGCGCTCCTGGCAGAAGGCGTGGAACATGCGGATGATGCCTTCGCAGTGCAGGCTCTCGTCGCGCACCGACCAGCTGACGATCTGGCCCATGCCCTTCATCTTGTTGAAGCGCGGGAAGTTCATCAGCATCGCAAACGACGCGAACAGCTGGACGCCTTCGGTGAAGCCGCCGAACATCGCCAGCGTGCGCGCGATGTCCTCGTCGCTGTCGACGCCGAAATTCTGCATGTAGTCATGCTTGTCCTTCATCTCGGCATATTCGAGGAAGGCGCCATATTCGCTCTCGGGCATGCCGATCGTGTCGAGCAGATGGCTGTAGGCGGCGATATGCACCGTCTCCATGTTGGAGAAGGCGGTCAGCATCATCTTGATCTCGGTCGGCTTGAACACCCGGCCATATTTCTCGTGATAGCAGTCCTGCACCTCGACGTCCGCCTGGGTGAAGAAGCGGAAGATCTGGGTCAGCAGGTTGCGCTCATGATCGGTCAGCTTCTGCGCCCAGTCGCGGCAATCCTCGCCCAGCGGCACCTCTTCGGGCAGCCAGTGGAGCTGTTGCTGACGCTTCCAGAACTCGAACGCCCAGGGGTATTCGAAGGGCTTGTACTGCTTGGAGGCTTGGAGGAGGGACATCGGTGTTACTCCGGGTACGAATGAGATGAAGAGGGTGAAGGCCGGTTCAGCCGCTGCTCGCCCAGGAGCGCAGAGCGGTGGCGAAACCGGCGAGAATGATCCCGCCCATGGCGAACATGGTGCCCGCGATCAGCCGGGCGTAGCGGCCCTGCTCCGACCGGGGCGTGCGGAGTTGCAGCAGCAGCGTTGCGCCGATGCCGGTTAACAGGGCGGCAACGCCGTACATGATCGTTGCCCCCGTCATGCGACCATTTCCCATGTTGCGCGTTCCGAAACCGAACCCAACACAGGAGATGTAAAATGGTCGATGTCAGCCAGATCAAGGAACATGCAGAAGTCGTCGGCGCGGACGGCGTCCATGTCGGCACGGTCGATCATGTCGATGGCGACCGCATCAAGCTGACCAAGAATGACAGCCCGCAGACCCAGGACGGGCAGGGCGCCAAGCATCATTACCTGCCGCTCGGCCTGGTCGCCGAGGTCGAGGGCGACACGGTCCGCCTGTCGGCCACCGGCCAGAACGCCGTCGACCAGTTCGAAGAGGCCGAGTGAGCCAGTAATCCCTCTCCCCTTGGGAGAGGGAGGGAGCCGCATAGCGGCGGAAGGGTGAGGGCGGGTGCGGTTCATTCCGGCCCGCCCTTTTTCTTTGGATAACTACCCTCATCCTTCCCACGCGACTGCGCCGCGCGGGCCTCTTCCTTCTCCCCAAGGGAGAAGGAAATTCGAGTTGGTACGCCTTTGAGATTGGTCATCACGTCGGCGTTCGTCACGCGAACCGTGCGATACCCTTCGCGTGCCATGTAGTCTTCGCGCGACGCGTCATATCCTTCCGCGACGGCGTGCATGTCGCCGTCGACCTCGATGACCAGCTTTTCGGAAAAGCACAGCATGTCGGCGAAGAATGGTCCCAGCGGCGCTTGGTGACGCCATTTCAGATGCGGATAGGTTTCACGAAGCGCGTGGAGCAGGCGGCGTTCGGGTTCGGACGCGTTGCGGCGGAGTTGGCGGGCGCGTTGCACCGTGCCGGAGCGATGATTGTCGTAGTGACGCACACCCTCACCCTTCCGCCGCTGCGCGGCTCCCTCCCTCTCCCGCCGGGAGAGGGAAATTACCTCACTGACACGCCAGGCATTCGTCGTAATCGGTCGTCTCGCCGATCTCGAACTTGGGTGCGCTGATCGTGTTGTCGGCCTCGACGCCGCCGCTCCCGGCGAACCCGGCACGCTGCACCGACTTCGAGCGGAGGTAGTAGAGCGACTTGATGCCCAGCTCCCACGCGCGGAAGTGGAGCATCAGCAGGTCCCACTTCTCCACGTCAGCCGGGATGAACAGGTTCAGCGACTGCGCCTGGTCGATATAGGGCGTGCGGTCGCCCGCCAGTTCGAGCAGCCAGCGCTGGTCGATCTCGAACGAGGTCTTGAACGTGTCCTTCTCTTCCTGGCTCAGGAAGTCGAGATGCTGGACCGAGCCGCCATGTTCGAGGATCGAGTTCCACACCGATTCGGCGTTCTTCGACTTCTCGATCAGCAGCTTTTCGAGATAGGGGTTCTTCACGACGAACGAGCCCGACAGCGTCTTGTGGGTGTAGATGTTCGCCGGGATCGGCTCGATGCAGGCGCTGGTGCCGCCGCAGATGATCGAGATCGACGCGGTCGGCGCGATCGCCATCTTGCAGCTGAAACGCTCCATCACGCCGACGTCCGCCGCGTCGGGGCACGGCCCGCGCTCGACCGCCAGCGTCATCGACGCCTGGTTCACCTGCGCGTTGATGTGCTTGAACATCCGCAGGTTCCACGACTTGGCCATCGCGCCCTCGAAGGGGAGCCCACGCGCCTGGAGGAAGCTGTGGAAGCCCATCACGCCCAGGCCGACCGACCGCTCGCGGGAAGCGGAATAGGCGGCGCGCTCCATGCCCGGCTCGTGCCGTTCGATATAATCCTGCAGCACATTGTCGAGGAAGCGCATCACGTCCTCGATGAACTGCTTGTCGTCCTTCCACTCGTCCCATGTTTCCAGGTTCAGCGACGACAGGCAGCAGACGGCGGTGCGGTCCTTGCCCTTATGGTCGATGCCGGTCGGCAGGGTGATTTCCGAACACAGGTTCGAGGTCGACACCTTCAGCCCCAGCTCGCGGTGATGCTTGGGCATGTTCTTGTTCACATGGTCGGCAAAGACGATGTACGGCTCGCCGGTCGCCAGGCGGGTCTCGACCAGCTTCTGGAACAGCGCACGCGCATCGACCGTGGCACGGACCTCGCCGGTCTTCGGGCTCTTGAGGTGCCATTCGGCGCCGTCGCGCACCGCCTCCATGAAGGCGTCGGGGATCAGCACGCCGTGATGCAGGTTCAACGCCTTGCGGTTGAAGTCGCCCGAGGGCTTGCGGATCTCCAGGAACTCCTCGATCTCGGGGTGCGAGATGTCGAGATAGCAAGCGGCCGAGCCACGACGCAGCGAACCCTGGCTGATGGCGAGCGTCAGCGAGTCCATCACGCGGACGAAGGGGATGATGCCGCTGGTCTTGCCGTTCAGGCCGACCGGCTCGCCGATGCCGCGCACCTGGCCCCAATAGGTGCCGATGCCGCCGCCGCGCGAGGCGAGCCAGACATTCTCGTTCCAGGTGGTGACGATGCCGTCCAGGCTGTCGGGCACCGAGTTGAGGTAGCAGCTGATCGGCAGGCCGCGACCCGTGCCGCCGTTCGACAGGACGGGCGTGGCGGGCATGAACCACAGCTTCGAGATATAGTCGTACAGCCGCTGGGCATGTTCGGCATTGTCAGCATAGGCCGAGGCGACGCGCACGAACAGGTCCTGATAGCTTTCGCCGGGCAGGAGATAGCGGTCGTTCAGCGTTTCCTTGCCGAAATCGGTCAGCCGCGCGTCGCGCGCATGGTCGACTTCGACCGGATAGGGCTGTGGGCGAACCGACTTGGTGTCCGCCGGGGTCGGCGCGGGCGCTGCGTTCTGGGCCGCATCCGCCGCCATCTTTTCGAGCATATCAGTGGTCATGTCGCTATCCCGGCTATCCCTGAAATCCATCATTGATGCCGCTCCTCTGTTCTTGTTCCGTTCGAGTCGGCATCCAACCCCTAGCACCGCGCGCCAGGCGCGTCGCGATCAGGACGAGAGGGGAGGTGGAATCCCCGATTCCGGGGCTTTCTCCGCGTCCGATCATGCATAGGGACATGACCTCGTCCTACCAGTGCTTGGGGCCATTCCCGACCTCTTCCACAATCCTTAGTGGAAAATCCCGAGCAGCATCGCAAGAGGTTAAAGCGCGGGGCAGGGGTTGGTTGCGACGAATGGCGGGCGCGTCCGGGCTGCCCAAAAGCCGCGACGCACGGATGTCTGCGGGGTTCGGGAAGCGCAAGTCCCTAAAAATATTTTTTGGCCGCCGGGATCAGCGCGGGGCGAGCAGGAACAGCGCGATCAGGCCGAGAATCGCGACCATCATCTGGGGTGGCCGCAGCCGCGCGAAATGGCCCGGCGCGCCGCCCCAGCTGGCCAGCCAGGGATCGGTCAGCGCGATCGACGCATAACCCAGGATCAACAGGCCGAAGCCGGTCGACGGCCCCGCGATCAAGGCCAGCAACCCCAGCGAGAAGCGCAGGATCATGGTCGCCATCTGCGAGACATGGGTGCCGCCCGGCGTGAAGAAGCTCAGCCCGCGCGCGACGCCCGCCAGGAAGATCAGGATCGCCGCCCCCCATATCTGCCCGATCAACAGGGCCAGCGGCATACCCGCCCAGGCCGCCAGCGCGGCGAGGGGCAGGACCAGCACCGGGCCATAGCCGAAGACCAGGCTGAGCAGGGGGATCCGGCGCGAGGCGCCTTCCGGCGTGGGGGCGGGGGTGGGGGCCGGATCGGAGGTGGTCGGGGTCATGACGGCGCGAACGTGCGGCGCGGCGTTCCTATCCCGCCCCCCTGCCATGCCCCATATGGCCGCTACCGTTCAGGCGGAGCGGAGCCGCCCGTCGCCCTCGTCCTGGGCCTTTTCCAGCCAGGGATGATCCTCGGGCAGCGGCGTGGCGAAGGCCAGGCCCACCCGTCCTTCGCGTTCCCAACGGATATAGCCGCGAACGGGCGTGTCGCCGCCGATACGGATGCCGACCGCCGCCCCGCCCACGATATAGGCGGGGGGCAGCCCCTCGATCATGGTGCCGGTGGTCGACAGGTCGCGGATGCGCACATCGATCGTCGCATCGCCCGACAGGATCTGGGCGATGCGCAGGACCTTCACGCGCGGGCGACGGAGCGATTTCAGGCCGACCGGTTCGGCATGGCCGCCATGCTCGCGCATCGACTGGGGGACGTCGGGGGCCTCCATCGGCTTGCCATAGACGAAGCCCTGGATATGGCTGCACCCCAGGCCGCGGATCATCTCGATCTCGTCCTGGATCTCCACCCCCTCGGCGGTGGTTTCCATGCCCAGCGTGTCGGCCATGGTCACGATCGCGCGGATGATCGCGGCATTGCGGCTGCCCTTGCTGCCCGCGCCGCGCACGAAGGACTGGTCGATTTTGATCTTGTCGAACGGCGCATGACGCAGATAGCCGAGCGAGGAATAGCCCGTGCCGAAATCGTCCAGCGCCAGCCGGATGCCCAGCGCCTTCAACGCGGCGAACTGGCGATGCGATTCCTGATTGTCGTTCAGGAAGACGCTTTCGGTGATCTCCAGTTCCAGTCGCGCCGCTGCAAGCCCCGATTGCGCCAGCGCCTGCGCGACGAGCGCGGGCAGCTGCGGCTTGGCGAACTGGATCGACGAGACGTTGACCGCGACGCGCACGTCCTGCGGCCAGCCCGCCGCCTCGATGCAGGCGGTGCGCATCACCCATTCGCCGATCTGTTCGATCAGGCCGCAATCCTCCGCGACCGGAATGAACTGCGACGGCGGGATATGGCCCTGTACCGGGTGGTGCCAGCGCAGCAGCGCCTCATAGCCGACGATCATCGCGTCGCGGGTCGACACGATCGGCTGATAGACCAGGCGGAACTGCCCTTGCGCGACGGCGATGCGCAGGTCTTCCTCCATGCGCTTGCGGCTGCGCGCGCCTTCCAGCATCGCCTCGGCATAGAAACGGTGGACGCCCCGCCCGTCGCCCTTGGCCGCATACAGGCCCAGATCGGCATTGCGGATCAGCGTCTGCGAATCCTCGCCGTCGTAAGGCGCGATGGCGATGCCGATCGAACAACCGATCGTGACCTCATTGCCCTGAATGTCATAGGGGCGGGACAGGGCGGCGATGATCCGGTCCGCCAGCATGGCCAGCCGATCCCGCGCATCGATGCCGGGCAGCAGGATCTGGAACTCGTCGCCGCCCAGCCGTCCGACCAGCCCGATATCGCCGACCACGTCCTCCAGCCGCCGCGCGACCTGTTGCAGCAACAGGTCGCCCGCCTGGTGGCCCAGCGTGTCGTTGACCGCCTTGAACCGGTCCAGGTCCATCAGGAACAGCGCATTGGGGCGCCAGGGATGGATCGACTGTTTCAGCGTCTTGTCAAGCGACAGGGTCATGCGCTGGCGATTGGCCAGCCCGGTCAGGCTGTCGAACAGCGCCAGGCGGGTGATCTCCGCCTCCGACCGGCGCTTCTCGGTCAGGTCGGACCCCGAGCCGATAAAGCCGCGAAACCGGCCGATGCCGTCCAGGATCGGGCGGCCCGATATCGACCACCAGCGGTCGGACATCGTCCCGTTCTCGGTCACCGCGCAGACGGTATAATCGGAAAAGCCGGTGCGCGAGGACATGTGGAAGGACAGGGTTCGCTCGGTGCCGGGCGCGGAGGGGTCCATCTGGAACAGCTCGGTCAGCACTTTCCCGCGGCTGTCGATGCCGGCGGCCGCCAGGTCGCGCGCCACCTTGTCCGACAGATAGGTGAGCCGCCCATGCCGATCGGTTTCCCAGAACCAGCCGGTGCCATGTTCCTCGAACTCGGCGATCATCTTCACCGCCTGCTGCCCCTGGCCAAAGGCAAGGGCGTGGTCGCGGGCACCGTCATAATCGAGCTGCCCGACGGTGCGCGCCTTGAGGATCAGGAAAAGCAGCGGCGGCAGCACCGCCGCCAGGACGGGCAGGATCGACACGCCCCAGGCCAGCGCCGTGACCGGCGCCAGAAACGCGAAGCCGAAGGAATAGCCCAGCAATGCGCCACGCACGGCGTTCAGCATCGACGCGGTCGCCCACATCGTGCAGGCGAGCGTCAGCACGGCCACCCATCCGCTGGTGCCGTGATGCGCATTCGCCACGATCAGCAGCATCGGCCCGGTGGCCAGCGCGACCAGCAGGCCCATGACGCTCAACCATTGTTTCAGGCGGTAGAAGGGCCATTGTCGCGAAACGCCGCGCCACAGCACGAAGCCGAAGACCAGCGTGGCCGCCACCATCAACCCGCCCGCGGTCGCCTTTTCGAACCGTTGGGACGACGGCTTGTCCAGCGAATCGAGCCCGAAGATGGTCGCCACGGCCACCAGATTCTGCAGGATCGCCAGCGGCCAGGTACGGCACAATGTCTTCAGCCGCCCCAGGTGCAGCGACACCAGCAGCTCGTCATTATCCTCGACCAGCCCCATCAGGGCGAGGAAGGACAGGGTCTTGGAGGGGGCTGGCGACATGCGATGTGCGGATTTCCAATAATGCCGCACCAGACTGCGCTAACTCTGGTTAAGATAGCTTGAAACCGGCGCCGTCCATTGCGTCGGCCGCGCCGCTTTCGCTAAGGACGCATGCATGACGACCCTGATCCGCGACACCGACCTGATCGAGAGCGTGGCCGACGCGCTCCAGTTCATCAGCTATTACCACCCGATGGATTATATCCGTGCCCTGGGTAAGGCCTATGAGGCCGAGAAGAGCCCGGCGGCCAAGGATGCCATCGCGCAGATCCTGACCAACAGCCGCATGTGCGCGGAGGGGCATCGCCCGATCTGCCAGGACACCGGCATCGTCACCGTCTTCGTGAAATGGGGCCAGGATTGCCGCCTGTCGGGCGACCGCAGCTTGCAGGAAGTCGTCGATGAGGGCGTGCGCCGCGCCTATCTCCACCCGGAAAACAAGCTGCGCGCCTCGATCCTCGCCGACCCCGCCTTCACCCGCCGCAATACCAAGGACAACACGCCGTCGGTCCTCCATGTCGAGATGGTGCCGGGCAACACGGTCTCGGTCGACGTCGCGGCCAAGGGCGGCGGGTCGGAGAACAAGTCCAAGTTCAAGATGATGAACCCGTCCGATTCGATCGTCGACTGGGTGCTGGAGATGGTGCCGCAAATGGGCGCGGGCTGGTGCCCGCCCGGCATGCTGGGCATCGGCATCGGCGGCACGGCGGAAAAGGCGGTGCTGCTCGCCAAGGAATCGCTGATGGGGGCGATCGACATGGGGCAGCTCAAGGAACGCGGCCCCCGCAACGATATCGAGGCGCTGCGCATCGAGCTGTTCGACAAGGTCAATGCGCTGGGCATCGGCGCGCAGGGGCTGGGCGGCCTGTCCACCATCCTCGACGTCAAGATCATGGACTGGCCGACGCATGCCGCGTCCAAGCCCGTCGCGATGATCCCCAACTGCGCCGCGACCCGCCACGCGCATTTCACGCTGGACGGCTCGGGTCCGGTCTATCTGGAAGCGCCCAAGCTGGAGGAATGGCCCAAGGTCGACTGGAAGCCCGACCTCCAGGCCGCCAAGCGCGTCGACCTGAACACGCTGACCCCGGAAGAGGTGAAGAGCTGGAAGCATGGCGACCGGCTGCTGCTGAACGGCAAGATGCTCACTGGCCGCGACGCCGCGCACAAGCGGATCAAGGACATGCTCGATCGCGGCGAGGAACTGCCGGTCGAGTTCAAGGGCCGCGTGATCTATTATGTTGGTCCGGTCGATCCGGTCGGCGAGGAAGTGGTCGGCCCGGCCGGTCCCACTACCGCGACCCGCATGGACAAGTTCACGCGCATGATGCTCGACCAGGGACTTCTCGCGATGGTCGGCAAGGCCGAGCGCGGCCCGGCGGCGACCGACGCGATCCGCGAATACCAGTCCGCCTATCTGATGGCGGTCGGCGGCGCGGCGTACCTCGTCGCCCGCGCGATCAAGGGATCGAAGGTCGTCGGTTTCGAGGATCTGGGCATGGAGGCGATCTACGAGTTCGACGTGGAGAATTTCCCCGTCACCGTCGCGGTCGATTCCGAGGGCCAGAACGTCCACACGCTGGCGCCGCTGGTGTGGCGGGACAAGATCGCCAAGGAAGGCCTGCTGACCCCGGCTTGAGGCTGGGGTGCCGTCTTCTAGAGTCAAAAACGACCAACTCTGCTCACCCCTCCCCTTCAGGGGAGGGGCGCTTCCACAAAGCGAAACGCCCATGGCGATGCCCCACCCCAACCCCTCCCCTGAAGGGGAGGGGCTAAAACCGTGCAATGCTGATCGCTTTCAACTCTAGCCCCTCCCGCAGGCGGGAGGGGTTGGGGAGGGCAGGAAGTCTCACCGAGACTATCGCCTGTGGCTTTCCCTTCCCCATCCCCTCCCGTTTACGGGAGGGGCGTGCCAGGTTTTAGGCGTTGGATGCGATCACCGCCCGATCGCTTAATTCTTGTACAGCGCGTCCAGGCGCTCGCCGTACACCTCGCGCAATACGTGGCGGCGGATCTTCAGCGACGGCGTCAGTTGTTCGTTCTCGATACCGAAGGGTTCGTCGGCGATGATGAAGCGGCGGATGCGCTCGGTTACCGACAGGTCGCGGTTGACCCGGTCGATCGCCGCCGAGATGGCCCCGCGGAAATCGAGATCGTCCTCCAGCGCGGCGCGATTGCACCCCGTCCCCGACTTGGCGCACCATTCGGCGGTCCATTCGGCATCGGGCACGATCAGCGCGACCATATAGGGTCGCCGGTCGCCCGCGATCATCGCCTGGCCGATCTCGGGTTGCAGGGTCAGCATCCCCTCGACCTTCTGGGGGGCGACATTCTCGCCCTTGTCGTTGATGATCAGGTCCTTCTTGCGGTCGGTGATGCGCAGCCGCCCGGATGCGTCGATCTCACCGATGTCGCCGGTGTGGAGCCAGCCGTCCTTCAGCACCCGCTCGGTCTCGGTCGGGTTGCGCCAGTAACCGTGCATGACCAGTTCGCCGCGCACCAGGATCTCGCCATCCTCGGCGATCCGCACCTCGGTGTTGTCGAGCGGCGGGCCGACCGTGTCCATGCGCACGCCAGCCTTGGGCCGGTTGCAGGCGATGACCGGTGCGGCCTCGGTCTGGCCATAGCCTTGCAATAGGGTGAGGCCGATCGAGTGGAAGAACAGCCCGATCTCGGGATTGAGCGGCGCGCCGCCCGACACCATCGCCTTCAACCGGCCGCCGAATTTCTTCGCGATCTTGGGTTTGAACAGCGTGTTGACCGCGAGCTGCGCCGGCCGGTCGATCAGCCGCAAGCGGCCGTCATAGCTCTTCGCCCCCAGCGCCAGCGCCTGGTCGAGCAACCGGGCGCCCAGCCCGCCCTTCTTCTCGATCGCCTTGGCGATGCGGGTGTGCAGCACCTCGAACAGGCGGGGCACGACGAACATGATCGTCGGGCGCACCTCCTCGATATTGGCGGCCAGCTTGTCGAGGCCCTCGGAATAATAGATCTGCCCGCCCAGCGAGATGGGGAAATGCTGGCCGCCGGTATGCTCATAGGCGTGGGAGAGGGGGAGGAAGGACAGGAACACCTCGTCCCCCCAGCCGAAATCCTCGGCGATCACCGCGCTGCACCCGGCGCAATTGTGCAGGATCGCGCCGTGATGCTGCATCACCCCGCGCGGCGCACCGCCGGTGCCCGAGGTATAGATAATGCAGGCCAGATCCTCGCGAGTGAAATCGGCCTCTCCGGCGATCACCACCGGATCGGCGGGATGCTCGGCGATCATCGCGTCGTACTGGCGGCATTCGATCTGGCTCGGCCCCAGTTTCAGCGCCTCGATGCCGATCACCGTCTGGACATGGTTGGAGCGCAGCGCGGCGGGCATCAGCGTGGTCGCCAGCTTCTGCGTCGAGACGATGATCGCGCGTGCGCCCGAATTCTCGATGATGTGCGCGTGGTCACGCTCGGTATTGGTCGTGTAGGTCGGCACGGTGACGCCGCCCGCCGCCATGATGGCGAGGTCGGCGATGCACCATTCGGGACGATTTTCGGACACCAGCATCACCCGGTCGCCGCGTTGCAGGCCGGTGGCCTTCAACCCCGCCGACAGGCTGGCGACCTGGCGCGCGGCTTGCGTCCAGCTGATCGACTGCCAACTGCCGCCCTGCTTGCGCCAGAGGAACGGCGCGTCGCCCTTCTCGGAGGCGCGCGTGAAGAACATGGTGACGAGATTGGGGAAATATTCGAGCGTACGCATGGTGCCTCTCCCACCGGCCCGTATCGCGTGACGTAACGCGCGACCGGGCTCTTTGTTTATTATTCCGCCGGGCGTCCCGGTTTGTCGCCGACCCTTTGGATCGCGGTCGTCCGGCCCGTCACGTCGATCGCCACGCCCTCGCTGCGGGGATCGGCGGCACCGACCCAGCGCCCGCCGACGCGTTCGATGGCATTGGCCTTCAGGCCCATCGGCGCGACGACGACCGTCTCGCCCAGCGCCCGAAGTCCGGGGACGAGCGCTTCGAGCGCCGTGCCCTGTTCGACCGTCGCGACCTTGTACGGCGCGAAGAGCAACCCCTGCGCGATCGCGTCCTGCGCGCTCAGCTTCCAGTCGATGACGCCGATGATCGCCTTGGCGACCTGCGCGATGATGGTCGATCCGCCCGCCGCGCCGATCGCCAGGCGGACCTTGCCGTCGGGACCATAGACGATGGTCGGCGACATGGAACTGCGCGGCCGCTTGCCGCCCTCGACCCGGTTGGCGACCAGATCGCCGTCCTTGACCGGCACGATGTCGAAATCGGTCAGCTCGTTGTTCAGCATCGTCCCGTCGACCGACAGGCCCGAGCCGAACGAGCCCTCGACCGTGGTCGTCACCTCGGCGACATTGCCTGCCGCATCGACCGTGACGAGATCGGTGGTGCCGGGCACTTCGCTGACCGGTGCGCGGACGCGCGGCGGCGCGCCGGGCGGCGTGCCGGGCGACACCGACGCCATGGTCCGGTCGGGTGTGATCAGCGCGGAGCGGCTGGCGATATAGGCCGGGTCGAACAGGCCCTTCAGCGGCACCCGGACATAATCGGGATCGCCCAGATACGCATCGCGGTCGGCATAGGCGAGGCGCGAGGCCTCGGCGAACAGATGCCAGGCCTGCGGCGAATCCTTGCCCAGTCGGCCCATGTCGAAGCGTTCCAGCAGCTTCAGGATCGACAGCATTGTCGACCCGCCGCCCGAGGACGGCCCCATGCTGCAAATCCGGTAGCCGCGATAGGTGGCGCAGAGCGGTGGACGCGGCTTGGCGGCGTAGGAGGCCAGGTCGCCGGTCGTCATCTTCGACGGATTGCGCTGTGCGGTGTTGACGGTCGTCACCAGCTTCTGCGCCTGCGGCCCGACATAAAAATAATCGGGTCCGAGCTTGGCGATCCGCTCCAGCAACGCGGCCTGTTCGGGGTTGCGGATGATGCTGCCGAGCGGGAGCACCTGTCCATCGGGGCCGGTCAGCCGCGCGCGGGTGGCGGCGTCGACATGACCGCCATAGCGGGTCAGCGCGGTCTGCAGGCGCGGGGTCAGCTTGAATCCGTCGCGCGCCAGCCGGATCGCGGGCTGGAACAGTCGCGCCCAGGGCAGCTTGCCGCCTTGGCGGTGGGCCAGCGCCATGCCGCGCAGCGCGCCGGGCACGCCGACGCTGCGTCCGCCGGGCACGGCATCGGCATGGCTGAGCGGGCGGCCGTCGGGACCGTAGAACCAGTCGGGGGTGGCGGCCATCGGCGCGGTCTCGCGCGCGTCGATGGTGTTGGTGCCGCGCGCGTCATGACGCACCCAATAGCTGCCGCCGCCGATGCCGGAACTTTGCGGTTCGACCACGTTCAGCGCCAGCATCGTCGCGATGGCGGCGTCGGTCGCGCTACCCCCGGCGCCTAGGATTTCCACCCCGGCGGCCGCGGCGCGCGGGTCGGCCGCGCTGACCATGCCGGTGGCCGGGGCCTTGATGGGCTGTCGCGCGTCGACGGGCGCGGCGAACGGCAGCGTCAGCGCTGCGACGGACAGGAGCCAGTGCTTCATGGGCGCAACCCTAGCGGCAAGGCTCGGCCCGCGCCAAGCCGTAACGTCAGGCGCCGACCGCCTCGCCCACACTGGCGAAACCGTCACGCGCGAGCAGCGCGTCGAGATCGGCGAGGATGCGGGCGGCGAGGCCAGGCCCTTCATAGACCAGCGCCGAATAGAGCTGGACCAGGCTCGCCCCGGCCCGGATGCGGGCATAGGCCTCCGTGCCCGAATCGATGCCGCCCGCCGCGATCAGGGGCATCGCCCCCCCCGTGGCCGTACGGAAATCGGCCAGCCGCTGGCGGGCGAGCGGGGCGAGCGGACGACCCGACAGGCCGCCGGTCTCGCTGGCATTGGCGCTCTTCACGTTCGGCCGGGTGATGGTGGTGTTGCCGATGATGATCGCGTCCAGCCGGTTGTCGATCGCGGCGCGCGCGATCTCGTCGATCTGCGAAGGCTCGAGATCGGGGGCGACCTTCAGGAACAGCGGCACCGTGCCCGCCGCCTCGCGCGACGCGGCCAGCAGTTCGGCGAGCGCAGGCCCGTGTTGCAGGTCGCGCAGGCCCGGCGTGTTGGGGCTGGAGATGTTGATCGTGACATAATCGGCGATCGGCGCGGCCTGGGTCACGCCGTGGCGATAATCGGCGATGCGGTCGGCGGCGTCCTTGTTCGCGCCGACATTGATGCCCAGCACGCCCTTGCGTTTCGCCGCCTTGGCGCGCGCCAGTCCGGCGTCCAGCCCGCCATTGTTGAAGCCATAGCGGTTGACCACGCCCTGGTCCTCGACCAGCCGGAACAGGCGGGGTTTCGGATTGCCGGGCTGCGGCCTTGGGGTCAGCGTGCCGATCTCGACCAGGCCGAAGCCCAGCCCGAAAAAGCCGTCGATCGCCTCGCCATTCTTGTCGACCCCCGCCGCCAGCCCCAGCGGATTGGCGAAGTCGATCCCTGCCACCCGCGTCGCCAGACGCGGATAGCGCGCCGGACCGGCCCCCAGCGGCGCGCCCAGCGCCCCCCAGCGCGACAGCATCGCCACCGTCAGGCCATGGGCGCGTTCGGCATCGAGGGCGAAGAGGAGCGGGTGATAAAAGGCCATGTCGGCCCGGTTAGCGGATTGCGGGGGGAGGGGGAAGGTGTGGGGGCGTTCCTCCCGCCTTCATTGCGCCCCCTCCCGCAGGCGGGAGGGGGTTGGGGGGAGGGCAGGATGTCTCACCGAGATCATCGCCCGCGGCTCTCCCTCCCCCATCCCAGTTTCAGGTAAACGATGCCCCGCATCGTTTAGGTCATGCCGGGGCATGGCCGACCTGAAACTCGCCTGCGGGAGGGGAGCGGCAAGACGAGAGGGCGTGCGCTGTCATCGAGTCCGTGACTGAAAGGAACGCTATCCCCCAACATGGGTTGGTGGGGACCCACAGGGAGAGCCCCGATGAAGACCCCCGTCGCATTCACCCCCCAGGTCGAAGACGTTAGCCCCAAAGAAGGCGAAACCGTCGACCAGATGAAGCAGTCGTTCGAGCATATCCTCGACACCACCTCCAAGGATTATGGCCACGGCGTCCGCGCCGTCCATGCCAAGGCGCATGGCATCATCCGGGGCAAGCTGAAGGTCCATGACGATCTTCCGCCCGAACTGGCGCAGGGGCTGTTCGCGAAGCCGGGCGCGTATGACGCGGTGGCGCGTATCTCGACCAATCCCGGCGATATCCTGGACGACGCCATCGGCCTGCCGCGCGGCCTCGCGCTCAAGGTCATCGGGGTCGAGGGCGAGCGGCTGCCCGGATCGGAAGGCGATGCGACGCAGGATTTCGTCATGGCCAATGCGCCGGTCTTCACCGCGCCGACGGCCGATGCCTTCGCCAAGAACCTCAAGATGCTCGCCTCAACGACGGACAAGTTCGAGGGCGGCAAGAAGCTGCTGTCCGGCATCCTGCGCGGGGTCGAGGCCACGCTGGAGACGGTCGGCCTGGAGAGCGCGACGCTCAAGACGCTGGGCGGATCGAAGCAGGTGCATCCGCTGGGCGAGACCTATTACAGCCAGACGCCGTTCCGCTACGGCGATCATATCGCCAAGTTCGGCCTGTTCCCGGTCAGCCCTGCGCTGACCCAGCTGACCGGCGATACGGTCAGCACGCATGACCGCCCCGACGCCCTTCGCGAGGTGGTGCGCGAGGTGATGATCGAGCAAGGCGGCGAGTGGGAGCTGCGGGTCCAGCTGAACCGCGACCTCGACGCCATGCCGATCGAGGACGCCACCGCCGAATGGAGCGAAGAGGATAGCCCGTACGTCACCGTCGCGACCTTCACCGCCGAACCGCAGATCAGCTGGCAGGACGGCCAGACCAACGCGATCGACGATGCGCTGTCCTACAGCATCTGGCACGGTCTGGCGGCGCACCAGCCGCTGGGCAATATCAATCGGGCGCGCAAGGATACCTATCGCTTCTCGGCCGACTATCGCGGTCGGGTGAATGGTTGCCCGATGCACGAGCCGCGCGCGCTGGCCGAGTTGCCGTGAGGCAGGGGCAGCGGCTAGGACAGGCGGCATGATCCGCCTGTTTCATGTCAGCGACGTGCATTTCGGTGCCGAGGACCCCGCCGCGCTCGCCTGGTTCGCCGAGCGGGTCGCGGTGGAAAAGCCGCATGCGGTCATCATGACCGGCGACCTGACCATGCGCGCGACCAAGCGCGAGTTCCAGGCGGGCGGCGCGTGGCTGCAATCGCTGGGCGTGCCGGTGACGGTCGAGGTCGGCAATCACGACATCCCCTATTATTGGGACCCGTTCCGGCGGCTGTTCGCGCCATACCAGCGTTACGCCGCGATCGAACGGATGATCGAAAAGCCGCTCGACCTCCCCGGCGTGACCGTGGTGCCGCTCAAGACCACGGCGCGCGCCCAATGGCGGTGGAATTGGTCCAAGGGGCGGGTGAGCAGCGGTTCGCTCCGCCGCGCACTGGCGCTGATCGAACAGGCGCCCAAGGATCACCTGATCCTGGTCGCCGCGCATCACCCGCTGATCGAGGGGCCGACCAAGGGCACGGCCAAGACCCGCAACGGCGACGCCGCGCTGACGCAATTGGCTACGGCGGGCGCGCATGCGGTGCTGTCGGGGCATGTCCATGACCCGTTCGACGTGCCGATCGACCGTGACGGCCGGATCATCCGGATGATCGGTGCTGGCACCCTGTCCAAGCGCACGCGCAAGACGCCGCCCGCGTTCAACGAACTGCGGATCGAGGGGCGGGGATTCGAGACGCTGGTCCGCAGCTTCGGTGAAACCGCGCCGCATGTGATTACCGAGGACATGCGGGCGGGGTAACAGCGAAATATGGGGCGTGGGCTTCGACTTCGCTCAGCCTGAACGGCTGTTTGGAAAAGCCCTCTACCTCCGTTCAGCCTGAGCGAAGTCGAAGGCCACGCCCAGACCCCCGACCTCACCCCCGCATCACATGCGGCCGAGCGGCGACCTGATCGTACATCCGCCCCGGCTGGTCGAGCCAGATCGGCGACAGCTTGCTGGAATCCGTCCGCTCCAGCCCGACCGCATAGGCGCAGCGGGACACGCCCCAGTCGGTGTGTGCGGCGGCGGCGAGGATCGGCACGAACATCGGGCGGCCCGCCGCGTCGATCACATGGATCGCCTCGCGCGGCAGGGCGGTGACGCCGCGCACGGTACGGCTTTCACCCGGTGCCAGCGCGAAGGGCGGAACGATCGGGCGACCCTGCGGCTGGTGCGCCAGCTCGATCAACTGGGCGTCGAGCCCGCTATGGGCGCTGAGCAGCCGCAGGTCGACCGCGACCCGGCCGATCGGCGTCGCACCGCTATTGTGGACCGTCACTTCGGCCTCGATCGTGGCCGACAGCATGTTGAGGCCGACGCGGACCGGCCGTGCCTCGACCGCCAGGAAGCTGGGCTCGGGGGGCAGGGACGGGGCGGCGGGCTGGGGCGGCGTCGGTTCCGCGCGCGGCGTCGCATCGGGCACTGGCGTTGCGTTGCGCGGCGGCGCGACCGGCTCGGCGGCGGCGCGCGACGTCGGGGCGGGGAGCGCCGGAACCTTGCGGCTGCGACGACCCAGCCAGATGCCGATGGCCAGCGCCGCCAGGCCCGTGCCGATCAGCAGCGGCCAGAAGGGTAGCCCGCGATCCGCGTCATTCTGCTGCTCGGGCGAGGCGGTGCCCGGCGCGGCGATGGCGGGGGCCTGTTCGTTGGCGATGGTCACGCCGTCGACGCCCGGCTCGGTCCCGCCGACCGGCTGCATGTCACGATCGGGAAGACGGGTGGCGGGGGGCTCGGGCGAGGGGGCCGGGGTGGGCGTCTCGACCGGGGTGGGGCTGGGCGTCGGCGTGGGGGTCGCGCGCGGGATCGGCCGGGGTGTCGGGGTGGCGCGCGGCGTCGGCGTCGCGGCCGGGGCGGCCTGCGGCGTGGTCTGGCTGGGCAGGATCAGGCGCGGCGTCGGCGGGGTCGGCACGGCCGACGGATTGGCCTGCGGCGTCGACAGGCGCGGGCTCAGGCTGAACCCCTCCAGCCCGCCGGTGCCTGCGCGCGCGGCATCATTGTCCTGCGACGTGCTCTGGAACGGGACGGCAGCGGCGGGCAGCGGGGCGAGCACCGGCACCAGCGTCAGGGCAAGAAGGCGCGCGGCGCGGCGCGGCCCAGACGATGTCATGAAATGCATTCCTCGTGGTAACTACAATCTTCAACCGCCGTCCGGGTCCCAGACCCGGCCGCACCAGCCGTGCCCCGGAGGCCCGGCGGATGCAACCCCATATAGTAACCCCATATGCGGCCAATATGTGGCAAGCCCTGCGCCAGCGGGAACTTTGCCCCTGCCTGCGCGTGCGTCGGTTTGACACCCGGGGGTGCAGCGCCTATATCGCGGTCACTCACCACGATCCTCGGGAAATGACGCGCCTTCGCGCAGCGTGTCGGTCGAATGGAGGATCGCTGGTTCAACGGACGCCGGATGCCGCCGCAGAGACTTGCGCGCGGCCTTTCGGCGTCCGTCGTTGCGTCTGGTCCGGAGGCATCCGGGCAGTGATTTACGGCTGACGAGGCAAATAGACCCATGGCAACCAAGGCGATCGACAGCGGCTCCGCCCCGCGCAAGGGCGATGGCGGCACCGCCAAGCGGCGTATCCGCAAGGTGTTCGGCGACATCCACGAAGTGGTGCAGATGCCGAACCTGATCGAGGTTCAGCGCGAAAGCTACGAGCAGTTCCTGCGCTCGGACAAGTCCACGGGCCATGTCTCGGGGCTGGAAAAGACGCTGCGCAGCGTCTTCCCGATCCAGGATTTCGCCGGCACCGCCTATCTGGATTTCGACGATTACGTCCTCGAGGACCCGAAGTTCGACGTCGAGGAATGCCGCCAGCGGGGCATCACCTATGCCGCGCCGATGCGCGTCACGCTGCGCCTGACCGCGTTCGAGGTCGATCCCGATACCGAAGCCAAGTCGGTCATCGATATCAAGGAGCAGGACGTCTACATGGGCGACATGCCCCTGATGACGGAGAACGGCACCTTCTTCATCAACGGCACCGAGCGCGTTATCGTCAGCCAGATGCACCGTTCGCCGGGCGTGCTGTTCGATCATGACCGCGGCAAGACCCATGCCTCGGGCAAGTATCTGTTCGCCGCACGCGTGATCCCGTATCGCGGCTCGTGGCTGGACTTCGAGTTCGACGCCAAGGACATCGTCAACGTCCGTATCGACCGCAAGCGCAAGCTGCCGGTGACGGCGCTGCTCTATGCGCTGGGCATGAACTCGGAAGAGATCCTCAACTATTTCTACAACCGCCTGACCTTCGTTCGTGGCGACGGCGGCTGGAAGATCCCGTTCCAGGCCGAGAACTGGCGTGGCGCCAAGCCGATGTTCGACATCGTCGATGCGGACTCGGGCGAGGTCGTGTTCCCGGCCGGTCAGAAGATCAGCCCCCGCGCTGCCAACAAGGCGGCCAAGGACGGCCTGTCGCAGCTTCTGATCCCGACCGAGGAAATCTTCGGTCGCTATTCGGCCTATGACCTCATCAACGAGCAGACCGGCGAAATCTACGTCGAAGCCGGTGACGAGATCAGCGCCGAGAATCTGGAAGCGCTGGACAAGGCGGGCGTCGACACGATCGAGCTGCTCGACATCGACCATGTCGCGACCGGTCCGTGGATCCGCAACACGCTGAAGGCCGACAAGGCCGAAGAGCGTGAGCAGGCGCTGTCCGACATCTACCGCGTGATGCGCCCCGGCGAACCGCCGACGCTGGAGACGGCGGAGTCGCTGTTCGCGGGCCTGTTCTTCGATCCCGATCGCTACGACCTGTCGGCCGTGGGTCGCGTCAAGCTGAACATGCGCCTCGACCTCGACTGCCCGGACACGGTGACGACGCTGCGCACCGAGGACATTCTGGCGGTCGTCAAGACGCTGGTCGACCTGAAGGACGGCAAGGGCGAAATCGACGATATCGACAATCTCGGCAACCGCCGCGTGCGTTCGGTGGGCGAGCTGCTGGAGAACCAGTATCGCGTCGGCCTGCTGCGCATGGAGCGTGCGGTCAAGGAGCGCATGTCGTCGGTCGACGTGTCGACCGTGATGCCGAACGACCTGATCAACGCCAAGCCCGCCGTGGCGGCCGTGCGTGAGTTCTTCGGTTCGTCGCAGCTGTCGCAGTTCATGGACCAGACCAACCCGCTCTCCGAGGTGACGCACAAGCGTCGCGTTTCGGCGCTCGGGCCGGGCGGTCTGACGCGTGAGCGTGCGGGCTTCGAAGTCCGCGACGTTCACCCGACGCATTATGGCCGTATCTGCCCGATCGAAACGCCGGAAGGCCCGAACATCGGTCTGATCAACTCGCTGTCGACCTTCGCCCGCGTCAACAAGTATGGCTTCATCGAGACGCCGTACCGCAAGGTGATCGACGGCCGCGTCACCGACGAGGTCGTGTACCTGTCGGCGATGGAAGAGCAGAAGCACACCGTCGCCCAGGCTTCGGCCGCGACGGATGCGGACAACCGCTTCACCGAGGATCTGGTTTCGGCGCGTCAGGCGGGCGAATTCCTGATGGCGCTGCCCGATCAGATCACCCTGATGGACGTGTCGCCGAAGCAGCTCGTCTCGGTCGCCGCCTCGCTCATTCCGTTCCTGGAAAACGACGACGCGAACCGCGCGCTCATGGGCTCGAACATGCAGCGTCAGGCCGTGCCGCTGGTTAAGGCGGAAGCGCCCTTCGTCGGCACCGGCATGGAAGAGACCGTGGCCCGCGACTCGGGCGCGGCGATCGCGGCGAAGCGCGCCGGTATCGTCGACCAGGTCGATGCCAGCCGCATCGTGGTTCGCGCGACCGGAGAGGTCGATGCGGGCAAGTCGGGCGTCGACATCTACACGCTGATGAAGTTCCAGCGCTCGAACCAGTCGACCTGCATCAATCAGCGTCCGCTGGTGAAGGTGGGCGACGTCGTGCGGGCGGGCGATGTGATCGCCGACGGCCCCTCGACCGAGTTCGGCGAGCTGGCGCTGGGCCGCAACGCGCTCGTCGCGTTCATGCCCTGGAACGGCTACAACTATGAGGACTCGATCCTCATCTCCGAGCGGATCGTGAAGGACGACGTGTTCACGTCGATCCATATCGACGAGTTCGAAGTCATGGCGCGCGACACCAAGCTCGGGCCGGAAGACATCACCCGCGACATTCCGAACGTGGGTGAAGAGGCGCTGCGCAACCTCGACGAGGCGGGCATCGTCTATGTCGGGGCCGAGGTGGAGCCGGGCGACATCCTGGTCGGCAAGATCACGCCGAAGGGCGAATCGCCGATGACGCCGGAAGAAAAGCTCCTCCGCGCGATCTTCGGTGAAAAGGCGAGCGACGTGCGCGACACCTCGCTCCGCCTGCCGCCGGGCGTGGCCGGTACGATCGTCGACGTGCGCGTCTTCAATCGTCACGGCATCGACAAGGACGAGCGCGCGATGGCGATCGAGCGCGAGGAGATCGAGCGTCTGAAGAAGGACGCCGACGACGAGCGCACGATCCTCAACCGGGCGACCTGGAGCCGCCTGCGCGAGATGCTGCTCGACCAGACCGCCACCGCCGCGCCCAAGGGCGTGAAGAAGGGCATCGTGATCGATGCCGAGGTGCTGGAATCGGTCGATCGTCACGAATGGTGGAAGTTCGCCGTCGCCGACGACGCGCGCCAGAGCGATCTGGAAGCGGTCAAGGCGCAGTATGACGAAGCCGCCAAGCGGATCACGGACAAGTTCCACGACCGTCGCGACAAGCTGGAACGTGGCGACGAGCTGCCGCCTGGCGTGCTGAAGATGGTCAAGGTCTTCGTCGCGGTGAAGCGCAAGCTGCAGCCGGGCGACAAGATGGCCGGCCGTCACGGCAACAAGGGCGTCATCAGCCGCATCCTGCCCCAGGAGGATATGCCCTTCCTCGCGGACGGTACGCCGGTCGATCTTGTGCTGAACCCGCTGGGCGTGCCGTCGCGCATGAACGTCGGTCAGATCTTCGAGACCCATCTCGGCTGGGCGGCGCGCAACCTGGGTATGCAGGTCGCGGCGCAGCTCGAGGATTGGCGCGAAGCCAACCCCGACGCCAAGCCGGGCGCGGTGCCGGAAGCGGTCAAGGCGCGGCTCGTGGAAATCTACGGCGATCACTATGCCGAAGACATCCAGAACCGGGACGACGAGGAAGTGGCCGAGCTGGTCCAGAACATCCGCACCGGCGTGCCGATGGGGACCCCGGTGTTCGACGGCGCGCGCGAGAGCGACGTGTCGGAGATGCTGGAGCTGGCGGGTCTGCACACCTCGGGCCAGTCGGACCTGTTCGATGGGCGCACCGGCGATCAGTTCGACCGCAAGGTAACCGTGGGCATCATCTACATGCTGAAGCTCCACCACCTGGTCGACGACAAGATCCATGCGCGTTCGATCGGGCCGTACAGCCTCGTCACCCAGCAGCCGCTGGGCGGTAAGGCGCAGTTCGGTGGCCAGCGCTTCGGTGAGATGGAAGTGTGGGCGCTGCAGGCTTATGGCGCGGCGTACACGCTCCAGGAAATGCTGACGGTGAAGTCGGACGACGTGGTCGGCCGCACCAAGGTCTACGAAGCGATCGTCAAGGGCGACGACACCTTCGAGGCGGGCATCCCGGAGAGCTTCAACGTGCTGGTCAAGGAAATGCGCTCGCTGGGTCTCAACGTCGACCTCAAGTCGATGGAAGAGGCGCAGGACGACGGTCTGGCCGAGGCGGCGGAGTAAGAAACGGAGCCGGTGGGGCGAAATGCTCCACCGGCCCCCGCTCAAGCTCGCCCGATGAATTTTCCCTCCCTGTGAGGAAAGCAAGATGAACGAACTGACCAACTTCGCCAATCCGGTGGCCAAGCCGGAAACCTTCGACCAGATTCAGATCGGTATCGCGTCGCCCGACAAGATCCGTTCCTGGTCGTTCGGCGAGATCAAGAAGCCCGAGACGATCAACTACCGCACGTTCAAGCCGGAACGTGACGGCCTGTTCTGCGCGCGCATCTTCGGTCCGATCAAGGATTACGAATGCTTGTGCGGCAAGTACAAGCGCATGAAGTACAAGGGCATCGTCTGCGAAAAGTGCGGTGTCGAAGTCACGGTGTCGAAGGTCCGCCGCGAGCGGATGGGCCATATCGAACTGGCCGCCCCCGTCGCGCACATCTGGTTCCTGAAGTCGCTGCCGTCGCGCATCGGCCTGCTGCTCGACATGCAGCTCAAGCAGCTCGAGCGCGTGCTGTACTTCGAAGCCTATATCGTCATCGAGCCGGGCCTGACCCCGCTGGAGAAGTATCAGCTTCTCACCGAGGACGAACTGCTCGACGCGCAGGATGAATATGGCGAGGACGCCTTCTCGGCCGGGATCGGCGCCGAGGCGGTCCGCATCATGCTCGAGAATCTCGACCTGGAAGGCGAGAAGGTCGCGCTGCTCGAAGAGCTGGCGACGACCAAGTCGGAGCTGAAGCCCAAGAAGATCATCAAGCGCCTGAAGGTCGTCGAGAGCTTCCTGGAATCGGGCAACCGTCCCGAATGGATGATCCTGGAAGTTATTCCAGTCATCCCGCCCGAGCTGCGCCCGCTGGTGCCGCTGGACGGCGGTCGTTTCGCGACCTCGGACCTGAACGACCTGTATCGCCGCGTCATCAACCGCAACAACCGCCTGAAGCGCCTGATGGAGCTGCGTGCGCCGGACATCATCGTCCGCAACGAAAAGCGCATGTTGCAGGAAGCGGTCGACGCACTGTTCGACAATGGCCGTCGCGGTCGTACGATCACCGGCGCCAACAAGCGTCCGCTGAAGTCGCTGTCCGACATGCTGAAGGGCAAGCAGGGCCGCTTCCGCCAGAACCTTCTGGGTAAGCGCGTCGACTATTCGGGTCGTTCGGTCATCGTGACCGGCCCGGAGCTGAAGCTGCATCAGTGCGGCCTGCCCAAGAAGATGGCGCTCGAGCTGTTCAAGCCGTTCATCTATGCCCGTCTGGACGCCAAGGGTCTGTCGATGACCCTGAAGCAGGCCAAGAAGTGGGTCGAGAAGGAGCGCAAGGAAGTCTGGGACATCCTGGACGAGGTGATCCGCGAGCACCCGGTCATGCTGAACCGCGCGCCGACGCTTCACCGTCTGGGCATCCAGGCGTTCGAGCCGGTGCTGATCGAGGGCAAGGCGATCCAGCTTCACCCGCTGGTCTGCTCGGCGTTCAACGCCGACTTCGACGGCGACCAGATGGCCGTCCACGTTCCGCTGTCGCTCGAAGCGCAGCTGGAAGCGCGCGTCCTGATGATGTCGACCAACAACATCCTGTCGCCCGCCAACGGCAAGCCGATCATCGTGCCGTCGCAGGACATGGTGCTGGGCCTCTATTACCTCTCGCTCGAGAAGCAGAAGGAACCGGGCGAGGGCATGATGCTGGCGGACATGGAGGAGGTCCATCAGGCCCTCTTCGCCGGTGCCGTGACGCTTCACACCAAGATCATCAGTCGCGTTCCGCAGACCGATGAGCAGGGCAACCAGTATCTGAAGCGCTTCGAGACGACGCCGGGCCGCATGCTGCTGGGCGAGACGCTGCCGAAGAGCCACAAGGTGCCCTTCGACATCGTCAACCGCGTCCTGACCAAGAAGGACGTCGGCGAGGTCATCGACGAGGTGTATCGTCACACCGGCCAGAAGGAGACCGTGCTGTTCGCCGATGCGATCATGGCACTGGGCTTCCGTCACGCGTTCCGCGCCGGCATCTCGTTCGGCAAGGACGACATGATCATCGCACCGGACAAGGATCGTCTGGTCGACGAGACGCGCGAGCAGGTGAAGGACTTCGAGCAGCAGTATCAGGACGGCCTGATCACGCAGCAGGAGAAGTACAACAAGGTGATCGACGCCTGGAGCCGTTGCGGCGACCAGGTCGCGAACTCGATGATGAACGAGATCAAGGCGGTCCGGCATTACGAGGACGGCCCGATGGAAGGCCGTGAGAAGCCGATCAACTCGATCTACATGATGGCTCACTCGGGCGCCCGTGGTAGCCCCGCGCAGATCAAGCAGCTGGCGGGTATGCGCGGCCTGATGGCCAAGCCGTCGGGCGAGATCATCGAAACGCCGATCATCTCGAACTTCAAGGAGGGTCTGACCGTCCTTGAATACTTCAACTCGACCCACGGCGCGCGTAAGGGCCTGGCCGACACGGCACTGAAGACGGCGAACTCGGGTTACCTGACCCGTCGTCTGGTTGACGTCAGCCAGGACTGCGTCATCATCGAAGAGGATTGCGGCACGACCCGCGCCCTGGAGATGAAGGCGATCGTGCAGGGCGGTTCGACCATCGCCTCGCTCGGCGAGCGTATCCTGGGCCGCACCACGGCCGAGGACATCGTCAACGCCAAGACCGGTGAAGTCATCATCGCATCGGGCGTCCTGCTCGACGAGCCGATGGTGGCTAAGATCGAGGCGGCGAACACCCAGTCGGTCAAGATCCGCAGCCCGCTGGTCTGCGAGTCGAAGATCGGTGTCTGCGGCAAGTGCTATGGCCGTGACCTCGCGCGCGGTACGCCGGTGAACATCGGCGAAGCGGTCGGCGTCATCGCGGCGCAGTCGATCGGTGAGCCGGGCACGCAGCTGACCATGCGTACCTTCCACATCGGTGGTGCGGCGCAGCTGAACGAGCAGTCGAACCTGGAAGCGGCGGCCGATGGTACGGTCGAATTCCGCGACCTGCGTCTGATCACCGATCAGCGTGGTCGTCGCGTGGTGCTGAGCCGTTCGGGTGAGATCGCGATCGTCGACATGGACGGCCGCGAGCTGGCGGTCGACCGTATTCCCTACGGTGCGTACGTCCTGTTCGACGATGGCCACATCGTGTCGAAGGGCGACCGCATGGCGGAGTGGGACCCGTTCACCATGCCGGTGATCACCGAAAACCCCGGTACGGTGAAGTTCCAGGACCTGATCGAGGGCAAGACCCTGACCGAGCAGGTCGACGAAGCCACGGGTATCGCCCAGCGCGTCGTCACCGAATATCGCGCCTCGACCAAGTCGAAGGAGGATCTGCGTCCGCGCATGACCCTGCTCGACGACAATTCGGGCGAGGCCGGTCGCTACATGCTGGCACCGGGTGCGACGCTCTCGGTCGAGGACGGGGCGCAGGTGCAGGGCGGTGACGTTCTGGCGCGTGTCGCCCGCGAGTCGGCCAAGACCCGCGACATCACCGGCGGTCTGCCGCGCGTCGCCGAGCTGTTCGAAGCGCGCGTTCCCAAGGACTCGGCGATCATCGCCAAGGTCTCGGGCCGTGTCGTGTTCGGCAAGGATTACAAGGCGAAGCGCAAGATCGGCATCCAGCCCGAGGATGGCGGCGATGTCGTCGAGTATCTGGTGCCGAAGTCGAAGGTGATCGACGTTCAGGAAGGCGACTACGTCAAGCGTGGCGACAACCTGATCGGCGGTTCGCCCGATCCGCACGACATTCTGGAAACGATGGGCGTGGAGCCGCTGGCCGAATATCTGGTCAGTGAAATCCAGGAAGTGTATCGTCTCCAGGGCGTGAAGATCAACGACAAGCACATCGAGACGATCGTTCGTCAGATGCTGCAAAAGGTCGAGATCACCGACGGCGGCGACACCACGCTGCTGAAGGGCGAGCAGGTCGATCGCGAGGAAATGGACGCGATCAACGAAAAGCTCGACGCCAACCAGGCGCGTGCGCAGGGCAAGCCCGTCCTGCTCGGCATCACCAAGGCGTCGCTGCAGACTCGCAGCTTCATCTCGGCGGCGTCGTTCCAGGAGACCACCCGCGTCCTCACCGAGGCGGCGGTCCAGGGCAAACAGGACACGCTGATGGGCCTGAAGGAGAATGTCATCGTCGGCCGCCTGATCCCGGCGGGCACCGGTGCGGGCATGAACCGCCTGCGCGTGGCGGCCTCGAGCCGCGACGCCGCGCTCCGGGCGCAGCAGCGCAAGCTGGCCGAGGCGATCGTCGCACCGGTCAGCGCCGCCGAAGAGCGGGCTGCCGAGCAGGCTCGCTCGGCGCGTGACGCGGGCGGCACCGGCAACGATCCGCTGGCCGAGGTCGCACCCTCGGGCCACGGCACGGACGCCGATGCCGGTGAGTATCTGAACGACTGATCCGACTGACGGATTGGAATGAAAGGGCCGCCGTCCGGGCAACCGGGCGGCGGCTTTTTATCGCCAACAGGGCGGCCCCTTGATCTGAAGCAGGCCTGCGGTTCCCGGCCATGATTTGTAACAGAAAAAACGACGGTTTTGCGCCGAATGGAGGGTGCGCAAGGCCGGACGCAGGAACCGAAACGCCCTCCCAACCATATACGAATGTTGGAGAAGATCCCGGGGATGTGCGGGTTATTGGTGCATCGTCGGGACCCTGGAGACCTGAAATGACGTCGCCTGAGATTGACGAAGACTATTTCTATCAGCGTGCCGAAACCGAACTCGAACTGGCCCAGAAGGCGACCCATCCTGCTGCCGTTCGAGCGCATTACATCATCGCCAACCACTATCTCGACCGGGTATACAGCCAGTCGGACGCCAATGCGGTGGTCGAGGCGGCGGAGTAAGACGGCGCCGGAATTAGCCCGAGATTCGAACGCATTGCAGCCGCCTCGACCGCTCCTGGTCGGGGCGGTTTTGCTATGAGCGGTGATGGCGGTCTCCCCATTCCCCAGTGCAAGGCGAGGGAGAACAGCGACGCTGGCAGAGGGGGGGCAGCTTTCGATAGCGGGACACCCCTCCGTCCGCGCTTCCCCCCGCCCCTTCAGCGGAGGGGCAGGAGGTGAGGCGTTTCGGCAAACGCCGGGCCTGTGACGATGCCCCACCTCAACCGCTCCCCTAAAGGGGGGCTAGAGTTGAAAGCGATCAGCATTGCACGGTTTTAGCCCCTCCCCTTCAGGGGAGGGGTTGGGGTGGGGCATCGCCATGGGCGTTTCGCTTGCGGAAGCGCCCCACCCCCGGTCCCTCCCCTGAAGGGGAGGGGTGAGCAGAGTTGATCGTTTTCGACTCTAGGCTCGGTTCGATCCTATGTCATCATGCTCCAATGAGCGGAAACGCAATCGGCTGAACGAACGATCCTCGCATGATGGCCTTGCCACCCGAGTCCCACATCCCTCAACGGCAAAGACGGGCCGTTCCCGACCCGCCTCTCCATCCTTCGGGAATATCCTCTCGACCAGATCGGGACGATATCGATCGCCGCCAGATGGCCATGGCTGGAGAGCGCAGCGAGGATCACGAACGCCTCCTGGCCGCCGATGCCATTGGGATAAAGTAGCAGAGGATCCGTCTTCCCATTGTAGATCAAATGCTTATCCACCGCCGTCGCACCCCGATGAGGGTCGGTGCGCTGAAGTCCAGTCATTGGCGACGCGAAGTGAGGTAGCGATATTCTGGTGTTCGATGTTGCAATGTGGCGCCTAATGTTCGGCTGATTTCCTGTTTTACCCATTCTTTTATTTGCAAAAATGCGCAAATAGCCAAATCCGGCGACCTGATTGCTGCTCGACAGAGGCGTATTGGCGACATAGGCGAGCGCCATGATTTCAGATCCCATTCACGGTCGCCGCAGGATTGCCTGGAATGACATTTTCGTCGTCCTGACGGCCTGGCTGGTGGCGATGCTAATCTTCTTCCGCATGCCGATCGCCAGCGGGTTCGATCTGGGATTCGGCGAGCGCGGCGATGCGCTGATCGAGATGACCATCCTCGAACATTGGCGCAACGTCTGGTCGGGGGTGTCGTCATGGAACAGCGGCTTCTACTTCCACCCTTATGGCGGCACGCTGGGCTATAATGACGGCTATTTCCTCTATGGCATCGTCTACAGCCTGTGGCGGCTGGTCGCCGATCCGTTCCATGCCGACACGCTCAATATCCTGACGTTCAAGACGATCGGCTTTTTCGCCGCTTATGCCCTGGTGGCGCGCACCCTGTGCTGGGGGCGGGGGGCGGCGGTCTTGGTCGCGCTGCTCTGGACGATCGCCAGCAACATCCATCTGCAGGCGGTCCATGCCCAGTTGCAGAGTGTCGCGCTACTTCCCCTTGCGATGATGCTGGCGATTACATGCGTCCGGGCCGAGGGAGTGGGGCGGCATGGCGCGGCGCGGGTGCGGGCGGTGGGCCTGGCCGCGCTGATGGCGGCGTGGCTGATGACCTCTTATTACATGGCCTGGTTCACCATCTTCTCGGCCTGCCTGTTCCTGCTGTGCTGGGGCGTGATGACCGGTCAGGCGCGGCCCGCCGCCGCCTTTGCGCTGGTTCGCCGCCATGCCGGGACGATCGCGGTCGGCGTCGCGGCCTTTGCCGTTTTGATCCTGCCCTTCCTGATCGTCTACCTGCCCAAGATGCGCGAGACGGGAGGCGAGGGGCTGGAGGACATGCTGGGCTATCTCGTCACGCCGGTCATCGACATGGTGAATGTGGGGCCGGGCAATTACATATGGGGCTGGCTGTTCACGCCGCTTCACGCGCTGGTCCATCATCTGCTGCCCGACGATCCCGACCTGCCGCGCCGGGTGCTGGGCGGCGAGCATGAGGCGGGATTTCCGCTGTTGATGGTCGCGCTGCTGCTGGTTGCGGCCTGGCGGATCGTCGTGCGGAGAGAGGTGGGGCAAGCCGAGGCGCCGGTAACGTTGCGCGCCTTCACCCTGGCCATGATGGTCGCCTGGGTCCTGACGCTGCAATTCTGGTATGCCTCGCCCTGGCTGCTCGTGTTCGAACTGGTGCCGGGGGCCAAGGGGTTGCGCACCGTGTCGCGTTACCAGCTGTGGCTGACCCTGCCGTTCCTGCTCATCATCGTGGCGGGCTGGAGGGCGCAGGCGGCGCGGTTGCGGGAGAAGCGTCCGGCCTGGGTGGCGGCGATCGTCGCGCTGTTGGTCGCCGAGAATCTGAGCGCCGAGACGCCCGCCCAGCTCAGCCGCGCCGAGCAGCGCGCCGCCCTGTTCGCGATTCCGCGGCCGCCGCGCGACTGTCGCGTATTCTACGTCACCGCGTCGCGGGTGACCGAGCCGCTCTATATCAGCGAGGAGTTGCACAAGCTCTATCCGCACAATGTCGACGGCATGTTCCTGGCCGAGTTGTGGCGGGTGCCGACGATCAACGGCTTCTCGACCTTCAACCCGCCCGACTGGCACTTCGGCGATCCGCTGGCGGCGGACTATGATGGGCGGGTGGCGACCTATGCGCGGCGACATGGGCTTCGTGGCGTCTGTGGCCTCGACGTGCGGCGGGTGCAGCCCTGGGCACGGCTCCAGGATCAGCCCGGGTAGTGCCTATCGCAGCAGGGGAGCGATATTAATCAGCGTCGCGTCGCGCATCTGGTTCAGATAGGCCTCGTAATAGGGTTTGTGCGACGCACCGACGATCGCGATCAGCCGCGTCCCAGGCGCGCGGCCCAGCACCTCGCGTATGTTCGCCACCATACGCAGGTTGCGGGTTTCCCAATAGGCGACGTACCGCCGTCCATAGGCTTGCTCCGAGGATTCGGCGAGTGCGGCGCCCCAGTCGGAGCGATAGGCCTCTACCTCCTCGGCATAGTGATCGCCGGAGTCAATCCGGTGGCTGGCCGTCGTCCCGACCTGAAGACGCTCGCCCAACAGAAAAGGGCGACCCCCGAAAGGGCCGCCCTTAACTTTAGCTCGCCAAGCGAACGGGTGCGGCCGGTTGCCCAGCCGCAGTCCGATTACTTGAGCTCGACGGTCGCGCCGGCTTCTTCGAGCTGCTTCTTGATCTTCTCGGCCTCGTCCTTGGCAATGCCTTCCTTGACGGGCTTCGGAGCGCCTTCGACCAGCGCCTTGGCTTCGGTCAGGCCCAGGCCGGTGATCGCGCGGACTTCCTTGATGACGTTGATCTTCTTGCCACCGTCGCCGGTGAGGATCACGTCGAATTCGGTCTTCTCTTCAGCGGCCGGAGCGGCAGCGCCGCCAGCGGCAGGCGCAGCTGCAACAGCAGCGGCGGCCGAGACGCCCCACTTCTCTTCGAGCATCTTCGAGAGCTCAGCGGCCTCGAGGACGGTCAGCTCGCTCAGCTGGTCAACCAGCGCGTTCAGGTCTGCCATGGTCTTATCTCCAATACGGGCCGTCTAAAATGGCCCGAGTGTGTCAGTTCAATCGTGTACGCCCGAAGATCAGGCGGCTTCCTTGTCCTTGTCGGCATAAGCCGCGAGGACGCGGGCGATCTGCGCCGCGGGAGCCTGGGTGATGGTTGCCAGCTTCGTGGCGGGTGCCACGATGAGGCCGACAATCTTCGCCCGGAGCTCGTCCAGCGAGGGCAGAGTCGCCAGCGCCTGCACGCCTGCGACATCAAGGACGTTCGCACCCATCGATCCGCCGACGATCTCGAACTTGTCGGTCGTCTTGGCGAAGTCCACGGCCACCTTGGCGGCGGCCACGGGATCGATCGAGCTGGCAATGCCGACGGGACCCGTCAGCATGTCAGCGACACCGGCATAGTCGGTGCCCTGGGCTGCGATCTTGGCAAGCCGGTTCTTCGAGACCTTGTAGGTCGCGCCGGCTTCCCGCATCTTCGTGCGCAGGGCCGTCGACTGGGCGACGGTCATGCCGTGGTTGCGGGTGATGACCACCACGCCAACCTCGTTGAAGTTGCGGTTCAGTTCGGCGACGGCCTGGCTCTTTTGATCGCGATCCATGCCATTCTCCATGGTTGGAACGGCCGCGAACGACCATCCCGGTTGCTTGACCGGGGGGTGAAGCCACCCCTCGGGGTGTCCAGCGATGGGGAATGGGCAACCGACGCGTGAGAAACGCGGGGCAGACCGGGCGGGACCAGCGAGTGGTACGACCGGCAAAATCCTTTTCCCCGTCTCGGCAGGAGATTAAGCCAGGGCATATTCCCCGGCACCTGCTGTCTTGGACGGAATCCGAACGGGCAAGCCCATCCGGATGCGGGGCTGCCCTTACGGGGATCACGCCGGGGAGTCAAGCGATCCCATCGCATGACGATCTTGTCATGTCCCAGTCACGCATCGGTCACCGACATGACGCGGAAATGAAGCGTGGATGACTTGGTCGGGCGGCAAAGCCCCCCTGTCTACCGCAACGCTTCCCGCGCGGTATCGGGGGAAATTCCATGTCGGATATCAACACCATGGTCGCCTATGATGATGGCGACATCGACACCAACCGCTCTGCGAATGCGCATATGAGCGACCTGATCGCCACCCGCCTGTCGCGCCGCCAGACGCTGCGCCACGGCGTATCGGCGATGACCACCGCGCTGTTCGGCGGGGCGCTGCTGGCCGGTTGCGACGACGAGAACCCGCAGGCGGTCACCGCCACCGCGGCGGGCAGCACCGCCAGCGTCGCGGCGGGCCGCCCCGTCACGCTGACCGGCACGGTCGGCAGCGGCCAGGTCGCCAATGTGAACTGGAGCCAGACGGGGGGTCCGTCGGTCACGCTGACGGGCGCCAACCAGCTGGTCGCCTCGTTCCGCGCACCCGCCGTGGCGACCGCGACGCAGCTGGCGTTCAAGCTGGAGATCACCAGCCGCGACGGTCTGGTCACCAACAACACGGTGACGGTCACCGTGACGCCGATCACGCTCGACTTCACCGCCGTGCCGCACAGCCTGGCCGATGTGGTGACGGTGCCCTCGGGCTATAGCGTGACCGTGCTCTATCGCCTGGGCGATCCGATCAGCAGCGCCGTCCCGGCATTTGGCAATAACGGCACCGACACCAATTTCGCGCAGCGCGCGGGCGACCATCATGACGGGATGAGCTATTTCGGCCTGTCCTCGTCGGGCGCCAATCCGGACCCGAACAGCAGCACGCGGGGGCTTCTGGTCCTCAACCACGAGAACATCACCCAGCTTTATCTCCATGCCAACGGCCCGACGCCCGCCCCGCGTCCCGAGGCGGAAGCGATCAAGGAGATCGAGTGCCACGGCGTCTCGGTGGTCGAGGTCGCCCGCACGAACGGCGCCTGGACCTATGTCCAGAGCTCGTCGCTGAACCGCCGCATCACGCCCAATACCCCGATGGCGTTCAGCGGCCCGGTGAAGGGCAATGCCTGGCTGAAGACCGCCTATTCGACCAACGGCACCATGGGCCGCGGCACGATCAACAACTGCGCCAACGGCACGATGGCGTGGAACACGTACCTGACCAACGAAGAGAATTGGGCGGGTTATTTCCGCCGGACCGCCGGTGACGCGGCGGTGCGGACCGCGACCACGGCCCGGCAGAACGTCTCGCTGGCGCGCTATGGCATCAGCGAGGGGCGCTCGGGCAATTATGGCTGGACCACGGTCACGCCGTCGGACGCGTCGAGCACGATCTTCCGCCGCTGGAACGCGACCGCGAACGCCGCGCTGGCCGCCGATGGCACCGCCGACTTCCGGCACGAGCCGTTCCAGTTCGGCTGGGTGGTCGAGATCGATCCGTTCAACCCGAACTCGACCCCGCGCAAGCGCACCGCGCTCGGCCGCATGAACCATGAAGGCTGCCAGAGCGGCCGGATGATCGCCGGGGTCCGCCCCGCCTTCTACATGGGCGACGATGCGCAGAACGAATATATCTACAAGTTCGTCTCGGCGACGCCGTGGAATGCCTCGGACGCCAGCGCCAGCGATCGTCTGGCGGTGGGCGACAAGTATCTGGACAATGGCACGCTCTATGTCGCCAGGTTCAATGCGGACGGCACCGGCCTGTGGATGCCGCTGGTCTTCGGGCAGAACGGGCTGAATTCGTCGAACAGCATCTATCCCTTCGCCGACCAGGCCGATGTCCTGATCAACACCCGTCTGGCGGGCGACGTGCTGGGCGCGACGAAGATGGACCGGCCGGAATGGACCGCCGTCAACCCGGCGACCGGCGAGATGTATTGCACGCTGACCAACAACGCCTCGCGCCGCCCGGTCGCCTCGGGCAGCTTGACCGGCGTCGATGCGGCCAACCCGCGCGCCTATGTCGATGCGCCATCGACCTCGGTCGGCAACCGCAACGGCCATATCATCCGTATCCGCGAGACGAACGACACGACCGAGGCGACCAGCTTCACCTGGGACGTCTATGCCTTCGGGGCGGGCGCGGACCTGGACCCGACCAACATCAACCTGTCGGGCCTGGATGCGACCAACGACTTCTCGTCGCCCGACGGCCTGTGGTTCAGCCTGCCGAGCAATGTCGCAGGGCAGCAGACGCCGGTGATGTGGATCCAGACCGATGACGGCGCCTTCACCGACGTCACCAACTGCATGATGCTGGCCGCGATCCCGGGCCGGGTCGGCGATGGCGGCACCCGCTCGGTGACAAGCAGCGCAGGCGGGGCGAGCGCGACCGTCACCACCCGCATCGGCAAGGCGCCGGGCGTGACGCTGAAGCGCTTCCTAGTCGGTCCGAAGCAGTGCGAGATCACCGGTATCCACTCGACGCCGGACGGCACGTCGGTGTTCGTCAACATCCAGCATCCGGGCGAGGACGCCAGCAGCCCGGCGGCCCCGACCAGCAACTGGCCGGACAGCCAGGGCGGTTCGGCCTCGGCGACGATCCGTCCGCGCTCGGCCACCATCGTCATCACCAAGAATGACGGCGGCGTGGTCGCGATCTGATCGGCTGATCGCATCGCAGGCGCCGGGGGGCGGGAAGGCGATTGCCTTCCTGCCCCCTTTGGCGTTTGAAGACCGCCGAACGGAGAGGCGGCATGACGACGACACGGCGTGAGGTGATAGCGGGCGCGATCGCGGCCACGGGACTGGGCGTCGTGGGCGAGCCGCTGTTCGCGCGCGTGTCGGCGCGGGACCGACTGATCGCGGGCACTTATGCCAATGAGGGTGGCAAGGGTTTGTATCCCATCGTCGACGGGCGCGTAGGCCAGCCGGTGGCGGGAATCATCAATGCTTCCTACGGTGTGGGTGGCGGTCCGAACGGCACCGTCTATCTGCTGCGCGAACAGGCCGAGGGGCGCGTGACCGGCTATGCCCCGGACTGGACCGCGCGGGGCGGTGCCTCGACCGGCGGGGCGGACCCATGTCATGTCGCGATCGACCATGCATCGGCCTGTCTGGCCGTCGCCAATTATTACAGCGGTTCGGTCGCCTTTTATCGGCTGGATCGGCGCACGGGCGCGACCGGCGCGGCGCAACTCTTCCAGCATCGCGGCCACGGCCCCAACACCGAGCGTCAGGCCGGGCCGCACGCGCATTGGGTGGGGTTCAGCCCCGACCGGCGCTGGCTCCATGCGGTCGATCTGGGGGCGGATGCGATCTTCGCCTATCGCTTCGATCCGGTGGCGCGCACGCTCGCCGAGCCGGTGTTGGCCTGGTCCGCTCCGGCGGGGGCGGGGCCGCGCCACATGGTCCGCCACCCGACCCTGCCGCGCGCCTATCTCGCCTGCGAATTGACGCCGAAGCTGTTCGTCCTCGATGCGCTGCCCGATGGGCGTTTTCGTGATGCGGGCGAACACGCGCTGCTCCCCGAGGGGACGACGGGGCCGTCCTATGCCGCGCATATCGCGATCGATCGGGCGGGGCGGACGCTCTATGTCTCCAATCGCGGCGCGAACAGCATCACGGTCTTCGCGCTCGATGCCAGGGGCGAGCCCCGGGTGGTGCAGCATGTCCCGACCGGCGGCGACTGGCCGCGCTTCTTCCTGCTGCGCGAGGGGCGGGGGGAGATGCTGGTGGCGAACGAGCGCTCGGGGACGGTCGTGGCGTTCCGCGTCGCCCCGGACGGTCGCCTTACCTCGTCCGGCCGCAGCATCGCCATTCCGGGCGTGGTGTTCCTGGCCGAGGATCGAGGGGGCAAAACCCTGCCAGAAAACGCACCCCCTCCCGCAGGCGGGAGGGGGCCGGGGGGAGGGCAAGGTGTCTCACCGAGACCGTCGCTTGCGGCGCAGCCCCCACCCCAAACCAGTTTCAGGTAAACGATGCCCCGCATCGTTTAGGTCATGCCGGGGGCATGACCGACCTGAAACTCCCCTGCCGGGAGGAGGGGCTTATCCAACGCCAAACCCCATAGGCCACCATGCGCTTCTTCCAACCCCTGCTCGCCGGAGCCACGCTGTCCGGCCGTCTGCTCGCCTGTATCGGGGCCGTCATCGGCATCGCTCTGACCATCATCGTGTGCGGCGGCCTGCCCATGTTCGGTCCCGACCTGCCGATCATCGTCGCACCGCTCGGGGCCTCGGCGGTGCTGGTCTTCGCCGTGCCCGCCAGCCCGCTGGCCCAGCCCTGGTCGGTGGTCGGCGGCAATGTCCTGTCGACGCTGGTCGGGGTGGCGATGTTCCAGGCGATCCCGTCGCTGCCCCTGGCGGCCGGGTGCGCGGTCGGGGGGGCGATCCTGGTCATGTCATTGGCGCGCTGCCTGCATCCACCGGGCGGCGCGGCGGCGCTGACAGCGGTGATCGGCAGCCAGGGGATCCATGCGGCGGGCTTTTCCTTCGCCTTTGCGCCGGTCGCGATCAACTCGATCGCGCTGGTGGCGCTGGGCATGTTCTTCCACCGGGCGACGGGGCGCAGCTATCCGCACGAACCCGCGCTCGCCCCGCCGGTCGGCGACGCCTCGCGCATCCGGGCCGAGGATGTCGATGCCGCGCTGGCGGACATGCATGAGAGCTTCGACATTGCGCGCGAGGATCTGGACATGCTGCTCGCCCATGCCGAGCGCCATGCGCGGGCGAGGGCAAAGCCGGTGACGGCCGGGCGATTGCGGATTTTGCGGCGGGGGTAGGGCGTGGCCTTCGACTACGCTCAGGCTGAACGGGGGTGGGATCGATCCCACCCCTCCGTTCGCGCTGAGCGAAGTCGAAGCGCACGGGTTAACCGGGCGGCTTGGCCAATGTCTGCCCGTGGCCTTCTACTTTGCTCAGGCCGAACCGATGAGGGGATAACAAAAGGCCCGCCCCTCGGCCTGAGGGGCGGGCCTTTCCGTCACGCGGTCGAGCCGATCAGCGATACTTGCCGGTGAACGACACGCCGATGATGCGCGGTTCGTTGAACACGGCCGCCATATAGTTCTCGATCACGCCCTTGAGGTTCTTCTCGTTCGTGATATTGCGGGCGAAGACCGACAGGCTCCAGTCGTCGTTCGGCGCGGCATAGCCGATGCTCAGGCCGCCCTCGAAATTGCCGTTCGAGGTGAACTCCTTGGTCCGGTACAGGACGAAGTTGGTATAGCCCTGCAGGTTCCAGTCGGTCGAGATGAACGCCTTGCCGCCATCGGCCAGCGGCATGTCGTACTTGGCCGCCAGGTTGACGTTATATTCCGGCGCGTTGGGCAGCGGGTTGCCGTTGATCGGCACGAAGAACGCCTTCGAGCCGAAGATCGTGCGGGTCGTCACCGGGCCGTTCAGCACGGTGCAGACCATCACGCCGTTCAGGCCGCAGGTCTGGACGCTGACGTTGCGGTCGCGGATCTCCGAGTGCAGCAGGCTGACGCCCGCCGACAGCGCCAGGTTGCGCACCGGCAGCCACTGGGCATCGGCTTCCAGGCCGTACGCCACCGCCTTGTCGGCATTGAGCAGTACGCCGTTGCCGTCCGAGTCATTGCCGTTCAGCTGGATGTTCTTGACGCGATAGGCAAAGGCCGCCGCGTTCAGGCGCAGCGTGTTGTCGAACAGCTTCGACTTGAAGCCGGTCTCGAACGACAGGTTCGTTTCCGAACCGGCGGTCGAGAAGTCCGAGTTGAACACCGCCGAGCGACCCTGGATGGTCGGGCCACGGAAGCCCTGCGCCGCGCGGACATAGACGTTCAGGTTCGGATTGACCTCATACATGGCCGACAGGTCCCAGCTGGGCTGGGTGTCCGACAGGCGCACGTCGCGACGACCGGTATAGCGTACACCACCGTCGGGACGGCCCGGTGCCTTCAGCAGCTGGGTGCGCTTGGTGTCCTCGCTGATCCGGCCACCGGCGGTCAGGGTCAGGCGGTCGGTCGCCTGATAGCTGACCTGCCCGAACACGCCCCATGAGGTGTTGACGTTGTGCAGGCGGACCCAGTTGTCCGGGTTGTTGGTGTTCGGATTGCCGGGCGCGGCCGGGTTGTAGGCGGGCAGCAGGAAAAAGCGGCGCTGATAGAAGTCGGTGATGTCGCGGCTGTCGAAATAGATGCCGCCGACCTGCCATTTGAACGCACCGCTGCCGGTCGAGGCGAGGCGGACTTCCTGCGTCCACTGGTCAAGACCGCGCACCTGGCCCAGGCTCAGGCCATAGCCGTTGGGCTGGCCACCCACAGGGAAGTTCGCGGCCGCGCCACCGTCGGTGTCGCCCTTGCTGAAGCCCGCCGTGGTCTCATAGGCGGTGATCGATGTCAGCTCGGCCCCACCCATGTCCCAGGCGGCGCGCAGCGAGGTGCCTTGCGTGTCGTAGGACTGCGGGTTGTTCTGACCCTCGTCATAGGCGACACGGTCGCGCGGTTCCGCCGACACGTCGCGCGAACCCTTCTTCAGGGCAGCCCGATGGAACAGCGTCGAGGTGCCGTCATACCAGCGGGCATGGCCCGAAAGGCTGAACGACAGCGTGTCGGTCGGCGTCAGCAGCAGCTGGAGGCGCACATCGCGCTCGGTGAAGCCGCCCATGGCATTGTTCTTCGGGGTCAGCGTGCCGTCCAGGCTGTTGCCCGCATAGGTGTTGTCGACCCAGTTGTCGCGATGCTGGACCAGTGCCGACAGGCGGAAGGCCAGCACGTCGCGGATCAGCGGGCCGCCGACACCGGCGTCCATGCTGATCGTGTTATAGCTGCCGATCGAGGCGGTGGCGCGGCTCTGGAAGGTCTGGGTCGGCTTGATCGTGTCGAACTTGATGATGCCCGCGGTCGTGTTGCGACCGAACAGCGAACCCTGCGGCCCGCGCAGCACTTCGACCTGGTCGACGTCGAAGATCGGGTTCGACTTCAGAACGACATGCTCCAGGACCACATCGTCCTGGATGATCGACACGGGCTGCGACGCGCCCAGATAGAAGTCGATATTGCCGAGGCCGCGAATGTAGAAGCGCGGGAAGATGCGGCCGGTGGTCGTCTCGGCATACAGGCCGGGCACGCGGCCCGACAGCGCCAGGATGTCCTCACCGCCCTGCTGGAAGGTGCGCAGGTTCGACCCGCTGACCACGCCGACCGACACCGGCACGCGGTTCAGGCTTTCCGAACGGCGCTCGGCGGTGACGACGACGTCGCCCAGACCCTGCTGCTCGTCGGTCGCGGCGGTGGTGGCCCCATTCTGGGCATTGCCCTGATCGGCGGCCGTCTGTGCCATCGCAGGCGCGGTCGCCAGCGTTCCCCACGCAGCGCCCAGCAGCGCCGCGGTCTTGATAACCGATTTCATATAGTCCCCACGCTCCGGCGGGCGGTTCACGCCGCCCGACTGGTTAGATTCTCCCGGTAGGGCGGGCCGTTAGAGGCGCATTATGGCGCTCGCGTGACAGAGGTGATGCGGAAAAACCACAATGGCCAATGAATTTGCAATCGGTCGTGGCCAAGGCTCGACCGCCTTGGCGCGGCCGCTCTGGACCCTGTTGTCACAGAGTTGTAACCCGGTTTTGCTTGACGGGGGGCCTGCGTCTGGTCAGGGGGGCGGCGTTCGTGCCATCCTCGGTTCTTGACCCTTTGACGGTCCGGCGTTTCGTCGTGGCCCGATCGGTCATGGCCTGAAGACGTGTACGTTATCGGATCACTATCGGGGTTTACCGACTGATGTTCGCCTGGTTCCAACGCCTCCTGCCGAAGACGGGAAATTTCTTCGAGCTGTTCGAGGCGCAAGCCGCCACCATCCTTGCGGGGGCCGAGGCCACCGTTCGGCTGTTCGACAGCCAGGGTCACACCGCCGACGAGATCGCCGTCGTCGCCGCGCGCGAGCATGACGCCGACGAGATCACGCGACAGGTGCTGACCTCGGTCCGCTCGACCTTCCTGACGCCGTTCGACCGCGCCTCGATCACCTCGCTGATCGGCTCGCTGGACGATACGATCGACGAAATGAACGCGGCGGCCACCGCGATCGGCCTGTACAGGCTGACCAACTTCGCGCCCGAGATGCGCGAGATGGCGGCGGTCGCGGTCGAGGCGGCCCGGCTGACCGTCGAGGCGATGCCGCTGATGCGCGACGTCGCGCGCAACGGCGACCGCCTCCACGCGCTGACCGAGGAGCTGGTCCGGCTGGAAGGGCGTGCCGACGAGATCCATGCGGCAGGCCTGAAGCGCACGCTGGACGAATGCGGCGAGCGCGACACGCTGCGCTTCGTCATCGAAAAGGAAGTGTACAAGCATCTGGAGCGCATCCTCGACGCGTTCGAGGATGTCGCCGACGAGATCGACGGCATCGTCATCGATCACGCCTGAGGCGGCGGCAATGCACGAACTCGCCTTTCCGTTGCTGGCCGGCCTGATCCTGGTCGCGCTGGCGTTCGATTATCTCAACGGCCTGCATGACGCGGCCAACTCGATCGCCACGGTGGTCGCGACCCGGCTGCTGTCACCGGTCGCGGCGGTGGTGTTCGCGGCCTTCTTCAACTTCGCGGCCTATTTCCTGACCGTCGCCTTCCCCAGCCTGCACAAGGTGGCGGAGACGGTCGGCAAGGGCCTGATCGCCCAGGACGTGGTGACGCCCGCCGTCATCTTCGGCGCGCTGGGCGGGGCGATGGCGTGGAACGTCATCACCTGGCTGCGCGGCATCCCTTCGTCGAGCAGCCATGCGCTGGTCGGCGGGCTGGTCGGTGCCGGTGTCGCCCATGCGGGCATGGGCGCGGTCCAGTGGGCGGGGCTGAACAAGACGCTGCTCGCCATCGTGCTGTCGCCGCTGCTCGGCATGATGCTGGCGATGCTGGTCATGCTGCTGAGCAGCTGGGCACTGCGTCGGTCGACGGCGGGGCAGGCGGAGCGCAGCTTCCGTGCGCTGCACCTCGTCTCGTCTGCGGCCTATTCGCTCAGCCATGGGCTGAACGACGCGCAGAAGACGATGGGCATCATCACCGTCCTCCTCTATTCGACCGGCCGCCTGACCGGCCCGTTCGAGGTCCCGCACTGGGTCGCCATCTCCTGCTATGTCGCGATGGCGCTGGGCACGATGACCGGCGGCTGGAAGATCATCGAGACGATGGGCAGCCGCATCACCAAGCTGTCGCAGCACCAGGGGTTCAGCGCCTCGACGGCGGGCTCGATCGTGATCTTCTGTGCCTCGGCCCTGGGCATCCCGGTGTCGACGACGCACACCATCACCGGCTCGATCATCGGCGCGGGCGTCGCGCGGCGCGCCTCGGCGGTGCGCTGGGGCGTGGCAGGCAATGTGGTGATCGCCTGGATCATCACCATCCCGGCCTCCGCCGTGATGGGGGCAGGGTTCTACCTGCTTACCCGGTTGTTCTGATTGGGGGGAGGGCTGAGGCTCTCCCCTTTTCTGATGATCCTCCCCGTGCCGGGGAGGTGGCAGGCCGCAGGCCTGACGGAGGGGGGCTTCCTCACAGGTGGTACGTGGCGGATAACCCCCTCCACCATCCTTCGGATGGTCCCCCTCCCCGTACCGGGGAGGATAGGCGTGGCCTTCGACTTTGCTCAGGCTGAGCGGGGGGCGGGGATGAGCCATATCAGCCCACCCCCGCAATCCTCAAGACCCCGTAACCGGCCCCCCGGCGGCCTGGAACAGTGCGACCGTGTCGGTCATCCGGGCCGCCTTGGCCTGGATCAACTGCGACCGCGCCTGCGCATCCGTGGCGGTGGCGTTGAGCAGCTGCAGCGTCCCCACATCGCCCAGCGCCAGCTGTCGCCGCGCAAAGGTCAGCGCCTGGCCCGCGGCGTTGCTGGCCCGCTGTGCCGCGTCGAGCGCCTGGGCGTCGGTGGACAGGCCGGTCAGCGAGTCCGCGACATTGCCGAACGCCTGAAGGACGGCCTGGCGATATTGCGCCTTGGCCCCGTCCAGCGCTGCTTCCGCCGCCTTTTGCTGGTGACGCAGCGCATTGGCGTGGAAGATCGGCTGGGTGATCCCGCCGAGCAGCGCCCAGAAGGGGTTGCCACTCTTGAACATGTCGCCGAAATTCTGCGCCGAGCCACCGGCATTGGCGGAAAGCTGGATACTGGGCAGGCGTGCGGCGATGGCGGCGCCGACATCGGCTCCGGCACCCTGCAACTGGGCTGCGGCGGCCAACACGTCGGGGCGGCGATGGACCAGCTCGGACGGGACGATGGCGGGCAGTTCGGTGGGCAGGGTCAGCTGTGACAGCTCGGGCAGCGGCGGCAGCGCGGAGCCTGCCGAACGGCCGATCAGCGTGGCGATGACGGTCCGCTGCGCGGCCTCGGCACGGACCAGCGCGGGCAGGGCGCCCTCGGCGGTGGCGAGCGCGGCCTGCTGGGTCGCCACGTCGGAGGCCCCCACCGCGCCCAGTCGCTGGCGCTGTTGGAGCGCGGACAGGATGTCGCGGTTGACCTTCACGGCGGTCTGCGCGGCGGCGACCTGTTCGGCCAGGCTCGCCCGCTCGATCAGCGCGGTGACGAGGTTCGCCGCCACTGTCATCCGTGCCGCGTCGAGCTGATGCCGCTCGACCTCGGCCCGCGCGACGGCGGAGCGGACCTGCGCCCGGTTCCCGCCGAACGCGTCGACGTCATAGGACACGCTGACCTGCGCGGTGTGCAGCGTGTAGAGCTGCTGGTTCTGGTCGGCGACCGCCGGGGACAGCGCGTTGGATACGCGGGTCCGCTGGACATTGTAGTTCAGCCCGCCCTGCGGAAACAGCAGCGAGCCACGCGTCGCCCGTGCCTGCTCGCGTGCCTGCCGCAGCGAGGCTTCGGCGACGCCCACGTCGTTATTGTGGGCCAGCGCCTCGGCGACCAGCGCGTCGAGCTGGGCATTGCCGAAGGCGTGCCACCATTCGGGCGCGACGGTCGCCGACACCGTCTGCGCCGGGCCGGTCGCGGGTGCGATCACCGGCGCAGGGGCCATGGGCGGCAGGCTGGCATGCGCGTCCAGATCGTGCGGGCCGACCGCGCAGCCGGAGATGCTGGCCGAGACGCACGCCAGCAGCGGCAGGGTCAGGAAACGCTTCATGCCGTGGCTCCCGTCTCGGGCTGGTCGTCGTGGAAGTGGTCGGTTTTCTGCTTGCGCTGCGACAGCGGCAGGCGCGTCGAATAGCGGCTGATCAGCACCGGCAGAACCAGCAGGATCAGCACCGGGGCCAGTGTCATGCCGCCGACCACGACCAGCGCGAGCGGCTTCTGCACCTGGCTGCCGATTCCGTGCGAGAGCGCGGCGGGCAGCAGGCCGATGGCGGCGACCAGACAGGTCATGACGACGGGGCGCAGGCTGTTCTTGACGGTGGTGGCCAGCGCATTCTCGCGCGGCGCGCCTTCGTCGATGGCGTTGTTGAAGGTGGTGACGACCAGGATCCCGTCCATCACCGCAATGCCGAACAAGGCCACGAAGCCGATCGCCGCCGAGATGCTGAACGCCGTGCCGGTCAGCGCCAGCGCCAGCACACCGCCCACGATCGCCATCGGGATCGCGGAGAAGGCGAGCAGGCTGTCCCGCATCGAGCCGAAGTTTGCATAGAGCAGCAGCAGGATGAGGACGAGGCTGATCGGCACCACGATCTCCAGCCGGGCGATCGCGTTCTTCAGATTGTCCAGCTCGCCCGCCCATTCCAGATGATAGCCCGGCGGCAGGTGGACATTCTGATTGATCCGCGCGCGTGCCTCCTCGACCGCACCGCCCAGGTCGCGGCCACGCACCGAGAATTTGATCGGGACGTAACGCTCCTGATGCTCGCGATAGATGAACGACGCACCGCTGGTCAGCTTGACGTTCGCCACCTCGGACAGCGGGACCTGTATGGTCCCGTTGCCGTCGGGCGACGGCGCGCCGATCGTGATGTTGCGCACCGATTCCAGCGAGTCGCGCTGGGTCGGCTGCAACCGCACGATGATCGGGAAGTGGCGGTCGGTGCCGGGTTCGTACAGGTCGGCCGAGGACTGGCCACCGATGGCGGCGGCCACCGTCTGGTTGATGTCGTCGGGCGTCAGGCCGTAACGGGCGGCCTTGGCGCGGTCGACGTCGATCCGCACGGTCGGCTGGCCCAGAATCTCGAACACGCCGAGATCCTCAATGCCCTTCACCTTGGCCATCTGCGCCTTGATCTGGTTGGCCAGCTTCTCCAGCGTGACCAGATCGGGGCCGAACAGCTTGATCGAATTGGCGCCCTTCACGCCCGAGGCGGCTTCCTCGACATTATCCTCGATGATCTGCGAGAAGGAGAAGTCGACGCCCGGATATTTCTTGGCGAGCCTGGTCGACAATTCGTCGATCAGCTTCTCCTTGGTCATGCCCGACGGCCAGGTGTCGAAGGGCTTGAGCGGCACGAAGAACTCGACGTTGAAGAAGCCGGTCGCATCGGTGCCGTCATCCGGGCGGCCATGGGCGGACAGGACCGCCGTGGTCTCCGGGTAGGAGGCGATGATCTTGCGCACCTCATTGGTCACCTTCTCGCCCGCCTCGAGACTGATCGAGGAGGGGAGGGTGGCGCGGATGTACATATTGCCTTCTTCGAGGTGCGGCAGGAACTCGATACCCAGCGAGCGCACGCCGACGACCGCCAGGACCATCATCAGGGCCGCGCCGCCGATCGTCACGACCTTGTTGCGCAGCGCGAAGGACGCGGCGGGTTCGTAGACGCGGCGCAGCTTGCCGACGATGAAGGTCTCGGTCTCGGCCAGCTTGTCCGGCAGCAGCAGCGTCGAGAGCACCGGCGCGACGGTAAAGGTCGCCAGCAGGCCGCCGCTGATCGCATAGGCATAGGTCTTGGCCATCGGGCCGAAGATGTGGCCTTCGACCCCGGTCAGGGTGAACAGCGGCAGGAAGCTGGCGATGATGATCGCGGCGGCGAAGAAGATGCCGCGGCTCACCTCCGAGGATGCGCCCAGCACCGCGCCGAAGCGGCTGGCCATGGTGTAGCGGCCCTGGCCATTTTCGACGGCGGCGGAGCGTTCGACCATATGGCGGAAGATATTCTCCACCATGATGACGCAGGCATCGACGACCAGGCCGAAGTCGAGCGCACCCACCGACAGCAGGTTCGCACTCTCCCCCTGCAACACCAGGATCAGGATCGCGAAGGCCAGGGCGAAGGGAATGGTGGCCGCCACGATGATCGCCGAGCGCAAATTGCCGAGGAACAGCCACTGCAACGCGAAGATCAGCAGGATGCCCACCACCATGTTTTCCATGACGGTATGGATGGTCAGGTTGATGAGGTCGGAACGGTCGTAGATCCGCTCCAGATGCACGCCGGGGGGCAGCACGCCGCTGTCGTTGATGTTGGCGACCTCGGCCTGGACGGCCTTGATCGTCGGCATCGACTGGGCGCCGCGCTGCATCAGGACGATGCCCTGCACGATGTCGTCGTCATTGTTATACCCGGCGATGCCCATGCGCGGCGCGTTGCCGACCTTGACGGTCGCCACGTCCTTGATGAGCACGGGCGCGCCGCCCGCCTGGCCGACCAGAACGTTCTGGATCGCGTCGGGCGACTGGATTAGGCCGATGCCGCGCACGATCGCGGCCTGTTCGCCGAAGTTGATCGTCTGGCCGCCGACATTGCCGTCGCTCTTGGACAGCGCCGCCAGCACCTGTGCGACGGTCACGCCGTGCGCATTCAGCCGGTTCTGGTCGATCACCACGTCATAGGCGCGCAGCTTGCCGCCCCAGCCGGTCACGTCGATGACGCCCGGAATCCGCTTGAACCGGCGTTGCAGCACCCAGTCCTGCAGCGTCTTGAGGTCCATCACCGAATAGCCCTTGGGCGCGGCGATGCGGTAACGATAGATTTCCCCCACCGGCGAGGTCGGCGACAGCGTCGGCTGTGCGCCACCGGCCAGCGGCGGCAGCTGCGACAGGCGGTTGATGACCTGCTGGCGCGCTTGCTCGTTGGTGTAATCGTAGGTGAACTGAATCTTGATGTCGGACAGACCGAACAGGCTGATCGCGCGGATCGCGGTCAGGTGCGGGATGCCCGCCATCTGGACCTCGATCGGGATGGTGACGTTGCGCTCCATCTCCTCGGCCGACAACCCTTGCGTCTGGGTGATGACCTCGACCATCGGGGGGACGGGATCGGGATAGGCTTCGATGTTGAGGTTGATGAAGCCGATGACGCCAGCGACGATCATCGCGAAGAACAGGCCGACGATCAGCAGTCGCTGACGCAGCGCAAAGTCGACGATGCGGTTCATTATTCGCCGATCCCCGCTTCGTTCACGAACAGCGCACCCGAGGTGACGATCTTCTCGCCCGGCTTCAGGCCCTGGGTGATGGTGACCAGGCCATTGGCGGAATCGCCCGTCGTCACGTCGCGCGCGACCAGCAGGCCGTCGGGCCGCATGATCCAGACGCGCGCGGTGTCGCCTTCATGGATGACGGCGGCGGCGGGGACGCGGATCGCTTCGCCCGCGTTCAGATGCTTGATCGCGAAGCTGGCGAACATCTGGGGCTTGAGCGCCTTGTCGGGATTGGGGATCGAGGCGCGGACCGGCAGGCGGTGCGTCTGCGGGTCGAGTGCGGCGCCGACCAGGTCGATCGTCGCGTGGAAGACGCGGCCCGGCAGCGCGGGGGTCGTCACCTCGACCGGATCGCCGACGCGGACATTCTCGGCATCGCTCTCGGCCACCTGCGCGACCAGCCATACGCGCGACGGATCGGTGATGGTCATCACCGGCTTGTCGCCGCCCTGCGAGACATATTGCCCCGGCGCGACATCGCGCGAGGCGACGACGCCGCTGATCGGCGCGTGCAGCGTGGTGATGTCGTGGATGCCGGAGACTTCGCCGACATTCTCCAGCCGGTTGATCTCGCCCTGCGACTTGCCCAGGATCGCCAGCTTGTCGCGCGCCGCGCCCAGCGAGGCGGCGGCGGTGCGCGCGGTCGCCTGTGCGGCGGCGAGGTCGGCCTTGGCCTGCTGATAATCCTTCAGCGCGCCACCGGCGGTTTCATAGATTTGCTGCTGGCGGTCGGCGTTGCGCTGCGCGGCGACCAGCTGCGCCTGCGCGTTCTGGTAGGCGGCGCGGGCCGAGAAGAGGCCCGAGCGGGCATCGACGAAATCGCTGGTCTTGATGAGGAGCAGCGGCTGGCCCTGGCGAACCGTCTGGCCCGCATCAGCCAGCACGCGCACCACCTGCCCCGCATAGGGCATCAGCACCGGGGTCGAGCGGGTCGCATCGACGGTGATCGCGCCGGTCGCCATCGTCTGGTCGCCCGACGCGCCCAGTCCGACGCGCATCGTCGGCATCGCGGCCAGCTGGTCCTTCGACAGGCGCAGCGTGCCCGGCGGCGGCGGGGCGGGGGGCGTTTCCTCCTTGTGCGTCAGCTTGCCGATGACCGTGAACAGGACCAGCGCCCCGATCAGCACGGCGGCGGCGATGCCGACCCAGCGCCATTGCTGTGCGGAGGACAGGCGGCGGGTTTCGGGTAGCGTTGCGTCGGCGGGATTGACGTGCATCGGTGTCTTTCGGCGCAAGAAGGCGGATATTAGCCCGGCCGATAGGGGCAAATCCCTGACGCACCCCTTACGGGTTCCTTACGAGACGTTCATGATTGCACGCCGCCGGACGGTTCGAAAACCTGCGAAAATTGCCCGAACGACCCGATTCCAATATCTTGGGGGGAGGCTTGCCGATATGACCGCCCTGTCACCTGTCCGGAACAAAAGTCACGGTTCGTCGTTGAAATCCAACGGCTCGACATAAGGGAGGGTGTAAAATGGCCAGTCACATGCCGCCGCCACGGATTTCCGACATGCCGCGAGAGCAGCGTCTGGATGCGCTCTATCGTCGTGCGGCAGAGGATCGTGCGCGCTATCTGGCGATGCGTACGCGCAAGCCCGGCCTGCTCGACCGGCTGCTTCACATGTTCTGATCGAGTGGCGTCGCGTGCGTCAGGGAAGGGTGTGACGCGCGCGACGACGTGGAATCGTCCGGGGGCGCAGGCGCTTTTCGCGACGCATGTCGCTGTGACCCAGCGCGATCATGATGATGACAAGCGAAGACAGCGACGACACGGTCAACCAGATCTCCACGAGCGCGCCCGCTATGCCAACTCCCCCAATTCGGAACCGCGCCAACGCGCCTGTCCGCGATCCGATCCCTTCACGCACCGCAATATCCTTTGGTCGCGCCGCATCCGCCGCGATATAGCTGCCCGCCATGATCCGATCCGATCGCCGATCCTGGCCGCTGGCCATCTGGCTGGCCCTGTTGGCCGGTTATGTCGATGCGATCGGATTTCAGCAGCTTGGCGGCTATTTCGTCTCCTTCATGAGCGGCAATGGCACGATGCTGGCAGTCCGGCTGATCGCGCCGCAGGGTCCTATGTCGGGCGGGGTCGCGATATTGGCGATGCTGCTGGCGCTGTTCGTCGCGGGCGTGCTGGTCGGCACGCTGGTCCGGCTGGCATTGCCAAGGGTCGGGCAGGTCGCGGTGCTGGTGCTGGTCGCCCTGCTGTTGGGCGGCGTCGTGGTGCTGGGCGGCCGGGCGGCCCCCGCCATGGCGCTGGTGATGGGTGCGACCAACGCCACCTTTGAGCGCGATGGCGAGGTGAGCATCGGCGTCACCTATATGACCGGCACATTGGTCAAGATCGGACAGCATCTGGCGCACAGCGTCGCGAGGCGCGCGCGTTGGGGCTGGCTGCCCTATCTGCTGCTCTGGAGCGGATTTCTGGTCGGTGCGGGGCTGGGGGCGCTGGCCTTTCCGCTCTGGGGGTTGACCGCGCTGGCGGCGGCGGTGGCAGGCGCGCTGATCGCGGCGGGGGCGGCATGGCGGCTCCGTCCGACGGCCTGACGCACGCGGAAACGGCCTCGCCGCCTTTTTGGTCGACCCGACTTGGATTTCACGCACGAGCAATATAATTACAAGCCAGAGAGTCGGGCACCAGACCCGAAACAGGAGAGTTTATGCGCGTGATCGACCATATGGTTGCTGGCGGACAGACCGCGACCGACGCTGCCTCGACCCGCCAGGGCGACGTCTTCGACCCGAATAGTGGCCAGGTTCAGGCCCGTGTGATGCTGGGCGATGCCGCGCTGCTGGAACGCGCCATCGCCGCCGCGCAAGCCGCACAACCCGGCTGGGCCGCGACCAATCCGCAGCGCCGGGCGCGCGTGATGTTCCGGTTCAAGGAACTGGTCGAGCAGAATATGGACGCGCTCGCGCATCTGCTCTCCTCCGAACATGGCAAGGTGATCGCCGACGCCAAGGGCGATATCCAGCGCGGGCTGGAAGTGATCGAATTCGCCTGCGGCATCCCGCATGCGCTGAAGGGGGAGTATACCCAGGGCGCGGGGCCGGGCATCGACGTTTATTCGATGCGTATGCCGCTGGGCATCGGTGCGGGGATCACGCCGTTCAACTTCCCGGCGATGATCCCGATGTGGATGTTCGGCGTCGCCATCGCCTGCGGCAACGCCTTCATCCTGAAGCCGTCCGAACGCGACCCTTCCGTCCCGGTGCGCTTGGCCGAACTGATGCTGGAGGCGGGCGCCCCCGAGGGCATCCTGCAGGTGGTGCACGGCGACAAGGCAATGGTCGACGCCATCCTCGACCACCCGGCGATCAGCGCGGTCAGCTTCGTCGGTTCGTCCGATATCGCGCATTACGTCTATCGGCGCGGCGTGGAGGCGGGCAAGCGCGTCCAGGCGATGGGCGGTGCCAAGAACCACGGCATCGTCATGCCCGACGCCGATCTGGACCAGGTGGTCGCCGACCTGTCGGGCGCGGCCTTCGGCTCGGCGGGCGAGCGCTGCATGGCGCTGCCCGTGGTGGTGCCGGTCGGCGACAAGACGGCCGATGCGCTGCGGGAGAAGCTGATCCCGGCGATCGACGCTTTGCGGGTCGGCGTCTCGACCGATGCGCAGGCGCATTACGGCCCGGTCGTGAACGCCGCGCACAAACGCCGCGTGGAAGACTGGATTCAGACCGGCGTCGACGAAGGCGCGGAACTGGTCGTCGACGGGCGCGGCTTCCAGTTGCAGGGCTATGAGCAAGGTTTCTTCCTCGGCCCGTCGCTGTTCGACCGGGTGACGCCCCAGATGCAGAGCTACAAGGAGGAAATCTTCGGCCCCGTCCTCCAGATCGTTCGCGCCCCCGATTTCGAGACGGCGGTGCGCCTGCCCAGCGAGCATCAATATGGCAACGGCGTCGCCATCTTCACCCGCAACGGCCACGCCGCGCGCGAGTTCGCTGCGCGGGTCGAGGTGGGCATGGTTGGGATCAACGTGCCGATCCCGGTGCCGGTGGCGTATCACAGCTTCGGCGGCTGGAAGCGCTCGGCGTTCGGCGATGTGAACCAGCACGGCATGGAGGGCGTCCGCTTCTGGACCAAGGTGAAGACGGTGACCCAGCGCTGGCCCGATGGCTCGCCCGATGGAAGCAATACGTTCGTGATCCCGACTATGGCCTGAACCTAGGCACGCCCCTCCCGCAGGCGGGAGGGGATGGGGGAGGGCAGGCCACGAGCGATGGTCTCGGTGAGACTCCCTGCCCTCCCCAAACCCCTCCCGCCTGCGGGAGGGGCTTAAAGAAGCGAGAGATTTCGATGACCCAATTCGACCTCACCGACGAACAGCGCGAAATCCAGGAACTGGCGCGCCGCTTCACCGCCGACCGCATCACGCCGTTCGCGGCCGAGTGGGACGAGAAGCACATCTTCCCCCGCGACACGATCAGGGAAGCCGCCGAGCTGGGCTTCGCCGCCATCTACGTCTCCGAGGAATCGGGCGGCATCGCGCTCGGGCGGCTGGAGGCGGCGCTCATCATGGAGGCGATGGCCTATGGCTGTCCTTCGACCTCGGCCTTCATCTCGATCCACAACATGGCGTCGTGGATGATCGACCGGTTCGGCGATGCGGATGTGAAGGGCCGTTACCTGCCCGACCTCGTCACCATGGATCGCATGGCCAGCTATTGCCTGACCGAGCCGGGCTCGGGTTCCGACGCCGCCGCGCTCAAGACCCGTGCGGTGCGCGACGGCGACCATTATGTCGTTTCCGGCTCCAAGCAGTTCATTTCGGGCGGCGGCGAGAATGAGGTCTATGTCACCATGGCCCGCACCGGCGAGGACGGCCCCAAGGGCATTTCCTGCCTGGTGATCGACAAGGACATGCCCGGCGTTTCCTTCGGCGCGAATGAGCGCAAGCTGGGCTGGCATTCGCAGCCGACGCGGCAGGTGATGTTCGACAATGTCCGCGTGCCGGTCGCCAACCGGCTGGGCGCGGAGGGCGAGGGGTTCCGCATCGCGATGATGGGGCTGGACGGCGGGCGGCTGAACATCGGCGCCTGTTCGCTGGGCGGGGCGCAGCGCTGCCTGGACGAGTCGGTGGCTTATGTGAAGGATCGTCGCCAGTTCGGCAAGGCGATCGCCGAGTTCCAGAATACCCAGTTCACCCTCGCCGACATGGCGACCGAGCTGGAGGCGGCCCGCGCGCTGCTCTACCTCGCTGCCGCCAAGGTGACCGATAACGCCCCAGACAAGACCCGCTTCGCCGCCATGGCCAAGCGGCTGGCGACCGATACCGGATCGTCGGTGGTCGACCGCGCGCTACAGCTGCATGGCGGCTATGGCTATCTGATGGACTATCCGATCGAGCGCTTCTGGCGCGACCTGCGGGTGCATTCGATCCTGGAGGGCACCAACCAGGTGATGCGGATGATCGTCGGGCGGGATTTGCTGAAGGACTGACGTTCCCCAAACGCAACCACCCCGGCGAAGGCCGGGGTCCAGTTGCAGACTGGCCGATGGCGCGCCACCTGATGCGCGGCATCTGGGCCTCGGCCTTCGCCGGGGTGGAAGAAGAGAATAAGGTAGAGGCATGATCCAAGACCTGATCGTCACCCGCGAAGGCCCGGTGGGCCGTCTCCGGCTCAACCGGCCTAAGGCGATCCATGCCCTGACTCAGGCGATGTGCGAGGGCGTGCTGGCCGCGCTGGAGGACTGGCGCGGCGATCTGGGCGTCGAGGCGATCATCATCGACCATGCCGAGGGGCGCGGTTTCTGCGCGGGCGGCGATATCCGCCTGCTGGCGGAAAGCGGGGCGGGTGACGGCGAGGCCGCGCGGGGTTTCTTCCACGCCGAATATCGGATGAACCACCGGCTGTTCACCTATGCCAAGCCCATTGTCGCCTTCATGGACGGCATCACCATGGGCGGCGGCGTCGGCATTTCCGCGCCCGCCCGCTTCCGCGTCGCGACCGAGAATACCCGCTTCGCCATGCCCGAGACGGGGATCGGCCTGTTCCCCGATGTCGGCGGCGGCTGGTATCTCTCGCGCCTGCCGGGGCGGATGGGCGAGTTCCTCGCGCTGACCGGTCACCGGCTCGACGGGGCGGAGGCGCATGCGCTGGGCCTGGCAACGCATTACCTGCCCGCCGCCGCGCTGGAGGAGGCTAAGGCCGCGATTACGTCGGCGCCGCAGGAGATCGCCGCGACGCTCGACCGGCTGTCGACACCCGCGCCGAGCGCGAAGATCATGGCCCATGCTGGCGAGATCGACCGGCTGTTCGCGGCCGACACGCTGGAGGAGATCATCGCCGCGCTGGAGGCGGACGACGGTGAATGGGCGACGCAGCAACTCGCCGTGCTGCGCACCAAGTCGCCGCAAGCCTGCAAGGTGTCGCTCCGCCTGCTGCGTGAGGGCAGGCTGACCACCGACTTTGCCGACGAGATGCGCCGCGAGTACGGCGTCGCCTCCCGCGTGGTGCAGCGCCCCGATTTCGTCGAGGGCGTCCGCGCGCTGATCGTCGACAAGGACAATGCGCCGCGCTGGGACCCCGCCACGCCCGAGGGCGTGACCGATACGATGATCGACCATATCTTCGCAGCCATGCCCGACGGGCAGGCCTGGACTCCCGACGACCGCTGAGAAGGACGCTCGCATGACCGACTATAACACCCTGATCGTCGAGCGCCGCGAGGCGGTGACGCTGGTGACGCTGAACCGGCCGCAGGCGCTGAACGCGCTGAATGCCGAGCTGTTGGCCGAGCTGCTCGACGTGATGCGCGCCTATGACGCCGATCCCGAACAGCGTTGCGCCGTCATCACCGGCTCCGCGAAGGCATTCGCCGCGGGGGCCGACATCAAGGAAATGCAGGAGATGGACTTCGCCGCCATGTACGGGCGAAACCATTTCACCGGCTGGGACGAGTTCACCCGCACCCGCAAGCCGATCATCGCGGCGGTCGCGGGCTATGCGCTGGGCGGCGGGTGCGAACTGGCGATGATGTGCGACTTCATCCTCGCCGCCGACACCGCCAAATTCGGCCAGCCCGAGATCAAGCTGGGCGTGACGCCGGGCATGGGCGGCTCGCAGCGGCTGGCGCACGCGGTCGGCAAGGCCAAGGCGATGGAGATGTGCCTGACCGGCCGGATGATGGATGCCGAGGAAGCGGAGCGCGCAGGCCTCGTCGCACGCATCGTCCCCGCCGCCGATCTGGTCGAGGAGGCGATGAAGACCGCCGCGACCATCGCGGGGCTCGCCCCGATCGCGGCGCGTGCGAACAAGGAAATGGTCAACGCCGCCTTCGACATGGGGCTGGCGCAGGGCGTGCAGTTCGAGCGGCGGCTGTTCCACGGCCTGTTCGGTTCGGCCGACCAGAAGGAAGGCATGGCCGCGTTCGTGGAAAAGCGAAGCCCCAACTGGACCGGCAACTGAGTCTCACGCCCCTCCCGCAAGCGGGAGGGGATGGGGGAGGGCAGGGCCGCAAGCGAGACGCTCGGTGAGACCCCATGCCCTCCCCAAACCCCTCCCGCCTGCGGGAGGGGCTTAAAAGAAAAAGAAGAACAAAGGAGAGAGCATCATGGCGCGGATCGCCTTTATCGGCCTGGGCAATATGGGCGGCGGGATGGCTGCCAACCTCGCAAAGGCGGGGCATGACGTCCGCGCCTTCGACCTGTCGGCGGACGCGCTTGCGGCGGCCAAGGCGGCCGGGTGCCTGCCGGTCGACGGCGCCGTCGCGGCGATGGAGGGTGTCGAGGCGGTCGTGACCATGCTGCCCGCCGGAACCCATGTCGAGCGCGTCTATGCCGACGCCGTCTTTGCCGCCGCACCGCCCTCCGCGATCCTGATCGACTGCTCGACCATCGACGTCGCCACCGCGCGCCGGGTGGCGGAGGCTGCGCTGGCCAAGGGCATGATGGCGGTCGATGCGCCCGTTTCCGGCGGGATCGCGGCGGCCAAGGCCGGCACGCTGACCTTCATGGTCGGCGGGTCCGAACAGGCTTTCCGGCGCGCCGAGCCCTTCCTGTCCGCCATGGGACAGGCGGTGATCCATGCGGGCGGCAACGGCGCAGGGCAGGCGGCGAAGATCTGCAACAACATGCTGCTCGGTGCGACGATGATCGCGACCTGCGAGGCGTTCGTACTGGCCGAGAAGCTGGGGCTGGAGGCGCAGACCTTCTACGACATCGCCTCGGTCTCGTCGGGGCAGAGCTGGTCGATGACCAAATATTGCCCCGTTCCCGGTGTCGGACCGGAGACGCCCGCCGATCACGATTATCAGGGCGGTTTCGCCGCGGCACTGATGCTGAAGGACCTGAAGCTGGCGATGCAGGCGGCGCAGGATGCGGGCGCCGCCACCCCGATGGGCGAACGGGCGGCCGAGCTTTACACGGCATTCGTCGGCGAGGGGCTGCCGCCGGTGGATTTTTCCGGAATCATCCGCACCTTGCGCTGAATTCGACTCCCAACTCGGTTCAGCCTGAGCAAAGGCTAGAGTTGAAAGCGATCAGCATTGCACGGTTTTAGCCCCTCCCCTTCAGGGGAGGGGTGAGCAGAGTTGATCGTTTTCGACTCTAAGGGGATCCCTTCGCCAATGGCGTGCGGAGAAGGCGGAACGTGGCCTTCGACTTCGCTCAGGCTGAACGGAGGGCGGTTTACGTCCATCGCGCCTTTTCCCCCTGACCAATGCGGCCTAAAGCCCGCAGGGTGATGGAAATACCCGCTCCCCTCCGCCTGCGTGTCGACCGCGATGCGCTTGTTTCCAACTGGCAGGCGCTGGACCGGTTGAGCGGGGCGGCGGCGTGCGGCGCGGCGGTCAAGGCGAACGGCTATGGCCTGGGCGCGAGGCTGGTCGCCGAAACGCTGGCCAAGGCCGGGTGTCGTGATTTCTTCGTCGCCAACTGGGCCGAGGCGCAAGGCTTGGCCCCGCTGGGCCTTACGCTGTCGGTCCTGCATGGCCTGCGCGCCGAGGACCTGCCCGCCGCCAGGGCCGGCTTTGCCCGCCCGGTGCTCAGCACCCCCCAACAGATCGCGCGCTGGCGCGACAGCGGCGGCGGCGTGTGTGACGTGATGGTCGATACCGGCATGAATCGGCTGGGCGTGTCGGTACAGGCGGTGCGGGATGGCCTGCTCGAGGGCCTGACGATCGAGACGCTTATCAGCCATCTCGCCTGCGCCGATGAGGATGTGCCGATGAACGGGCACCAGCGCGAGGCCTTTGCCAGCCTGAAGGGGCGCACCGGCGCGCGACGCATGAGCCTCGCCAATTCGGCCGGGATCGGGCTGGGCGCGGAGTATCATTTCGACCTGACCCGGCCGGGACTGGCGCTGTACGGTGGCCTGCCGCGCCCCGACATGGCGGGGCATCTCCGCCAGGTCGCGTGGCCCGAAGCGCAGATCCTCCAGCGCCGTCTTGTGCCTGCGGGCGAGACGGTCGGCTACAACGCCACCTGGGCCGCGCCCGCCGATACCGAGGTCGCGATCCTGAACCTGGGCTATGCCGACGGCTATCGCCGCGCGCTCTCCGGGCTGGGCGCGGCGGTGGCGGATGGCGAGAGCCTGCCGGTCCTCGGCCGCGTATCGATGGACCTGCTGGCGGTCGACGTGACCGCCCGTCCAGACGTGGCCGAGGGCGACTGGCTGGCCATGGATTACGACCTGGCCACCGCCTCCGCCGCGTCGGGCGTATCGCAATATGAGCTGCTGACCGGCCTCGCCCAGCGTTTCGCGCGGGCATAAAAAAGGGGCCTTCCCGAAGGAAGGCCCCGATCAACTTCGATCCGCTGGGATCAGAAGTTGGCCTTGAACCCGGCATAGAAGAACCGGCCGATATTGTCGTACGGATCGCCCGACGCCGTACCGATCAGATCGTAGGGCGGCTTGAAGTCGGTCAGGTTGTCGACACCGACATAGAAGCGGAACCGATCGGTGGCGTTGAAGCCGACCTGGACCGAATGGTAGAAGGCCTCCGGATAGTAGACCATCGGGAAGGCATCCGGATTACGCGCCGGACGGCCGTCATAGCTGTTCTGCGTCTCATACTCGGCCGCGATCGTCGACTTGCCTTCGTAACGCAGGCGATATTGAAGATCGAAGGTTTCGAAGTTCAGATTGCCGACGAACTGACCACGCCATGCGGCATAGCCCAGTTCGCTCTTGTAGCGATCGCGGAAGTTCGGATCGGCCACGTCGGTATATGCGTTGTTCTGCGCCACATAGCTGGCCAGAAGGCGCAGGCTGAGGGTGCCGGTATCGCTGATCTTAGTGCGATAGGACATGTCGAAGTCGATGCCCGACGCTTCGAACTTCGCAAAGTTGAAGCCCTGCGAGAAGAAACCAGGACCCGTGACCGGGAAGGTCACCGTGCTACCGCCATGGATCACGCCCTGCTGTCCGGCAAAGGTGCCGTTCGGGTTGCGGAAGACCGCCGCGCAATACTGGTTGTTGATACCGCTGGGATTGTCATAGCACTGATTAACCAGCGTTTGGGCCGACAGCGAGAAGATCGCGTCCTTGATCGTGATGTTGTAGTAATCGACCGTGAACGAGAAGCCGCGGATCGCCTGCGGCTGGAACACCGCGCCGATCGTGAAGCTGTTGCTCTTCTCGGCATTCAGGTCCGGATTGCCGCGATTGAAGCCCGACACGCCCGAGGTCTGGACGTTGGTGAATGGCTCGGTCGTGCCATTGAACGTCTGGGTCGTGGGCACACCCGCCGCCGCGCAATTGCGCGCCCGGTTCGGATTGTTGTTGATGTTGTTGAGGCTGCACGGGTCCGACAAACCGTTGGCGAAGGTCTGCGAATTGGCATTGTACAGTTCGATGAGCGACGGCGCACGGACCGAGCGGGCATAGCCGCCACGGATCGTGATATCACGGATCGGTGCCCAGATCGCATTCACATTATAGGTCCAGGGCGTGCCAGCCCGGCCGATATTGTAATGCGATACGCGCGCCGCGCCGGTGAGGGTCAGTTCATGGAAGAACGGACGATCGGCCAGCAACGGTACGCTGAGTTCGCCGAATGCTTCCTTGATGTCATAGGCCGGCGGCGCGAAGGTCGGGATGGCGTTCAGGAACGTCGCCCCGCTGGCGGTCAGATCGTCATACTTCGAGAAGGCCGTCTCGCGACGATATTCGCCGCCCAGCGAGAAGGTGACGTCGCCGCCCGGCAGGCGGAACAGCTTGCCGTTGACGAAGCCGAGCAGGTCGAACTGCTCCGCCTTCTGCTTGCGCGTCGAGGTGACGGTGAAATAGTTCAGTGCAGCCGGATCGATCTGACGGCGGCCGAAGATGTTCACCGGGACGCAGGCCGGGTCATCATTTGCGGTGGAGGCATCAGCGTTGATGCCGCAGACGATCTGACCGGCGGCATTGCGTACGGCATTGATCGAGTTGGCATACTTCTGACGAACATAGTTGCCGTTCGTCTGGTAGAAGGTGTCCAGGCGGCCGTAATTGGCCGAAACCTCATAATGCCAACCCTCGGCGAAATCGCCCTCGACACCAGCGACGATACGGAACGTCTCGCGCTTGTGAACTTCGCCGCGCCCGCCAAAGTCCACATTGAAGCGCTGCGCCGTGAATGTCGTCGCGTTCGGGGCAAGAACGGACTGGAGTTGCGCCCGCGCCTGGCTGGTCAGGAACGGATTATTGATACTGAAGGTGTTGTTTTCAAAGGTCGGCTGACCTTCCTGCAGCGAATTGATGCGGACATACTTCGCTTCGACGAACGGCTTGAAGGCGTCCGAAACGTCGAAATGGGCCAGGATGTTGCCCGAGTAACGCTCCATCCGCGGTTGCAACATGCCGTTCAAACGAAGCGTCGAACCCTGGCCGCCGATGCAATTGGCCGTCGCCGGACGCAGATCGGTAATGCAGTTGTTCGGCGTCAGCGTACCATCGGGATTGAATACAAAGGTGCGACCATATTGCGACAGCGCATTGGGGCTGCCGACATTGGCGATGCCCGTGCAGGCCGCGGAGCGACGCGCAGTGAACGCGGCGGGGGATTCACCTGGCGCTGCCGCAACCGGGCAGGAGGCGCCGAACAGGCCGCCTTCGGAGATGGAATTGCTGCGATAATTGGTGACGAAAGTCGTGTCCGGAATACCGTCACCCGTTGACGGCTCGCTTCCCGTGCGGATGACGCCGCCATTGGGGTTCAACTGCGGACCCGTATTCTGCGTGGCGGCGAACCAGCGACGTCCTGAGAACGCACCCGTGATGTCGTCGCGGTCGGTAAAATAGACCACGTCCGAGAACGAATATTCGGCCGACGCGGCGATGTTGCCGCGACCTTCGGCGAAATTCTTACCGGCCGTCAGCGCGCCAAAGTAGGAACCGCGCGTACCGTACTTGGAAATACCGCTCTGGCCGGTGGCGCGAATACCTTCGAAGTTGCGCTTCAGGACGAAGTTGACGACGCCCGCCATGGCGTCCGAACCGTACACGGCCGAGCTGCCCCCGGTCACGACGTCGACACGCTCCAGCAGGTCGGTCGGGATGGTGTTCGTGTCGATCACGAAGCTGCCCGGCTGTGCGGTCACGTGACGGCGGCCGTTGACCACGACCAGCGTACGGCTGGTGCCCAGACCGCGAAGGTCGAGCAGGTTCAGGCCCGAGGTGCCGATGAAGCGGGTCGAGTTCGCCTGGCTGTAGGTCGTACGCAGCGCCGGCAGCTGGTTGAGCGAGTCACCCAGGTTCAGGTTGCCGGTCGAGGTCAGCAGTTCGGCGGTGACCGACGTGACGGGGGTCGGCGAGTCCAGGTTGGGACGGGCCAGACGTGAACCGGTGACGATGACGTCGCCCGCAGCCTGTTCGCTACGCTCGGCAACGTTGGGATCGGTCGCGGCATCCTCTTGCGGCTGCGTCGCGGTGGTGCCCGAGGCGGCGGTCTGCGCGAACGCGGCGACCGGCATCAGGACCAGAGTGCTGGCCAGCGCAGAGGCTCCCAGCAGGGTACGCATATTCATTCTTTACCCCCATTATGACGGATCGTTCATGTCCGTTCATCGCAGGGAAAGAAATTTCCGCTCGGAAAACAAGCGCCGTTGCAACGCTTTCTAAAAATTGCGTCACCATAGTTGCAGGGATGTGACAGCTTCGACACATCCCTGCAATCTAACGTTTAAACGCGAAATTTTCGAAAAGTGGCGTGTTTATCGCTCAACACACGTTTAGCGTTCGAGGCACATGGCGATGCCCATGCCGCCGCCGATGCACAAAGTCGCCAGACCCCTCTTCGCGTCACGCTTCTGCATTTCATAGATCAGGGTCGTCAGCACGCGCGCGCCGCTGGCGCCGATCGGGTGGCCCAGCGCGATCGCGCCGCCATTGACGTTGACCTTCTCTGGATCGAGGCCCAGTTCTTTGCCGACCGACAGGGCCTGCGCCGCGAACGCTTCGTTCGCTTCGATCAGGTCGAGGTCGCCGATGGTCCAGCCCGCCTTTTCCAGCGCGCGCTTGGTGGCGGGGACGGGGCCGATGCCCATCACCGACGGGTCGACGCCCGCCGAGGCCCAGCTCTTGATCGTGGCGAGGATCGGCGTACCCCGCGTCTCGGCCTCCTCACGGCTCATCAGGACGATGGCGGCGGCGCCGTCGTTCAGGCCCGAGGCATTGGCGGCCGTGACCGTGCCGTCCTTCTTGAAGGCGGGGCGGACGCCCGACACGCTCTCGATCGTGGCACCGGCACGGATATATTCGTCGTCGGCGACGACCGTCTCACCCTTGCGGCCCTTGATGGTGACGGGCGCGATCTCGTCCTTGAAGCGACCTTCGCCCCGCGCCTTCTCCGCCAGGTTCTGCGAGCGGACGGCGAACCGGTCCTGCTCGTCGCGGGTCACCTGATACTGCTCGGCCAGGTTCTCGGCGGTGATGCCCATGTGATAGCCCGCAAAGGCGTCGGTCAGGCCGTCATGCACCATGGTGTCGACCATGGTCAGCGGACCCATCTTGGTGCCGCCGCGCATCGTCTGTGCATGGGGCGAGAGCGACATCGACTCTTGGCCGCCCGCCACCACGATGGTCGCATCGCCATTGGCGATCGCCTGCATCCCCAGCGCGACGGCACGCAGGCCCGAGCCGCAGACCTGGTTGACGCCGTAAGCGGGCACTTCCTTCGGGATGCCTGCGGCCATCGACGCCTGGCGGGCCGGGTTCTGCCCCTGCGCGGCGGTCAGCACCTGGCCGAGGATCACTTCGGACACGTCTTCGCCCTTGATGCCCGCCTGTTCCAGCGCGGCGGTGATCGCCACCCGGCCGAGTTCATGCGCGGGCGTGGCGGCAAAGGCACCCAGGAAACTGCCCACGGGGGTACGCTTGGCGGCGGTAATGACGATCTCGGTCATGAAGGCTCCTCTTATGCAGGATCTATCTAGGTGTTGGGAGGGCGGTGATCCAGTCGGCGAGCGGCTGCCAGAGCTGTTGCTCCGCACGGCCGCCGACGACCATGCCGACATGGCCCGTACCCGCCGCTCGCCGGTCGGACAGGCCGATGGCGGTGGCGGCGGGGACGATCCGGTCGGCGGTGGCGATGAACTCGACGCTAGGGGCGTCGCATTGCGCGGGTGTGACGGTCGCCCCGGCGACGCGCCATCGGCCCTGACCGGGGCGATCCTGGGCGATCAGTTCCTCGAACAATTCGCGGCCGAAGGCGTGGGGCAGGGGGGCGCCCTGGTTGGCCCAGTCCTCCAGCCGGATGAAGCGGCGTGCGGCCGCGCTGCGTGGATCGAGTTCCGCGAAGGCCGCATATTTGGCGACGGTCCGGCCTGGATCGAGCCGCCAGAAGCCCGCCTGCAACGCCTCCATGGGGACGAGGCCCAGCGCTTCGGAGGTCGGCTTGATCGCGGCCCATTGCGCCGCCATCGCGGCACGGGCTTCGTCGCCATAGCCGGTGAAGTGCCAGGGTGCGGCGATCGCGGCCAGCCCGGCGACCTTGCTGCGCGCCGCCGCGGCCATGGCGATCGTGCCGCCCAGGCAATAGCCGACCAGCACCGGCGGCTGCGGGAACGTCGCGATCAGCGGCAGGAGGAAGCGTTCGACATGGCCCGCGACGTCGATGTCGCGGTCCTTCACGCCCGGCGTCCCCCAGTCGACGAGCCAGGGATGGAAACCCCGTCCGCGCAACCAGCGGATCAGAGAGCGGTCGCGCGCCATGTCGAGGATGGAAGGAGGGTTGATCAGCGAAGGGATGAACAGCACCGGCCGTCCTTCGCCTCCGGCGTCGCGCAATTTCACCCGGCCGCGCCGTCGCCGGACGGGCAGGGCGCGCATCGGTCGCTCGCGTCTGGCCTCCTGGAAACGGCGCAGTCCCGCCAGCGCGGCCTGTACCAGCTCGGGATTTTCCGCGGCCTCGCTGCGCAACATCGCCAGGAACAGCGGCAACGGGCGCGGACCATGTTGCGATGCGAAATCCATGACGTTAGGTTACACCAAAATCATAGAAGGCGGGGGTCCATGAAGAAGCAGGCGGCGGACGGCATCGTGATCGTCAAGAAATACGCGAACCGGCGGCTCTACAACACCGAAACCTCCTCCTACATCACGCTCGACCATCTGGCGGGCATGATCCGCGCGGGCCGGGATTTCAAAGTCGTCGACGCCAAGACCGACGAGGACATAACCCATAATGTCCTGACCCAGATCATCATGGAAGAGGAAAGCCGGGGCGAGACGATGCTGCCGGTCAATTTCCTGCGCCAGCTGATCTCGATGTACGGCGATTCGATGCAGGCGGTGGTGCCCGGCTATCTGGAGGCGTCGATGGACAGTTTTCGCCGCAACCAGGAGCAGTTCAAGTCGGCGGTCGAGGGCGCGTTCGCGAATACGCCCTTCGCCGACATGGCCAAGCGCAACCTGGCGATGTTCGAGGCCGCGACGCAGGGGTTCAACCCGGGCGCGGTGGCACCTGCGCCGGCTCCGGCCGCTCCCGCCGCCAGCAAGGACGCCGAAATGGCTGCGCTAAAGGCCGAACTCGCGGCGTTGAAGGACAAGATCGAGAAGCTGGGCGAGTAATTCCCGTCTTCCGTTCAGCCTGAGTCCTTCGACTGGCTGGCAAGCCAGCCGCTCGGGATAAACTTCGGCGCATCGCGCCGAAGCCGAAGGCCATGCTGAGACGGTGACCGCAGGGCGCTCAATCCTCCCCGGCACGGGGAGGTGGCAGGGCGTCAGCCCTGACGGAGGGGGGCTTCCGCGCAGGACATTCCTCGCGGAACGCCCCCTCCACCACCGCTTTGCGGCGGTCCCCCTCCCCGCGAGCGGGGAGGACCGTTGCCCAGCCGCTCCGTTCGGGCGTGGCCTTCGACTTCGCTCAGGCTGAACGGAGGTTGTGGGCGGACCTTCATCCTTCCATTGAACCCGCAGCCCCCCACCTCCATATCGCCGCGCATGAGCGGGAATGAACACGCCATGCCCACCTGGCATGGCACGACGATTTGCTCGGTGCGCCGTGGCGGCCGGGTGGTGGTGGCCGGGGACGGTCAGGTTTCGATGGGCCAGACGGTCATGAAGCCCAATGCGCGCAAGGTCCGGCGGCTGGGCGACGGCTCGGTCATCGGCGGCTTTGCGGGCGCGACGGCGGATGCCTTCACCCTGTTCGAGCGGCTGGAGGCCAAGCTGGAGCGGCACAACGGCCAGCTGCTGCGCGCGGCGGTCGAGCTGGCCAAGGACTGGCGGACCGACAAGTTCCTGCGCAACCTGGAGGCGATGATGATCGTCGCCGACAAGGATGTGACGCTGATCCTGACCGGCAACGGCGACGTGCTGGAGCCGGAGAACGGCATCTGCGCGATCGGGTCGGGCGGCAATTACGCGCTGGCCGCCGCCCGGGCGCTCGTCGACTATGAACAGGATGCCGAGACGATCGCGCGCAAGGCGATGGCGATCGCCGCCGATGTCTGTGTCTACACCAATGACCGCGTCACGCTCGAAGCCATCGACGGCGCGCTGTAAGTCAGGACTTCCATGAACGACCAGCTGACCCCCAAGGCGATCGTCGCCGCGCTCGACGCGCACATCATCGGCCAGGCCGACGCCAAGCGCGCCGTCGCCGTCGCCATGCGCAACCGCTGGCGCCGCCAGCGTCTGGGCGCGGACCTGCGCGACGAGGTGACGCCCAAGAACATCCTGATGATCGGCCCCACCGGCTGCGGCAAGACCGAGATCAGCCGCCGCTTGGCCAAGCTGGCCGACGCCCCCTTCGTCAAGGTCGAGGCGACCAAGTTCACCGAGGTCGGCTATGTCGGCCGCGACGTCGAGCAGATCGCGCGTGATCTGGTCGAAGAGGCGATCCGGCTGGAAAAGGAACGCCGCCGCGTCGCGGTGAAGGACAAGGCGGAAGAGGCGGCGATGAACCGCCTGCTCGACGCTTTGGTCGGCAAGGATTCGAGCCAGGCGACGCGCGAAGCCTTCCGCCAGCGCTTCCGCGACGGCCATCTCGACCAGACCGAGATCGAGATCGAGCTGGAACAGGCCCAGGCCGCGCCGTTCGAGATTCCCGGTGCGGCACCGCAGATGATCAACCTGTCCGAGATGATGGGCAAGGCGTTTGGCGGCCAGCCGCTCAAGCGTCGCAAGCTGACCGTCTCGGCCGCCTGGACCAAACTGGTCGAGGAAGAGGCCGACAAGCGGCTCGATCAGGATGAGGTCAGCCGCGCCGCGCTCGCCGATGCCGAGGCGAACGGGATCGTCTTCCTCGATGAGATCGACAAGATCGCGGTGTCGGACGTGCGTGGTGGTTCGGTCAGCCGGGAAGGCGTGCAGCGCGACCTGCTGCCGCTGATCGAGGGGACGACGGTCGCCACCAAATACGGCCCGATGAAGACGGACCATATCCTGTTCATCGCGTCCGGCGCCTTCCACGTCGCCAAGCCGTCCGACCTGCTGCCCGAGCTTCAGGGACGCCTGCCGATCCGGGTCGAGCTGAAGGCGCTGACCGAGGGGGATTTCGTCGCGATCCTCTCGGATACCAAGGCGTCGCTGCCCGCGCAGTACAAGGCGCTGATCGGCACCGAGGGCGTCGAGATTTCCTTCACCGAGGACGGCATCGCCGCCATCGCACGGATCGCCGCCGAGGTGAACGGACAGGTCGAGAATATCGGCGCGCGGCGGCTCCAGACGGTGATGGAGAAGCTGTTGGAGGAGATCAGCTTCGAGGCGGAGGACCGTCAGGGTTCGACGCTGACCGTCGATGCGGCTTATGTCGACAAGCAACTGTCGGCGGTGGCGCGGAATACGGATTTGAGTCGGTTCGTTCTGTGATCGGGGTGGGGGCTCGGTGAGACACCGTAGCCCTCCCCCATCCCCTCCCGCAGGCGGGAGGGGCGTGCCCGGATCGAAACGCAGGAATAGATTCACAATATTTGGTCTTGCCGCTCCCGCAAGCGGGAGGGAATGGGGGAGGGCAGGCCCCAAACGAAAATGCCTATTTCTTTACTCGATCATACGGCACGAACCCGTCGAAGAAACACCATTGCGACGGGATCGACAAACCCGGCTGCACGACGCGGAACCGGTCGTTGCGGCATAGCTGTGAGCCCCAGCGTTCCACGATCAGCGTGTTGAACGGCTGAATCCCGGCGCACTGGCCGCGCACCTTGGCGCGCCAGATGCGGCGTCCCGCATTGATGACGATCACGTCCTTGTCGGCGATCACCGGCCCCGACATGGTCGTACTGGTGTCGACGCATTGCGCCGGTGGACCCGCGACGCGTCCGGCAAAGGGGTCGGGCTTGGCCGCCGACAGGGTCAGGGTCAGGCCCAGCGCGGCGGCGATGGTAGCCTTGCCGCGCATCAGCCTTGCTTCCGATAGGGGATGAACTCGCCGAAGCTGCAACTGCCGGTGAAGAAGCCGGAGGTGCGGTCGACGGTCTGCGCGATGTCGCCCGAACACAGCTGGCCCGTGGTGGTGCGGGTCACGAAGATGTTGTTGCCCGAGCCGCCGACATCGCTGCACCCGCCCGCCGTCGGGCTGACATATTTCAGGCGCGGCGACACGGTATAGACCAGCGTCGGGCCATAGGAGCGGACCTGCTGGGTCCGATACTGGCTGATGCACTGGGTCGGCGCGCCGGGGGTCAGGCCGCGCAAGGCCTTGTCCAGGTCGGCGCGCTCGGTCTGGGCGCGCTGCTCGACCTGCGCCTTTTGCGCCGGGGTCAGCGTACAGCCTCCCACCGCGGCAATGGGGATCAGAACAGATAACAACGTCACGATACGCATCATTCCGTCTCCGTCAAAATGCCCCTGTAGCAATGGCTCAACCCTTGAACGCGTCCTTGGCTGCACGGCGTTCCGCCAGTTCCTCGGCATCGACCGAGCGGAGGAAGGGGTTGGTCGCGCGCTCCAGCGCGATGGTCGTCGGGATGGTCGGCTCGCCCTGTTCGCGCATCGCGACGACATCGGCCAGCCGCTCGGCGATCGCTTCGTTCTCCGGCTCGGCGGCGGCGGCGAAGCGGGCGTTGGACAGGGTATATTCGTGCCCGCAATAGACGCGCGTGTCGCCGGGCAGCCCCGCAAAACGGCGCATATTGGCGTGCATCTGCGCCGCCGTCCCCTCGAACAACCGGCCGCATCCCATGGCGAACAGCGTGTCGCCGGTGAAGATCGTCGCGCGTTCCGCGAGGTGAAAGGCGATATGGCCCGCCGTATGGCCGGGCACCGACCAGATGGTCGCTACCGCATCGCCGACCGCGATGGTGTCGCCTTCGGCCAGCAGCGTGTCGAGCCCGTCGATCTTCCCCGCCTCCGCCGCCGGACCGGCGACACTGGCCCCTTGCGCCTTCAGCGCGGCGGCGCCGCCGACATGGTCGGGATGCCAATGGGTCAGCCAGACCTGATCGATCGTCCAGCCGCGCGCGGCGGCGGCGGCCGCGACCGGCGTGGCCTCGCCCGGGTCGAGCGCGACGGTCCGGCCCGCATCATGGATCAGCCAGGCATAATTGTCGGAGAGGACGGGGACTCGGACGATTTCCATGGAAAGCCTCTTACCAGCTTCCGACATTGGGCATCGAGGCCCAGGGTTCGGCGGCAGGCAGCGCCCCGTCCTGCAACAGTTCGATCGAGATGCCGTCGGGCGTCTTGACGAAGGCCATATGCCCGTCGCGCGGGGGGCGGTTGATGGTGATGCCAGCGTCCATCAGCCGCTGGCACGTCTCGTAGATATCATCGACGCGATAGGCGAGATGTCCGAAATTGCGCCCGCCGGTATAGATTTCGGGGTCCCAATTGTGGGTCAGTTCGACCTCGGCGCGGCCTTCGTCACCGGGGGCGGCGAGGAAGATCAGCGAGAAGCGGCCGCGTTCATTGTCCACCCGCCGGACCTCCTTGAGGCCCAGCAGTTCGAAGAAGCGGATGCTGGCGTCCAGGTCGCTGACGCGGATCATGGTGTGGAGATAACGCATCGGTTTTTCTGCCTGTTCAACGGGGCCGCTCGGATGGGACAGTCATGGTATCCCGGACCGGAAAGCAAGACCTTTACGTACGATAAGGGATCAGCGGGACGGGAATTGCGAGAGGGCCTTGGCGGTTTCGGCGCGGATCGGGCTGTCGGGCGGGGCAAGGCGGGCGGCCTCGCTCCACGCCTTGCGCGCGCCCGCTTCGTCGCCCGCCACGGCCGCGATGTTGCCCGCCTCCAGCTGGACGCTGGCATCGTCGGCGGAACGGGCCAGCGCCTGGGCGATGTCCTTTTGCGCACGTGGCAGGTCCTTCATCCGCCGCGCCAGCGTCGCCGACAGCAGCCAGGCGAGCGGATCGGCGGGCGCGTTGGTCAGCGCGGCGTCGAGGTCGACCCGCGCCGCGGCCATCTGCCCACCCGCCACCGAGGCGCGCGCCCGGTCGAGCTGCGCCTCGCCCAGCGCAAAGCCGCTCAACTCGCCCGCCGCCAGCGCGGCGTCGAGTGCGGCGCGGGCATGGGTGGCGTCTCCGGCGGCCAGAAAGGCGTTGCCCGCCTGCGCCCAGTAATTGGCGGCGCGCACGTCATGCGCGGTCTCGGCGGCGCGGGCGGCCTGTTCGAAGGCGCTGGCGGCGGCGCTCCAGCTCCGCTCGGTCGCAAAGGCCAGGCCCAGGCATTGCTGCGCGAAATAGTCGCCGCCCGCCAGCCGCCATTTGCCCGCCTCGACCTTGGCGGCGGCGGGATTGGTGTCGGCCAGCGATACGCAGCGCTGATAGCGCGCCTCGCGGGGGTCGGTGGGCAGGGGCGGCGTCCTGGCGGGGGCGGACTGGACGGCGGCGGCGAGCGCTAGAGGGAACAGGATCATAGGCGGTGCAACACGTCCTCGACGGCCCGGATCAGCAGCGCGATGTCGGTCTCGCGCGACAGCCGGTGGTCGCCATCCTTGATCAACACAGTCTGCACATCGGCTGAACGGAACAGCTGCGCCAGATGGGTGGTCCGGTGCCACGGCACATCCGGGTCCGCCATTCCCTGCAGAAGCCGTACCGGTCCGTCGAACGCAATCGGGCCAAAGGTCAACCGGTTGGCTTCCCCCGACGACCAGAAACGGCGGGTATAGACGGTGGGGGCGGGGCCGTACGGGTTGGGTCGCTCCAGCCGCCCGGCCTGGAGGATCGTCATCTTTTCCTCCTCGGAAAAGCCCCAGTCGGTGAAGTCGGGCGCGGGCGCGATGCCGACCAGCGCCTTGACCCGATCCGGCCGCGCGGCGGCGGCAAGCAGCATCAGCCAGCCGCCCATGGACGACCCGACCAGTACCGCCGGTCCCTTCACCACATCGTCGAGCATCGCGACCACATCGTCGCGCCAGTCGGCCAGCGCCTGATCCTCGAACGCGCCCGGCGACTCGCCGCAGCCGCCATAGTCGAAGCGCAGGAACGCTCGGCCGTTCGCCTTGGCCCATGCCTCCAGCGCAAGGGCCTTCGACCCCTGCATGTCCGAGGCATAGCCGGGCAGGAAAACGATCGCGGGGCCGCTCCCCGGCGTCCAGTGATGGGCGAGCTTGGGGCGAGGGGTGTCGGTCATGACCGGGATTTAGGGTGCGGGGGAGGGAATGGAAACCCGGTGGCGCAATCTCCCGCGCTCCCATTCCACCCTCCGTTCAGCCTGAGCGAAGTCGAAGGCCACGCTAAGGCATCTCCAAGCAACCCCGTGGAGAGGTCATCCCTTGGCCTTCGACTTCGCTCAGGCTGAACGGAGGGTAGGGCACGCTGGGCGGGGCCAAAACAGACCGGCTTCATCCCATTCCTCCCCTTGCAGGGGAGGTGGCAGGGCGCAGCCCTGACGGAGGGGGCCGCTCGCGATAGGCACCCCCCTCAGATCACATATTCCACGCTCTTCATCTGCGTCTGCGCGGCCTGCTTCTTGCGCCGCTTGGCGACCATCTCGGCATGGAGCCGCGCCACGGTGTCGCTGCCCTTCGTGGTACACAGTCCCGGCACCACCGCGTGGACGATCGCGCCCAGCCCGCCCAGGATCATGATCCCCCCGAACCGCGCCGCGACGCCGAAATGCTCGACATAGCTTTCGCCAACGCTTTCGGGATGCTCGGTAAACAGGCGACGGAACATGGTCAGCGCTCTCCTATGGCCGTTCGTCGATCCTATCACGGCGATGGGAATTGACCAAATCAGGCTTTGGACGGGCTGACGAAAATGTCCTCGATCGCGCAACCGAACAGCTCGGCGATCCTGAAGGCGAGGGGGAGCGAGGGATCATAGCGTCCGGTCTCGATCGCGTTGACGCTCTGCCGGCTGACCTCCAACTGCTGGGCCAGGTCCTGCTGGCTCCAGCCGCGCTCGGCGCGCAGGGTGCGGAGGTGGTTGTTCACGCTCTTGCCCGCCAATATTCCCGTATGCCGTTGGCCATCACGCAGAACCCCAATCCACTGAACCAGAGGGTCGCGGCCCAATAGCCCTGCATATGGGCAACCAATCCAAAGCCTTCCAGAAATCCCCATGCGGTGGTGAACGACAAGGTGATGCCGGTGGCGATCAGGGAATGCCGCACGAACTGCATGCGAATATATTCGTCGCGCATCTCCACCATCAGTCGCCCGATGACGACGAACACCCCCATGATCGGCAGCGCGGGGAGGATGGCGACGAGATAGGCCAGCGCCCCGGTCGGCGGCGAATGGCGAAACCACATATTCGCGCCGATCAGCGCAACGCCGTACAGCGTCATCGTCACGAACAGGCGGCGGGTATAGCGCTTCATTTCCGGCGGCATGGGCATGGCAGACCTCCCTCAGATGTGAAGGAGGCTTTACATGGAAAGCTCGCTTTACGTCAAGCGTCCTTTACGTCGCGGCGAGCTGCGCCACCATGTCCTGCGCCAAAAGGCTGAGCGTGTCGTCGCGTGCGCCCATCACCACGATCCGGTCGCCCGCTCGCGCCTCGGCCACCAGCATCGCCGCCGCCTCGGCACGATCGGCGATGTGGCGGGCGTCGACGCCGCGCGTACGCAGGTCGGCGACGATGTCGGCGCTGGTCACCTCGCGCGTGACGGTGCCGCCAAAATAGGCCGGGTCGGGCAGGACCAGCACGTCGTCCGGCTTCATCCGCGTGGCGATGCTGTCGACCAGCTCGGTCCGCATGACCTTCAGCGGGCCATAGCCGTGCGGCTGGAACAGGATCAGCAAGCGACCGGGAAAGGCATGGAGCGTGTCGAGCGTCGCGGCGATCTTGTCGGGGTTGTGGCCGAAATCGTCGATGACGGTCACGCCGTTCGCCTCGCCGACCTTTTCGAAGCGGCGTTTCAGGCCGGTGAACCGCTCGACCGCGCGGATCGCATCGATCAGGGGTACCCCCGCCGCCACGCTCGCCCCGATCGCGGCCAGCGCGTTGGAGACATTGTGGCGGCCCGGCACCGACAGCCGGACATGATAGCCCGCACCCCCGGTGATCAGGTCGAACGAAATCGCGAACGGCTCGGGCTTCAGCGCCTCGGCCACCAGATCGCCCGCGCCCTCGACCGCGAAGGTGGTGAGGTCGGGGATGTCGGCCAGCAGCGCCGCCGTCTCGGCATCGCCCGCATTAGCGACGACATGGGCCGCCCGGGCCGCGAAGCCGCCGAACAGGTCGCGCAATTCCTCCAGCGACTTGTGGTCGAGGCTGACATTGTTCAGCACCGCGATCGCCGGGTTGTAGAGCGCGATCGAGCCGTCACTTTCGTCCACCTCGCTGACGAACGCCGCGCCGTGGCCGACCAGCGCGCTGGCAAAGGGGCTGTCGGGCGAGACGAAGTCCTTCATCACCGCGCCGTTCATCGCGGTCGGGTCGCGGCCGGTTTCGTGCAGGATGAAGGCGATCATGCCGGTGACGGTCGACTTGCCGCTGGTGCCTGCGACGCCGATGGGGAGCCGGCTGTCGTTGAACAGGCTGGCGAGCATCTGGGCGCGGGTGGCACGGGCGCAGCCCAGCCGGTTGGCGGCGATAATGTCGGGCACCGTCTCCTCGACCGCCGCCGAGGCGATGACGAGTTGGTCGGCGGACACGACGCCAGACCCGTCCTGCGGATAGAGCGCGATCCCGGCGGCGCGCAGCGCGTCGAACTTGGCCGCAACGCGCCCCTGGTCTAACCCCCGGTCGGAGCCCGCCACCGTCTGCCCACGCGCACGCAGGATCATGGCCAGCGGCATCATCCCCGATCCGCCGATGCCCACCAGAAAACAGGAATTGCCGTTGGTCATGGGGCCACGCTATCGGCGAGTTGGCGGCACAGGGCAATGCCCGGCCGGACGGGCCGCCAAGGGGACACGCCAGAATGAAGATCGGAATCCTCGCCCCCGCCAGCATCGGCAACCCCGCCGCCGAAGCGCCGGTCAGCGCCTTCGCCGCGATCGCGTACCCGGACGTCGACCTGATCTTCCACCCGCAATGCTATGAGCAGGACGGGCATTTCGCCGGGTCCGACGAACGCCGCGCCTCGGCCTTTCTGGAATTCGCCAACGATCCCGGCATCGACGCCATCTGGTTCCTGCGCGGCGGCTATGGGTCGAACCGCATATTGTCGCGCGTTATGCCGAACCTGAACGCGGCGGCGGGGCACAAGACCTATATCGGCTATTCCGACCTCGGCTTCGTGCTGGCCGCGCTCTATGCCCGGCGGATCGGACGGCCGGTACATGGACCGATGGCCAGCGATATCCGCCGCCAGCATGGCGACGCCACCGTGGCGCGCTCGCTCGGCTGGCTGACGAGCGGCGACCGGCAGGGGCTGGAGCCGGGCCTCGACGGCCGTCCGGCGGCGGCATTCAACCTGTCGATCCTGTCCGCGCTGATCGGCACGCCCTGGCTGCCCGACCTGACCGACCATGTCCTGATCGTCGAGGAAGTGTCCGAGCATCTCTATGCGGTCGACCGGATGCTCTTCACCATGGCCAACGCCACCCAGCTGAAGGGCGTGGCGGGCGTGCGTCTGGGCGCGGTCAGCAACATCCAGCCCAACGAGCCCGAATGGGGCGAGACGCTGGAATATATGATTCAGCGCTGGTGCGCCGAGATGGGCGTGCCCTATCTCGGGCGGGCGCGCATCGGGCATACCCAGGACAATCATCTGGTGCCGTTCGGGATCGCGTGAGGGGAGAAAGACGATGAAAACATGGACGCTTGGCCTGTGCGTCGCACTGACCGCAACGGCCGCGGCGGCGCAGACAAACCCGCCCTCGCAAATTCTCGTTTCCGCCACCGGCACCGCGCAGGCGCCGCCAGATCGGGCGACCATCAGCTATGTCGTGCGCGGCGAGGGGGCAACGTCCGACGAGGCGACCGCCAAGCTGCGCGATCAGGCCAGGGCCATTCGGATCGGCGCGGAGCAGGTGCTGCGCGGTGCGATGGACCTGCAAACCTCGGATTTCAGAATCGAGCCGGTACGGTCGCGCGAGTGTAACAGCGGCTATGGACAGGTCCAGCTGTCGACGGGGGCCTGTGCCATCCAGGGCTATGTGGCGACCATGCCGGTGCGTATCGATACGTCGCGCATCGCCGATGCGGGAACGCTGGTCGGCGTGATCGGCCGCCTCGGAGGACTGCAGCCCCAGCTCCAGAATTACTGGCTGAGCAATTCGGAACCCGTGCGGCAGAAGGCGATGCGCGCCGCGCTCGCCGGCGCCAGGGCACAGGCACAGCTGATTGCCGAGGGATCGGGGCAGAAGCTGGGTCGGCTGTTGCGGGTGCAGGACAGCAATTACCGCGAGATCGCCATCGAGATGCCCGAGGGCGCATCGGTCAGGGCATCCTCCGCACCACCCGCACCGCCACCTCCACCACCGCCGCCGCCACCAATTCGTATCGACCTGTCACCTCCGCCCATCGACATGAAGGTCACGTTGATGGCCGCCTATGCCATCGATCAATAAGGTTGACGCTTCGGTTCAGAACCTTGCGGCGGCGGTGGGGTCGGACCACCGCCGCCTTTTTTTCGGGCAGGTGCCTTGTTTTGAAAAATTTTGGTGAAGCAAGGTGTTAACCAATTCCGCCTAGCCGGGGGGCATGGAAATGCGCAAGATCTGCACCGGATGCCGCGACGGTATCGATTTCGACATCCCGTTCACGATGGCATTCCAGCCGATCGTCGACACCATGACCGGCCGCCCCTTCGCCTATGAGGCCCTGATCCGGGGACCCGAGGGGGAGGGCGCGTATAGCGTGCTGTCGCAGGTGACCGAGGCGAACCGTTATTCCTTCGACCAGGCGTGCCGGGTGAAGGCGATCGAGACCGCGATGGCGGCCGGGATCATGGCTGGCGACGCACGCCTGTCGATCAACTTCCTGCCCAATGCCGTCTATTCGCCGATGGCCTGTATCCAGCTGACCCTGCGCACCGCCCAGGCGCAGGGACTGCCGGTCGACCGGCTGATCTTCGAGTTCACCGAGAATGAGCAGATGGGATCGCCCGAACATGTTGCGAGCATCATCGACTCCTACAAGCAGATCGGCTTTTCGGTCGCGATCGACGATTTCGGCGCGGGCCATTCGGGGCTCGGTCGCCTGGTCCGATTCCGGCCCGACGAGGTGAAGCTGGACATGGAACTGGTCCGCGACATCGACACCGATCCCCGCCGCCGCGCCATCGTGCGCGCCATGGTCGGCCTGTGCGCCGAACTCGACACGCTGGTGATCGCCGAGGGGATCGAGACGGCGGCCGAGGCGGCGGCGCTCAACGAACTGGGCGTGCGCTATCACCAGGGTTACTGGTATGCGCGACCGGCAATGGGGGTTCTGCCAGCGGTACAGGGCCACGCCTGAGCCACCCCATATACCTGACGGGGAATCTTCCCTATAGAGCCCCGCGCCCGGTTCTGCCGGTGCATCACCTATAGCTATCGAAGAGAGTATCCATGTCCGCGATGTTCCGTATCACGCTGCCCGACGGTTCCGTCCGTGAGGTCGCGCCCGGAACTACCCCCGCGGACATCGCCGCCGCGATCGGTCCGGGCCTGGCCAAGGCGGCGATCGCCGCGCGCGTCGATGGCGAACTGCGCGACATCATGCGCCCGTTCGAGGGCGACTCTGCGCTGGCGCTGGTGACGGCGAAGGACGAGGCCGACGCGCTCGAACTCGCCCGCCACGACTATGCGCATGTGCTGGCCGAGGCGGTGCAGGCGCTGTTCCCGGGCACGCAGATCACCTTCGGCCCCGCCACCGATGACGGCTTCTATTACGACTTCGCGCCGAAGGATCGCCCCTTCACCGAGGAAGACCTGCCCGCGATCGAAGCCGAGATGCGCAAGATCATCGCCAAGGACGAGCCGCTGATCCGCGAGGTCTGGACCCGCGAACAGCTGATCGAACGCTGGACCCAGCAGGGCGAGAGCTTCAAGGCGCAGTGGGCCGCCGAACTGCCCGATGACGAGGAACTGACCGTCTATCGCGCGGGCAAGGGCGAGGACGCCTGGCTCGACATGTGCCGGGGGCCGCATCTCGCCTCGACCGGCAAGCTCGACCCCAACGCCTTCAAGCTGACCCGCGTATCGGGTGCCTATTGGCGCGGCGACCAGAAGAACGCGATGCTCAGCCGCATCTACGGCACCGGCTGGCTGAACAAGAAGCAGCTGGCCGAGCATCTGACGCGGCTGGAGGAAGCCGCCAAGCGCGACCATCGCAAGCTGGGCAACGAGATGGACCTGTTCCACCTCCAGCAGGAAGCGCATGGCTCTGTCTTCTGGCATCCCAAGGGCTATCGCATCTGGCGCGAGCTGGAGGCCTATATGCGCCGCGCGATCGATGCGGGCGGCTATCGCGAGGTGAAGACCCCGCAGGTGATGGACGCGCGCCAGTGGGAGCAGTCGGGCCATTGGGGCAAGTATCGCGAAAACATGTTCGTGATCCCCGACGAGGTGCCGAACGTCGAGGACGAAGGCCCGCTGGTCTCGGACGATGCGCAGTGGATGGCGCTGAAGCCGATGAACTGTCCGGCGCACGTCCTGATCTTCCGCCAGGGGATCAAGTCCTATCGCGACCTGCCGCTGCGCTTCTATGAAAATGGCTGCTGCCACCGCAACGAGCCGCATGGCGCGCTGCACGGCCTGATGCGCGTGCGCCAATTCACCCAGGATGACGCGCATATCTTCTGCCGCGAGGACCAGATCGTCGAGGAGGTTCGCGCCTTCTGCGAACTGGCGGACCGGATCTACAAGGATTTCGGCTTCACCTATTCGATCAAGCTGGCACTGCGCCCCGAGAAGCGCTTCGGCACCGAAGAGATGTGGGACATGGCCGAGACCGAGCTGCGCGACGCTGTCGTGCGCGCGGGGCTGGCCACCGAGCAATATGGCTGGGAAGAGCTGCCGGGCGAGGGGGCATTCTATGCGCCCAAGCTGGAATGGCATCTGACCGACGCGATCGGCCGCACCTGGCAGGTCGGAACGATCCAGTCGGACCGGGTCCTGCCCGAACGACTCGACGCATCCTATATCGGCGAGGATGGCGAGCGGCACCGCCCGATCATGCTCCACCGCGCGATCTTCGGCTCCTATGAGCGGTTCATCGGCATCCTGATCGAACATTATGCGGGCCGCTTCCCGGTCTGGCTGGCACCCGTGCAGGCGGTGGTCGCGACCATCGTGTCGGACGCGGACGGTTATGCGGAAGAGGCGGCGGCCAAGCTGGCGGCGGCGGGCATCCGGGTCGAAACCGATCTGCGCAACGAGAAGATCAACTACAAGGTGCGCGAACACTCGGTCGCCAAGGTCCCCGTGCTGCTGGTCGTCGGCAAGCGCGAGGCCGAGGAA